>Ga0209382_10009489_pt1 | contig 12178 bp, 15 predicted proteins | sample SoiMetdeltSBSDD5_FD_187599 | JGI IMG/M metagenome (GOLD analysis project Ga0209382, IMG submission 187599) | Bulk soil microbial communities from a Populus tree surrounding site in Tennessee, USA - Soil MetaG P. deltoides SBSDD5 (SPAdes) (version 2) | ecosystem: Environmental > Terrestrial >... | reverse complement strand
CCTGCACGACCGGAGATCGCTGCCGGTCGTGGATCAGGACGACCGGGTCGTGGGCACGGTCTGGATCGACGACCTCGCGGCCGCAGACTCCCGACCCATGGCCACCTCTGCGTCGCTGTAGACGGTGGAGCTGGGCCACCGGCTGCCCTGATCAGGTCTTGATGCGGTCTGTTTCGTAGGCCCAGATGGCGATCTCGACGCGGTTCCGCGCGGAGAGCTTGGTCATGAGGCTGGCGAGGTGGGCCTTCACAGTGCTGAGGCTGATGTGCAGTTCGTCGGCGATCTCGGCGTTGGTTCGGCCGCGGGCCACCGTCACGAGCACCTGTTCTTCGCGCTCGGTGAGGGGTTCGATGGGTTGCGCCGGGGGTCTTCCGGCGCGGGGATGGGAGAACGTGGCCAGGAGTCGGGCCGTCACGCTCGGGGCGATGAGTGCGTCGCCGTTGGCGGCGGCGCGGATCGCGTGGACCAGGAACTCGGGTCCGGCGTCTTTGAGCAGGAAGCCACGGGCGCCGGCCTTGAGGGCGCCGTGCACGTACTCGTCGAGGTCGAACGTGGTCAGGACCACGATGGCGAGTGGATCGTCGATGTCGGGCCCGGCGAGTTGTCGAGTGGCCTCGATGCCGTCCATCCCGGGCATGCGGATGTCGATGAGGCATACGTCGGGGCGTAGCTGGCGGGCGAGGGCCACCGCCTGGCGGCCGCCAGCTGCCTCGCCGACCACGTCGATGTCGGGCTGAGCGTCGAGGATCATCTTGAGTCCGGTGCGTACGAGCTCCTGATCGTCCGCGACGAGCACCCGGATGGTCATGGGCTCCTACCGCTCTTGGGTAGCTCGGCATGCACGGTCCAGCCCCCGCCGCGGTTCGGACCAGCCTCGAAGGCGCCGCCGAGCAGCCTGGCCCGCTCGGCCATGCCCAGTAGCCCGAAGCCAGAGGACGAGCCGGCGGCGGGGCGGGCGTCACCACCGTCGTCCCAGACGGTGAGCCGCACGTTGTCGTCCTCGCCGGTGACGATGACATGGACGACAGTCGCATGGCGTGCGTGTCGGAGCGCGTTCGTGACCGACTCCTGGGCCAGGCGGTAGAGCGCCGCGCCTACCGACGGGGGCAGTTCGTCGAGGTCGCCGTTCAGCGTGACGTCCACATGGGGCGGGGTCCCGGTGCTCCGGGCGAGTCGTTCGATGTCGGCGACACCGGGCTGGGGGGTGAGGTCGGACTGGTCGCCCCGGCGAAGGGCGCCGACGATGGTTCGCATCTCGGTCAGCGCGCGCGACGCCTCTTTCTCGACGACGGCGAGGGCGTCGAGGACGGCCTCGGGACGAGACTCGGCGACGGTGCGACCAGCCTGGGCCTGGATGGCGATGGCCGACACGTGGTGCGCGACGGTGTCGTGCAGCTCGCGAGCCAGCTGCTCGCGCTCGCGGAGCTTGGCCTGGTCCCGCCCGCGGAGCCCGTAGCTGCTCCGGTACCGGAACGCCGCGCCGAGCGCCGCGGTGAACGACAGGATCAGGGCCCCGCCCACCACGTCGCCCACCGGAGCGTCGACGGCGAGGCCGAGCGCGACCTGGGACATCACGATCACCAGTCCGATCGCGGCCTCGCGACCCGAGCCCCATCGGAACAGCGCGTAGGGGAACAGGAGGAGGAACAGTGCTGTGGGGTTCGGCCCGTCCCAATGCACCCCGATCACCAGTGACGCGAGGTCGACAGCGTTGAACAAACCGAACGCAACGGCGACCGTCGCCAGCGGGTGAGTGCGCCGCCAGAGCAGCAGGGGCGCCAGGGCGAGGACCAGGATGAGGTTGACGGGTCGCCACACCACGTCCTCTCGGACGACAGTCTCGATCACCACCGACGCCACCAAGGCGGCGACGAGCACCCAGTCCCACCACAGTCGCGTTGGCGCATCAGGAACCCGCGGCTCGGCCCATAGCGAGCGCGCCGTGGCTGGTATCACGATCCAAGCGTAAGTGAGCCGGGTGATCGGCGTAACGGCCGAAAGCGCGATCCCGACAGCGTTCTTTCGGCCAGTTCACAATGGCCGGACACCTGATGTGCCCGCGGGTCATGCACGGCGACGATCCCTGCATGCGTACAACATCGAGGCCGAGCCCACCGAGCCGGGGGCTTGTCCGCAGAGAGACGACGCTCACCCGCGTGGGGGGCTGGTGCTTCGACCATCGGATCGCCGCGGTCGGCGTGTGGCTGCTGGGCGTGGCCGCTGTCTTGGGTGCCGCCGGGGCCATCGGTCCGGCCTACGACGCCGTGCTCGACATTCCCGACTCCGACAGCGCCGACGGCTTCGCCGTGCTCGACGAGCACTTCCCCGAGCTCGGGGCCGGAACCCAGTCGGGCACGATCGTCTTCCGGGCCGACCAGGGCATCGACGATCCCCAGGTCAGGGTGGCGATGGAGGACCTGTTCGACCTGGTAGACGCCGGGTTCCCCGACGAGGACGGGATCCCGGAGCACCCCGGCGCCACGGTCATATCGCCCTACGCCGGGCAGGGAGACGGTCAGATCGCCCGCGAGGGCCCGTTGGCTGACCGGCTCGCCTACGCCCAGGTCAACCTGGCATCCGACATCGATCTGACCGAGTCGGCGGCCATCGGGGCAGCCATCGTCGAGCATGCACCCGCCATCGAAGGCCTGCAGGTGCTCCCCGGCGGTGGGGCGCTGGCGCCGTACGAGCCGCCGGGGTCGGAGCTGATCGGCCTGGCGTTCGCGATCGTCGTCCTGATCCTCGCGTTCGGGTCGGTCCTCGCGATGGGCCTTCCGGTCGCTGTGGCGCTGGGCGGCGTCGGGGCCGGCATCGGCGCAACGCTGCTCCTCAGCAACATCTACGCCATCCCCGACTTCACGTTGAGCGTCGGGGCCATGATCGGTCTCGGGGTGGGCATCGACTACGCCCTCTTCATCGTCACCCGCTACCGAGAGGCCACCCGCGCCGGGAGGTCACCGCGGGCCGCCACGCTGGCCGCGCTGGACACCGCCGGCCGGGCGGTGATCTTCGCCGGGATCACGGTGGTGATCTCCCTGCTCGGCATGCTGCTCATGGGCATCCGACTGGTGGCGGGCGTCGGCCTGGGGGCGTCGGTGACCGTGCTCCTCACGATGATCAGCTCCATCACCCTCCTGCCGGCGCTGCTCGCGCTGGCCCAGGAGCGGACCGAGATCACCCGCTGGCGTGGCCTCGTCATGGCCGGCTTCATCGCCGTCGCCATGCTCGGAGCCGGCATCGGCTTCGCGCCGCTCGCCGCCGGTGGCGCCATCCTCGCCGGGGCGACGCTGCTGGCGAGCTTCGCCGTTCGTCCTCTGCGCCGGGCGGTGCCACGGCGCAGGGCCAAGCCCCTGCGGGACACCGCCGCCTACCGTTGGAGTCGCACCATCCAGCAGCGACCGTGGCTGTGGCTCGCCGTCGGAACGGTCGCCCTGCTCACGCTGGCATCGCCGATGCTCCGCCTCCGGCTCGGAGTCGCCGACGAAGGCAACCACCCGGAGGGCACCTACACCCGCCAGGCGTACGACCTGCTCGCCGACGGCTTCGGCGACGGGTTCAACGGACCGCTCCTCATCACCATGGTCCCTGGTGCCGGTGCTGACGCTGGCAACTCGGGCGAAGCGGTGCAGGCACTGCACCGGTCGCTCGCCGGGACCCCAGGGGTGGCTGCCGTCACCGAGCCACTCCCCGACGACCCGATGATCCCGGAAGCATTCCTCATGACCCTTGTTCCGACGACTGCGCCTCAGGACGAGGCCACGAGCGATCTCGTCACCCGGCTACGTGATGACATCATCCCGGCGGCGGTCACCGGAACCGGGCTGGAGGTCAGGGTCACCGGCACGACCACCGCGAACATCGACCTCAGCCACTTCCTCGGTCGGCGGGTCCTCGTCTTCTTCGGCGTGGTGCTCGGCCTCTCGTTCGTGCTGCTGCTGATGGTGTTCCGCTCGCTGCTGGTCCCACTCAAGGCCGTGGTCATGAACGTGCTCACCATGACCGCGACCTATGGCGTGGTCGTCGCCGTGTTCCAGTGGGGCTGGGCCGGAGACCTGCTCGGCATCGCCGGCGCTCCCATCGAGCCGTTCATCCCGATGATCCTGTTCGCCATCGTCTTCGGCTTGTCCATGGACTACGAGGTGTTCCTGCTGTCCAGGATGCGGGAGGAATACACCCGGAGCAAGGATGCCGTCGAGTCGGTGGCCGACGGCCTAGCCGCCACGGCTCGGGTGATCACCGCAGCCGCCGCCATCATGGTCGTCGTGTTCGGTTCGTTCGTCTTCGAGGACGACCGCGTCCTCAGGATGTTCGGACTGGGCATGGCGGTCGCGGTGCTGCTCGATGCCACCTTGATCCGCATGTTGCTGGTCCCGGCCACGATGGAGCTGCTCGGGGCCCGCAACTGGTGGATGCCCCGATGGCTCCACCGATTAGTCCCCCGCCTGAGCGCCGAAGGCACCGGCACCGGCGGGGACGGCTACAACGTGGCGCCGTCCCGCGACCAGGCGAAGACGACCGAGCCCGTGACTGACCCGACGCCCGTCCCGACGCGCCAGCCGGTCGACGCCTGATCCCGAGCGCGACCGCCTGCGGGCCCGGTTCCTGGCCGGTTTGGTGCGGGCCGGTGAGCTGCTGCTCGTTACCGGCGACGTTGATCGGGCGCTCCGGCTGGCCACTCGGGCCATCGAGACCGATGTCTGCTCGGAGACCGCGCACCGGCTGGCCATCGCAGCACATCTGGCCCGGGTGACCGTGGTTCCGCCCGCCGTGGCCTGGAGCGCTGCCACCACGCTCTGGACGATCTCGGCGTCGAGCCGGACGAGCTCAGGCTCGAACGGGCGGTCCTGGGCTGAGCACCCAGCGGTCGACCTTGTGCGCGTTTATTGGGGGGATCGAGAGCGACGTCGACCGGCTCTTCGGGGACTACCTTGATCGCTGACCCGTATCTGTCTGCGCCTGGTGCCATCTCACCACGCCGCTCCTGGACGAATCGAATGTGCAAAGAGAACTGGCGCTCGCACGGGCGTCCTCGATCGGGTGGCGGTGGCGGTGGACCGTCCGTCCATAGCTGGCATTCCGCCAAGTAGCCCTTGGTGCAGCGAAGGTCGGCCCCCTCGATACGGCTCACGACCCCACTCCCCTCGCTGGCCAGCTGCCGCCCCGCACCAGCGGCGGCGCTGAGTCGACGTGGGCAGGGCTCGGCATCCCCGCCGAGTCGTGGCTCCGAACTTCCGGTCGGCGGCACGTCGCCGTCCCCGAAAGGAGCCTGAGATGACACGACGACTTCGCCTGCTGGCCGTTGGGTTGCTGGCCATGGTGGCCATCGCCGCCGCGTTCACAACACCGACCCTGGTCGCCGGCTTGGCCGTGATCCCGGTCGACTGATCCGGACACCCTGAGGAACTTGGGGCGGGCGGCATCCCGTCCGTTCCCACAACCCGGCCCGCCCGTCATCCCCGCCGCGTGGTGGCCCCGAACTCCGGTCGGGCGGCAGGTCGCCGCCCCCGAAAGGAGCCTGAGATGACACGACGAATTGGCCTGCTGATCGCCGGGTTGCTGGCCACCGTGGCCACCGCCACCCTGTTCGCAACCCCAGTGATTTACGCCGGCATCGCGTTCAACGGCCTCGACTGAGCTCGTCACCCCGGGGCGGGCGGTGTAGCGCCCGCCCCCACAATCCCGCAGCTGAGCCCCCCGAGATGGGCGAGGTACCCCTTCGGGGCCTTGCACCAGGGTCCGGTCGGTGCAGAGGACGCCAAGCCGGCCGAACTCGGTTTCGACGCGGCGGCACTCGAACAGATCTCGGACTGCGGCTGAGGGTGGCGGTCGGCATAGTGCTGGATGAGGACCCTGGTCCGTTGGGCCCGGCTGAGAGACGCCAGATCAACCGTGAAGCCACAATCCCCGTACCCACACAGGTGCCGGCCACTACAGGCATCGCTGTTTCCGCTCGCGGGCGGGCATTAGTGGTCGCCGGCGGTGCGGATCCAGGCGGCGATCTCGCGGTGGCGAGGTGCCAGTCTGTGTCCTGAGGCCAGCGGGCCACGACCGGGTTCTTGAACCGCTGGTACAGGCGGGGCGGGAGGCCGATGCCACGGTCACAGTAAGGGCAGCGGCCCGCAGTCTCGGGGTCGTGGCGGGCTGTGTCGTAAGGCTCGTCGCTGCGGCTGTCGGGGCTGTGGCCGACCACGGTCGTGCCGGCGCAGTGGCGGCACAGCGCATCAGAACCGAGGACCGCGATCAGAAGAAAGCGTGCCAGTTCGGCGGGACCGGATCCCTGGTAGCCCCAGGCGAAGCCCTCTGAGTGCTTGACCACATGATGTAGCACGCCGACCGTCTCGCCGGCGGGCGTCTCGATGGCGACCAGTGCGCCGCCCGGTCCGAGAGCGTGGCCGCGGCGCACGACGTCGACGCCAAGCGGGGGCCACTCACCGGGGGGTCGATCGGCGCGATGGTCGATGACCGGGGTCGGGTCGGGCGTACAGGTGGAGTTGGATAGAGCACCTCCCGGCCGAGTCACGCCGTCATCTCGTCTACTGGGCGACGTCGCCAGTGGGGATGCCCCTTGGGGTCGAGGCTGATCTCGTCGAAGGTCTCCCCGCCGGCGGATGGCGGGTAGGACTACCACCAGCAGTACCTGGCCAAGAACCCCAACGGCTACTGCGGCCTCGGCGGCGCCGGGATCTCCTGCCCCACCGTCCTCTCGACCTGACGCACTCTCGGACCCAGCGCGCCCTGGGTGCGCAGCTCGATGCCCGCGACCGCTCGCGCGGCCAGGGGTGCGATGCTGGGTTGGGACGCCGCTCCGTCCAGGGTGAGCCAGGCAGACCATGACACTCCTGGAGGGGGAAAGATGGCTGGAGTTTCCTTGCCGAGAACATTTGCCGAGCGCGTCCGGACGCCACGGTCTGTTCGGCCGTTGGTCGTGGCGCTCGCGGCGGGGCTGTTGCTGGCGTCCTGCCAGTGGCCACAGGTCGGGTTCGGACCCGAGCACCGTCGCCACAACACCATCGAGACAGACCTCACGATCGACAACGTCGCGTCGCTGGCTCCGGTGTGGTCGACAGCCGTACCTGGGGCGCGCACCGAGCCGATCGTGGCTGACGGGCGGGTGTACGTGACCCGTGCCAGTGAGGCGTCGGGAGGCGCTACCGGGGGTGTCTGGGTACGGGCGCTGGACGCGGCGAGTGGAGGACAGGTCTGGGAGCGGGAGCTCGCGACCGGCCCGTTCGGGGTCATCCTCTCGGACCCGAACGCCCGCTTCGGCAGCAGCTTGTCGGCCGGCTTCAGAGCGCTCGCTGCAGGTAACTGCGTGGCGACGCACGCCGACCTCGACCCAGCGACCGGATCCGGGACCATCCTGCAGGACGATGTGGTCACGTCCCCGGCGGTGAAGTCGGGCTCGGTCGTGGTCCGGACCAGCTTCCAGATGACCACGAGCGGAGGTGCCTGCCAGTTCGGACCACTGGTCGTTCGAGCGACAGACGTCCAGTCCGGGACCGAGCTCTGGAGGGCCTCGGAGGTCGCTGTCGGGCCTGGACCGATGCCCACCGTGGCGAACGGTCGGGTGCTGGTGACCAATGGCTCGACTGTGGAGGCCTTCGCTCTAGGTGGTTGCGGGGCAGCGACGTGCTCGCCGCTGTGGTCGGCCCAGGTCGATGCCCTCGACGGTGGCGTGGCGGCGGTCGCAGGCGAGCAGGGACAGATCTTCGTGCGGACCGACGATGGCGAGACCGGCCACGTCGTCGCGCTCTCAGCTCGGAACGGCGCCGAACTGTGGCGCGGCGACGTCGGGGTCAACCCGTTCTCGTTGCTGGGCCCGGAGGTGGGCATCGCGGTGGCGGGTGAGCTGGTCTATGTGACCACACCGAGCGGAGTGGCCGGATCGAACCGGCTGCGGGCCTTCGCGGCTGAGGGCTGTGGTGCGTCCACCTGCAGTCCGGTGTGGACGGCGACGATCGGCAACACCCCGAGCTTGCCGGTCATCGCCGGTGGGGTCATCTATGTGGGCACAGTGGGATCGGTCCAGGCCTACGACGCGAGTGGATGCGGCTCGACGACCTGCTCTCCGATCGCGACCATCCCCACCTCGGGCTTCGCGGGAAACCTCTCGATCGCCGGCGGCAAGCTGTTCGTCGCCGGAGGCGACACCGTGACAGCGTTCGCACCCGCCGAGCCGTGACCTGACCTGACCGACGGCTCCTGGCGTTGCCGGTCAGGCGGCCAGGATGTCGTCCATTTAATCCAGCGCGGCCCGCAGACCCTTGTCCAATGCTCGATGACGGTGGTGACGTCGTCGGGGTACTCGGTGCGCAGCTGGATGACGACCTGGGCGGCCGCGTTGGTCACCGACATGCCGGCGCCTCGTTCGGTGACGACCGCCACCAGGCGGCCGGGCCCAGTACGCCAGATGCGGAGATGACGGCGCACCGGCGTACCCATGCTGTCCTGGAACATCGATCAGCGGCGTTCCGTACAGCACGACCGCGTCCATGACGGTGTGCCAGGCGACGCCGAGCTCGGCGGCGACCTGGGAGACTGGCCGGGCGAGCAGGCCAACCTGCATGTTCGCCCACAACCCAGCCCGCCGGGTGAGGCCACAGCGCTCTGCGGCGATCGCGTCGTTGCGTTCCGTCCACGACCCCACCGGACACAGCGGCTCTCGGCAGCGCCACCGGCGCTTCACCCACACCAGCCGCACCGGCGTCCCGAACGCTGGCAGGTCCACCAGCGCCACCCGGTCCTGCTCCTTCAGCTGTGCCCGGACCCCACAGCGCCCGCAGGCGACCAGCTCATCGGTGGTCTCTACAACCACGTGCAGGCGGCCGTCCCGGCCACGGGCCACCTCCAACACACCCGAACCCGCTCCAGTCCCACCAGCAGCTCCAGCCAGCGCGTACGGTCCAACCCCACGGGAGCCTCCTCCACGTCCAGGACTACGACACCCTGAGCAGTGGTCGAGGCCCCCACCCCGAACGCGGATGGGAGCCCTGCAACCCTCCAGCAGCTCACGCACGTCGCATCACCACACCCCGCTCAAACGCGAAGCGCCCCTAATCCAAGAGGTGACGGTCTGCAGGTGACGCGGCGGATACGTTCATGATGAGGGCAGCTAACCGTTTCGACCTTGGCGGAGGTCGTATGGACGCCGAAGGATTTCTTCTTTGGGCGGCTCAGTCCTGCCAGTGGCGGGCTTCCCGCCATTGGCGCACCACGTGCTCCTCGTCGAGCTTCACCACCGTCGACGGGGGACCGGTGGTGGCGCGGGAGTTGACCTCGATGATGCGCTCGTTGATGTCGGCCACGATGGCTCGGACCTCGCGCTCCGATGTGACGGCGGCGATGCGCTCCCAGGCGTCTTCCACCTCCTTGCGCAGCGCAAGGGTGGGCGGTAGGAACTGGGCGCCTTCCCGCCGCAGCTTGTCCCGCACCCACCACAGCTCGTCACGCGGCTGATCCAGGTCCCGGATGGGCTTGCCGTGGCCGGGGAGGCCGTCGAACTCGCCGCGCTCCATGCCTTGCCGGATCTGGCGGTCGATCCATGTCTCCCAGCTCACGCCGGCAGGCTTGTGCCCGGTCATGTCGGCCCCCTCGTGAACAGCTTCACAAGTAGGCTACCCGTCCCGCCTCTCAGCAAAGATGGCCACCGCCCAGTGCCAGAACCGCTGACCGGCGGGCGTCGACATCGATCGCTCACCGCATGCGATCACTGACCCCTTGGAATTCTCATCTAGAGGATCCGCCGAGCCGCGCCGACAACGGGCTCGGAGCGCCAGCGGCTCTCCTGGGTTCGCCGAGAATCAGCGGCTTGGTCGCGCGACTGCTGCACCATCAATGTGCCGGTGAAGCGGTCACGTCCCGGCAGGCCGACGAGTGCGTCTAGCCACGACCCGTCGGCTAGACGGGATCGGGGCGAGAAGTGAGCCAGCATCACGCCGGCTCGATCTCCAGGAAGAGCACCGGACCCAGGACGAGCCCGGCGTCGTCGTCGAAGCCAGGGGTGATCGTGTCCGCATCGGCGCCGGGCCGTCACCAGGTGGGGCGGATGGCGGGGAGCTTGCCGTCGTGGGTGGCCAGCAGCACGTCGGTCAGGTCGGCGCGCATGGTCTCGACCCGTTTGCGGCCGATGACATCGGCCCACTCCGCCTCCAGCTCCGCGTAGATCTCCTCGACTGCGGCGAGCAGCTTGCGGCCTCGGGCAGTCAGCTCCACGACCTTGGCCCGCCCGTCGTCCCCCGCCGGCCGACGCGTCACGTAGCCCTCGCCTGCCATCGTGTCGACCAGCTTCGAGGCTGCCTGCTTGGAGACGCCTAACAGGCTGGCGATGTCGCCCGACGTCAGCGGCTGCTGCTGTTGCGCGGCGACCAGCGTGAACCCGAACGCGGGCCGCATGCCCGGCCAGCCGTGCCGGGCCAGCCGGACGTGCAGCTCGTCGATCAGGTCACGGGTTGCCATGGCGAACAGCCGCGCCAAGGGGACTACATCATCCAAGGCAGCGTGACCTTCTCGCCGTCGAGCACTCCCTGGCCGCCAACCGGGTAGCACGCCATGACCCGCAGTGCCTCTGCGCCGACGTTCTCTAGCGCGAAGTCGGTGTCGGGCGGCACGAGCACGACGTCGCCGGCGGTGGCTTCGGTGGCTATCCCGTCGATGTGGGCCACCGCCCGACCGGCCAGGATCACCAGGACTTCCTGGCAGGTGAGCTGATGGGTGGCGGCTGGCGTGCCCGGTGGCACCTCGGTCCGCCACACGCTGATCTCGGTCGAGCCACCGCTGCTGGGCGAAGTCAGCGAGGTGAATTGGACGCCGTGGAGCTCGTAGGTCCGCATGTCTTCTGCGCTGATCACCGGCATCGGCTTCCTCCCAGATAGTCAACTGGATTGACTATCTCTGAATCTGGCACGACAGTCAACCTGGTTGACCATCTACCCGACGGCGCTTGAGACGCCGCCATTCCTCGAGCGAGTGGTAGGGGCAAGTTATGGCGAATATCCGGTGACGATCGGAGGCCTGGAGTCGGTGGGCGGAGCCGATGCTCGCCGATTGCGGACGAACCGAGCGCGCCACCGACGGCCAATGGCACCGGCTATCGGGCAGGATCCCTTCGTGGCAAAGGCTTGGCCGTTCGGGCGGAAGAAGGTGTACAGGTACACGGCGGCGGACCGTCGTGACCAACTTCATCGGCTCAGCCGAGCGTGTGCTCGCATTGGCGACCTGTTCGAGCAGCACCTGCCAGCCGAGGCGGCCGGCTACCAGGCCATTGCCGTCTCTGCCGCCCGACTCAGCGTCGAAAGCTTCGACGAGGAGGAGTTGCGAGACCTGAGTCGAAGTCTCCCGCCGACGCCGCCCTCGCTCCATCCGAGGTACATCGACTCCCGGGGATCGAGTGAACCGTGGGAGGACGAGGTCGCCACCTGGCGCGAGGAAGCTGATCGTGCTGCGCTTGAGCTCCGAGCGTTCGCGACCTACGACCGGCCATGACTGCCGGTCGGAACCAAGCAGCGGACGGCCAGGCCGACTGAAGGGGTGCCGGGTCATCGTGGTTGTTCCTGCTTTGCTGAAGGCAGGGTCTCCAGCCGGCTGGTCAACGGAATGAAGGCTCCGGCGGTGCCGAGTTCGGTCGGGGTGGGCCCGGCTGGCGTCGGGATCTCGGCGAGGCGGTCGGCCAGGGCTACGACAGCGTCTCGGTCGCCTTCGAGCGCGTCGCGTTCGTCATCGGTGAGGTTGAGCTGTTCGAGCATCTGCTCGATGCCGTCTCGGACCGCGAGGAGCTGGCCCTTGGTGGAGTCCTTGGGGATGTAGAAGGGGCAGCGGGCGCAGGCGAGCCGGTGGGGGCACTTGGCGAAGAAGTCGTAGCTGCAGTAGCCGGCGCCGAGGTCGTAGAACTTCCAGGGCTCACCTCCGGCGGCGGCGCCGGTGAGGATGGTGTCTCGGTCGATGAGGACCTGGATGGTGCGGACGTTGCGGGCGAAGTAGTCGGCTTTGCGGTAGGCGGCGGTGAGGGTGCGCTGCAGGATGGCGGCGTAGTGGCTGGTACGGAGCGATCCCGTATGGGCGGTCCTACCGATCACCAGTGATGGACCATCAGACCTCGTCACTGCTCGGCAGTGGCTCGTGGGCGAGTTCGGCCATCCGAGTGAGGCCCCGCTCGGCGTGGTCGGCTAGACGGGCGGCAGCG
>Ga0209382_10009488_pt1 | contig 12178 bp, 6 predicted proteins | sample SoiMetdeltSBSDD5_FD_187599 | JGI IMG/M metagenome (GOLD analysis project Ga0209382, IMG submission 187599) | Bulk soil microbial communities from a Populus tree surrounding site in Tennessee, USA - Soil MetaG P. deltoides SBSDD5 (SPAdes) (version 2) | ecosystem: Environmental > Terrestrial >... | reverse complement strand
CCCCTTCGGGGCGAACACGAAGCTCATGATCCGGATTTCGCTCAAGAACGGTTCAGCCATAGATCACGCTCCCTCACGGAAAGATCGGCTGCGCACACGCTGCGCCGCCCACGAACCCGCCGGCGCCCGGGCACGATCAGACACACGACACATGCAAGACACGAGCGTCGAAGCATGGAGAACGTCATGATCGGTTCCTTCCGTGACGTCAGGAGAATTCAGGGCAAAGCTTGAGCGCTGCTCGGCCAGCGCTCGAGGAGATTGGTGCGCGGCGGAGTCTAGCAGAGACGCACGCGCGATCTTCGCGTGTGCGAAGTAAATTCTTCGTATGTGCGGAAGCGACTCACGATCCGCGAAATGTCGCGGATGCGCGATTGTTGGATGAGGTTACGAAGTGAGATGAACGACGAGACGATCTTTAGGTGACGCGCGTTCCGTCGGGGCGCCACTCGAGAAATAAGTAGACCCCTTTGTCCTCGACCTGTTGGAAGCCGAGACGCTCGTACAGTCGCAGCGCGGGATTGAAGCGCTCGACGTGGATGCGGAGCGGCTTGTGTGCGGTGCGCGCTTCCGCCTGCAGTTGTCGCAGCAGCGCCGAGCCGATGCCGCGGTTACAGAACTCGGGCAGGAGTGCGATGTCGACGATGCGGAGTTCGTCGGTCCAGCGCGATACGTATAATCGCCCGACCGCTTCGGCGCCGAAGAGGATGACGTCGAAGCTGGTGTCCGGATAATGCTCCCGGTAGTACTGGGCCTGAGCCACGAACTGCATTTGCACGAACGCGGCTTTTTCCTCTTCCGTCCACGACACGAGCTCCAGCTCCGCGGCGCGGGTGCCAGCGTACACCCGCGCCAGGAATGCGTCGTCATCGCTCGTCGCCGCGCGCAGCGACACCGCGTGAGTCAGGGTGAGCAGCTTCGACATCAGCCCCGCGGCGGGAACACGCCCTGGAGCGCGATGTTGAAGTAGCAGGTCAGGTACGGCTGCAGGTTGTTGTGCGGGGCATCGCCGCCGGCGGGCGCCAACGCTTGCCCGGACATGGCCACGAGATTCGCCGCCGCCGTATAGGCGGTGGCGTTGGCGGACTTCGCCAGCGATCGATTCTGGGCGGGCGCGTTCAGCTCGCCGAGGTCGATGTCATGGTCGCGGAACGCATGCGTGTGGGACGGAATCTCCGACTCCAGCAGCGTGACCGTCTCACTCCCACCCGTTTCGCCCAGATCGTGCAGCGACAGCCCGGGCCCCTGCCCGGGATGCATCGGCGCGCGCCCTTGCAAATCCGGCAGCGCGAAGTTGCTCTTGCCGTTGCCGCCATACGTCGTCCCCAGCAGCGAAAAGAGCGCCGTGTTCTGCGACAGCGGCAGCAGCTGCCCGTCGCACCACGCCCAGCCCTTCGGGGGGAAGTTGAACGGAAAGATGCGGATCTCCGCTACAAACGGATCGGCCATCGTCCTCTCCTTGCTATTGACTGCGTTTCCCGCGCCGACTCCCGCCGCGCGTCTCTCTATGTGGGCGACGGGAAGATTCCGAACAGCGAGATGATGAAATTCACGCACAGGTACGGCTGAAAGTTGGTGTGAGGCTGGCTGCCGCCGACCGGGGAGACGGCCTGCGGGCTCAGGTTCGAGTCGGGCTGATCCTGGATGTACAGCAACTGCGTGCCGGTCTGCCCCACCGTCTTTCCGGAGGGATTGGTGTCTTGGGCCACGTTCGTCGACGCCAGAAAGGGATGGCTGTGCGCCGGAATCTGACTGACGGTCAGCGTGATTTCCTCGGCGCCGCCCGTTTCTGCCAGGACGACGTTGTTGCCCTGGTGGATGGGAATCCGCCCCCGCAGGTCGGGCAGGGCGAACGTGCTCTGGCCGTCCCCGCCATAGGTCGTGCCGATCAGTTGAAACAGGGTTTCGTTCTCGCTGATCGGCAGCAACTGGCCCTCGCAGAACATCCAGCCCGCCGGCGCGAAGTTGCCTGCGAACATCCGGACTTCACCCACATACGGTTGCGCCATCGATCCCTCTCCTTGCTTAGTTCGGGCTTGGGAAGATCCCCTGCAGCGCGATGCACAGGTTCAGCGTCAAGAACGGCTGCAGGTTCAAGTGGGCCTGGCTGCCGCCGACGTTGGTGACCGTCGCGGGCGTCACGGATGTCAGCGCGGCCGGATCCGTATAGATCCGCCCGGCCACCACCCCCAAGACATTCCCGGCCGCGGTCTGGCTGTTCCCGGTATTGTTGCTGCCCATCAGCGCATGGGTGTGGGTCGGCACTTCGCTGATCGACACCGTATGCGCCGGTTCGCCGCCGCGTTCCCCGAGGGTATGGCCACTGCCCACGTGGATCGGGACGCGCGCGCGCAAGTCGGGCAGCGCGAAGTTCACGCGTCCGTCCCCGCCGAAGGTCGTGCCGAGCAGGGAGAACAGCCCCTGGTTCTGATTGATCGGCAGCAGTTGCCCATTGCAGAGCGCCCACCCCTTCGGGGCGAACACGAAGCTCATGATCCGGATTTCGCTCAAGAACGGTTCAGCCATAGATCACGCTCCCTCACGGAAAGATCGGCTGCGCACACGCTGCGCCGCCCACGAACCCGCCGGCGCCTGGGGTGATGCCGACCTCGTTCGTCGCCGTCGCCGTGGGCGAATTCACGAGCGTGTTCCTGCCCGCGAGATAAGCCACGACTGCGGCGTTGTCGCTGTTGCTACCGCCGTACCCGGGCAGCGTGACCGTGGTCACGAATCGCTGCCGGACTCTGATGTCGCCGGCGGGAAGAGGGGTGCCGCCGAGTGAATGCGTGAAGACGTTAGCCAACGCACCAGCGCCACCAATGTTGGCGCACATGTTCAGGTTGTCTCCACTGGGCGAGGCGACAGCCACCTGGGCGAGAATGCCCACGGTTGGATTACCAGTTCCATCGATCTGGAGATCGATGGTGTTTCCGGTAATCGTCGCGTTAAGCTGCCCGGAGCCATCCTGCCCACCCTGCAGGTTAATCGCCCGCTGCGTTCCCCGGTAATCGAAGTCGTTGCCCGTGATGGCGATCGTCAGGGTTCCGCCGCCTGCGTGGAAGACGGAAATGCCGTCAGCGGTCTGACCGTCGCCGACGACGATCGGATTGTTGCGAATGAAGCCCTGCAAGGTCCCGGTCGTCGAGAACGCGGCCTTCAGGATGCCGATCCGCACGAAATCGGTCCCGGCAAAGCTCACATTGTCGTGGACGTCGAATCTCGTGTTCCCGTTGTTGCTGCTGATCGCGATGCCGTCATTGTTGTTGGTAATCGTGCTGTTGGTGACCTCGATGACTGACGTGGCCGTGTCAAACGTGTCGATCACGACGCCGCCGCTGAAATTGTTGTTGGACGTGACACCCGTGACCGTCACGGTCGTGTTCATCGTGCCGCGGATACCGAACAAATAGCCGCTTCCCAGAACACCCGTGTTGGCACTGCCGCCGCTGATGGTGATCGTGCCAGTCGTGGTCTGCGGGAGGTCGCCAGCCAGATTGTTGTTGTTCTGGATATTGACGTTGTCGTCCCCACTGCTGGTAATCGTCGTGTTGGTGATCGCCGACGTCCCGACCATGTTGTAGAAGTGGAGCCCGTCCTCGTCGGGCCCATTCCCCAGGTTCGTCAGCGTGCTGTTGGTCAGCGTGAAGCCGTTCACATTGTGACCGTTGATGCCCTGCTCGGCGCTTCCATTGATCGCCAGGTTGTCGAGGACCACGTTGGAAGCATTCTGCAGGTGGATCGCGGCATTGTCCCCCGTGTTGTTCCCAAGCGAGAGCCCGGTCGGCGCGGCCGGAAAATCCACGGTGGCGGCGTTGGTGAAGTTCATGTTCTTCAGCGTGATGTTGCTCGCGCCGATGAACGACGCGCCGCGAGTCGTGGTGTTCTGGATCGTCCCGCCGCTCCCGGCCGTGGTGCCAGTCCCGAGGACCGAGAACGCCCCTGTCCCCGTCGTATTCAGCACGATCCCGTTCGTCGCGCCGTTGGCCGAGATCCTTTGGAACGTCACCCCGCTCGCAGCGATGGTGATGTTGGCCACATTCAGCGCCGTCCCGGACGTCGGCGCCGTCGTGGCGCCAATCGTGTTGGTCCCGGTGATCGTCAACGTCCCGCCGAGGCTCGTATTGGTCGCCGTGAACGTCGTGCCGGTGCCATTCAGCGTCATCCCCCCGGAGAAGCTGAACGCCGACGTTCCGTTGTTGTTCAGGAAGATGCCGGTACCAGTGTCTGTGATGGCGCCAGTGAACGTCACCGTGCCGCTGGTGCGGCTCTGAATATCGATCGCTCGCCCCGCGTTACTGCTGATTGGCGCCGCGATGGTGACATTGCCGGTGCCCTGGCTGATCAGAACTTCCGCCGCGCTCGTGTTCGTGAAGTTCGAGGTGCTGTTCACTGTCACCGCGCCGCTGACGTTCGTGAGGCTCAGGGCTGTCGTTCCTCCCGTCACGTTCACCTGGTTGATCGCCACCGGTCCCGTCAGAGCGGCGGTTGCCGTCATCGCCGGAGCCGCACCCGAGAAATTGAGCCCCTGCAGGATGTCGTTGTTCGCCAGTGTCACCGTGCCGCTCAGGGTGGGGGCCGATGCCGGGGCACCGGCAATGGTCAGGTTGTTGAGCGTGAAGGCCTGGCCCTGCCCCTGCAGTGTCTGGCTCGCGTCCATCGCGAGGCTGCCAGGTGTCGGGTTGACGCCGGTATGGACGTAGATGATCGAGTTGGCGGCGGACGGGGTGGCCGCGTTGGCCAGCGAGTTGAACGGGCTGTGCGACCGGCCGTCGCCGTTGGCGCCGGAGCTGTTCACGTACCACACCATGCCGGACACATTGATCGTCACGGTGCCGGTATTGGTGACGCCATTCCCGTCGGTCAGCGTGTACGTGAAGGTGTCGGTCGGCCCGCCGAACGCCAGCGCCGGCGTGTAGATGAACGTGCCGTCCGTGGCCCCCTCGGCGATCGCGCCGCCATTGGTCGTCGCCGCCGGGAAGGTGACCGTGAGCGCTCCCGGTCCGTTGTCGCCGGTCTTGACATTGTCCTGGGTCGCGTCGGCGTTCAGCGCGGCCGGTGTCAATGGCGCCGCGGTGCCAACGACGTACTGCGTGTTCCCGACGCCGCCGGTGTAGTTCTCGTTGTCGGTCGTCGGGCGGATGGTCACCGCCGTGATCAGCGTGCCCTGGCATCCGAAGTTGTCCGTCACCGTGACGGTGACGCCGCCGGCCAACACCGTATTGGTGGCAGTGCCGGAGACGACGCCGGTATTGGCATCGATCAACAAGCCGGCCGGCAGCCCTGTCGCGCCCCACGTGAAGGTGGTTCCGGTGCTGCCGGTCTGATTGAAGTCCACTCCGGCGTAGACCGTCTGGTACAGGCCGGCGGGCATGACCAGCGGGGTCACGGTAATGGCCGGGCAGACGACGTTGAGCGTGAAGTTCTGCGTCGCGTCCGGCGGGATGGCGTTCGTGGCGGTGAACACCAGCGGGAACGCGCCCGTCTGGGTCGCGGTCCCTGCGAGAACGTTCGTCGCCGGCGTGAACGTGACGCCCGTCGGGAGCGTGCCGGTCTGCGACACCGTCGGCGTCGGGAACCCGGTCGCGGTGACGGTGAACGTACCGGGCGTGCCGACGGTAAAGGTCGTCGAGACGGCGCTGGTGATCGCGGGCGGCGCGTTGATGGTCAGCGTGAAGTTCTGGACGACGTTGCCGCCGACGCCGTTGTTGATCGTGAAGGTCAGCGCGTAGGTGCCGCCGGTGCCGGCGGCGGGGGTGCCGCCGAGCGTGGCGGTGCCGTTGCCGTTGTCGGTGTAATTCACGCCCGCGGGCAGCGCCACGCCGCCGCGCGTGATGGTCGTGATCGCCGGGAAGCCGCTCGTGGTGATGGAGAAGGTCCCCGCCACGCCCACGGTGAACGCCGTCGCGGCCGCGCTGGTGAAGGCCGGCGCCTGGTTGACCGTCAACGTAAAGGCCTGCACGGCGTTCGAGCCAACGCCGTTGGTGGCGGTGAGCGTTACGTTGTACACGCCGCCGGTCCCCGGGTCGGGCGTCCCGCTCAAGACGCCGGCCGGCGACAACGTCACCCCGGCCGGCAACGTCCCCGCGGTCACGCTGACCGTGGGGGCCGGGAAGCCGGTCATCACCACCGTGAAGGAGCCCGCGCTCCCGACCGTAAAGGTCGTGGCGTTCGCGCTCGTGATCGCCGGCGGGGCGTTGACCACGACGGTGAAGGCCTGCGTCGCATTTGGCAGTGTGCCGTTGGTCGCCGTGAGCGTCACCGGGAAGGATCCGCTCTGCGTCGGTGTGCCCGAGAGCAGCCCGGCGGACGACAACGTGAGGCCCGTCGGCAGGACGCCGCTCGTGACGCTGACCGTGGGCGGCGGGACGCCGGTCATCGTCACCTGGAAGGTGGTCCCCGCCGTATTCAGGGTGAACGTCGCCGTGTTCGCGCTGGTGATCGCCGGCGGCTGGGTGATGGTCAGCGTGAAGTTCTGGACCGGCGAGCCGCCGCCGTTGGTCGCCGTAAAGGTCAACGCGTGCACCCCGCCGGTGCCGGCCTGCGGCGTGCCGCTCAACGTGCCGGTGCCGTTGCCGTTATCCACCCAGTTGACGCCCGCCGGCAGAGTGCCGCCCTGCGTCAGCGTCGGCGCCGGGAAGCCGGTCGTCGTCACCGTAAACGTGTTGGGGGCGCCGAGCGTGAAGGTGACCGAGCTGGCGCTCGTGATCGCCGGCGCCTGGTTCACGGTCAACGTGAACGCCTGCGTGCCGTTCGGCAGCACGCCGTTGGTGGCCGTGAAAGTGATCGTGTAGCTGCCGCCCGTGCCGCCAGCGGGTGTGCCGCTCAAGGTGCCGGTGCCATTGCCGTTGTCGAGGAACGTCACCCCTGACGGCAGTGCCCCGCTGACGGCGATCGCCGCCGTTGGCGAAGCGACCGTCGTGACCGTGAAGCTGCCGGGACTGCCGACGGTAAACGTAGTGGCGTTCGCGCTAGTGATGGCGGGCGCGCCGTTCACGGTCAGCGTGAAGGTCTGGACCACCGGCGCCGCGACGCCGTTGCTCGCCGTGAACGTCAGCGCGTAAGTGCCGCCGGTGCCGGCGCCCGCGGTGCCGCTCAGCGTGCCGCTGCCGTCGCCGTTGTCGACCCACGTAATTCCGGCCGGCAGTGCGGCGCCGCCCCGCGCGATCGTCGGGACCGGGAACCCGGTCGTGGTCACGGCGAACGTGGCGGGCGCGCCCACCGGGAAGGTCGCCACCGCGGCGCTCGTAATCGCCGGCGCCTGGTTGACGGTGAGCGTGAACGTCTGCGTTCTCGGCGTGCCGATGCCGTTGTCGGCGGTGAACGTCAGCGCGTAGCTGCCGCCGGTGCCGGCAGCTGGCGTGCCGGCGAGCGTCGCGGTACGGTCGCCGTTGTCGGTGAAGGTCACTCCCGCGGGCAGGGTGCCACTCAGCGTGAGCGCCGGAACCGGTCCCCCCTGCGTCGTCACCGTGAAGGTACCAGGACTGCCAACCGTGAAGGCGGTCGTGGCCGGGCTGGTGAACCGCACTCCCGGCGGATCCCCGATCGAGCCGACCGAGATCCCGGCGCCAAACTCGGGCGGCGTGAAGAAGCTCGCCAGCTCGCTCAGATCGACACCACTGAGGATGCGGACGTGCGGATCGAGCGCGCCGAGAATGAGATCGACGCGGCCGTCGCCATCGATGTCGCCGGTCGCGACCGCCACGCCGCCGCCGAACGCGGGGTCGAAGGCGAAGAAGCTCGCCAGCTCACTCAGGTCAGCCCCGTTGAAGACGCGCACGTGCGGCCCGCCGCCTCGCCCGGCGGCCGTGACGATATCGCTCAAGCCATCGCCGTTCAGGTCGCCGGCGGCGACGTTGACCCCGCCCTGAAAGGACGGATCGTAGGCAAAGAAACTGGCCAGCTCGCTCAGGTCCAGCCCGCTCAGCACGCGCACGTGCGGGCCGCCACCGGGCCCCACACCGGTGACGATGTCGGCGCGGCCATCGCCGTTGACATCGCCGGCCGCCACGGTCACGCCCGCGTCGAACGCCGGGTCGTAGGCCCAGAAGCTCGCCAGCTCGCTCAGGTTCGCGCCGCTGAGGACGCGCACGTGCGGCCCGCCGCCCGGGCCGGCGCCGACGATGATGTCCGCCCGCCCGTCCCCGTCGACGTCGCCAGCCGCGACACGGACACCACCGGTGAAACCGGGATCGAAGGCGAAGAAGCTCGCCAGCTCGCTGAGATCGGTGCCGTTGAAGACCTTCACGTGCGGTGCGCCGCCAGGTCCCGCGCCCGCGATGACGTCCGCAACGCCGTCGCCGTTGACATCGCCGAGCGTGACGGTCACGCCGCCGAGAAATCCCGGGAACGCGACAAGCGTGCGGGTGCCACCCGGCTCGATCAACTGGATCGGAGCAGTGCCTCCCGGCCCGGGGCCGATGACGTATTGCGCGGCCGCTGTGAGAGGAAGGGACAGGAGGGCGCCAGCGACAGTCAGAGCTCGTAGGACTCGGTCGGCCGTCTTACCCAGCATGGAGACCTTTCGGTGTCGGGAGGAAGCGCGGCATTATAGCGTCGGGTGCGTGAGCGTCCGCAAGAGCCTTGATGCGATTCGGGAGGTCGACGCGCGAAATTTTGCGGAACCGCGAACGCGATCGCTGGCGCCAGACGCCTCCTGATAGATGAGTCGGCGCTTCACCCGCGACATTTCGCGGAAGGCGAGTCGACACTGTGCGGTAAGCGCGCACCCCGCTCCCCCCTCCTTGCGTCGGGCGGAGGTGACGACCTACTGTTACCGGATGCCCCGCAACTCGTGTCCTGGAGCAGCCCCTGTCATGAAACGTTCATCAGCACGCCGCTAGCATGGGTCTCGGCTTTCGATTGCTCTCTTCACTTTCTTCATTACTGGTTCGGCTGATTCCGATTGGGCTTGTCGTCATCGGTCTCTGTGCGCCCGCCGCCGCCCAGACGCCACAGGCGCCAGCCTCCGGCAACGGCCGCGTCGTCGTCACGGTCTCGCTCGAGGGCGTGCGCATCCCGGCGGTGAACGTCTCGCTCCGCAGCGCCGACGGCAACATCGTGGTCGGGCAGACCACGACCGACAACATCGGCCAGGTCACCTTTCCGGATGTCGCGCCCGGCCGCTACCTGGTGCTCGCGACGCGGGAGGGGTTTGCCGACGCCGAAACGGCGCCGTTCGAAGTGGTAGCCGGTGAGAGCGAGCAGGTGCTCGTCGAGATGCGGCTGACGTTCGTGCGGGAGAGCGTGGACGTGATCGTTCCTGCCAACTCGCCGACCGAAAGCATGCAACCGGTGGCGGTGAGCGATCTGCTGACCGGCGCGAAGATGGACATCCAGCCGCTGGCGGGCGACGACTTCCAGTCGCTCCTCACGGTGCTGCCGAGCATCATCCGCGGGCCCGAGGGCCGGCTGCGCATCAAGGGAGGCACGCCGACGACCGGCGCGCTGCAGGTGAGCAGCGCCAGCCTGAACGATCCCTCGACCGGCGACTTCGACCTCGAGCTGCCGAGCGGCGCCGTGGAATCGGTCGAAGTGTTGTCGAATCCGTTCGCGGCCGAGTACGGCCGCTTCTCCACGAGCGTCACGCAGGTCCGGACCAAACGCGGCACCAACGAGTGGATCGTCAAGCCGACCAACCTGGTGCCGGGATTCGGCAAGGGCTTCGCGTTCGTGAACAAGTTCGAACCCAGGCTGTCGATCTCAGGGCCGCTCAAGCGCGACAAGCTGCTGTTCGGCCAGTACCTGCAGTATCGATACCTCCGGACGCCGGTCAAGAGCCTGCCGGGTGAACCGCAGCTCGGGATCGACAGCTTCGACTCCTTCACGCGGCTCGACGGTGTGCTGTCCTCGCGGCACGCGCTCACCGGCGGCGTGATCTACTTTCCCCGCAAGCTCACCAACGCGACGCTCTCGACGTTCCGGCCGGAGGAAACGACGCCGAAGTTCTGGCAGGCGGGATTCTCGGCGGGCATGGTCGACCGGCTGATCCTCTCGGCCAACGCGGTGCTCGAATCGACGGTCGCGGCGCGGACCTTCCAGGTCGACTTGAAGACCAAGGGCGAGCTGCCGATGTTCTATTCGCCGCAGGGGCAGAGCGGCAACTTCTTCAACCGCCAGGAGCGTCACGTTCGCAGCCTGCAGTTCGTCGAGGCGCTCACGTTCTCCAAGAGCGACTGGATGGGCGAGCACGTCTTCAAGACGGGGCTCGACATCCAGTACTCACGCTTCGACGGCGACAACTTCAGCCAGCAGGTGGACGTCGTCCGGCTCGACGGCACGCTCGCCGAACGCACGACCTACAACCCGCAGCCGACCAATCCCGAGGTGACCGGCACCGAGGTCGCGCTGTTCGTGCAGGATCGCTGGCGCGTGAACGATCGCCTGAACTTCGAGCTCGGCTTCCGGGTCGACTTCGACGACGTGGTCGAGCACGAGAACTATTCGCCGCGCATCGGCATGTCGGTGAGCGTGCTGCCCGAGGGGCGCGGCATCCTCCGCGGCGGGTTCGGCAAGTTCGCGGAGCGGACGCCGCTCAACGTCGGCGCGTTCACCCAGTACGACGTGCAGACGGTGATCCGGCGCGGCCCGACCGGTACTCCGATCGGCGGCCCGGTGACGCTGGCGCACGTCCTCGATGGCGAGCTCAGAACACCAGAGAGCCTCGTGCAGACCGTCGCGTGGGATCAGCGATTCGGCCGCCTCTTCTTCTTCAAGACCGCCTACCTGCATCGCAACGGCTCGCACGCCTACGTCGTCGATCCTGATTCGGCACGCGGCGTCCTGGCGCTCGGCGCGAGCGGTGAATCGAAGTACTGGGAAATCGAGACCACCGGCCGGTTTCTCGCCAGCGAGTACCGGGACCTGAGCGTGTCCTACGTGCGATCGAAGAGCACGCGCGATCTGAACGACTACGATCAGTTCTTCGGGAATTTCAGGAACCCGATCATCCGCACCAACGAGAACTCGCTGAGCCCGACCGACGTGCCCAATCGAATGATCGTGCGCGGAACCCTTGGCCTGCCGGGCAAGTGGGTGTTCTCCCCGATTTACGAGTGGCGCACGGGCTTTCCCTGGTCGGCCGTGAACGAGTTCCAGGACTTCGTCGGCACGCGCAACCGCACGGGCCGGCTGCCGACGGTGTCGACGCTGGACTTCACGCTCGCCAGGCCCTGGCACTTCAAGAAGTACCGCTTCACGGCCGGCATCAAGGTCTACAACGCGTTCGACAAGGGCAACGAGCGGGACGTGCAGAACAACCTGGCGTCGCCGGATTACGGGACGTTCTACAACCCGATTCAGCGATCGATTGGGTTCGTGTTTGGTACGACCAAGCCGTAGATTCACAGGGTGTCAAATCCCAAGCTCCAAATCCCAAGCTCCAACGCACTCCCAAAACGCCACCCAAACCCCAACTCCCAACCAAACGCCGGTTGGGAGTTGATTTGGGATTTGGCGATTGGGAGTGCGTTGGGATTTGGGATTTGGAGCTTGGGATTTGACAGTCTAGAAATGACCAGGACAGTCCACGAACGGACCACGTCCTCCGCCGGCGAGCTCCGCGTCATACAATCCGCGATCATGCGAACCGATTCGAAAATCGACCGCCGCCGCTTCCTCTTCGGAACCGCGGCCACGGCCCTTCATCTCTCAGGAGTACTCGGCGCACAGACCGCGGCTAGCGTCGAACTCGGCTCGATCGACGGCAGTGTCGGCGGGAATCAGTTCACGCCCGTGCAGTTCCTCGACTATCTCAGCTCAATCAAGCTCACCTGGGCGATGGTGTCGCTCCCCGCGGCGACGCTTCAGGACGAAGCGGCGATCAAGCAGATCCGCGACCATGCCGATCGGCTCGGCATCAAGCTGCAGCTCGCCTTCGGAACGGTCTGCCCGAGCGCCAAGGCGTTCAACCCGCAGAACGGGACGCTCGAAGACCAGGTGGCGCGTGCTCTGAAGGCTTCGCAGATCTTCGGCGCGAAGTGCATGCGCTGCATCCTCGGCGGCGATCCCGAGCGGCCGCAGATCGAGATGCACATCGAGAACATGATCAAGGCAGTCCGCGCCATCCGCTCCCGCATCGTCGATTCCGGGATCAAGCTCGCGGTCGAGAATCACGGCGGCGATCTCCAGGCCCGCGAGATGAAGATGATGATCGAGGCGATCGGCACCGACATCATGGGCG
>Ga0209382_10009487_pt1 | contig 12179 bp, 11 predicted proteins | sample SoiMetdeltSBSDD5_FD_187599 | JGI IMG/M metagenome (GOLD analysis project Ga0209382, IMG submission 187599) | Bulk soil microbial communities from a Populus tree surrounding site in Tennessee, USA - Soil MetaG P. deltoides SBSDD5 (SPAdes) (version 2) | ecosystem: Environmental > Terrestrial >... | reverse complement strand
AGTTCGGCTGTTCCTTAAGGCGCGCGAGGTTCTAATGAACGAAGGCCTGCATCCGGCCTTGGCGGTCGGCGTTCAGATTGAAATTGCATTGGTTCGATGGGCCATGCACGACCACCCAAGCGCGATTGTGGCGCTTGCTGATGCGCTTGATGCCGTCGAGCCTCTTGATCCTGCCAGCTCTCGGAAAAATGAACGCGCGCATCAGTTTACCCGGGCTTCGATTGGTATTTTTTGGAACAAGCTCGATCCATATTTTCTCGGTCAATCACGCAACATCGCGTTCGGACAGGCCTCGGCCCTGACTGGCGATGAGCCGCTATTGGGCGTTGATCTCACGCCATTGGCTCGCAGTTGGCGTCTTCTGGCACTTTGCGAAATCGAAATCGGCCTCGACCTCGGAATCGAGCGACGCTCGGTAACAAAGCAAACCGGGCCTGGACTGGCATTGATTGAAATGTTCATCGCCAGGGCTCGTTATGCCCGTGCGGTTGCGAACAAGGATTTTTCGGCGGCATTCCGGTTGGGTCTTTTGGCTATCTCGGCTTTTGGCGCGTTGCAAGAATCGAGGGCCGTCGAAGGTGACGAAGCGTCCATCGACTTGGGCCAACTGGAAAGCAATAACCTTCGGATGCTACCAGAGGGCGGTTTGCCGGACATTGTAAGGACAATTCCCGTCGACCTTCTAGTGTGGCACAGATTTCGCGACGACTGGGATGCCGAGTTGGTATCTCGTATCGAGAGAGCGTGCGTAGCAGCTTGGGGCGACAGTGCGTCAATCTCAGATATATTGAGGGCCGCATCCGGTCATACAGTTGATGGTGAGCCGGTGGCCATAGTTGCATTAGCTGCAAGCCTCGCATCTCCGCCCGATTTAAGAGGTAATCCCAGGGCACGTTTCGAGCGCGATCTTCTGTTGATCTTTCATGCGGCACACAGCTTAGCGCGGCGGGTACTCGAACCGCTGCTCGTGGCGGAGATAGTGGAGGGTTGGTCGATCGTCTCGAAAAGCGAGAGCTTCGCGCTTAGAGCACCAATGCAACACACTCCTGCAATCGAGGCTGCGATCTCCGATACCAAATCGTCAGGATTAAGAGGAGCCGCACGGCTTATGCTTGCAGCATCGCCTGCGGTCAGAACTTCTCTCACGGAGAATTGGATACAGCTGATGCGTCAGATCAGTGGTGACGAATCGCTACCCTCTCCGTAGCCGAGACCATCACCACGACCTTGAAAATTAACGTCCGACCAAGCGTCGAGAAACGCCGAAAGCCAATATGCCGGATCGCTGGCGTGTAGCGGCCACAGGAAGGCAATGACTTTAGAATGTCCTCGGTCGAGAACACCACGGTCGTGCTCGCCTTCATCCAATTTGCGTCTTGTCAGGCTGTTGCGGCGGGTCGTCCTAAATCGGCTCCGCCAGCTTCCGAAACGTCGCCCGCATCAGGTCGAAATGCGCCTGGATCGGGATCGTCGTATCCTTCTCCATGTCGCCGAGCTTGACCGCGGTCTCCACCACCAGCCGGCAGCGGGCGAATCGGCGTGCCATGAATTGATCGAGCAGCTCGGGAACGGACAGCCCGCTCGCCAGCAGCTCGGCCAGCACGACCGCGTCCTCGATCGCGATCCCGGCCCCGGTTGCCAGATGCGGCGTGGTGGTATGGGCGGCGTCGCCGATCACAAGCACGCGGCCGCGATACCACGGCGCCGGCAGCAGGAACGCGTTCATCGGCCGGTAGTCGATGCGGCGCGGATCAGTGACGTGGTCGCGGACGTAGGCCATCACCTCGCCGCCGAACTCGTCGAGCTGTCCACGCAGCACCACATGCAGCTCGTCCGCCTGCGGCCGGCAGTCGTCGGCGATCGGCTGTACCAGGAACAGGAACATGTCGTCGCGCGAATGCGGATTGACGCCGGCCTTCGTCTTGCGGCCGTAGAACACCCGCATGCAGTCGATCGCCGCCGGCCGCGGCATGGTGGCGCGCCAGACCGCCAGCCCGGTGAAGCTCGCGTCGGGGACCTGGTCGAAGGCGAGCCTGCGCACGGCCGAGTGGATGCCGTCGCAGCCGACCACGAGGTCGTAGGCCGCGCGCGCGCCGTCGGAGAATTCGACCGCGACGGCGTCGCCGCGCTGATCGAGCGCGGCGACGGTGGCGCCCAGGGTGACCGAGGCGCCCAGCTCCTGCGCGGCGCGGATCAGCACGTCGTGCAGCGCCGAGCGGGCGATGGCGACCGTCGCCGGATAGTCCGGGCCGGCGAGGCGCGGCATGGCGAGCGCGCCGACCTCACGGCCGGCGGCGTCGGCGAACACGATGCGGTCGAAGCCGAAGGCCGCCGCCACGCAGCGGTCGAGGAGGCCGATGCCGGCGAGCGCCCGCAAGGTCGGTCCGGTCAGGCTGATGCCGACGCCGAGGATGTCCCAGCGCGGCGCAAGCTCGACGACATCGACGGCGATGCCGCGGCGGCGCAGCGCCACCGCCAGGGTCAGCCCGGCGATGCCGCCGCCGACGACCAGGACCTTCCTGCTGCTGCTCACGGCGCTATGCTAGGGCAGTTTCGGCTGTCCGGAGACGGACAACCAACGGGCGGCAAACTCGGTGAGCTCCCTCTCCCCGCAGGGGAGAGGGAGCTGGTGAGGGGGTTCGGCTCCATCGACAGACCTTAACCCCTCTCACCCCACCCCTCTCCCAACCGAAGTCGGATATATCCGACTTCGGCCACTCTAAAAGTGCCGAACTCGGGTAAACCCGAGTTCGGGTGGGAGAGGGAGCAGGCCGAGTTTGCCGGTACAATTGAACTAGAACGGCTCGGGGGAGGCGCACATGCGCGTCCGTGGACGCGGGTGCCGCCGCCGGAATGGCGGCACTGAGGGCGCAACCGCCATGTCCTCTCCGAGCCCGACCCTAGGAGCACCCGATGAGCAACAGCAGCCCGCTTTCTCTTGCCGAACTCGAGGCGCGCATCGCCATCGTTCGTGACAACATCCGGCAGCTGATCGAGCAAGCCGCCGCCTACTCGGGCGCGGGGGATGAAGATCGCAACGCCGACCGGATCGCGCAGCAAACCGAGGAGCTTGAAAGGCTGACCAGGCAACGAGATGCGCTGCTGAAGAAATGAGGCTCCGCGTCCCCGGCCGGGCGCCGGACTCGGCCTGCTCCCTCTCCCCGTCCTTCACAACCGAACTCGGGTTTACCCGAGTTCGGTCACTCATTGAGCGGCCGAAGTCGGATATATCCGACTTCGGCTGAGAGGGGTGGGGTGAGGGGCTAACCGCTGCTCCGAGGCAGCCCCTCACCCCCTCCCTCTCCCCGCAAGAGCGGGGAGAGGGAGCGCACCGAGTTCGCGGCGCCTTAGTGCTCCTGCCGCCCGTCACTCCGGCTTGAGCCTGCGGCCTTGATGATGTCGCGCAGTAGGGTGGGCAAAGGCGCGCTCTTGCGCGCCGTGCCCACGCGTCGAGCCGACGACATTACGCAAGCCAGCGCGTGGCACGGCGCTGCCTTCGTAGCGCGGGAGAGATCGCCCTTGCATCCGCGCCTTTGCCCACCCTACGAATTCCATTTTAGCGCCCATGCGCGGAAGCGGGCGTTGCCGGCCGCAGGCGAAGGAGCTTCTCCCATAGGGCTCGCTGCCGGTGTGGTGCAGCGCGCGAAAGCCATTTCCTGCAAACATGGTTTCTCCGCCGGACCGGAGCCGTCATAATCGGCCAATGCGAAATCCCTCTTGCGGAGGAGCGGTGCGGGCCGTGCGCCTGGCGCTGGCAGCCGCCATCGCGGTCGTCCTGCTCTATACCATGCATCGAGCGCTGGTTCTGCGCGTCGACTACTATGACAGCTACGATTATCTGCGCAACGCGCGTGCACTTCTGGGCGATCCATCGGCCAGTTACTGGGAGCTGCGGCCGCCGTTCATTCCGATCGTCCAACTGCCGGCGACGGCGATCGCGATGTTCAGCGCCTCAGCGTCCACCATGAGGGTGATTGCTCCGCACCTCACGGCCGCAGCCCTCTCGATCCTGACAGTCCTGTCGATTTTCTGGGTGTTCCGGCGGCCTCTCGGCGTCACGCTCGCTCTCCTTGGCACGCTGCTTTTTGTCGGCACACGGTACTTCGTCCATTACGGCGCCTTTGGGCTTGCGGATCTCGCTTCGGCCGGTTGGACCGCGGCGACGTTCGCTCTTTACGCGCGCGCCAGGAGCAACCCCTCGCCTGTGGCTTATGTCCTGGGCGGGGTGGCATTCGGCTGCGCCGCCCTGACCAAATATCCCCTCGCGGTCATCGGCTTCGCGCTGCTCCTGGCGGAAGTCGCCTTGTCGCTTCGCGAGCAGAAGCATGACTTGCGGCGGTGGGCCGGGCTGGTTGGAATTGGCGTCGTGGGCACAATGGTGTTCGTCGGAACCCAAGCCGCCGTGCTGTTCGCTCTCTATCCCGCTGATTGGCCGAATCTCCGAGGGCGCCTCCTGCTGCAGCTTCCAACGATGTCGAATTGGACGGCCGAGCCGACCGAATCCTGGCGTGATCATGTCCCGATGGCTGCGGTGATGATGTCGATACCGACGCTCCTGATGAGCGTGGTGGGGCTTCTGGTCGCGATATTCAGGATGCAGGACCGCGACATTCCGTTTCTGGCGTGGCTCGTCGTCATCGGCGGCACCATCGTCTTCGTGATCGGACACAACGAAGCGCGCTACCTGTTGCCGGCGGTTCCGGCAATTCTCTACTTCGCGATCCGAGGACTGGAGGCTGCCGCCGCAATGCTACGAACCTATTGGCCATGGCGGCCGTACGCGCTGTCCGCCGGCGGCGGGTTGGTTTTCCTGGGCAGCGCCCTCTGGGTCGGCGTGGACCAGGCGATCCGTGATCGGGACCCGGTCTTTCGCGCGGACACGGAGCGATTGGCCGCGCAACAAATGTCGATCGTCGCGGGATCGCAAGGACGCCTGCTGTGGTTCGGGCACTACCATACGCTGCACGCCGGCTGGGCGGGCTTCGTTCCCCACGATGATTATTTCGGCACGTTTCACTTCGGTCCAATCCATGTCGAATACTTCACCGGACGTCGCTTCGCGACCAGGCCGCAGCCTTGGCCCGCCGACCCCAGGCTGCTCTCGGGTCTGCTCCGCGACGGCGACGCGATCCTGCGGGCCGCAGACACCTTCTACACCGCTCTCGACCTCCCCGCGGGGGGAGTCCCCCCGATGGAGGTGTGGTCGGTCCGCCGACTGGATTTGTTGCGCTCCGAGAACGGGCGTTTTGCAGACCACAGGCGTCCGGAGCTGGGCATCCATCTCCGCGAAGCCTCGGGCCAACTCTACGCCCGATCCGAAGCGATCGTCGGAACGTGGACCCTATTGGCGAAGTCCACAGGCGACGCCGAGCTCGTGGCACTCGGCGACGTTGTCTTCGAGAGCGACAGGGAGACCCTCGTCGGCGCACGTCCCGACGCGAAAATCGAAAGCCTGCAGCTGTTTCATTTTGACCGGACCGTTTTCCGTTAGGATTCACCTGTTCGGCAGACAGCCACGTTCTGCCTTGCTAACATGCGTGCGACAGCGTCTCGGCGCAGCCCAGTCGAATACATTCCGTGCAGCAGGTTCGGTACGACACTGTTATCGCGCTGGGCTACGACCTGGCGCCCTCCGGCGCACTGACCCCAACGCTGCAAAGACGCGTCGAGCGGGCGATCCATCACCTTCGGGCCGGCAACACAATGATCCTCGTCATGTCGGGGGGACAGAGCCCGTCCGAGCCCTGCTCCTCCGCAGAGGCGATGCGCAAATACGCCATGGAACGGGGTGTCCCGCCTGCGAGCGTGATCGAGCAGCGCGACGCGTTGGACACGGTCGGGGAAGCAATCTTCAACCGCCTGCTGCTTCCTCCACCCTTGCCCGGACGTCGCGTATTGCTCGTGACCAGCGATTTCCATGCCGGGCGCGCGCTGGCGATCTTCCGCTTCGTATTCGGGCCGAGATTCGAAATCGAGGCCGATCGCGTGCCCAATGGCGCGAGCGGCGAAACACGCAGCGAAGCACAGGAAGCGGAGTCCTTGCAGCGGTTCCACACACTTTTCGCAGGCATCGAGCAAGGCGATCTGTCGAACATCGTCGAACGCCTGTGGACGAGGCATGTGTTGTATCAGGGTGCACACTTCGGCGAATTGCGGCGCAGAACGGCAGCGGCCATTGGAGCTGTGACGCCGTAGCTGCGACCCGCGCGCGTCAGCGCCGGTAGGCGGGGAAAAATTCGTGCGATCTCTGCGCGCCGGCGTCCGGCGGGTCCCAGCTGTCCCGCGCATCACATAATCGGCGATACAGACTCGCGTCGTGGACGATGTTGGTGGTGAAAAACCAGGACCGGCGGCTCGAAAAACGAGCCTTGAAGCGGAAGACGCCGTCGTCAGGCTCGACGCCGCCACCAAGCAGGAGCTGCTTGCATCCTTGCGCCTTGGCCCAGAGGGCAAGATCATGCAGAAGCAGATGATGCGCGCAGAGGCGCAGGGCATCGCCGCGAGCGCCGATGAGATGATGATGAGCGATCTCACCGCTGCGCAGCGTCAGCGCACTGGCGAGGGTTTCACCTTCACGTGTCGCGTTGAAAAGCGAGATGCGGTTGGGGCCGAGGCATTGGCTGAAATCCTCGCAATAGCTGTGCGGGAGCAACCAACGCTCGTCCGCCGCAAGCGCCTGCATCTTGGCAAGATACAGCTCCTTGAAGGTATCGGCGGCCGGCGGATCGCACGGCTGCACGCCAGTCCAAACGCCAAGCCGGCGCGCTTTCGCGATTGATCGTCGATGGTTGCGGGGAAGATTCCGAAACAAATTGGCCGCGTCAGCGGTCAGATCAATCCAAACCACCAGTTTTCGGGCCTTGACCTCGACCAAGCCGGTCTCCTGAAGGCCCCTGTGGTTTTCGAGGAGCGGATGGAATGCAACGAACTGCGTCGCGATCCGATTGCTCAAGCAGTACTGGGTGAAGGCCTGGTGAAAATCCGCGTGCAATCGGCGGTCCGCCTGCTCGTCTCGGACACGCGCCACCGGTCCGCCGAACGCATAAAGACTGCTGATGTCGTAGACCGGACTCTCGATGGCCGCGTTCGACACCCAGGGCAGCCGGCCGACATCGCGCAGCAGGAAGGGCATGAGGAGGTATGAATCCGAGTCGCCGTAGGCAGCGAGCAATACCTGCTGCCCATAGCTGCGTTCGTAGGCGCGACCGTAGTCTACGCTGAAGTGAATGTCTTGAAATTGCGGCGGAAGCTGATTGAACAACTCCGTCCACACCGCAGCGTCGTCGTCTGCCGTGGACAAGATCCTCAGATTCGCTTTGCTTCGAGACATTCCGGCTCGGTCATCGCTCGCGCTAGCGTGGCAGCACGCGCTGTAAAACCGGCAGCCACGCTCCCGTCAGGCCGCCCTCCACGGCCGCATCGAGCACTTCGTGGAAGCAGATGTCACCATGCGGATCGGTGACGTATCGAGAAAGCGTCTCCACGATCTGGGCGTCCGATATCGGCGTGGCAAAGCATTCCGGCTCGACGCCGGCGCACTTGAATTCCAGCGCCGTGAGAATGCACTTCAGGCAGCGGCCGCAGTTCCCGTCCGCGGGGGTCTGGCTGAAGCAAAATCTGAGCTCCTTTGCCGCCGGCCATTCGGACAGCATGCGAACCTTCTCCAGGCGGCTGCTGGCCGCACCATCATGGACGATGGCGAAGCGCCGGCTTCCCAGCATCGGATCGGTGAGGGGATTGGAGCCCCAGGGGATCAACGGAAGGTGGTAGGTTCCAGCGCTGGCCACCAATCCTGTTGCGAAATGCCCGCTGAGCACGGTCAGCGCGGCGGCCACCGCAGCCGCATGCATGTGCTCCCAGTCCGGGCACATGCTGCGCACGTTGGTCTGCATCGGAATGAGCGTGACGCCGAGACCATCGAGCATGCGAGCGGCGCGTTCGAACGCGCCATGGAAGCCCACCTGGTCGTCGAGCGGGATGTCGAACCCCTGCACGAACAGCGCGGCGGTCACCCGCTGCCGGTCGGGACGTTCGCGGTCCCTGGTGTGACGATAGATCGTAAAGGCGGAGTCCACTCCGCCGGAGAATGCGGCGATGGCTGGTGCATCTCCACGCGGCTCCTCGGGCGACGTCTCGCACTCGATCGGCGCAATGTCGGCGCCGTACCAGGCGCGGCGCACCTGCTGGAATTCGCCAAGGTTGCGCAGCAGCGACGGCGACGCGGGTGCGCCACCGACCTTGAGCGTCGATCCCGTATCCGCTGCTGCAAAGATGCTCGCGATGATGAAAGGATCGGCGCGGGTCGTCACGGCATCCCTGTGCTCCTTGGGTAACTTGAACCAGATGTCGATTGGCGCCATGCCCGGCCGCGACAGTTGCGCCGAGCAGCGCATGGCATCATTTTCGATTTCGGGCTTGCGGACCAGCAACTCGCAGACCGAGTCTGCCGAGGCCGCCAAGTTCGGACGGAACACGGTCCTTCGACTTGAGGATTTGAGTCGGCCGACTCGGGTTCGTATCCTGTCAACTAAGCTGCGTATTGTCCTCTCCAGCGCTGCGCGACCTAGCAGGTAATTTATTTACAGCGAATTTAGGGAAGATCAGGGACGGCGGCCCGCCGTAATCGATAGCAGCCAAAACAGCCAATCGGCAATGGCGCGCGGACGCAACCCCGTTTTGGCAAGACGGCCGTGCAAGCGATCGATAAGCCGGAACGTTCTGGAGGAGAGCCGCGCGGACTGGAGAGATATCGTTCTTCGCGCCGCCAGCAGCTCAAGCTCCAACTGGGAGAGCCGCATCTGCAGGACCGGATTGTCCTCGGCGATGCGGTCCGGCCGTTCGACGGCCACCGCATGCTGGCGCCGGCTCGCGCTTTCGGCCAGCGCTTTTGCGATCGCCTCGGCGCAATGGAGCACGTTCGGCAGGAACACCTCACGGGATCGCGTCAGTGTGATGGGACCGCCGCGGTATCGCAGCGGCGCATCGCGCGGCTCTATCCCGTTGCCGTCCCGCGCGCCGTCGAGACTCGAGTAGTTGCGGGAGTCGGCGCTCATCCGCCGCTCCAGCTCGGGCAGGCCGCCGGTCACCAGGGCACGAAAAGGCTCGACATATTGGCGTCCAACCTGGCGGTCCCAATCGGCCATCGCCGAGTATTGCAGATATCCGACCGCGACCTTGCTGGCATATTGAGCCACGCTGCGAACCGGGAAGTGGCAGAGCGCGATCGCATCCAAAGCTCGCGTGGGCAGGACCTCGCCGTTGCGCACCAGGTGATGATTGCCTTGCGAGAGCCGTGTGCCCGCATCGACGAGCCCAGCCGGCACCAGCAGCTTGTTCAACTGCGCCGCCGGCGGCAAAGGAGGCAGGCGCCCCCGCAGTCGCATGACCGGGTTGCGCTCGGGGCTCTTGTCGTCGTCAGGCGACCATACGAAGTTGCTCCACTGCACCGCCAGCAAGGCAGGCTCGCGCCCGGCAAGCGCCTCGCCCAGCGTCAGTTCGCCTTGCGGCTCGATGAACTCGTCGGCATCGAGCGGCGCCACCCAATCCGCCCCGAACTGGTCGACCGCCATGCGCAAGAGCAGCGTCATGTATCGACTCTGCTCGTAGCCGACCGCCGGCTCGCGCAGCAAAACCACTGGCGCCCCGGCCGCTTGCAGCGACCGCACCACCTCATACGTGCCGTCGCTGCTTCCGTCGTCGAGCACGATCAGTTTGTTGAAATGCTCGCAATGATGACGGACGAAGGCCTCGATGATGTCGACCTCGTTCTTGACGCGAGTTATGGCAACAAGTTTCATTTGCCAGTCATTCTTTCGGCGATGCGGCCATTTGGAGCGCTCGACGCTACCCGCCCAGCAGAAAGCGGCTGAACGCCGGATCGGCATACTCGCAAAAGAGGCCCGCCAGATCGCTGCTGGGCGATTGCAAGGCGCGCAGCTTGGTGAGCAGCTCCTCTTGCGTCGTGGCGAAGGCCGCTCCCGGTTCGGCATGCAGCCAGGTGTCGTAGAACGCCCCTATCTTGTGATACCCCACCGGGAGAAGGACGACCTTCTTGCGCATCATCAATGCGATCAGACCGCCGTGCAGGCGATCGCTGATCACGAATTCATACGGCGCCAGCCGCGCCACGATCTCCTTCAGGGAATGCGCCAACGTCAAATCCGCCGAGCCGCAGCCGGGATCGATGTAATGGTCGATGGTCTCTGCGTCGCCTCCCGGCGTTCGCTTCACATAGAACGAGCCTTCGCCGCGCGGACTCTTCGCGATCACATCATCCATATACAGAGCGATATCGGGGACCAGGGCGGTGGGCGTGCCGGCCTGCTGCAGGATCTTTTGCGAAACCGCGTCGCGGCACCAGACCGTCACGCGCGGGTCCACCAGCGCCGCTTCGGGCTCCAGCGCGGATTGCGGAAAGACCAGGCAGCGGTGGCGTGGGCCGGTTTGTGCAATCACGGCCGCGCGAACCTCGCCGTTATCGGGATAGATGCCGATGTTTCCGCCGCCGGAAAACATCACCATGCCGCGAAAGCTGCCAAGCAGGTCGCCGAGGTATTCCGTATCGCCGGCGAGCGCAGCCTCCTCGATGCTGCCGTCGGAGCGCCATGCATCGATGCCCCGTTCCCGCAAGAATCGTTGGCACGCATCGGCAATGAGCCGATCGCCCGAGTTGCCGCCGCGCGGCCACACCAGAAACGCGTCGACATTGGTGGGCGGCAGCCGCGATTGTTGGCGAAGGTTCATGCGGTGGTGGGGATCTCAATCATCCCGATCGGGCGAGTGGCGGCATACCTGAGTATCCCGCACTGTGAACGGGAGGCGAAGATAAAGCCGATGCGCGGTCGCCCGCGGTGGTCCACGGTTCGCGCACCCGCCCGGCGCGCGCGCGAAGGCTGCATCGAAGATAGCGCGCAACCTAGCAGGAATCGGAGAGCAACGGCGTGAGCATCCCTACGATCCTATCATCGACCCGCGCTGGCGAAAAGATTTCGGGATTTGCGGAACTGTTTGCGGCCATGCCGCCGGAGATCCGCCGCGGGCACCGAGACATTCGCGCCGTCTGATTTGTCCGCCCAGCCACCCCGTCACTCCGGCTTGAGCTTGGCCGCCTTGACGACGTCGCGCAGGCGCTCGTGATCGCGGCGGATGCGGGCGGCGAACTGCTCGGGCGTCTCCTTGAGCGCTTCGAGGCCGCCGTCGGCGAGGCTTTTCTGCACCTGCGGGTCGTCCTGCATGGCGTGGATGTGGCGCGCGAGCGTGGCGATCACCGGCGCCGGCGTGCCCCGGGGGGCGACGATGCCGAACCAGGTGGCGAACTCGTAACCCGGCAGGCCGGCCTCGGCCGATGTCGGAATTTGCGGCGCGCCCGCCAGCCGTTTCGCCTGCGCCACCGCCAGCACCTTGGCGCGGCCGGCCTCGACCGCGCCGCGCACCGCGCCCCAGCCGGCGAAGGTGAGCTGGATGTGGCCGCCGACGAGGTCGTTCACCGCCGGACCGACGCCGCGATAGGGAACGTGCAGCAGATCGATGCCGGCCGCGGCCTTGAACATCTCGCCGGCGAGATGCGGCGCCGTGCCCGGCCCGCCGGAGCCGTAGCTGAGCTTGCCGGGCTCGCGCCTGGCGAGCGCGATCAGCTCGCGCAGGTCCTGCGCCGGCACCTGGGCGTTGGCGATCACCAGGATGGCGGAGGTGGTGACCGGCGCGACCGGCACCAGATCGACGAGCGGATCGAAGGTCAGGTCGGTGTAGACGTAGGGGTTGATGGCGACGTTGCCGAGCTGGATGAGCCCGATGGTGTGGCCGTCGGGCTCGGCCTTGGCGACCGCCTCGGCGCCGAGATTGCCGCCGGAGCCGGGGCGGTTCTCGACCAGGATGCGCTGGCCGAGCGACTTGCCGACGTGCTCGGCGGTGAGCCGCGCGGCGACATCCATCAGCCCGCCGGCAGCGGTCACCACCACGAGCTTGATCGGGCGGGTCGGATAGTCCTGCGCCAAGGCGGCGGGCGGCGCGGCGAGCGCGGCGGCGGTCGCCAGCACGAGCGATGCGCAACGCAACCGATGCATGATCACCCTCCTGGCCGGGACACGACGGTTTCACCCAATCTCAATCGATCATCTCGTCCGCGCGCACCATCAGCGACAGCGGCACCTCGATGCCCATCGCCTTCGCGGTCGTGAGAT
>Ga0209382_10009485_pt1 | contig 12180 bp, 6 predicted proteins | sample SoiMetdeltSBSDD5_FD_187599 | JGI IMG/M metagenome (GOLD analysis project Ga0209382, IMG submission 187599) | Bulk soil microbial communities from a Populus tree surrounding site in Tennessee, USA - Soil MetaG P. deltoides SBSDD5 (SPAdes) (version 2) | ecosystem: Environmental > Terrestrial >... | reverse complement strand
TCCCGACGCCGGGCGGCCCGAAGCCGCAGCCGTGCGTCCGGATCCAGTGGCTGGTGCCGGCCGTCCGGGTGCGGATCGGCGGCCAGCCGGCCCTCTTGCAGACCAGCTCCGGCCTCTGCCTCAGCGCCGAGCAGATCCCCCAGGGGCCGCCCAACGTGACCGTCACGCAGGTTCGGGTGGGGGGGACGTGATGCAGCTCGACTATCCGTATCAGTTCGACGCCCGCCATCGGACCGGCCAGACGACCGAGGATGCCCACGTCCGCGACATGATCGAGCAGGTGCTGTTCACGGTGCCCGGCGAGCGCGTGAACCGGCCGGACTTTGGGAGCGGGCTGCTCCAGCTCGTCTTCGCCGGTAACAGCCCGGAGCTGGCGACGGCGACGCAGCTCCTGGTCCAGGGCTCGCTCCAGCGCTGGCTCGGCGAATTGATCGAGGTCGACGCCGTCGAGGTCCAGAGCGTCGATTCGAGTCTGCTGGTGACCGTTCGCTACCGTCTGCGACGCAGCCAGCAGGCTCGAGTCGCCCAGTTCCAGCGAGAGCTGCCGTGAGCCTCTACTTCTGCTGCACTGAGCGACGCCGCGAGGCAGTCCGCGCGCCCGAGAGCGGGCTGAACGGCATCGACTTCCTGGAGGTCAGGGACGAGGCGACCCAGCCGAACGCCGAACGCCAGCGGACGCTGCTGGTCCACTTCCTCAAGCCGCTCGGGGCCGGGTCAGTTGGTGCCGGGAACGTGCGGATCGTCGGCGGCGAGCGGATCAGAGATGTCCGGGTGGTCAGCGCGACGATCGGGGCCGGCTCGAATGCCGACGTGCTGACGGTCGAGGTCAATCGGCCCGGAGACTTCTCGATGTACACGCTGCGGCTGGTCTCGGATGACGACGAGCGCCGGCCGCCCGAGGGGCTGGACCGGCTGCTGAGCGCCGTCGACTTCTCGTTCAAGGTCAACTGCCCGAGCGAGTTCGATTGCCAGCAGGATGAGGTCTGCCCGCCCGAGGCGCTCGTCGAGCCGGCGCTGGATTACCAGGCGAAGGATTTTGCCTCGTTCCGCGCGTTGATGCTCGATCGGCTCTCGGTGCTGGTGCCGGACTGGACCGAGCGCAACCCGGCCGATCTCGGCGTGGCGCTGGTCGAGGTGCTGGCGTACGTCGGCGACTACCTGAGCTACCAGCAGGATGCCGTCGCGACCGAGGCGTACCTGGGCACGGCGCGCCGCCGGGTCTCGGTGCGGCGCCACGCCCGGCTGGTCGACTACTTCATGCACGACGGCTGCAACGCCAGGGTCTGGGTCCAGATCGCCGTCGACGCGGACGACGTAGACGTGCCGGCCGGGCTGCAGCTGCTGACCCGCTCACTCGGCGACGGCTCACCGGTCGAGTCGGCCCTGCTGGCAGCGCCGGGCCAGCCGAGCGCGGCGCCTCAGGTCTTCGAGGTGATGCAGCCGACCCGGCTGTATAGCGCCCGCAACGAGATCCGGTTCCACACCTGGGGCGAGGAGGGGTGCTGCCTGCCGAAGGGTGCCACCCGGGCGGCGTTGCGCGACCCCGGCCGGGGTCTGGCGAACCTGCTGCCGGGCGACGTGCTGATCTTCGAGGAGGTCCGCGGCCCGCTGAGCGGCCAGCCGGAGGACGCCGACCGGACCCACCGGCACGCCGTGCGGCTGATCGACGTCGAGCACGTGGACGACCCGCTGGAGCACGACCCGATCTCCCCGGAGCGGACGCTAGTTGTGGTCGAGGTGACCTGGCATGCCGAGGACGCGCTGCCGTTCCCGCTCTGCATCGGCGAGGTGGACGACCCGGACCGTCCGGGCGAGCAGGCCCCGATCAGCGTGGCGCGCGGCAACCTGGTGCTGGCCGATCACGGGCGGTCGCTGCCGGAGCCCGAACTGCTCGGGGCGGTCCCGCAGCCGCGCCTGGTCCGGGCGACCAGCGGGGCCGTCGACCGGTGCGCCGCTCCGGACACGCGCGACGACGCCGCCGTGGTGCCGCCGCGCTACCGGCCGCGCCTGGCGGAAGGCCCGATCACCCAGGCCGAGCCGTACACGCCGGTCCTGGTGGAGGTGCCGCTCGACGAGGCGCTGGCCGACCTCGACCTTGGGCGCCCGCCGGCCGCCGCTAGAAGGGCGCTCGAACGGCGCAACGTCCGCCCGGACCGCTTCGAGGTGACCGTGGTCGACGAAAATCATGTCTGGACGATCGCGGCCGTGGTCGGCGCGAGCCGGTCCGGCTACGTCGCGCGGCGCGAGGCCGGCCCGGACGGCGATCAGGTGGTGGTGTACGACCCGCCGTCGGCGAGCGCCACGCTGCGCTCTGACCCGAGGCGGGCGCTGCCGATGATCGTCCTGGAGAGTACCCGCCCAGACGACCAGACGCCGCGTGCCTGGTCCGCGCGCCTGGACCTGCTGAGCAGCGGACCGACCGCGACTGATTTCGTGGTCGAGGTCGAGAGTGACGGCTCGGCGGCGCTGCGGTTCGGCGACGACCGGTTCGGCCTCCGTCCTGACGCCGGCACCGCGTTCAGGGCCAGGTACAGCGTCGGGAATGGGAGCGTCGGCAACGTCGGGGCCGAGGCGATCGAGCGCGCCCTCAGCACGGACGCCGCGCTCCGCGATGCCCGCGTGTGCAACCCGCTGCCGGCCGCCGGCGGGACCGACCCGGAGAGCATGGAGCAGGCCCGGCAGTACGCGCCGACGGCGTTCCGGACCCAGGAGCGGGCCGTCACCGCCGACGACTACGCCCGAATCGTCGAGCGCCACCCGGCGGTGCAGCGCGCAACGGCGACGTTCCGCTGGACCGGGAGCTGGTACACCGTCTTCGTCACCGTCGATCGCGCGGGCGGGCTGCCGGTCGACGCCAACCTGAAAGCCGCGCTCCGGCAGTTCCTGGAGCCGTTCCGGATGGCCGGGCACGACGTCGAGATCGACGGGCCGGTCTTCGTGCCGCTGGAACTCGAGCTGAACGTCTGCGTCCAGCCGGAGTACTTCGTCAGCGCCGTTCGGCAGGCGATCCTCGACGTCCTGAGCAACCGGGCGCGGCCGGACGGCCGGCGCGGCCTCTTCCACCCGGACAACCTGACGTTCGGCCAGGCGGTCTACCTGAGCCCGATCGTCGCGGCAGTCCAGGCCGTCGACGGGGTCGCCTCGGTGACCGTCGACGTGTTCCAGCGTCAGGGGCTTCCGAGCACGGCCGGTACGCTGGCCGGCAAGCTGACGTTCGAGCGGCTCGAAGTCCCCCGCCTCGACAACGATCCCGACTTCCCCGATCGCGGCCAGGTGCGCCTGAACCTGCGAGGTGGTAAATGAGCCTGTCGCTCGATCCGACCCTGCGCGAGCTGAACGATTGCGGCTGCTGCTCCGGCGTCGGGGTGCGCTCGCCGGTCCTGGTCGAGAACCGGCCGGGCCTGAGCCAGATTGCCTACCGGATCGGCACGCACGCCAGCTTCAAGCAGACGATGCTGGCCCGGCTCGCCAGCCCGGAGCTGTGGCGGCGCCTCCACCCGACCGAGGACGACGCCGAGCGCGGTCCCTGGCCGCTGGAGTCGCTGCACACCCGCGAGGACGCCGACTTCTCGATCGCGCTGCTGGACGCCTGGGCGGCGCTGGCGGATGTCCTGACGTTCTACCAGGAGCGGATCGCCAGCGAGTCGTACCTGAGGACGGCGACCGAGCGGTTCTCACTGCTCCAGCTCGCGCGGCTGATCGGGTACGAGCTGCGGCCGGGCGTGGCCGCCAGCACCGACCTGGCGTTCTTCGTGGAGGATGCCGAGGGCGCGCCGAAGCGGGCGACGATCCCGGCCGGGCTGAAGGTCCAGAGCATCCCGGGCCAGGACGAGCTGCCCCAGACGTTCGAGACCGGCCTCGCCTTCGAGGCCCGCGCCGAGTGGAACGTCCTGCGCCCCCGGCTAACCACGCCCCGCCAGCCAGACGACGGCGACCTGACGCTCTTCCTTGCCGGCATCGCCACCAGCCTCCGCCCCGGCGACACCCTCCTGTTCGTCGGCTCGGAAAAGATAACGAGTGCTACCAGCAACCGCTGGGACGCTCGCCGATTGCTCAGCGTCGAGCCGTACCCGAGCCTGGCCATGACTCGGGTCGCCTGGCGCGATCCGCTGGGCGCGAAGCCCACCACCCGCCGGATGCCCAACACCCCCCAGACCCACGCCTTCCGCCAGCGCGCCGCCATCTTCGGCCACAACGCCCAGGACTGGCGCAGCCTGCCGGACGCCGCCAAGCGGAGCTACCTGGGCCTGGCCGAGGATGCGGCCCTCTCGAACGCCCAGAAGCGGGAGTGGCCCGACTTCGCGGTCCGCGTGCCGGACGAGAGCGAGACTGACAAGGGGACAGCGGACCAGTCTGGTGATCCCCTGGAGGTGCTAGTCGACCCGTTGCAACGACTCTCCACTAAGCGCCGGTCGGACACGATCGACCTCGACAACGTCTACGCCCAGGTCACGCCCGGAAGCTGGGCCCTGCTCTCGACCCCGAGCGAGGAGGAGCTGTTCCAGGTCACGGGCGTCACGGAAGTAAGTCGCGCCGAGCTCCTGCTGACCGCCAAGGTGACGCGCTTGACCCTGCGCGGCAACCTCAAGTGGCTCGAAAAGGTCGACGGGTTGGTCCGCGAGATCTCCGTGCTGGTCCAGAGCGAACAGCTCGGCCTGGCCGAGCGCCCGATCGAAGACCCCGCAACGACCCAGCGCGTGCCGGTCAGCGACAGCACGATCTCGCTCGATCGCGCGGTGCCGGGGCTGGTCGAGGGCCACGCGCTGATCGTCGTCGGGCGAGACGCCGGCAGCGGCGAGGCGGCCAGCGAGAAGGTTCAGCTGCTGCGGACCGAGGCGGACGGCGCGGTGACGCGGCTGGTGCTGACGGCCGGACTCTCGCGCTCGTACGAGCGCGCCAGCCTGCACATCTACGGCAACGTCGTGCCGGCGACCCACGGCGAGACGGTCCGTGAGGTGCTGGGCGGCGGCGACGGCCGCGAGGCGTTCCAGCGGTTCAGGTTGCGCCAGGCGCCCCTGGCCCACGTCGCGGCGGCCGTCGAGAGCGGCGCCGAGAGCACGTTGGAGCTGCGGGTGAACCAGGTGCTCTGGCGCGACGTGCCCAGCCTGAACGGGCGCGGGCCGGACGAGCGCGTCTACGTCGCGCGGCGGGAGGACGACGGGTCGACCACCGTCCAGTTCGGCGATGGCAAAACGGGAGCCCGCCCGCCGAGCGGCCAGGAGAACGTGACGGCGGTCTACCGGAAGGGGATCGGGCTGGCCGGCCAGGTGCGGGCCGGCCAGCTCAGCCTGCTGGCGCAGCGCCCGCTCGGGGTGCGCGAGGTCCAGAATCCCCAGGCCGCCAGCGGAGCGGCCGACCCGGAGTCGCGCGACGACGCCCGCCGCAACGCCCCGCTGACAGTGCTGGCGCTGGGCCGGATCGTCTCGCTGCAGGACTATGAGGATTTCGCAGGCGCGTTCGCCGGGATCGGCAAGGCGCTGGCGACCTGGACCTGGGACGGCGAGCGCCGGGCGGTGTTCGTGACCGTCGCCGGTCCGGGCGGCGTGGCGGTCCCCGAGGACAGCGCCTTGCACGGGCGGCTGCTGACGGCGATGCGTGAGGGGTCCGACCCGTTCGTGCCGCTCCGTGTCGAGACGTACTCGGAGGCGACGTTCCGGATCGGCGGCACTGTCCACGTGTCTCCGGAGTATCTGCCGGAGCGGGTGCTGGCGGCGGTCGAGCAGACGCTGCGCGAGCGCTTCTCGTTCGAGGCGCGGCGCTTCGGCCAGCCGGTCGAGCTGAGCGAAGTCGTCGCCGCGATCCAGGCCGTCGATGGCGTCGTGGCGGTCGTCGTCGACGAGCTGTACCGGTTAGACCCGAACCTCGTAGACCAGACACCCGGGCTGAACCAGCGGCTGACGGCGGCGATGCCCCGGGCGGGGAGCAGGACGACGGTCCAGGCGGCCGAGCTGCTGACGCTCGATCCCGGGCCGCTCGGGTTGGAGGCAGCGACATGAGCGTCGAGCCGCGTCCCCCACAGGCAGGCGGCGCCCGGCTGAGCGATCGGCTGTACGAGCTGCTGCCTGCGTTCTACCGGATCCGCGACGCCGAGCAGGGGCTGCCGCTCCAGGCGCTCCTCGACGTGGTCGCCGAGCAGGTGGCCGTGCTCGAAGAGGACCTGGCGCAGTTGTACGACGACCAGTTCGTGGAGACCTGCGCGGAGTGGGTCGTCCCGTACATCGGCAACCTGGTCGGCGCGCGCGGGATCAACGACCCGACCGGGCGCTCGTCGGCGTTCAGCGAGCGCGCCCTGGTGGCCAATACCCTGCGCCTGCGCCGGCGCAAGGGGACGGCCGCCGTGCTGGAGCAGCTCGCCCACGACGTGACGAACTGGGACGCCCGGGTGGTCGAGTTCTTCCAGCTCCTGGCGACGACCCAGTCCATGAAGCGGCTCCGCCCGGAGCTGCGCGTCACACCGGACCTGCGCGACGTCGCGCTGCTGGAGGAGATCGGCACGCCGTTCGACGCGGTGCCGCGGACGGTGGACGTGCGCCGGATCGAGAGCGGGCGCGGCCACTACAACATCCCGAACGTCGGGATCTTCCTCTGGCGCTTGCAGGCGTACAGCCTGACCGACGCGCCGGCCGCGCGGGTGGACGACCGGCGGTACCTGTTCGGGCAGGCCGGCGGGGTCACGCCGCTGTTCAACCGCCCCGAGACGGAAGTCGGGATCGAGCGGCTCGCCGAGCGGGTCAACGTCGCGATGCCGCTCGGCCGGCGCCTGCTGGACAGGGATCTCGCGACCTGTTACGGCCCGAACCGGAGCGTGGCGCTGCGCGTCGACGGCGAGTTGATCCCGGCCAGCGACGTGGTGGTGTGCGATCTCTCGGACGCCGGCGCGGGCTGGGCGCGCACGCTGACCGAGGGGTACGGGATCGACCCCGAGCTCGGCCGGATCGTGCTGCCGACGAGTCAGGATGTGCCAGATGAGGTCCGGGTGACGTTCCACTACGGCTTCCCGATGGACCTGGGCGGCGGCGAGTACGATCGCCAGGGGACGCTCGATGTGGGCGCGCAGCCAGTCGTGGTGCTGCCGGACGAGGACCGCCCGACGCTGACGCTCCAGGAAGCGTTGGACGAGGTGACCCGCGGCGGGGCGGTCGAGATCCAGGCGAACGACCGCCAGAGCGGCGGGCTGACGATCCAGGCGGATACTGGCGCGGCAGTTGAGCTGCGCGCCGCCGACGGCCGCTGGCCGGTCCTGGATCTGGATGGCGGCGAGCTGGCCGTCGAAGGGGACGGGGCAACGGTGACGCTGAACGGGCTGCTGATCGTCGGCGGGCCGCTGGTGGTCAGGGCGAGTGGCTCGGGCGGCGTGCTGGAGCGGCTCCGGCTGCGGCACTGCACGCTGGTGCCCGGTCGGCGGCGCCGGCTGGACGGCGAGCCGGAGCAGCCGGACGCGCCGTCGCTGGTGATCGAGACGCCCGGCACGGTGGTGGAGATCGACCATTGCATCGTCGGCGGGGTGCGGGCCTCAGATGGGGTGCAGGTGACGATCGCGGACAGCATCGTCGACGCGAGCAGCCCGAGCCGCTTTGCCTACGTCGCGCCTGACGAGGCCGGGCCGGGCGGTCCGCTCCAGGTCGAGCGTTCCACCGTGATCGGGAAGGTCGCCACGACGGTGCTAGAGCTGGCCTCGAACACGATCTTCCTGGCCGAGCCGGCCCAGACCGATCCGAAGTCGGCGGCGCCGATTCGGGCCGAGCGGCTCCAGCAGGGGTGCGTACGGTTCTGCTACCTGCCGCCGGACGCGCGGGTGCCGCGCCGCTTCTCCTGCCAGCCGGCCAGCGCGGCCGACGAGGCGCGGGTGCGGCCGATCTTCACGTCGCTCCGCTACGGCGACCCGGGCTACTGCCACTTGAGCCGCCACTGCCGAGACGAGATCTGCCAGGCGGCCGACGACGGCTCGGAGATCGGCGTCTACCACGACCTGTACCAGCCGCGACGCGAGACCAATCTGCGGGTCCGCCTGGACGAGTTCCTCCGCTTCGGGCTCGAAGCGGGGATCTGCTACGTGACGTGAGTGCACGTGACGTGCGGGGCGCAGGGCCGAGCCGGACCCAGGTGAGATCATGAGGAGGTCGGGATGAAGGGCGACTTCAGCCGCCAGACGTTTCGGAAGGGGAAGCGCTACAGCGCGGTGCTGGCGCAGCAGGGGCGTGTGCAGCTCGACGCCGACGTCAACGAGCTGCAGGCGATCCAGCGCCACCACGCCGAGACGACCGCCGCCGACACGATCGGGCCGCGCGGCGCGCCGAAGGTGGGCGGCGGCTTCCAGGTCGGCCTGACGGCGGATGGGCGCGGCCTGGTGCTCTCGCCGGGCCGACTGTACGTGGACGGCATCCTCTGCGAGCAGGCGCCGACCGAGTACTCGGCGATCGTGCTGGCCGGCGACGGCCGCGACGTCCAGCTTCCGACCCTGGTCCTGGACGGCTGGAGGGTGGCGGCCGGGCAGCTCCTGGAGGTCGTGGCCGACGACCGGGCACCGCAGGCCGTGTCGGTCACCTCGATCGTGAACGAGGGTCAGCGGACCGTCCGGCTGAGCGCCAGCGTGGCGGTGTTCCGGGCCTCGCCGTCGCCCCGGATCCGGCGGCGGGTCACCCTCGACACCCAGCCGGACTTCTTCGAGCCGGTCCCGGCTAACCTCCAGAACGGCCGCCACCTGGTCTACCTGGAGGTCTGGCAGCGTCACCTGACCGCCCTGGAGGACCCGGAGATCCGCGAGAGCGCGCTCGGCGGCCCGGACACGACGACCCGGACGAAGACGGTCTGGCAGGCGAAGCTGCTCAAGGTGCCGAACACGGCGACCTGTGGCCAGCTCGGGAACGCGTTTCCGCCCGAACCGACGCTCAAAGGGCGGATGACGCCGGGCACGACGCCGCTGGGGGAGGACGAGGGGCCGTGCGTGCTGCCGCCGACGGCCGGCTACCACCGCCTGGAGAACCAGCTCTACCGGGTGGAGGTCCACCGTGGCGGGCCGCGCAACCAGGCGACCTTCAAGTGGTCGCGCGAGAACGGCTCGGTGGTGGCGCCGCTGGAGTCGCTCTCTGGGCAGGTCGCCCGGGTCGCCAGCAACGGGCACGACGGACTGGCGAGCTTCGACGACGACCACTGGGTGGAGATCCTCGACGATCGGCTGGAGCTGAACGCCCGGCGCGGCCGGCTCGCGCGCGTCCGGTCGCTGGCGCCGGCCCGCCGCGAGATCGAGCTGGAGGCGGCCGGGACGCCGCTGCCGAGCTTTGGCGCCGCCGACCAGCCGTGGCACCCGAAGCTTCGGCGCTGGGACCAGGCCGAGACGGTCGGGACCGAGGACGGCATCCCGATGACGGCGCGGGTCGACCTGGAGGGCGGGATCAGCGTCGAGTTCTCGGATGGCGAGTACGTGGCCGGGGATTTCTGGCTGATCCCGGCCCGGACCGGCCGGGGGGACATCGAGTGGCCGCGCGCCGAGTCCGGCGAGTACCTGGCGCAGCCGCCGCAGGGCATCGCGCGGCACTACTGCCCGCTCGCGCTGGTCGACGTCAACGCCGGCGTCTTCGCGCTGCTGCCGGGCGGGGCCTCGGACTGCCGGCCGCTGTTCCCGGCGCTGACGGCGATCGCCGCGTCTGACGTCTCGTTCGACAACACGATCTGCAGCCTCGACACGGCGCGGACCGTGCAGCAGGCGCTCGACCTGCTCTGCCAGCGCAGCACCGGCCTCTGCACCGCCACGGCGACGCCCGGACCGGGTTGGGAGGCCGTGTTCGCCCGGATCCCGGACGGCCAGGATGGTCAGATCTGCTTTCCGGTCGGGGTGTACCCGGTCACGCAGCCGGTCGTGGTGCGCAACAAGGGGCGCCTGACGATCGCCGGCGTCGGGCCGGGCTCGCGGCTGGAGTCCACCACCAGTGAGCGGTTGCTGGCGTTCGAGACCTGTCAGAGCGTGACGGTGCGCGACCTGGGGCTGACCAGCACGGCGGTCGTCACGCAACGGACGCCCCAGCGGGTGGGAGGCGTGCTGACGTTCGTGGACTGCGACGCGGTGAACGTCGAGCGGGTGACGGTGAACAGCGGGGCAGGTGGCCGCCGGGCGGCCGCCTGTCTGGCCGCGCAGGAGACCCGGGCGGCGCGGGGCGGGACGGTTCGGATCCGTGAGTGCACGCTCGGCGTCGGGTTCGAGCAGGTCGGGATCCTGCTGGTGAACGTGGACCGCGCCCAGGTCGAGGATAACATCCTGCGCGCGCTGGCCCGCCCGCCCGCCCTCACGTTCCAGCAGTTGATTCAGGTCCCCGAGTACCGAACCCTCCTGCGCGACATGCTGATCGCGAACGCTCGCTTCGGGAACGAGGCCTCGCGCGGCCCGGCTACCAACGACAGCGTCACCGTCGGTGGGGTGCCGGTCGTCTTCTCGACCCATTCCAGCCTGGTCGGTGAGTGGGGGACGGTGTTTCGGGCCGAGAATCCGCCCGGCGTCGTCTCCCCACAGACCTTGATCCGCTACCTGAAGAGTCTGGCGGATCGGGTCCTGCTCACCGGCGGGGCCAATCGGCCGCTCTTCATCAACTGGGTCAACCAGGCCAGGAACCAGCTCGTCGTCTCGGCGGGGCAGGGGATCGTGATCGGCGGGACCAGGGCGCGCGAGGTGCGGATCCTGAACAACACGATCACCGGCATCGTGGACGCGATCCACGTCGGCGTTAGCCACCAGACAATCCGGCCGACTCCGGAGGCAGCGCTGGACCGCGCCGAGGTGATCCGGATCGCGGGGAACAACGCGACCGCGACGCTGACGGCGCTGGCCGGGCGCGCCCGGTCCGGCATCTTCGTGGGGAACTTCAGCGACAGCCTGATCGTCGAGAACAACACGTTCCAGCTTGGGCGGCTGACGGGGACCACGCTGCCGGCGCCGGCCGTCGAAGGCGTGCGGGTGTATGGCGTGCTGGGGCGGATGCTGCTGGTGCGCCAGAACTACCTGGAGGGGTTCACGACCGGCGTGCGGGTCCAGCCGCTGCGGATGCCGGCCGCGCAGACGAACCTCTGGGCGGTCACCGACAACATGCTGCCTGGGGCGACCACCAGAGTGGCCGCGCCGGGCGTGGTCCGGACGACCACCCCGGCGGCTGGGACCAACGAGAACGTTCAGTAAGTGGGTAGGAGCGAGCAGAATATTGACAAAACGCGACGAGCGTCGTACGATGGAAGAGCCTGATGCGTCTGCAGGTGCAACATTAGACAGATGGTTCGAGTCCAAGTGTCAGGCACCTCTGGGCGGACCCACGGTCCGCCCTCTCATGTTGTCAGCGCCCGGCGACGGCCTCGTACTGGCTGATGTACCGCTCGACGGCCGCGTCGACGGCGGCCCGATCGCCGGTCGCGAGCAGGTCGAGGAGCAGCCCTCGGCAGACGGCGAGCGCGAGCCGGGCATCGGCCCGAGCGGTCGACGGCGATCGTCCGTGCTGGACGGCCCAGGCGGCAACTGGCTCGATCCAGGCGTCCACGACGTCGTCGAGCAGGCCGGCGGCGCCAGGCCGGCCCTGGAGCGCCAGGGCGTAGATCTCGAAGAAGAGGCGCTCGTTCGGCCAGAGGGCCGGATCGGCGAGGCGGCGCCACATCGCGCGGATGGCGTCTGCCGGCGAGAGGTCTGGATCGGCCGTCAGCTCGGCGAGAAACGCGCGCTGGGCCTGCTCGACGGCCTGGATGATCGCGACCATCAGGCCCGCTCTGGACCCGAAGTGGTAGATCAGCATTCGGTGGCTGGTGCCGATGGCGGCGGCGACCTCGCGGAGGGTGAGGTCGCTGATGCCGTTCGCGGCGACGTAGCGGAGGACGGCGTCGAGGAGCCGGGCGCGGGGATCGAGAGGTGCTGGCATGGGCGGAGTGTACCAGACGGTACATTCTGCTGGCCGCAGCGCGGTGTGCCGTACGGCACCGAGACGGCGGCCGTGGGTCGGAGCCGTGTCACCGGGGCGAAGGAGTGAAGGCGCGTCGCCGGGGTGGTGGGGTGCGTCGTGTGTCGTCGGGGCATGGGGTGCGGCCGGGTCGTCGGGGCCGTGGACTGAAGTCCAATGCCGTCTTGAATTCTGTGCGACGGGAGGTCGACGGGGCTAGGTAGGTGCGTGTGGCGGGAGGTCGAAGCCCGTAGGGGGAGCTGGGCGAGTGTTG
>Ga0209382_10009484_pt1 | contig 12180 bp, 11 predicted proteins | sample SoiMetdeltSBSDD5_FD_187599 | JGI IMG/M metagenome (GOLD analysis project Ga0209382, IMG submission 187599) | Bulk soil microbial communities from a Populus tree surrounding site in Tennessee, USA - Soil MetaG P. deltoides SBSDD5 (SPAdes) (version 2) | ecosystem: Environmental > Terrestrial >... | reverse complement strand
CTGTGGCACGGTGAGAATGAGACCGCCATCCGGGCGTGCGGCACGCACCATCTCGCGAATCGCCGCGCCATCATCGGCGATGTGCTCGATCACGTCCAAGGCCCCGACAACGTCGAACTCGGCATCGTACGGGAGATGCAGGGCATCAGTTTGAATCAGCTCGACACCAGCCGCGCGCTGGGCCGTCAGCCGCAACCCGTCAAGGAAGGCTTCGGCAGCGGTCACGCGCATCGATGGCCGCCGCTGGCGTACACCAGCGACGACGTGTCCGGTGCCGGAGCCGACGTCGAGGAACGTGTCCGCGCCGGGAAAGAACCGGTCGAGGACATACTCGATGAGCGCCATGCGACCGTGAAACCAGAAGTGCTCGCGCTCGGCTTTGTCGACTTGGTCGAAGAACCCCGCGTCGAAACCGGCGCCGTCAGCCGCGGCCGGCATCACGACGCGCACGCCGTCGCGAATTTCGGCGGTCCAATTACAGCGGGGGCATCGCCACTCCGCGGCGGTAAAGCGATGCGTACAGGCGAAGCAGACCTTCATGACGTCCCGCCTGGCGAAAATGACGGGCGGGTTATGCGAAGACGCGACGACGCGTCTGGGACGACATCTGCTCGTGGATCCACGAGTAGATCTCCCTCATCCCCGTTTCGAGTGTGATGGAGGGTGCCCAGCCGAGGCGCTGCCGAATCAGTGTGTTGTCGCTGTTGCGTCCACGCACCCCCTTCGGTGCGTCGAGCTTGTAGCGGCGTTTCAGCCTCACGCCGGCGATCGACTCGACGATGTCCACCAGCTGGTTGATGGTCACGAGCTGCTCGCTGCCGACGTTCAGCGGCTCGGTGACGTCGCTGCTCATCAAACGCAGCGTCCCTTCCAGGCAGTCGTCGATATAGGTAAAGCTTCGCGTTTGCTCGCCGTCTCCCCAGATCTCGATCTCGCCCGATCCCGATCGGAGTGCCGCGATCACCTTGCGGCAGATGGCCGCGGGGGCCTTCTCGCGGCCGCCGTCGTATGTGCCGTACGGACCGTAGACATTGTGGTAGCGCGCGACGCGCGTCACGATGCTGAAGTCCTCGGTAAAGTGCCGGCACATCCGTTCGCTGAACAGCTTCTCCCAGCCATACCCGTCCTCGGGCATGGCGGGATAGGCATCTTCCTCGCGCAGCGGGAGCACCGCCGCCGACGTCTGCTTCTCCGCGGCATACACGCACGCCGATGAGGAAAAGAAGAACCGCTCGACGCCCGCCGCCCGCGCCGCCAGGAGCATGTGCGTATTGATCAGGACGGTCAGCATGCACTCGGCTTTGTGCAGCTCGATGAAGCCCATCCCACCCATATCCGCCGCGAGGTTGAACACGTACCGTGCGCCGCTGGCGGACTGGTGACACGCGCCGAGATCGCTGAGATCGAGTGAACGGTTGTCGACGTCCTCGAACAGCTGGTACCACTCCTCGAAGGGCTTGATGTCCACGGCGCGGATGCGGCGATGGCCGCGCCGCCGCAGTTCGGCGACGAGGTGGCCGCCGATGAATCCGCCGGCCCCCGTCACGAGCACGAGATCGCTAGGCTCCATCTCGAGTTCGCTTTCTCCGCGCTTACGCGCTCACCGACGCACTGTGCGTCGCGCCTTGGCCGAGGTACACGACATCGGCAACGGTTCCGACACTCGGCGATGTGACGCGCCAGCAGTCGATCACGGTCAGACGTCCCGACGCGCGGCTGAAGGCCTCGGCCGGGATGTCGCGAAACTCCGGCCATGGCGTCATGATGACGACGAGCGACGCAGCGCGCACGCAATCGGCGGCGGAGGCCGCGGCGTCGAATGGCCGCCGCACCGCCCTCTGTGCAGCCCCCAGCGCTTTGGGATCGTAGGCAATCACGCGACGGCCGAGATCGAGCAGCCGCTCGATCAGCGCCAGCCCCTGACTTTCCTCGACGACGGCGGTATCGGGCTTGTAGGACAACCCGAGGACGCCGACACATCCCGAGTCGCTCAACCGCGCTTCCACGGCGCCCATCACACGCTCCACCTGGTAGCGGTTGAGCATATCGGTGGCTTCAGCCAGCTCCGCGCGGGCGCCCAACGAACGGGCGAGCACGCCAAACGCGGCGTTATCGCGCGGAAAGCACGGACCTCCGTATCCGGTAGCGCCTTTGAGGTACTTCGTCCCGATCCGCGAATCGGATCCAACCGCCTGCGTGACGACGTCTACGTTCGCGCCCGGCAAACGGTCGCAGATGTCGGCCAGCATGTTGGCGTAGGAGATCTTCGTGGTGACGAACGTGTTGACCGCGATCTTGGTCAGCTCGGCGTTCACGAAGTTCATGCGACGGATCGCAGGCTGGTTGTCGCAGCTTTGCCGATAGATCTGTTCGAGAAGGTCACCGGCCTTCGCGTCGGACTCGCCGATGAGGATCATGTCCGGTTGCAGCATGTCACGCACCACGCTGCCCAGCGCAATGAACTCAGGGTTGTAGCAGAGGCCAAGCGCCTCGCCGACGCTGCGTCCCGCATGACGCTCGAGCGCTGCCCGGATCTCACCACCGGTGGATCCCGGCATAACAGTGCTGGTCACGACGACGACGTGGTAGCCGTGCTTGCGTCTGAGGGCCGCACCCACGTCTTCCATCGCTCTGAGTATCGCCGCGTTGCTGAACCGGCCGGCAGTGTCGCTCGGTGTGGGAACGATCACGAACGTCACATCGGACCCGCTGATCGCTTCACCGACATCGAGTGTTGCCCGGAGACGTTGGCGGTTGTCGTCGATCAGCCCCTGTAATCGCGGCTCGTCGACCGGTGATCGACCGGCGTTGATGGCCTCCACAGCGGCCGCGTTCATGTCGACGCCGACGATGTCGAATCCCTTGCTTGCGAACACGGCCGCAAGCGGGGCGCCGAGCTTACCGAGACCGATGACGGAGATCTTCATTCGAACCGAACCCCTCCCCGGCGAGCTCGCTGACTACGCCTCGCTTTTCGGCGGTGCCACGTGATGAACGAGCCTGTGACCGGATCTGATCACGAGATGGACCTCGCGCAACCGCGCTGTCTTCTCGTCGGTGACGACTCGGCAGCTCCGCAACGCGGCCGTCATCGTGTCGAGCAGCAGCCGCGCCGCGAGCACGTCGCCGGCATCCCAGTCGCCGGCGCCGACGCGGGATCGAGTCTCCTCCGTGAGCTGCTGCACCGAGGGCAAAACCGCCGAGAAGTCTCTCAGCGCGGCCGCCACCGCAGACTCATCGTGACCACTCGCCGTGTCAGTGTGCTGCCGAGACGTGGCGAGAATCTGGGTCAGTCGGCGTACGCGGCTGTCGAGCGTCTCCGTGGCCTTCGGCGCGGGCGGAGCGGAAGCGAAGACGTTCTCGGGTGGTGGCAACCAGTGCGTTCCTGAAGTCCGTGTAGTATATCAGTCATCCGATGAGCACCGCGTTCGGCGAGAGCACCACTTTCTCTGACACGTCCATCGAGCGAGTTCGCGAGTACTGGAACAGCCGGCCCTGCAACCTGCGCCATTCGCCCGAGCCGGTGGGCACACGGAAGTACTTCGATCAGGTCGAGGCACGGAAGTACCTGGTCGAACCGCATATTCCCGGCTTCGCCCAGCATCAGCGGTGGGCGGGTCAGCGTGTTCTCGAGATTGGCTGCGGCCTGGGCACCGACACGATCGCATTCGCCCGCGCGGGTGCACACGTGACCGCAGTCGATCTGTCGGGCCGCTCGCTGGATCTCGCGCGACAGCGCGCAGTCGTCTTTGGCCTTCAGGATCGCATTCAGTTTGTCGAAGCGGACGCCGAACGATTGTCCGAGTTCGTTCCACCCGCTGCGTTCGATCTCGTATATTCGTTCGGTGTGATTCATCACACTCCGCATCCGGAGCGTGTGCTCGAAGAGATCAAGACGCACTACACAGGACCGCAGAGCACCGTCAAGCTGATGGTGTACCACAGGTGGTCGTGGAAGGTGCTGGCGATCCTCTTTCGCGAGGCTCACGGCGTGTTCTGGCGGCTTGACGAGGCCGTCGCGCGCAACTCCGAGGCGCAAACCGGCTGCCCGGTGACATACACGTACACGCGGCGCTCGGTTCGGGCGCTGCTCGCCCGATGCGGGTTCGATATTCAGGAGCTCTTCGTCGATCACATCTTTCCGTACGTCGTCCACGACTACGTTCAATACCGCTATACCTACGCAATCCCGTTTCGATGGCTGCCACAGTCGGTCATGCGCGGGCTCGAGCGGCGCCTTGGCTGGCACCTTTGTGTGACGGCGAGGCCGGCGGTGCGCGGGACGCGCCAATGATGACCGCTGGTGATGCGTCGACCCGTCCCTATCTGACTATCATTGCCACCGGTCGCAATGACGATTTCGGTGGCGACTTCAACGGCCGGTTCTTCCGGGCGTTGCATTTCAACCACCAGCAGCTCTCCGCCGCCGGCATTGCGCACGAGTTCGTATTCGTCGAGTGGCGCCCGATTGACACGCGTCCGCTCCTGGCGTCACTGCTTGCCGACGAATTCGCGGCCGTGACATCGCTGTCGCTGCGTTGCTATGTCGTCGATCCCGCCTATCACGATGCCTTGAGCCTCAATCCGCGACTGCAGTTTCAGGAGTTCATCGCCAAGAACGTGGGACTGCGTCGCGCGCGCGGTGAGTTCGTGCTGACGACAAACACGGACATCTATTTGAGCCGGCGTGTGATTGCCCGTCTGCAGGAGCGCACGCTCGCGCCCGGCGTGCTCTACCGGGCGGCGAGGCACGACCTGAAGCCGGAGCGAGACGTCAGCGCCGTCGATTGGGATCTCCTCGAAGACGAAAGGAACTGCGAAGTCGTCAACGGAATTCAGCCTCCTTTGTTCACGAATGCGTCAGGCGACTTCCTGCTGCTCGACCGCCAGAGCTCGCATCGCCTGCGAGGGTTCAACGAGATCTATCGCGTCGCCAAGATCCACATCGACGGCAATTTCTGCGTAAAGGCGTATGCATCCGGTATAAGGATTGTTGACATCGGCGCCCCTGTCTACCACGTCGGCCGGGGCACGCTCCACGCCCAGATAGGGATGTATCGCGCCCGCTCGCACGAGGCGCCGTGGGGCGACATGCGGTGGAAGAGCGACATGATCTACGAAAACAGCGATGCCTGGGGCCTGGGACTCGCGCGCGAACGAGCGATCGATCGCGGTACAACGTTCCTGGCATTCGACTGGCATGCCGTCGGACCCATGGTCGATCTCGGGCGTGTGATGTCTTCTCGTAAGCGGCAGGAAAGGGCGTCATGAAGCGACCGTTCAGGATCTTGGGGCTGGTACGGGGAAGAAGCTATGACGCGCTCGCGGAACAGCAGAAGAAGGCCGAGGCGCGCGCCGGCCAGCTGATACGGCATCTCGAGGAAGCCAAAGCCAACTCTCGACTGTGGAAGATGAAGGCCGAGGAAGCGAGCGGCGCGCTCAAGAAGGCGCAAGACGCCGCCGAGAGCGCACAACGGCAACGGCGGCAGGCCGAGAAACTGAGCGCGGAAGCGGAGAAACAGCGCCAAGTGGCGCAGAATCGAAGCGCCGATTTTGCTCTCTTGCAGCGGCGGCTCGCGGAGTCTGAGCACGAATTGAGCGTGGCCCGCGAGCAACTCATGGCGATTGAGGTCAAGCTGGACATTCTCGAAGGCGCTGCCAACGTCCTAGATGGTCGTACCCGAGACGTCATAGCGCGTCGTTCCGGAACCGAAAGTGGGACGGCTGTCTGACGCAGAGACTGCGACGCCTTCGGCCGAGCCAGCGCTCAGCATCGTCTTGACCGGCCGCAACGACGATTACGGCGTCGATTTCAAGACTCGTTTCTTCCGTACCCTGCGCTTCAACGCAGAGCAGCTCGCCGCTCGGGGGGTCGTGCACGAGTTCGTGTTCGTCGAATGGGCGCCACCACCACAGCGCCCACGACTCATTGATCTCGTGTTCGATGCCATTCCGGAGCTCGATCCGAGTACATGCACGTGGTACGTTGTCGATGCTCGATACCACCAGGCGTTGTCACTCAACCCACGCCTCGAGTATCACGAATTCATCGCCAAGAACGTCGGCGTGCGTCGCGCCCGCGGCCGGTTCGTGCTGACGACGAATTGCGACGTGTTCCTGAGCCGTGCGGTGCTGGATGTGTTCGCACGAGACGCACTCGAGCCGCGCGTCGTGTATCGAGCGCCGCGCTACGACCTCAAGGAGACGGTCGGCGAGCAGGGCGACGTCGAGTGGAGCGATTTGGAAGATCCGCAGAATCTCGCCGGCCCGCCGCGCCGGTTGAAGCCGCCGTACATGCCCGGAGGCACGGGAGACTTCGTACTCCTGGATCGCGAGACTTTCCACCACGTTCGCGGCTTCAACGAGATCTATCGTGCGGCCCGATTCGGCATTGACCGCAATTTCATCGTCAAAGCGATCTCGAGCGGAGTGTCGATCGTGGACATCGGCGGCCCCGTCTATCACGTGAACCACGCCGGCAGCTATCACCTGACCGCGAACGCGTACGTTGGCCGCGAAAGTGAGGCGCCGTGGGGAAACCGCGGCTGGCACTCGAGCGGAGTGAGCTACGTCAATCCTCCGACGTGGGGGCTTCAGCATGCGCCGGCGCAACGTGTTGCCCCGGGACACTGGCATCTCGACTTTTCCTGGGATGCGGTGCCGCCGCTCGTGGACCTGAACGGTGTCGTGTTGCCGGCGGCGCGAATCGGAGGACCATACCCGGGCCGGTATGCGGCCAAGCTGCACAGTGGTTCCGCGACGGACGAGAAGGCGGAGTAGTCGGAGGATAAGATTGAATCTGTAAAGGGACAGATTCGCAATGATTCGCAAAATGATTCTCGTCGGCCTGCTGCTCCTGATCGCCGCCGTGCCCTCCATCGGACAGCAGCCAGGCAGCGGCACTGCAGCCAAACCGAGCTTTGGCACATGGGGCGCCGATCTTACGGCAATGGATCGATCCGTCAAACCAGGCGATAGCTTCTGGCACTTCGTCAACGGGAGCTGGGACAAGCGCACCGAGATTCCAGCCGATCGGACGAGCGCGGGCGTTTCCGTGCTCCTCGTCGACGAGGCGGAACGACACGTGCGCGCGATCGTCGAAGACCTGGCGCGCGATCCGAGTCGAGGTGGTCGTGCGGGCCGACAGGTGGGCGATTTCTATGCAAGCTGGATGGACACCGCGGCCATTGAGGCCAACGGTATTGCTCCGCTGAAACCATATCTCTCGAAAATCGACGCGGTGCAGCACCGGACGGATCTGCTGAAGCTGTTTGCCACGCCCGGCTATGCGAGCCCCGCGGAAGTCGGCATCATTCCCGACCCGGCGGATCCTACTCGGTACGTGGCCGCGACCACGCAAGGCAGTCTCGGCCTGCCGAGCCGTGACTTCTACCTGCTGACCGGCGAGCGATACGACGCGATTCGCACTGCGTATCGCACCTACGTCGTCACCGTGCATCAGCTCGCCGGAATTGGCGATGCCGACGCGAAGATGAAGCGCCTGATCGACCTCGAGACGGCGCTGGCCAAAGTGTTTTGGGAACCGGCGCGGAGGCGGGATATCAAGCAGATCTACAACCCGATGAACCGCACGCAACTGAACACGCTCGCGCCGCAGTTCGAGTGGGTGGGGTTTCTCAAGGAAGCAGGTCTCGGCGAAGTCGCAACCGTCGTCGCGTTGGAGACGACGGCGATTACCGAGGCCGGCAAGATGCTCGACAGCGTGCCGCTCTCCACGTGGAAAGAGTACCTCACGTTTCATTTCCTGCGCACGCACGCCGAGTATCTGCCGAAGGCGTTCGACGATACCCATTTCAAGATGTTCTCGACCGCGCTGCGCGGCATCCCCGAGCAGCGTGACCGGTGGAAGCGCGGCGTTCAATTGATCAACGCCACCCTGGGCGAGGCCGTCGGCCGCATCTACGTCGAGCGGCACTATCCAGCCGAGAGCAATCGGCAGATGTCGGAGCTGATTGCCAATCTGCGGGCCGGCCTCGAAGCTCGAATCGCCGCATCGACCTGGATGGACGAGCCGACGAAGCAGCAAGCGCGCGCCAAGCTCACCGCGTTCGATCCTCGCATCGGGCATCCGTCGAAGTGGATTGATTACGAGCCGCTCCGCGTCGATCGACGAGATCTGCTCGGCAACATGATGCGGTCCGCTGAATTCGAGTGGCAGCTCCAGCTCGCGCGCCTGCCCAAGCCCGTCGATCGGGGGCTCTGGGAGATGACGCCGCAAACGGTGAACGCGTATTACAACCCGCTGATGAATCAGATCACGTTCCCCGCCGCGATTCTCCAGCCGCCGTTCTTCGACCCGGCGGCGGACCCGGCGGTGAACTATGGCGCCATTGGCGCGATCATCGGCCACGAAATCGGGCACGGCTTCGACGATCAGGGTCGTCAGTTCGATGCGTCCGGCCGCATCCGCGACTGGTGGACGTCGGTATCCGCCACCGAGTTCGCCAAACGCGCAGAGACACTTGGGAAACAGTACGACCAGTTCGAGCCCGTCCCTGGCACGAAAGTGAACGGCAAGCTCACGATGGGAGAGAACATCGGTGACTTGGGTGGGCTGGAGATGGCCTACGCCGCCTATCGGCGGCACGTGGCGCAGCATGGCGAACCGCCGGTCGCCGACGGCTTCACCGGCGATCAGCGCTTCTTCCTGGCTTACGGACAGAGCTGGCGTTCCAAGGTGCGCGAGGACGCGTTGCGCGAACAGCTGTTGGGCGATCCGCACAGCCCTCCCGAGCAGCGTGTCAACGGCGTGGTGCGCAACGTGGACGCCTGGTATCGCGCCTTCGACATCAAGCCGGGCGACAAACTCTACTTGCCGCCCCAGGAGCGCGTCAGCATCTGGTAGCACTCACGCGTCCCTGATGGCACAGGCACTCGTCATACGTCCGGTCGAACACGGTGATGCGGGGGTCTGGGAGCGTATGCGCACCGCTCTGTGGCCCGACGACACCGGAAGCCACGCAGCAGATATTGCGCGCTTCTTCTCGCCGCAGCGGAGCGAGCCACTCGAAGTGCTTCTGGCGTGTTCAGGCGCTGGCGCGCCACTCGGCTTCGTGGAGCTGTCGATTCGTCCCCACGCCGCGGGCTGCACGAGCGATCGTGTGGCGTTCGTCGAAGGGTGGTACGTCGAACCGGAACATCGACGCCGCGGCGTCGGCGCGGCGCTGATGCGCGCGGCAGAGGAGTGGGGCAGGGCCAACGAATGTCGGGAGCTCGGTTCCGACACACAGCTCTGGAACGAGTCGAGCATCGATGCTCACAAAGCGCTCGGCTTCGAGGAAGTCGAGCGGCTCGTGGCGTTCCGAAAGTCGCTCTGACCGCCCTACTTCTCCGGCGGCGCCGGCTTTTGTGTCGGCGGCAGGATCGGCGCAGTACCGGGAGCACCGGCCGGTGGCGGTGCCGGCGGCGCCTGAGGCGGCTGCGGTTGAGCGGGCTGCGTTGCCGGCGGCGGAACTTCGACGGGCAGTGGCAGCGGCACGATACCGGGCCCCGTAATATCGCCGTCGCGGCCGACGCGGAACGGGCGCAGATCTTCTTCGCTCAAATCGAGCACGCGCACGATACGAGGCGTGAGCGTGAGCACGATGTCCGTCTCGAGTGTCTCCTTGCGGTTGTGCGCAAAGAGACGGCCGACCAACGGCAGATCGCTCAGCCCGACGATCCCCGAGAGCACGCGGCGCTCATCGTCGCGGATGAGGCCGGCCAGCAGGTTGGTCTCGCCGTCGTGCAGGCGAATCACCGTGCTGACGTAGCGGTTGCCGAACGTCGGCAGCCCGCCGAATCCGGCGCCGGAGATGCTGCTCACCTCGAGCTTCAGCGCCAGCGAGACCTCGTCGTCATGGTGCGTGCGCGGCGTGATATCGATGTTGACGCCGATGTTCTCGTAGTTGAACGACGTGATCGGCTGCTGACTGATGCCGCCGGTCGCGATCGGTGAAAACGTGGTGACAGGGACGGGCACGCGTTCGCCGAATCTCGCCTGAGCCGGCATGCCTTCCGACGTCCGCAGCTGCGGATTGGCCAGAATGCGCGTGTTCGTATCCTGCTTCAACAGCCGGTAGAAGAGCGCCGGCACGTTCGTGAGCAACACATCCGACTGCGTCAGGTTGCGCAAATCGCGAAGCGTGAGGTTCTGACGATTGACGTCGGCCTGGCCATTGATGCCCGTCGGACCGGTCGAGCTGTCGGCGGTCGGCGACGCGATCTGCAGGCCGTACTCTTTGAGTCGCGTGCGATCGATCTCGAGCAGCTCGACGTCAATGACCACCTCGGGCCGGGCCTTGTCGATCGCGGCAATCAATTTCCCGGCGGCGGCGACGCGCGCGGGCGTGTCCTTGATGGCGATGGTGTTGGTGGCCGTGACTGGCGCGAGCCGTCTAGCGTCGATCACGATGCGCAGCAGATCGACCGTCTCTTTGAGGTCGGCGTTGCTCAGCGGGAAGGTACGGACGATCTCTTCTTCATATTCCTGGCGCTTAGCAGCCGTGTCGGGAACGACGGTGATGAAACGGGGACCGGTCACCCGGTAGAAGCTGCGTGTCGCGGCCGAGAGCGCCTGCAGCGCGTTCTCCAAAGTGGTCTCGGGCAGATCGATGGTGACAGGCTGATCGCGAAACTGCGGATCGAACGTGACGTTGATCTTTGCGAACCGGGCCAGCGCGGTGAAGACGTCGCGCGACGGTGCGTCGCGGAAGGTCAGCGACGCAGGCAGTCTGACGTCGTTGGGCAAGTCCTGGCCCTGAGGCATGAGATCTCGGGTCCGTGCAATCAGCGACTCGAGTTCAGTTTTGCCGTCGCGGGCGACCGCGACCTTGTTTTTCAGCTGCGCGCGCACCGACTCCAGCGCGTCCCGAGCGTCCTGGTTATTAGGATTGAGCTCCGACGCGAGCTGGAGCTCGACCATGGCTTCATCCAGCCGTCCGCCCGCTTCGAGCCGGCGCCCGCGCGAGAAGTGATCGATGGCGGCACGAACCCTCGCCCGCTCCAGCAGCTGTCTCGCTTCCCGGTTATCGGGATCGCTTCGCAGGGCCTTCGTGTACTCGACGATGGCGCGGTCGTAATCCTCAAGTTGTTCGGCATTCTTGCCGCTGCGCAGGGCCGCACTGGTCGCGCAACCGGCGACCAGGCAGACCAGAACAACAGGGGTGAACGCTCGTTTAATTGCGTTGGCCATTCGTAATGACATCCACGCCCCGGGGGACACGGAACGCAAACTCCTTATCGGATATGCCCGTGTTTTCCTTCAGGTTCGTGAAGGTCAGGGTGGACTGCCCCCCCTGCCGATCAAGAGTGGTCAAGGCCCGGATCTGAAGGGTATTAGGATCCATACTGACGACCAGGTATTCGAATTCAGGGTCGCTTTTGCGGGGCGTAAGCTTCACCGCCACGCTGCCTGGCACCGCGGGTTCGGCCGCCGCCGACGTGAAGTCTCGCACGATATCCCCATTGCCTGCCAGGAATAGCGCCGGCGTCGTGGCCTCGTTGGCGGGCGGAACCGCGCTCACGATGACCCGCTGGTCCAGCGGAATGTAGGAATACACCTTCGTTCCGTCGGAGACGAACTCTTTTTTCTCGGGTTTGACGTAGGTCCATCGCATCCGGCCGGGCTTCTTCACCGAGACCTTGCCCTCCTCGCGGCTTTGCGTTTTCAGCACGCCGCCGCGATAAACCTGAACGAAATCGGCCGAAAAGTCGCGAATTCCCTGATAGCGCTTCTGCAGCGCGCGGGCCAGTGCGTCAGGTGATTGTGCCTGGGACGCCTGCAGCGATGTGGAGATCCCAAGGAGGCAAAGACCCAAAGCGATCGGCAACACGCGCATCGCCCACAGTCTACTGATTTCGGGCGAGGTGGGCAGCCGGCGCGAGGATCCGGTAACGGGCTTCCGGGGTGTAGAGACCGGCACCGTAATACGCCGCCGGCGAGCCATCGCGCTGAAGCCAGACCAGGCTGATTCCACGTTCTGCAATGAGGGCATGCCTCCTCCTATGCAAAACATGGGCAAAGCCGCCGCGCCGGAATGTGTCCTCCGGGAGCCACGAATCCATGCGAATTGTGAAGGGTTCTCCGCCGATCAGGACGTCCTCTCGAAATGGATGAGGCGACGATCGATACAGCGTCGGCGGCTCGCCGTGGCTCCCTGCCCACACTTCGTAAGAAGC
>Ga0209382_10009483_pt1 | contig 12180 bp, 13 predicted proteins | sample SoiMetdeltSBSDD5_FD_187599 | JGI IMG/M metagenome (GOLD analysis project Ga0209382, IMG submission 187599) | Bulk soil microbial communities from a Populus tree surrounding site in Tennessee, USA - Soil MetaG P. deltoides SBSDD5 (SPAdes) (version 2) | ecosystem: Environmental > Terrestrial >... | reverse complement strand
TCGAGAACTGTTGACGTCGAACGAGATCCTTGTCCATCTCCCGCTCGCAATGGTTCCAAGAACAAGCCTTACAGAGCGCCGGAGGCCCCGATTTGGGGTCATAACTCGGCTCACAGAGGACAAAGTTTCTCTTGCAAGATACACAAGGCCAATGTTCAGCGGTTTTGGTGATCTGTTTGTCCTTTAGAACTTCGAGAAGACCGGCCTGTTCGAGTTGTTGCTTCTTGAGGCGACACTCGAAACAATAGACCGGCCGATAATCTGACCACATTGGCAGGTCGCGTTGATGGGTTTGACATTCATAGCACATGTTTCCGTTGCCCAGGAGTATAGGCTCGGTAACCACAACAGCAGCAGCAGCAGGAGGAGCATCCATGATGGGACTTGGCGAAAAAAAACCAAACTCGCGCCTCACTTGCTCACCATGGCTACTCCCGCAACCCCCCCTGTCCCGGCGGCGGCGCCCATCGAAGACCCGCAGGTGCTCTGGGACCGAGAGGCGCTCCGCAGCGACATGTTTGAGGCGACGCGCGATGCCATCAAGATGCTCGAAGGCATGGGCGTCGAATGTGTGATGGCCTCGGCGGAGCGCACCGCCGAGAGCTTTGCCGATTGCGGCGGCCTTCCCATCGAGACCTTCCGTCGCCCAGCGGATCTCCTTCAAGGCTACGCTCTCCCCAACACCAAGTTTGTTTGGCGCTACAATGACGGTGTTCTCATGTTCTCAAGCGAGCCGCTTGAACGCCCAACGGTGGAAGCCTCCGACGCGTTCCGCATCCACGCCAAGATCATCTACGAGCTCGCTCGCCTCGCCCCGACCTTCTCCTCGCAAGGCTGCCGCGCCATCAAGCGCGATCTAGGCCTCTCGGATGAGGTCACCTTTGATGCTCGTCATCGGCTCATCAAGGTCCTTCCCCTCTCCGGCGTCGCACAGCCCATCGTCGCTATCGTCAACTCGCTCAAGAGCCACGAGACCGTCAAGCGCTGCGCGGGCGAGAAGCCGCTGCACAACGTCATCGTCTACTGGAACGTCGTCGGCGAAGGAGCTGGCCGCCGCTTCATCTACTTTGTGCGCGACAAGACCATCGACGCGCTCCAAAAGATGCAGGATCAAGAGTTCAAGAAGAGCAACGTTGAGCTCACCACCGAGGCGATCGCCGAGGTGCAGCAGACCATCGGCGGCGGCAAGCGCATCCTCGCTCCCATCATGCAGACGCGCATCGACAAGGTTGCTCGTGGTGGTGGCATTTCGTTTACGTGAGCTTCTCTATCGCGCGCAAACCTTCACACATTAAACGCCAATCTCCTCTCATGGATTTGTCGGCCGCTTTCCTGCATCCATGACAGATACACATCCACCGGCGAGTTTCGGATTCAATGGGATGTGGAGGCCAGCCAGTATCGCCAAACAGCTTCCCAGAAAGGCAGGCCTCGAAGCCGCACAGCGGGCACTTGTAGCACATGGAAATGACAAAAAAGCTAACTCCAATCAATTTTCCATCTTGTGAGCGGGGCGTGCGCGCCCACGATGGCCCAACGGATGCTCTCACTAAAGCGCCCCAAGAAGCACCACTTTGCGACAGACATCATCGATGAGGACGAGCCAGAGATCACCATCGGTGCGCGCATGATCCGCGCCGAGCCTCCTGCTCGCGTTCGGAGTCATCTCCGCCAAGAGGCGGACCTCGTCAAGGAGAAGACGCACAAAGAGAAGCGAAAGGGAAAGGCACACAAGAGCCGAAGCGGGAAGACACGCGCCACAAAAGCGACCAAGGCGTATCGGAAGCAAGCCGTGGGCGGCATCAAGAAACCTCACAAGTTTCGTCCGGGAACGGTGGCCCTGCGCGAGATCCGGCGCTACCAAAAGAGCACGGAGCTGCTCATCCGCAAGCTGCCCTTCCAGCGTCTCGTTCGGGAGATCGCGGAGGCGTTCAAAACCGATCTACGCTTCCAAGCCTCCGCCGTCGCCGCCCTTCAAGAATCCGCCGAGGCGTTCCTCATTGATCTGTTTGAGGATACCAACCTCTGTGCCATTCATGCCAAGCGCATCACAGTCATGCCTAAAGATATGGCATTGGCTAGGCGCATTAGGGGGTGATTCTTTTATAAACGCGACTCTCTCGACACATCACTTGGTCTTCTTTGGAGGAGGAAAGCTTATAGGCTGCCCATCAGCGGTCTGGTATCCACTTCCCGAAGCAGAAGGAACAACATAGACGACAGCAGGCAGATAACCGCGAAACCACATCCACGTAGAAGAGAGCATGCCAAGGATGTACTTGCCGTAGAGGTAGAGAGTAAAGCCAACGCCGAGGATCAACGCGCAGGCGACGAGCGCGTGGTCATTGGCGTAAGCCCAGAAATCCTGAGCGTATCCGCCAATGGTCGAGAAGAGGCCGCCGCTTTCCTCTTCAACATCGACGGTGATCTTTCCAGAGGCAGCTGCAGCGGATGCGATGAGAAGCGCAAGAAACGCAACGAGGCGGAGGCGATGCATGAGAGGAGCGGGGCGCGAAAAAAATCAACTTAGTTTTTCATGAGCTCGCTCATCTCATGCGACCCGTCCGAGTCTTGTGTTGCGGCGCTTCTCGCCTTTTTGGCGTTCGTTGCGCTGCTGCTCATGCTATTCTCATGCTGCTTATATCCTTCACCATGTGTGTCGGCGCTGCGCCGGGTCCTCTGCCCAACGGACGATTCACAGCGCTCCCGAACCTGCCCATCACCTACATCTCCCACAACAGCGTCCTTACAGTCAGAAACACAACCCTTGTTGTAGGTTCTGGAGGAGCTAGTTTTGATTTCTATGGCGTCTATACGCTCAACGTTGCCCCTCAAACAACTCAACTCGTTCAATTCTCAGGAGCTGTTGTTTGTGCCGGTGGAACGTCAGCCCAGTTGCTTTTCACCGTCACCGAATCAACATGCGCTGCTAGCACCCCGATCAGTTGGTTTTGTCAATCTGCTCCCTCTCTATATGGCGGTAAATTTGACTTTGGTATATCTGTTGATGGTGATGGTGTTGATGTGCTTGTAATCGGAGCAACATCCCCTAACCCTGGATGGGGTGGAGCTCAATGGCCATTCCTTTTTTATTGCTCTAATGATGATCCTACATCGTGTGCTTTTGAAACGCTATGCAACGCAACAACGACAGTGACCAACAACTTTGAAATCTTTGGTGGAAGTCTCAACGTTACCGATTCTAATGTCTTTATTAATACCCCCGGCACAAATGCAACCTTTGAAGGCAACAACATCAACCTAATTAACTCCAACAACATTACCTTCCTCTTAAACAGTACGGAGTGGATCATAGGAATGCCTAAATGGTGTTATATTAATGAGACTGATGGCACTGAATATTGTTTCGTTTAGACGCTACAACGACCATCGAAATCACCGTTGAAGGTGATGAAAACACCATCAATCAACAAGAAGCTCCAGAAACCTTCACCGTCTTTACAAGCACCTCTGCAACATGCCGTGGATGGGCTTATTGGGGAGCAGAACGCTCTGCTAATGTTACCCTCTCTACAGCTAGCTCTACGAGAATATCCACGACCTCTGGGGCGCTAGTATCGCCCGATGGGTCGTGGGTACTCTCGGATGCAGCTACGCTTACTTTTGATGGTGATGATGATGATCCCTTAGCTACTGGATATACTTTTACTTTTTGTTTTCAAGCCGGGGAGCTTTACAACGGTGTCTCCCTCGGACAACAAGTTTTGATCTACTTGTACAACTTGACAGCTGGACCATCACCATTTGATTCAGATAATTATGCTGCTTCGTCTATGATCTACAACCACACAAACCCATCATTCGTCGGCGGATCATGCAATACCATAGCTGTCACTGGTGTTCGCTCACAAGACTCTTATGGTTTTTATGGTCTAATCCGTCGTACTGATGGAAGTTCTGGATCATCTATCCTCTCGGCTTCCAGCTATACACTGACCGTAGTACCAACTGCCTGCCAAGGGAATACCAACAACTTTAATTTTACAATCAACTTTAACGACACGAATCTGTGCGCTGGTCAAGAAGAATGTGAAGAGGTATTCAACTTGACAGAGTGTGCCAAGTGCAAGGAGAGTGGCTTTGAAATCTCTACAGAAACCACCATCAATGGCACCTTAACAGTGGATGGCACTCTAACAGTCAACAACACTATTGAAGCTGAAGGAGATATCACGTCACAAGAAACATGTCATTGCAAAGAGATTAGTGCGGATGCTCCCAGTTCATCAGAGCCTAGCATACCTTTGCCATGTTTTCTTAATGGAGGAAGTTCTGGAAGTTGTGAACAAAACAATGGAGATAGCAGTGGAGGTGGTGGAAATGGTGGTGGTGGAGGCGGCTCTCCTATACCTCCTCCAATCGTACCACTTGGATTCATTCCTGTTGGTGTACCCATTGCTGTTCTGCCGATAGTACCTATATTCCCACCGATGGCGGTACCTATTGTCACTATACCAGTTGGAGACGTGCCAATCTCTACAGGTGGAATTTACATCCCCGCTGTAAACTTTTCAGAGGAGGTGCCCTATTGTACAAACGAAACAGATCCTCGTGGTGATCTAGCCGTTGTCAATACTGGAATCGAACCTAATCGATTCTCTGTATGTCAAGTCATTGATACTGCAGGAACTCGCGGCTGGCAACCTTACTGTCCTTGTTCTGATGTTGCCTTTAATGCAACAGACTATTATGGACCAAACTCTACTCTTACATTCTTTAATGAGTCTACTCTCATAATCTCTAGTGACTCTCAATTCATATCTGGTGGAACAAATATAGTGGGAAGCTTGGATGTTTGTCTAGAAGGCTCTACAAACACAACGAAAACAAACTACATTGAAGCATGCTCTGGAAATGCAGTCACATTTAATGACTTTGTACTAGCGCCAGGAGCAGTGTTTTGTTCTGGAATCAACCAAACCACCACAGATAGCATAGTATCATGTAGAGGAGATCCAGTTGATTTTCCTAACGGCATATCAAACGCCTTTTCACCGGCTCCCTTTAATTGGAATGGTGATATGACCATTGGAGGAGATGTTACAATCGAAGGAACCCTTACATATGCTGGTGGTACCACCTATACGGTAGCTCTTGTGGAAGGAGTTGAATATTTTCCTCCTGTCTGCGCACAAAACATCAAGCTCACTGCATGGGGTGGAGGAGGAGGTGGTGGAAGGGGTGGCCTGCTAGCGACAAATTCAGCCGGTGGTGGCGGTGGCAGTGCAGCCTATCTCGTCGATGCACCTCTCGCTGGAGCCTATTCAGACTTTTCCCTTCAACCGCCCCTACGTGCTCAAAACATTAGCATCCTCTTGGAGAGCGCCGGTATTGGCGGGTGGGGATCAAATTACACAGCCGGCCCAGACGATGGCACAGCTGGCTCACACACACGCATCCAAGTGATCAAGTATCAAGCTCAAGTAGGAGTAACGAGCACAGTTATATTTGACATTTTCCTCGGTGGTGGCGGTGGTGGCGGAACTGGAGGAAACGCCGCCGATACCGCTGGAGCTGGCGGAGGCGGAGGAAATCTAGGCCTAGATGGTAACAGTGCCACAGACATTACGTCTGGAGATGCAATTACCATAACTCCACCTCCAGGAGTGCCCATATTCTCACCCAACACCTTTGATAGCGGTGCAGGAACTCCCAATGCTGATGCTCAAAACGGCATGTTTTTCTCGCCGTTCTATCTCGGCTCTGGAGGTGGACATGGCAGTGAACTAGCAAACGCCGCCGAGAGTGGCGCTGGATTCTTCCCTGGTATCACTGAAGACACTTCAAACGGAGGCGGCGGCGGCGCTGGTAGCTACGGTCCCGGAGGAAACGGTGGCGCCGGCGCTGTAAACGGCCAAGCAAGCTGGGGCATGGATGGCATCTACGGTGGTGGCGGAGGCGGTGGCGGCCAATTCCTCTCTGGAACCGTTAGCGGACACGGAGGACGCGGTGGGGATGGTGGTGGATTTGTTGTTTATACTTGTGTCACTGCGTAGTAAACAAACTAATGCGATGCGTGTCTTTCACTCCAACTGTGTCCCTCCGAACAACGCCACGTGCAAGTTGTAGTGTTGCACTTGTTATCTTGATACTTGCCGTCCTCGTCATAGAAAGTAACGCAATGCGCCATCGTGCTTGTGCATCCGGCGTTGTAGACCTTGCTCCTGAGGCCCAACTTCTCGCACTCGGGGCACTTCATGCGCCACGTCAGCAGTGCCAAGTAAAACTGTCAATTTTAATCATAAAGACCAGCCTGAGAGGTCCTTGAAGCGGAGATCCTATTGATATGAGCGACAACATCGCCGTCATCAATAGAATCGGAAGAGACCTCGCCGGATGCTTCTCCGTCAGGGACGGGAAGTAAGCCGATGCGAAGATCGTCGGCGAGCTGATCTTCAACGACTGCAGCCGCAGCAGCGTTAAGGTCGACCATAGAAGCCTTGGGGATGTTGAGACGAGGAGGAGGCTTTGGCCGGGGAGTCGGCGGTCCGCGAGGAGGAACAGGTGGCGGAGGACGCCTCGCCGCAGCTGCCTTCTTGTGAACAACGATAGGAACGGCGATCACAGCAGCGCGCTTTGGAACAGGCGGAAGAGGGCGCCGTGGAGCGATAATGACGGCAACCGCCGCCGCCTTCTTTGACGGACGCCCCGCCGGAATCCTCACCTTTCCAGCGAGAACATCAGAGATGCCAGCGCGGAGAGCGCGGTCAGCAGCGGTCTTGCCCTTCTTCTTGGCGAGTTCCTTCACCTTTCGCTTTGCATCACGGATCGCAAGGTTCTTTTCATGGCGCGTATTCTTTTCAGAGATCTCGAGCGCTAGAGCCTTCCCGGCAGCCTTTCGGACGGCCCGCGCAGCCGGCTTTTTCGCCTTGGGGGGCATGCGGCTGAGTTGGAAAAATGACTGAATTTTTCGTCACTTGCTCAAATGGACTATGGCCAAGGCCTCTTGTCCGATGTGCTCTTTAAGAAGATTGCGAACGAGACGGAGAATCTAAGGACTCATTGGCTACGGCTAGGCCTCGAGGCGGAAAACAGCAAGGGCATGAAGCATGCGATTGCTGTACATCAGCTCGCCGAAATCGGAGATCTCATCAAAAAGAACGAAGAGCGCCTCCAAACCCACGTCAAGTACATCACCGAGAATACTGCCAAGCAAGAAGAACAACGCAAGGCAGCTCGGGACGAACGATATGCAGCACTCGAGGAAGAAGATCGACTGCACGAAGAGGCGCAGCGACACGCAAAGAAGCAACGAGAAGAACCCAAAGAAGGACCCCTCGCACGCGCTTCCGTCGACATGGGAGGCACTCAAGAACTCGAGAACGCCATCAGTGAAGAGATGCACGACAAGTCGGCCGGAGAAAGACGGCAGGAGAAGGGGCTCGACGACGCTATAGAGGCACTCGTACGCATCTCAAAGGATGAAGACATCCAGTTGGCACCGATCAGCGTTGCGGCTGTGCCTGCGCCCCCAAAGCAGGTCTGGTACGATCCGGACCCCGACGCCCTCGGCATCTCGATGGGCGGCGTCGGCCCAGGACCTCCGCCGCGCGCACTCCCACCCGAGCCTCCCGCTTCATCCTATATGGAGCACCACCGCACGGACCCCGCCGTCGAAGCGCTCCTCACGACTCCGATCACCGTAGCGCCCGACATTGGCACGAGCGCAACGCTTGCAGAGATCGCGCGCCTCGACAAGATCCTGAGGCCAGCGAGCGCAAAGGCGCTCAAGAGAGCCGCCGTGCGCAAACACAAGAAAGCAGCTTCGATGGTGTTGAACATTGACCCCACCTTGCCCGCGCCCGTCTGGGGGCCGGGGGGATTCAAGCAGCCTGGCTACGACCCAGATGGCAGTGTGATGGTCTCCACGAAACCCGCAGCGAAGGAAGCCGCAATCTCCGCGACACGAGCCAAGCGCGCAGATGGCCGCTACGCCGATATCGACCCGCTCACGGAAGAGGAGAAGCGCCTTCATCGACCAGCGCCGCCACCCCCTCCTCGAGAACCCACCCCTCCCCCCGAGAAGGAGAAGGAGCGCATCTCTACAAAGAGAGCGACTCGCCCGTCGACAAAACTAGAAGTTTTCGAACTCTCTCATCCTCGATCGTCAGCTAGCAAGCCTGCAGCGAGGGCGTCATCATCGTCTTCTTCTTCGTCCAGCTCCTCCTCCTCCTCGTCCTCGGCAAGATCGACACACGCTGAACCGCCGCGTGAAAAGAGCCTCGATGAGTTACTCGACGAGGCGCTCGAGAAGCGCGGCAAAGATCTACCCAAGACGATCGGTCGCGACACTATGGCTGCAATATCAGCGCCTCCCGTCGCTGTGCCCGTTCCGTGGAGAGCGCCACCACCAGCTGCCGTTTTCGCAGCGCCAGCACCTCATCCTGCACCCCGACACGCAGCAGCCGCCGCCCCAGCAAGGAGGAGGGGAGGAGGAGGCGGTGGTGGCGGCGGCGGATCTAGATCAACGATCATTCCATTCGACATGAAAGTGGCCAAAGCAAACGCCAAGAGGCAAGTTGAAGCCTACAAGGCGATCGAGAAGGAGAAGAAGCTCAGTGAGCTTGAGGAGGCGCTACAAGAGCTCGAGGTGAGGAATTCCAAGGGAAGGGCGTCAACAGCGGCACCACGGCCGGCAGTGACAGCACCTGAGAACATTCTACGCCCCTCTTCTGATCACTATGTTGATCAACGTGGGGACATTCGCCGCGCAGGAGACGCAGCATCACAGCCTCGCTTCTCTTGCCCTGGAGGAGAAGAACAACATCCTCGTGTAATTACGACGACAACCACTCAGAGTTTTTAATGAGGTGCTTGTGGTCTCTGTGGCGGCAAACTAAACAAATTGTGTACATTGAGTGTTGCTGCTTCTAAAGCACCACGCGTTGCACACGCTTGACAAAGACTTGTAACCTTCCAAACATGTTTCGTCTGATCATGAAGGTGACCAACGTTTGGTCCACCAAAAGGTCCACATCGACAGTCTCGTTTCCATTCACACCCACATGTAGTAGGAGGTCTCGAACGAGCATGTCGGTAGTTGCTATGCCTCTTGCTCGGCGTCAAGCACATGAAGCACATGATAGAAGGTCTTATGGGAAGTGAGTGGGGGACCTTCCAATTTTGACTTGGGGAACTTTTTCATTTCTTCTTCAGCACCCCTGCGTGCGCGGCGCCTCCTCCGCGTCCGCGCTCGTTTATGCAAGGCTCCGTCGCTAAGGATCCCGCCCCGCTCCCCGGCAAGAATCGTCCGCTTACGGACGCGGAAGCCGCCTCGCTTCCCCGCCAGCAGACTTCTGCTGAGCTCCAAGCTCGGATCGCCAAGCAACAGCAACTGAGACAAGAGCGAGATGAGTCGCGCACGCGCCGTCTACAAGCGAAAGCCCAAGGACGGAACCCTGGCAGTTTCGGGCTACGACGTGACGGATGGGGACCCCAACCTGCTGGTCCAGTCGCCCAACTTTATCCCGCGCCTAATGGCAACGGTCCAGCCGTTCAGTACGGACGCGGAAATCCAAATCCTCCTTATGGTGTGGTGCTCTCAATTGGCAGATTATTTTAGTTACTAAGAAACAATAGATGTGCCTCCCGGAGGAGTACCCGCCAGTGCAGTACGCGGACCAGTTTTCTATCGACAAGACGGCCGTTAAGGCGATCCTGCAACGCGATCAGTGCTCGTGGCAGGACGTGCCCGAGAACCCCGACAACGCGCAGCTGCGCCCCACCGAAACCTTTGCGGCATGGCACCGCGGCGTAGGTTCGCTGTGGAGGCGCCTTCAGATCTACGACCCCAACAAGAACAGCGAGGAGAACAGCATGTACCTGGCCGACTCGGAGACGCTCCAGACAGACCAGAACCTCGTCCGCATCTTCCCCGAGGCCGGCAACAACCAGATGAACTTCAACATGGCGGTGCCCGTGAGCACCACCACCTACCGTCCGCACGGCGACACGCTCATCGCCGGGCGCAGCAACGACAAGCCGGGCGGCTGGAGCGGCGCCTCATGGATCTACCTCGACGGCATGGAGAACGCCGACACGCCGAGCAACTTCACCGCCGACTTTGTGCCCACCGCCGGCGTCGCCGCACAGCTCGTGACGGGCTGCACGTTCGAGTTTTGGCGCTGGAACAACGGCGCACCGGTCCTCGCGGCAGAGATCAACTTTGTCGCGCAAGATCCCAATCCCTCGCAGTCGAGCGGCGACATCACCGTGTGCGACTACTACACCGTCATCTACGTGCAAGAGATCCCGCCCGCCGTGGCGCCCCCCAACGTAGCGCCCAGCAACAACTTTGCGAGCGGCACCTCGGGCGTGCGCATCAAGATGTCGAGCTTCTGCTCGGTGCTCAAGACGGTGCAAGTAGAAGGAGCGTACCAGAACATCACGCAGCTCGGGCCGGGCTTCACCGAGGCGGGCTCGTGCCGCTTCACGGACATTGCACCGCCGCTCCAGATCGAGGGCATGGCCGCCGTCGCCAACGTCCGCGAGCCCTGGACCTACATGACCTGGTTCCAAGGAGCAGGCGGCGGCGGCGCCAACAGCGTCTTCTCGCCGATCGCCAACTACAAGGACAGCTATGCTGGTCCTCTGCGCCTCGGCGGCTACGGCATCGACATCCCACACACTGCCGACGACTTCAAGGTGCAGCAATACTGCGACGTCGACTACCGCCTCAACATCATCAAGGACATCTTCTTTGACATGAACGACAACTCCATCGTCTCCGTCTTTGGTGCCAAGAGTCAGAACACGGGTGCGTGGTTGAACTTCACGTCACCTGTCCTCGCGGCGCCGCGGGAAGCGTGACCTGGTTGGGATAGTCTTGAGAGCTGCAGACTCGACTAACCCGCACTCTGGTCCGTTGCGACCTTTAGGCTCCAACGACGGCCTCACAGGTCAGGGCTGCGACATGTGGTACACACTGTGCACCCACTTCACGTTCTCGACGGACAACAAGTGGGTGTCGGTGAAGCCGCCCAACGTGAACGCAACGACGTGGCAAGCGGCGCTGCAAAAGATGCGCTGGATGCCGCGCGGCATGGAGAATCGCACGCATCGTGGCACGATATTCCGTTACCTCTTTGACCGTGGGGTCATGGCGGCAAAGGAATATCTGCCTGGTCTAGCTCGCGTTGCAGGCAATGCCATTCTTCAGGAGATCAAAGACCCCACCAAGTATGGCCGATACGTGTCGTCGGCCGCCCGCCTCATCGACAGCGCCTACCGCAATCAAGGAGATCCTGTCACGCTCAAGATGATGGGGAATGGGCAGTAGGAGCTGCACGCCGCTCTTGCTGAAGTATCTCTACGTTATTAGGACTTCCTAATATCATAGAGATGCATCAACTTGCTCTCTTGTTCTATCAACTTTACCCATCTTTCGTGCAAACAACGTCACTCTTTGATCAAACTAGAAGCAGAGCGAAACCGTTTGTAGGTGGGACACTCTGCCATATGATGAGCGTGATGCTGTCCGCAATTCTTAATTACTCCCCATCGACCCTCAGTAATTAGTATCTCCACATCTGAACAAGATTCGTGAATCCATGATGAACGAGGCCAAGGCTTTTCGATGTGAGCAACCGGCGTAGAGGGTGCAGTTCCCATGTTTGTCAAGAAAAAATAAACCAAGTTCACAACTCATCCCGCCCAATGGTGCCTCCGCTCGTCTTTGTCTTTCTCGTGACCACGTTGACGCTTGTGGGTGCTTTGAACAATACGTTCATAGCATCTCCAAACGTCAACATTCGTCCGCCCTTTCCGACAAATTCGAAGCTGCTTCTCCGCTCGGCATATCTCATCCTAGATATCGACAATGGAGCCTTCTATTCGAATTGGACGCTCATGTATTCGGATCAGTCGGGCCCTCGTGAGTTGAACGCCGTTAGAGTCAATGGATATGTTCTCTTTACGGCGAATCCAGCGCTCATACGGTTTGATTTTGCCGCAACCAACACGTCTCTCTCTTGTACCGAAGTTGCCGTTAATAGTCCTCCCATGTGCCCATATCTACAAACGCTATTATCATCATCATGGAGCTATGGAACATATCCAGCGAATGGCTCAAATGTTATACGCCTCGACATTCAAGCCTATGCAGATCCTGCTGATCCAAACACTGGAAAGCAGATGAACTTTCTCGGAGCAACGATACCC
>Ga0209382_10009482_pt1 | contig 12181 bp, 8 predicted proteins | sample SoiMetdeltSBSDD5_FD_187599 | JGI IMG/M metagenome (GOLD analysis project Ga0209382, IMG submission 187599) | Bulk soil microbial communities from a Populus tree surrounding site in Tennessee, USA - Soil MetaG P. deltoides SBSDD5 (SPAdes) (version 2) | ecosystem: Environmental > Terrestrial >... | reverse complement strand
ACCATACGGAAGGGATCGATCTTTACTACATCGGATATCGTCGCAACGAGGCGACGTTCGACCAAGGGGACGGCCGCGAGGTCCGGCACTCCTGGGGCGCACGCTTCTGGCGAACGTCGGGTCCACTCGACTACAACTTCGAAGCGGTCGTCCAGACGGGACGCTTCGCGAACACCGACATCCGTGCCTGGACAATCGCGTCGGACACCGGCTTCCGGATGGAGACAGTCCCTGGTCGACCGAGGCTGGGCCTCCGCTCCGACATGACGAGCGGGGATCGCGATCGCCATGACGATCGACTCGGGACCTTCAATCCGATGTTTCTGCGGGGGGATTACTTCGGGCTGATTTCCACCGTCGCGCCGGCGAACCATCTGGACCTGCATCCGCAAGTGACGCTGAACATCCGGGACGACCTCGTCATCAACGCGATCTGGTTGTTCTTCTGGCGAAACCAGGTAGGCGACGGCATCTACGGGATCCCGGGTAATGTCCTTCGCTCGGCGGAAGGTACGCGATCGCGGTTCGTCGGGCAGTCGCCCGGAATCGAGGCCGTGTGGCAGGTCACCACGCACCTGTCAGTCACCGGCAATGCGTCGCTCTTTACAGCGGGATCGTTCATCCAAGAATCCGGGCCAGCGAGCACGATCGGTTATCTCGCCGGATGGACAACACTCAGGTTCTGATCATGGAGCGGAGACCGGATGCGACGGCACACTGAAAAGACGAAGCCGATGGCAACGCACATGATCGCGCGCAAGAAATCGGAGGTCTGCTCATGACACTCACATCTCCACTCTCGGGGGTCTCGGAACAGGCGCCCGTCAAAGTGGTGTTCGAGCGGCGGGTGCGGCCTGGAGCCGATGCCGCCTTCCGACAGTGGTCGGAGCGATTCGTTCAAACCGCGAGCCGATTTCCCGGTCACGAGGGCGCGTCGGTTCTTGCGGTCCCGAACAGCGAGTCTCAGTTCGTCCTCGTCCGGTTCGCATCGTCCGCCGATCTCGATCGGTGGCAGGGCTCGGACGAGTACGCATCGTTGATTCGAGAGGCCGACACGCTAGGCCCTGCCGGTCAGTATGCCGAAACGCGAACCGGACTGGAGACATGGTTCACGTTGCCTGACAAGCCGGCCCCAGCGGCGCCGCCACCACCGTGGAAGATGGCGATCGTGACGTGGGTGGCACTGTTGCCGATGGTCATCGCACTCGCCTATATCTTCGCGCCGTTCCGGCTCCCCTTCCTCGTCGAAGTCAGCCTGTCAACGGCCATTCCGGTTGCGATGCTGACGTGGGTCGTCATGCCGCGTCTCACGGGACTCCTGTATCGATGGCTGTATCCCGCGGAACGGACGTGACCGCTGGTCAGCAACCTTCGGTGGCGAGGCCGCCCATCAACGACGCCATGACGCCGGCGTCGCGGCAGTCCACATCGAGCGGGTCGGCGTGGGAACCACTGAGAGTCCCCGTGTTCCGCGCCCTGTGGCTGGCGTCAGTGACGTCGAACATTGGCTGGTATGCCCACGACGTCGGCGCCGCGTGGCTCATGACGTCGACAACCACGTCGCCGCTCTTGGTGAGCCTGCTGCAGACAGCGGCCAGTGTTCCCGTGTTCATGCTGGCCCTGCCGGCGGGCGCGTTGGCCGACCTCGCGAATCGTCGGCATCTGCTCATCATTGCGAACGTGGGTGTGACCGCGACTGCCGCCGTGCTGGCCGTCGCATCGGTGTGGGGCGTTGTGTCGCCGGAATTGCTGCTGGCGTTCACCTTCGCGCTCGGTGTCGGCGCCGCGTTCAACAACCCCGCGTGGCAGGCAACCATTCCGGAAGTCGTGCCTCGTCCCCTCGTTCCGGCGGCCACGACACTCAACGGTGTCAACATCAACTTGGCTCGCGCCCTCGGTCCGGCGATCGGTGGATTGCTCGTCGCCGCCGCGGGACCTCCCGCCGTGTTCACGCTGAACGCGGTTGCGACATTCGTCATCGTCGTGGTGGTCTGGCGATGGCGCGGCGAGGATGCCCGAGTGGCGGCAGCGCCGGCCGAGCGGTTGGCGGGTGCGATGCGCGCCGGCCTGCGGTTCGTCCGCTTCTCGCAGGAATTGCGGCCGGTTCTCATTCGCGCGCTTACCTTCATCGTGTGCGGCAGCGCGGTGTGGGCACTGCTGCCCCTCCTTGCACGCGAGCAGCTCGGGTTGGGCGCAACACAGTATGGCTTCCTGCTGGGTGCACTCGGTGCAGGGGCGGTGCTCGCCTCCAACTTCCTGCCGTCGTGGCGCCGACGGCTGAACGTCGATCGGCTGGTCATCGTCGCGACCTTCGTCCTCGCGGCGTTGCTCGTTTTGCTCTCGATCAATCGGTCGTATCCGATCGCCGTGCTCCTCATGTTCATCGTAGGGATGGCGTGGATCGCGCTCATGCCCACGTTCAATGTGGCGGCAATCCAGGCGCTGCCGACGTGGGTGCGTGCGCGAGGACTGGCGATCTACAGCGTCATCTATCAAGGTGGAACCGCCGCCGGAGGAATCATCTGGGGAACGGTCGCCACGGTGACCAGTGTTCCCACGGCGCTCCTCATAGCCGCGGGCGGGCTCGCATTCGGCGTCGTGCTCGCTCCGCTGTTTCCAATGCGCCGCGTCGAGGACGTGGATCTGAGCCCCGCCGGCCACTGGCCGACCATCGAAGGCATCGTTCCCTCGGCAGAAGCCGAAGCCGGTCCCGTGATGGTGTCAGTCGAATACGAGATTGATCCCGCCAATCGAGACGCGTTCCTCAAGCTGGTGTACGCCGGTCGGTCGACGCGTCGGCGCGACGGTGCGTATGCGTGGGGCATCTACCAGGACACTGAAAATCCGTCGAGATTTATCGAAGAGTTCCTGGTCGAATCCTGGACGGAGCACATCCGGCAGCATGCACGGGCAACGCGGCAGGACCAGGAGCAGGAAGCCTTGGCGAGAGCGTTTCATGTCGGGCCGGCCGCACCCCGGGTTCGTCACCACCTGTATGCAGAGTTACCCCGCGAACGGAACGGCCGATTCTCCCGGGGGAGCGCAACGTGACGACTGTTGTTCGAGTCGGCGCACGTGGGAGCGTCGTTTGGCGGCTGCTGTCCACCGACACGGATGACCCGTTATCGCAAGGCGGTCTCGCAGGCCTGCGGATCATCGCGGGCCTCCTCGTAGCCACGCTTCATGGCTGGCATAAGGTCATGCAGGGCTGGCATTACTTGACGGCGGGATCGGACTGGCCGTTGTTGCACGACACTGTGCGACTCGGGTTCCCCCTGCCGGTCTTGTTCACGGTCCTCGCAGCCCTCAGCCAGCTCGTCGGAGGATGGCTCCTCGTCTTCGGGGCGTGCACACGTGTCGCGGCATTCCTGGTCGCATCCACGATGCTGACGGCCACGGTGTTCAACCTTCAGACCGGCGGACCCGATGTGCAACTCGCTGGTCTGTACGCGCTGGTCACCGGCGCCTTCGTTTTCATCGGTGGCGGGCGCTGGTCCATTGACCGCTACCTTGACACCGCGCCGCCCGACCGTCGCCTTCGCTGAGGAGACACCATGAGTGCTGGACTGCTTCTCGTTCGACTTGTCGTTGGCGTGCTGCTGGTCGGCCACGGCACGCAGAAACTATTCGGCTGGCTCGGTGGCTACGGCATTGAGGGCACGGGGCAGTACTTCGAAGGAATTGGCTTTCGGCCAGGCAGAACATTTGCCGCCCTCGCGGGCCTTACCGAGACGTTCGGAGGGTTACTGCTGCTCCTGGGACTCATGCAGCCGCTGGCGGCGATCCTAATCATCGCCACGATGACCACGGCCATCGGCAGTGTGCATCTCGGCCACGGGTGGTTCGCCGCCACCAATGGACCGGAGGTGCCCATTCTGTATGCCAGCGTCGCCGCCGCACTCGCTCTGACTGGACCCGGTTCGTACTCAGGCGATGCGATCTTTGGACTACTGCCGCTGTGGACACCGGCCGTAAAGCTCGGCGCGATCGCGGTCGGCCTCGTGGGTGGCTTCCTGAATCTGGCCATTCGGCGTCCCGCCGCGCAGCCCGCGTAAACGATTCAGAACGCAAGGAGAAGGATTCATGGTTCTCGTGACTGGAGGCACCGGCGCCGTCGGGAGTGAACTGCTGCGACTTCTGTCGCAAGCGGGTGTCGCGACGCGCGCGCTGACCCGCAATCCGCAGAAAGCGCCGAATTTGCCCGGCATCACATGGGTCGGCGGCGATCTGGCCAAACCAGAAACGTTGACGCCGGCTTTCGAGGGCGCTCAGAAGTTATTCCTGCTCACCAGCTACTACGAAGACATGGTGACATTGCAGCACAACGCGATTGCTGCGGCACGTGCCGCTGGCGTGACGCACGTCGTGAAGGTCTCGGCATTCGCCGCATCGGACCACTCACGGGCGCCGATCGGCCGATGGCACTACCAGGTCGAGAAAGAACTGGAAGAATCGGGGCTCGGATGGACCATCCTCAGGCCTCATCACTTCATGCAGAACCTGCTTGCCCAGGCCGAATACATCGTCAAAGACGGTGTCGTCTACTCGGCGTCCGGCGACGGCAAGATCCCGTACATCGATCCCCGCGACATCGCCGCCGTCGCGTTCGTCACGCTCACGCAGCCGGGGCACCTCGGCAAGAAATATGTGCTGACAGGCGGCGAAGCGATTTCGTACCGCCAGGCTGCGGAGATCATTGGCGCCACGATCGGCAAGCCGGTGCGCTTCGTCGACGAATCACCGGACCAGGCGCGCGCACGCCGCGTGCGGGAGGGCCTGCCGCCCGCCGTGATCGAGAGCGCTCTCGCTATCAGCGCGTATCAGCGGGCCGGTGGAAAAACAGTGACGATTACGAACACGATCGCCGATCTCACTGGCCGGCCGCCCAGAACTGTCGGCGAATTCGTCCGCGAACATGCCGCGGCCTTCCGCGGTTAAAGAGAATCGGGCTACAACATGGTCGAACTCGCCAGCCGCAAACAATCGCGCCAACGGATCGATAGCTTCGCCTGCAGTGCGGTATCACTTTGGCGCCACGACGGAGGGCATCAGTGAGTCTCGTTCCGAAGGATCTGACGCCGGTTTACAAGGAGACGATCGGCAAGGGGGCGGGCGCGCGCCGATGGCAGCGCCCGGTCTACGTCGATCATCGTCCGCCCTGCAACCACGCTTGCCCGGCCGGAGAAAACATCCAGGCATGGCTCTCGCTCGCCCAGGCCGGCGACTATGAGCAGGCGTGGCGGAAGTACATGGAGGAGAACCCGCTGCCGGGCACGCACGGGCGCGCCTGCTACCACCCCTGCGAAAGCGCCTGTAATCGTCAATTCCTCGATTCGGCTGTCTCCATTCACTCGCTCGACCGGTTTTTGGGTGATCTCGCGAACGACAAGGGCTGGACAATCGCCCCTGGCCCGGCCACCGGCAAGCGCGTCCTCGTCGTCGGCGCCGGCCCGGCCGGGCTGTCCTGCGCGTACCACCTGCGGCGCTTCGGACATGACGTCGAAATCCGTGATGCCAACTCCGAGCCGGGCGGCATGATGCACTACGGAATCCCCGCCTACCGCCTGCCGCGCGAGGGGCTCGACAAGGAGATCGCGCGTATCGAAGCGATGGGGGTCACGATCGTTCGGAACTCGCGCGTCAACGACGTGCTCGCCGAGAAGGCCGCCGGCGCATTCGATGCGGTGTTCCTCGGGATCGGTGCCCAGGTCGCGAATCACCTCGACATCCCGGCAATGGACGGCGGCAAGATCATCGACGCCGTGACGCTGATGGAGCAAGTCGAGAAGGGCCGCGCGCCATCGCTTGGACGGGTCGTCGGCATCGTCGGCGGCGGCAACACCGCAATGGATGCTGCGCGTATCGCGAAGCGGCTCGGCGCGGAAGAAGCCGTGATCATCTTCCGGTTCGACAAGGCGCAGATGGAAGCCCACCCGTATGAGGCCATGGAAGCCTTCGCCGAAGGCGTGAAGATCAAATGGCTGTCCACGGTCAAACAGTTCGGAGAGGACGAAATCGTCGTCGAGCAGATGGAGATGCTGCCCGATGGATCGGGTGTTGTCGGCACCGGCCAGTTCCAGACGCTCAAGACCGATTCGCTGGTGCTCGCCGTCGGACAACATTCCGACGTCGAGTTCCTGAAGAAAGTGCCCGACCTTCGCATCGGCCGCGGCAACGTCGTCGAAGTCGACGCGAATATGCGCGCGAGCGGCGGTATCTTCGCCGGCGGCGACATGATTGGCGGCGCCCGAACCATGACGACGGCCGTCGGACACGGGAAGAAGGCGGCGCGAAACATCGACGCGTGGCTGCGTGGTGGCGTGTACGTCAAGCCGCCCGAGCATCCGCCCGTGCCGTACGAGCTACTCAACCTCACCGTATTTCTCGACGCCGACCGTCGCGAGCACGCCGAGCTGCCGGTGACGAAGCGTACGGGTTTCGATGAGATCGTCTCCGGTCTTTCGGAAAAGGAAGCGCGATACGAGGCGACGCGGTGCCTCTCCTGCGGCAATTGCTTCGAGTGCGACAACTGTTATGCCGCCTGTCCCGAGCAGGCGATCGTCAAGCTCGGAAAGGGCCGCTTCTACCGGGTCGAGCTCGACCTGTGCACGGGGTGCGCGACGTGCTTCGAACAGTGCCCGTGTCATGCCATCGACATGGTGCCCGAGCCGGGAGTCGAGGGCGGCGTCGAACGCCAGGCCGCCGAGCGGCAGCCGGCTCGCTTCACCGTGCGAGCGTAGCAGCGGTAGTGTCCGCCTGCCGGCGGACCACGAGGGTCCGGCTGAAGCCGGACGGTACATTTCGAGTCCGGCCAGCGCTGGACGCGACATCAAGAAAGGTCGCCGCATGTCCGTGAAGTCGGTGGTGATGGACGGCAACACGGCCGCCGCCCACATCGCTTATCGCGTCAACGAAGTCTGTGCGATCTTTCCGATCACTCCCTCATCCACGATGGCGGAGCTGGCTGACGCCTGGGCCGCCCAGGGCCTCAAGAATATCTGGGGACAGGTGCCGGTCATCCAGCAGATGCAGTCCGAGGGCGGCGCGGCCGGTGCGGTGCATGGCGCGCTGCAGAGCGGCGCGCTGACCACGACGTTCACGGCGTCGCAGGGATTCCTGTTGATGCTGCCCAACATGTACAAAATCGCGGGCGAGCTGACGCCCTGCGTCTTTCACGTGACGGCGCGGGCAATCGCCACGCAGGCCTTGTCCATCTTCGGCGACCACTCGGACGTGATGAGCGCCCGCATGGTCGGCTTCGCGATGCTCGCCGCGACTTCGGTGCAGGAGGCGCACGATCTGGCGCTGGTGGCGCAGGTGGCGACGCTCGAAGCGCGCGTGCCGGTGCTGTTCTTCTTCGACGGGTTCCGTACCTCGCACGAGGAGAACAAGATCGACCTGATTCCGGACGAGCAGATCAGGGCGGCCATAGACGACGACCTGGTGCGCGCGCACCGGGCCCGCGCCCTGACCCCGGAGCGGCCGGTGATCCGGGGCACGGCCCACAATCCGGATACGTTCTTCCAGGCCCGCGAGTCGGCGAACCCCTTCTACGCCCGCGTTCCCGACATCGTCCAGAAGGCCATGGATCGCGTCGGTGGTCTGATCGGACGCTCGTACCGGCTGTTCCGGTACTCCGGTCATCCCGAGGCTGAGCGCGCGGTCATCGTCATCGGCTCGGCATTCGAAGTGCTGGACGAGACCGCCGCGTGGCTCAACGGACATGGCGAGAAGGTGGGTGTGCTCCACGTGACCCTCTACCGTCCCTGGGACGCGGAGCGTTTTCGTGCGGCGCTGCCGCCGACCGTCAGCCGCATCGCGGTGCTCGATCGCACGAAGGAACCCGGCGGGCCGGGCGAACCGTTGTATCTCGACGTCGTGACGGCATTCGCCGAGGCGCTCGGCGCCGGCCGCATTTCAGCGATGCCGACGATCGTCGGCGGCCGCTACGGCCTGTCCTCGAAGGATTTCGATCCGGCGATGGCCAGGACGGTCTTCGACGAGCTGAAGAAGCCGGAGCCGAAGCGCGGGTTCACAATCGGCATCACCGATGACGTGTCGCACACCAGCCTGACCGTCGCCGAACCGAGCTTCGACATCGAGCCGCCCGACGTGGTGCGCGCGCTGTTCTTCGGCCTCGGCGCCGACGGCACCGTCGGCGCGAACAAGAACTCGACGATCATCCTGGCCGCGGATCCCGGCCGTCATGCCCAGGGCTACTTTGTCTACGACTCGAAGAAATCCGGCTCGTACACCATCTCGCACCTGCGGTTCGGGCCGCGGCGCATCCGCGCGCCGTACTTGTTGAAGTCGGCAAACTTCATCGGCATCCACAAGTTCGACTTCCTCTTCAAGCTCGACACGCTGGCGGCCGCCTCGCCGGGGGCCACCGTGCTGATCAACAGCCCCTATGGGCCGGACGAGGTCTGGAACGAGATCCCGCGCGACGTGCAGCAGCAAATCGTCGACAGGAAACTCGCGCTGCATGTGATCGACGCGTCCGGTGTGGCGTCCGGTCTCGGCCTGGGCTCGCGCGTCAACACCATCCTGCAGACCTGCTTCTTCGCGCTGTCGGGGGTGATGCCGCGCGACAAGGCGATCGAGGCGATCAAGCGCGCGACGGAAAAGACCTATGCCAGGAAGGGCAAGGCGATCGTCGAGAAGAACTTCGCGGCGATCGACAGTGCCCTGGCGAACCTGCACCAGGTCCGCATTCCGGCGAAGGCGGCGGGGCAGAAAATGCGCCTCACGCTGGTCCCGGACACGGCGCCGGACTTCGTGCGCCACGTGACGGCGCCGATTCTCGCGCTGCGCGGCGACACGCTCCCGGTCAGCGCATTTCCCGTGGACGGCACGTTTCCCACCGGCACGGCCAGGTACGAGAAGCGGAATATCGCGGACGAGGTGCCGGTCTGGGAGTCCGATCTCTGCATCCAGTGCGGCCAGTGCGCGATCGTCTGTCCTCACAGCGTCATCCGCGCCAAGTACTACGACGAGAGCCGCCTCGCTGGAGCGCCCGAGAGCTTCAAGGCCGCGCCGATTAACGCCCGCGGCTATCCCGACTCGCGCTTCACGCTGCAGGTCTATGTTGAAGACTGCACCGGCTGCGGGGTCTGCGTCGAGAACTGTCCGGCGCACAGCCCGGCCGACTTCGCCATCAAGGCGATCAACATGAAGGATCGGCTCGAGCACCTCGAGGCCGGCCGCGAGAGCATCGGCTTCTTCGAGACGCTGCCCTGGGCCGACCGGACGCGCGTGAACTTTGCCAACGTCCGCGGGGTGCAGTTCCTCGAGCCCCTGTTCGAGTTCTCAGGGGCGTGCGCCGGATGCGGCGAGACGCCGTATCTCAAGCTCCTGTCACAGCTCTTCGGCGATCGTCTGCAGATCGCCAACGCGACCGGCTGCTCGTCCATCTACGGCGCAAACCTGCCGACCACGCCGTGGGCCGCGAACGCCGCCGGGCACGGACCCGCGTGGGCCAGCTCTCTTTTCGAAGACAACGCCGAGTTCGGCCTCGGGTACCGCCTGGCGATCGACAGCCAGACCACGCAGGCGCGGACCCTGGCGCAGAAGCTCGCCCCGCATATCGGCGAGGACCTCGTGACCGCGATTCTCCAGGCGCCCCAGGTGACCGAGTCCGACTTCCGCGTGCAGCGCGAGCGGGTGCAGGCGGTGAAAGCGAAGCTCGCCGGCTCGAGCGATCCCGATGCCGCCAATCTGCTCGCGCTCGCCGACTTCCTGATGCGACGCTCGGTATGGATCGTCGGCGGCGACGGCTGGGCATACGACATCGACTCCGGTGGATTGGACCACGTCCTGGCAACCGGTAAGAACGTCAACGTCCTGGTGCTCGACACCGAGGTGTACTCGAATACCGGCGGCCAGGCGTCGAAGGCGACCCCACTCGGTGCGACGGCAAAATTCGCCGCGGCGGGCAAGACGATCCCGCGCAAGGACCTGGCGCTGATGGCCGTCGCCTATGGCAGGGTTTACGTCGCCCAGATCGCCATGGGTGCCAACAACGAGCAAGCGCTCGTCGCAATGCGTGAGGCTGAAGCGTACTCGGGAACGTCCCTCATCCTGGCGTACTCGCAGTGCATCGCCCATGGTACAGACTTGAGGCACGGCATGAAGCAGGCGGCGCGCGCGGTGGCATCCGGCTACTGGCCGCTCTTCCGGTTCGATCCGACAATGCGGAGGCGGGGGATGAATCCGTTCCGGCTCGACTCGCCGCGGCCGCGGATTCCACTCGAGGAATATCGCTACAACGAGGTGCGCTTCAAGTCCCTGACGCAGACGCACCCCGACGCCGCGAAACGGATGCTCGAAGAGGCGCAGCGCGGTCTCGAGGAACGCTACCAGGTCTACGAGGATCTGGCGTCGCGCGACGGCAGCCGGTTCGAGCTGGCATCGCAGGACATCTCATCATGAACCTTGCTACCCGATACCTTGGCCTGCAGCTGGCGCACCCGATCGTCGCGGCTGCGTCCCCGCTGACCGCTACGCTCGACGGCATGCGCCGGCTCGAGGACGCCGGCGCCGCCGCAGTGGTGATGGCGTCTCTGTACGAGGAGCAGATCCGGGCAGAAGACACGGCCTACGCGCTCTATACCGAGCAGGGCTCGAACAGTCAAGCCGAGGCCGCCAGTTATTTTCCCGATCTCGTTGATTACAACAACGGCGTGTCGGGGCACCTCGAGACGCTACAGCGCGCAAGCGCCGCGCTCGACATTCCGGTCATCGCCAGCCTCAACGGCACGACCGCCGAGGGATGGGTGGGGCACGCGCGCGAGCTCGCACAGGCGGGAGCTGCGGCGATCGAGCTCAACGTCTACTCCGTGCCAGTCGATCCTGCCGTGAGCGGCGCCGAGGTCGAACGTCAGACGATCGAGATCGTCAGGCAGGTCGCGGCGACCGTGCAGATTCCCGTTGCCATCAAGCTCGCGCCCTACTTCAGCTCGATGCCGCACCTGGCGGCCGAACTGGTGCAGGCGGGAGCCGCCGGCCTGGTGCTCTTCAATCGCTACTATGCGCCCGACATCGACCTCACCACGCTGCGGGTGACGCGATCGCTGCCGTTGTCCACGGCCGCGGAGCTGCCGCTCTCGCTCGTATGGATTGCGCTCCTGTCGCGCCGCGTGGCGTGTTCGCTTGCCGCCAGCCGAGGCGTCGAGACCGATGTCGAAGTGATCAAGTACCTGCTCGTCGGCGCGGACGTCGTCACGACGGCATCGGCGCTGTTGCGGCACGGGCCGGAGCACCTTTCGACCATGCGAGAAGGGCTCGAACGCTGGCTCGGCGAAAACGGCTTCGACTCGGTGAGCGCGATTCGCGGCCTGAAGGACGCGACGCACGTCGAGCACGTCGACGCGCTTCTGCGCGCGCAGTATGTCGCGGCCCTCACGGACTACCTGCCGGGGAAACTGGTGTCGTGATCAATACGAGTGCCGACCCCAGACTCCTTACACGCGCTCTCGAGACCGCTGCCTGTCGCAGAACCACGCCGTCTCGCGCCGCCACCGGTGGCGATGTCGTCGAGGGGTCTTGAGGTCGGGCGATTACGCGTTAGGACCTAGCCGATTCATCGGGGGGGCAGGCGCGGCAACATGCCCATCCCAGCAGTTCGTGTCGACGAGCAGATCCACGAGCTGCAGATGTCACACCTGAGACGCGTTCATGCGCGAGCGCGGCAGCGACTACTTCGAGAACAGCCGGCAGGCGACCTTCGTGCAGCAGGAGTATGCCGTCAGGAACCCGGTGGGCTTCGAGGGCTACGGGGAGCACTGCTGGGGCATTACGGCTTCTGATGGCCCGGGCTGGATCAAGCGCGCGGTGAACGGCGTCGAACGGGAGTTTTACGGCTACATGGCCCGCGGGGCCCCGTTTGGCCCCGACGACGGCACCGTCTCACCGTGGGTCGTCGTCGCGTCGCTGCCGTTCGCGCCGGAAATCGTCATCCCGACCGTCCGACAGTTCGCCCGAATGCACCTTGGCATGACCGCTCCCTACGGATTCAAGCCATCGTTCAACCAGACCTTCGCCGTGGAAGAGAGCCCGACCGGCTGGTGGGTCACGCCCCACCACTTCGGCATCGACCAGGGACCAGTCGTGTTGATGATCGAGAACTACCGATCGGGTCTCATCTGGGACATCATGCGCGGCTGCCCAGCCGTGATCGCCG
>Ga0209382_10009481_pt1 | contig 12183 bp, 10 predicted proteins | sample SoiMetdeltSBSDD5_FD_187599 | JGI IMG/M metagenome (GOLD analysis project Ga0209382, IMG submission 187599) | Bulk soil microbial communities from a Populus tree surrounding site in Tennessee, USA - Soil MetaG P. deltoides SBSDD5 (SPAdes) (version 2) | ecosystem: Environmental > Terrestrial >... | reverse complement strand
AGAGCGAAGAACTTTGCGGCTTGTCGACCGAAATCCGTTGACCGACTAAAGGCCACATCGCGGCGTTGGCTAATTGAAATAGCACGGCTGAGGCGGCGAAGATCAGGATCCGGCGGTCCGCCAGCGCTTCACTAAGGCTCGTGACGCGAGTCCCCGCGTTAGGCCGGCTCCGGGCCGCTTCGTCATGTTCGTTTCCATTCCCGACATGCGCGCCGCCCCGCGCCAGTTCGTAATCTATCTCATCCCCGCGAATGGCAAACGCGGTCAAAGCGCTCGCGACCGAGAGGGCGGCGACGACGTAGAAGATCCAGGATTGCGAGAGTAAGTAACCGAGCAGACCCGCCGAGAGGGCGCTGACGACATTACCTGCGTGATAGAACGACTGGTTGCGACCGATTCGCCGGTCGAGCCATCTGTATCCGACGAGGCCCAGGCTGATCCCCGCGAGGGCTGGCAGGAAGACGGCCCCCACTATGCCGATCAGCGCCTGCGCCGCCATCACTCCCGGCACACTCGGGAACCAGAGAATCGCGAGACAACCTACGGCCATCAGCAAGGCTGCCAGCGCCACTAACTCGCGCTTATGACGCAGTCGATCGACGAGCGCTCCCGCCGGCGCATGCGCGATCACACCAGTCAAGCCCGCCGCGGAGAGCGCCATCCCGATGCTGGCCGGATCCCAGTGGTGGGTGGCTTGCAGGTAAACAGCGAGAAATGCGCCGATGCCGTCTCGCACGTCAGCCAGAAAGAACGACAGAAGATCCAGCGCCCGTAAACTTCTCCGGCTTGGAACTCCGTATTCAACATTCATCGAATCACCCCTTAACGGACGCCTTAAAATTGATAATCACTCAGGCGCTGAGATACAACTCCTGCTTCAATTTTGGCGCCACGTTGGCGCCATCGTTACCCTATCAACGATCACCATGCTGATGAGGCGCGTGATCGTTGATTTACTTGAGTGATTAAGCGGAGCGCTAGAATTACTCACAGGTTGTATGAAACTCAGCTATTCTGCGCGCCGATTTCTGGCACGCGGTCGAGCTTAGGATGATTTGGAGCTGCTCTCTATTTTGAGATAGTTTTTTAGAGTGTGTTTTTCTTAAAAAGCGCCGAAACCCTCTTGCGCCTCTATTCCCGGCCACATACCTACACTCGCCGGTAAGAAACCGCTGGTGGAAAGGCGGGTATAGTCGCGGCGCGTGCCCTGATTCGCAGTAATTAACGTAACTTCGTGTCGCACACTCATTGCAAAGGATCTGCCGATTTGGTGTCATTTATATTGAGCAACGCGCCAAGGAAGGGACTAGAGCGGGGGGGGGGGACTCGGATTCTAGAGCAAGGCATGAACACCCAGGATCTCGAAAGACTGGCAGCGCTCATCAAGCGTGAGCGAGATGATTTGCTATCGCAGTGGAGGGTGCAGGTGCGGCAACTCCCCTCAGCGAAGCGTCTCGAAACACCCGCGCTGAACGATCATGTTCCCGCCCTCCTTGATGAATTGGCCGCCGCACTCCACTTGATGTCTGACCAAACGATCCCGGAAGCGCTTCTGGAAGGCAGCCCGCCAGCCCACGGCATACACCGGCATCAAGATCGCTTCGACATCGTCGAAGTCGTGGCAGAGTACAATATCCTTCGCGGTTGCATCTGCGATCTCGCCGAAAACCATGGCCTCAGCCTACAGGGCAGGGCGTTCCATATCTTGAACCGCGTCCTGGACGAGGCCATCGGGTTGGCTGTCCAGACATTTGCCACTCAGCGAGCGCTCGAAGCGCAGCGGCGCCGTGAAGAGTATTTGGCGTTTGTGGCGCATGATCTTCGTAACCCACTTAATGCCATTTCACTTGCCGCGCGAGTTCTGCAGCCCATGTTCTCGGGGCAAGGCGACAGCCCTAAAACTGCCCAAATGATGAAAACACTCCACCGCAACGTGCAGCGCCTTCAATTGCTAGTTGAACAGATTTTAAAAGAGAGCGATCACATCCAAACTGAAACCGGCGTCAAATTGGAGCGCCGTGAGTTCGATTTATGGCCGCTTGTCGAGGCCCTTATCCATGATCTGCGTCCTGTGGCTGAGACCGCCAGCACGCAACTTATCAACAGGATTTCCGAGGATCTAACCGTTTACGCGGACGCGAGTTTACTGAAGCGTGTGTTTCAGAACTTGATCGCGAATGCGATCAAGTATACCCCGCGGGGCGAGATCGTTATCGGGGCGCAAGAAGCCGGAGCGGAGGGCGAAGTTGAGTGCTGGGTCAGCGACAATGGCGCCGGAATCCCTGAAGACCGGCTCGAAATAATCTTCGACAAACAAGAAACCGATCCGGAAAAGGAAGGCGGGACAGGCTTGGGCCTTGCCATCGTGAAGAAGTTTGTCGAGGCTCACGGCGGGAAGGTGACTGTGCAAAGTAAGGAAGGCATTGGCTCGACATTCCGATTCATACTTCCCCGCCGGGCGAAGGTCAGCGGCGCTTGAAATGTGGGGGGTCGTAACTCTGGCCCCTAATAAGCTGCGCTCAGCGTAACCTGCAATCCCCGCAGTCTAGATCCGTTTGATTGTCGCGAACCATGCCGGCGCCCCGTCGTTGTGATATCTCGTCTGAATCCGGTCCGGTTCGATGTCGACAACATTCCATAAACATGGGCGCCAGCGCGCCACTCTAAATCAGAGGTAGGAATCATATAAAAGGCTTGATCTACCGACATGGCTTTCATAGAATGCGACACACTCCCACAACACTCCTCCCCGTTTAACCCCTTCACTGGAGGATGATCATGAAATCGACCGGCAGACAACCGGACAATCAACCGACCGACCAGGCCCAACAATCAAGCGAGAATCTACAGGAGCGAATTTCGCGCCGGGCTTATGAACTTTACCTGGAGCGCGGAGAGCAGAGCGACGCGAACCAGAATTGGCTCGACGCGGAGAAAGAAATCCTGGGCGAGCCTGTTCAACACGTGTCAGAGCAGGCGCTGGCCGCGTCGGCCGGTCTGGAAAGCTGACTTCATTGCGGTACGGATAATGAGTGGCGACTTCAGCCGCCTCGCCCAGGCTGGAGTGTGTCCGGCGGGCGGCGTCAGGCTCGATCGCGAGTCATCACGACCGCCCGCGCAATGTCTCGCTCAGAAAAGGGTCCTGCGCGACGACGAACAGATAGCCTTTGGCGAGTATTCGCCTGACGCGTCTTAGCTCCGGCAGTGACACCGCCGGATTTGTGCCGACGATCCACAACATGCGGATCGAGCCTTCCTCGGCGTACCGTAAAATGTTCATCGCATGAGTCGGCGGGATTCCGTGCGGCAGTATTTCCGGCGGGACGTTCCACGCGGCCGCCAGTTTGGCGACGTGTTCCGGTTTTTTGTAATTGAGAAACGCGACCAGTTCTCCGTTCGCGCCGCACTCGCGCGTGTTCTGCGCCGACGGCTGGCCGTTCATCTGGAAGACCGTCGATCCCGGCTTGCCGATCAGCCCCCTGATCAAGTGCAGGTTGTTGACCTGCGCCGCCGAGGCCGTCGCCTGGTTCGATTGATACACGCCCTGCAGCACGGTCGAGACGAGGGTCGGCGTCGAGCCGAGGATTTCGGCGGCCGCTTCGAGTTGGCGCGGCGGCACGCCCGTAATCGCCCCTGCGTATTCGGGGGTGTAGAGCGAGACCGCGCGTTCGAGGTCTTCAAACCTGACTGTGTGCGCGTCAATGAACGCGCGGTCGACGTTCCCGGCCTTGATGATCAGATGCAGCAGCCCGTTCATCAGCGCCAGGTTCGTCCCCAGGCGCGGCGCGATGTGGACGTCGGCCATTTTAGCCGTCGGCGTGAGGCGCGGGTCGACGACGATCATCTTAGGCGGGCCGGCGCCGCTCAGCCTGTCCAGGATGCGCGCCCAGAGCACGGTTTGTGTGAAGGCGACGTTGTGGCCGACGTGAAAAATGGCGTCCGTCACGTCGAAGTCGGCGTACGAACCCGGGTCGCCGTCGGCGCCGAAGCTTTGCATCAGCGCGTGGGCCGCCGTCGCCGTGCAGAGCCGCGTGTTGCCGTCCATGTGCGTCATCTTCACGCCCGCGTCGCCGAGTATCGCGAGCGTGTAATACTCTTCGAGGAAGAGCTGCCCGGTGTTGTAAAAGCCGATGGAGCTTCCCGTGTACTTTTCGATCAACGCGCGCGAACGCGCGACGATCAGGCTCATCGCCTCGTCCCAGGTCGCCTCCTCCAGCCGCCCGGCGCGCCGCACGAGCGGGCGCGCCAGCCGCTCGCGGCTGGCGTTGGCGATCCAGCCGTGCAGCCCTTTCGGCCCAAGCCGCCCGCGATTGACGCGGTCGACCGCGCGGCCGCGCACGCCGACGATCCGCCCGTCGCGCACGCCTATGTCCATCGCGCATCCGTTCGAACAGAGCACGCAGGCCGACTGCACCCACCGTTCTGGCTCTTCCAGTGTGCGTTCATCTACTCGCGCAGGCCACTCGCCGCCTACGTGCGGCGTCCGCTCGCCCCAGACGTCGGCGATGCTGTCGCGAGTTTCTCTCGCCCCTCTTTTTTTTATTGCCGGACTGCTCATCGCCTCACTTAATGTCCCCGGGCGCCCGAAGCTTCCTGTGCGCCCGGCTCGGTGTCCGGTTCATTTCCTGATAATTAGCCTGTCGCGAATGTCGGGGCGGTGGGAGCGACACACGCCAGGGTCGCACGTAAAATTTTACTGCCTGACCGGTTTCCAAGCGCGCAAACGAATTATTCAACTTTACACCTGAGAGCGAAGCTTGTTAGTACGGCAGCGCGCAGAGCGACAGTGTCCGGCGCAAGAATTGCGTTGGCGCCACGATTGCTTATGGCAGGCTATGAGAGAGCGATTGCCTAGTATCGCTGACCGGCTATCGATACGCGAACGCCCTGCAAACTCGCCGATCATGTATCAATCTTGGGGCAATCTGCTATTTATGCACTGGCAAATGCCGGCCGAAGCGCTCCGGCGGCTCATTCCGGGAAGGTTGTCCATTGACACTTTTGACGGCAAGGCATGGGTGGGATTGACGCCGTTCACCATCCGGGACGCGCGGCCAATCTTCATGCCCCCTCTGCCATGGCTGAGTGATTTTCATGAACTTAACGTGCGGACCTATGTGCATTTGGACGGCGCCCCCGGGGTATGGTTCTTCTCCCTGGACGCGAACAGCAAGGCGGCGGTGATTGGGGCGCGCACGTTCTTTCACCTGCCGTATTACAACGCGCATATAAGCCTCAATTCACGGGATAACACGGTCGCTTACGGCTCGACGAGAGAGGGCGCGGAGACGCCAGCCGACTTCGAGGCGACCTGGACGGTAGGCGCGGATTTGCCGCAGCCTCCACCCGACTCGCTCGATTTCTTTCTGGTCGAGCGTTATTGTCTTTACACCTTTGACGGAGGGAAACTCTATCTCTGTCGCATCTTTCATAAGCCTTGGCCGTTACAGCAAGCGAGCCTTTCAACATACAAGTCGAGTATGATGGAGGCGAATGGGCTGCCGAGTCCCGTCGGGGACCCGTTATTGCACAGCGGCGGTCCAGTCAACGTAGAGATATGGTCTCTGGAAGAGGTTTAACCAGCGGAGCTTCTGACAATCACTTGCCAACTCAGGCTCACTGCTCCCATTGGAGGTTCGAGCTGTGACATTCCGAACTCTGGCGCTCTTGACCTTTTCAACCTGGGCGCGTGAGGTCTTCGCCTTTTTCCGCAGGATGGGCGCGCTCGGATTGTTTCTCCTTGGGATCTGCGATTCCTCTTTTCTCTTCCTCCCTTTCGGCAATGATCTTCTGCTGATCGCGCTGGTCAGTGGCGGTCGGCATCCGTGGCGGTGGGTGATTTACACTCTCGCCGCCGCCCTCGGCTCGGTCGTCGGCGCCACCCTCGTGGATCTTGTCATGCGCAAGGCCGGCGAGGAGGGGCTGGAGAAATTCGTCGGCGCGAAGACGTTGGAGAAGTTGAAGGGAAAAATTGAAAAGCGTGGCGTATGGGCGATGTTATTCGCCGCCATCCTCCCCCCGCCTTTCCCGTTCACCGCGGCGATCGCCGCGGCGTCCGCCTTACAAATATCGCGCCGGGGCATGCTGACGGCGGTGTTCGCGGGGCGACTGGTCCGCTTCACCGCCGAATCATTGCTGGCGCTCTATTTCGGCCGCCGTTTATTCCACTACCTGAGGTCGGACTATGTCGAGTACCTGGTTTACGTCCTGATCGCAGTGGCTGTTGTCGGTACCTTCATAACCGTCCGAAAGTGGCTTCGGGCGCGTCCCCGGCGGGAGTCCCGGACGAGTTGAGCGGAGGCGGGGAAAAACTGAACTGGCCGGAAGAAGAGCGGGAGAAGGCCGTATAGATCTCAAGAGAAAGAATTTCGGCCACGAATGAACACGAATAAACACGAATCTTTGTCCGCCATTCGTGTTCATTCGTGGCCGAATCTTTGGAGCGGTTTGCGATCGCATATACGGGAAGACGAGTCCGGTCAGCGCAGCGGGCGGTAGCGAGCGCCCTCTACATCGAATCACATTCGCCATCGCGCACGGCGCTGACCAGCGCACGCAATTGCGAATTGCTCTAGACCTGAGATTCCGGCGGCGGATTCCCTGCGTCGCGTAAGACCGCGCGTGCGGCGAAATGGCCACACATCCCATGCACTCCGCCGCCGGGCGGCGTGGACGAGGAACAAATGTATAGTCCTTTGACCGGCGTCGAGTAGAGCCGCAGCGTCGGACGCAGGAAGAGCTGGCGCAGGTCCTGCGCGCCGCCGTTAATGTCGCCGCCCACCAGGTTGGCGTTGCTTCGTTCGAGTTCGGCCGGCGGCGTGACGCGGCGCGCCAGCACGCGGTCGCGGAATCCTGGGGCGAACCGCTCGATCTGATTTTCAATCCGCTCCGTCATTGAATGCGCCGACCCGTTCGGCGTGTGGCAGTAGGTCCAGAGTGTGTGCTTACCGGCGGGCGCGCGCGACGTATCGAACAGGCTCGGCTGCGCGAGCAAAACGAACGGCCTTTCGGCGATCTCGCCTCGCCACGCTGCGCTTTCCGAAGCAGCGATCTCCTCCATCTCGTCGCCAAGATGGACTGTACATGCGCGCAAACACTCCGCCGCCCTCCACGGCACGGCGCCGTCGAGCGCCCAATCGATCTTATAAGCGCCGGGGCCGTAGCGATAACGCTCCAGGCGGCGACGAAAGCCGTTCGGAAGACGGTGGCCCGCCATCCGCAGCAACTGCCGCGGTGTGACGTCGCAGAGAACTGCGCGCGCAGGCGGCAGTTCGTCGATTGACCCGACACGCGCTTCAGTAACGATCTCGCCGCCCAGGGACCTCAGATACGAGACGAGGGCGTCGGAAATCCTCTGCGCTCCGCCGCGCGGGATGGGCCAGCCGACGGCATGTCCCGCCACGCCCAAAACCAGCCCGAACGCCGCCGACGCCGGCTTGTCGAGCGGCAGCATGGAATGCGCCGAAAGCCCCGCGAACAGCGCGCGGGCGCGCGAGCCACGGAACAAACTCTCCGCCAACCCGCGAGCCGAACGCAACGCGCGCAGACCGAATCGCGCGAGCGCCGACGGATGGCGCGGCCATCGCGGCGGGCCGAGCAGGTCGCCTTCAAGCCTGCCCCAATCGCCAACCAGCGGGGTCATCAACTCGCGCCAGGCGTCGGAGTCAACGCCGAGTGTCCGTGCGGTCTCTTCGACTGACCGTTCGAGCGTGGCCGCAGAGCCGCCGTCGAACGGATGCGCGAGGGGCGCGGGCGGATGAATCCATTCCAGGCCATGCCGGTCGAGCGGCAGCGTGCGAAAGAATGGCGAAGCTAAGGCCAGCGGATGCACGGCCGAGCATACGTCGTGGACGAACCCCGGCAGCGTCAGTTCGGCAGAGCGCGCCCCTCCACCTACGGTCGCATTCGCTTCAAACGCCAGTACGGACCAACCTGCGCGAGCCAGCGTGATGGCGGCGGACAGGCCATTCGGCCCTGCCCCAATAATGATCGCGTCGTAGCGTCTCTCCCTGCTCATCTTTCGATCCGCCTGCCGACGTCTCGACGTTACGACCGCCATTCCTCCTTGATCTTCAGCAAATGAGGCGGCGGCAGGCGGCTTTGGACGCGGGACAGTTGACATAGTCCGAGCGCCGTATGAAAACACTAGAAGGATGTCGGCGTCATGAGACTTATCTCTTGTCGCGCCGCATTTCGTGATCACACGAAGACTTGGCGGGCGCAACCAACCACATACGGGAAGAAAGCGTGGCGCCAGCCCTGTTCAATTTGCAAAGCCTGCCTTCACGAGTAATACCGCCGAATTTTCGCCGCGACGCCGTCCAGGTCTGGAAAAATGAGCCGCTCGTCCATCCCGACCAGATCGAGCTGATCGCGGACGCGCGCCACTTCCGCGGCAGGAATGATGAACCTGGTAAGCGCGTCTGCCAGGTCATGATCCGCCAGGAACTCGGCGAGAGACCTTCGCTTGTCCGAGCAGAGGCTGAAGACCGCGGACTGCGACTCGATCCGAGAGTCGAGTGACGGCGGCTCGATCATACAGGCGAAATCTCGCGCCGCCCCCTCCCGCATCAGCTTCCACGGCGTGAACGGCTCGTCCTCGCCAAATAACTTCTGTATGTCTTCTATCAGCAGGGCCAGCTCAGGCAGCCCGAACCTGCGGTGAACCGTCTGCCAGTCCAGCCGCCACACGACCCGGTCCGAGTCAAGCTTTCCGTTAACGGTCGCGAAGTGCGCGGCGACCAGCGGAGAGTAGCTCCAGTCGAGCAGCCGCGTCGGCAGCCCGTGATGCTGCGCCAGGACTAGCAGTTCCCACTCGTTCACCGACGCCGTGGCCAGATAGGGCCGCGAGTAGCGGATGAAATTGCGCAGGACGTGTTCCTCCACGTCCGCCTTCATGTGCGGAGGTTTGCCCCCGCCCAGTTGATCCAGGCTGGTCAATAACGGCCAGTCCGGGTCGTTCATCCCGCGATAGATGCCGACGTCACGACGCCGCCCCGTCTTCGCGTCCGGTTCGGCGGGAGTCACCGCGTCAATCAGGTCGCCAAGACTCTTTATCCGAATCTCAATAATGGACGACTGCTTCTCCATTAGGCCTTGATCTTCTTATAAAATTGTTTGCGCCGTCTCTCGTTCTCAGTCGCTTTGACTTGTTCAAAAAGCGCTTGCGCTTTCCGATGATCCTCTTTCAGCAGGTCCAATCCGTTCACACGTGTATTCTGCTGTTCAATTAATAACTCTCTCGGGGCCACCGTGCAGCAACCCTTATGCCAGCAGGCGAACCGCAAGGCCGCGCGTCAAACGCGATATGAGACTGATTCGTTCACATTCGTACAGCCGACGCCGACGACGCCGGTGTAAGCTCATCCGCTTAATCCTTCCGAAGATGGCTCGTCTCACCGACGCGGGACGGTTGGCAGACCGAATCAAAGAGAAGGCGCCGCCAGAATGAGGAGGTAGATTTCAATGACGGTAAAATCCAGAGTCTTCGGACCGGTCGGCGTTTCCTTGCTGTGCGCCTCAATTGCCGCCGCTTGCCCTCTCTGCAATACGGACCTCGGGCAGTAGGTCAGGGACGGGATTTTCGGCGTCGACTTCTGGCCGAACCTGTTCTTCGTTCTCCTCCCCTTTCCTATTTTCCTTTCGCTCGCCGCTGCGCTCCACTACGGATTCGGGCGCAGGACTCCGAACGCAAAAGGCGCCGAATCGACCGAACCGAAACATGACGACAACATAGAGGAGAGGAATCATGGACGATAATCGCGGGCCGCTAATTTCGGTTATCTCGATGAAGCCGCCTTCGCGCGCGGCTTCTTTCCGAACTCTTTCTTCGCGGCTTCGAGCTCCCGTCCCAATTCTTCCAATTGCTCTTCTGAGAACCGCCTTTCGACCTGCGTGAACATCTCGCCCTCTTCCTTCTCAATATGATGCTCGACGTTTTCCACCAACACCATGAGCTTGGCTTCGAATCGCTCGGAGCCGTCCGTGAGGCGATCTATGTCGCGGAATAAAGTCTTCACCTGTAAGTGCTCTTCGATGGCCTCGAACGCCATCTCCCTGAACTCTTCGTATTTCTTCAGGGCCGGGTATAAGACCTTCTCTTCTATGTAGGTGTGGGTCTCGACTTCGGTCTTGATCTTTTTATACAGCTGTTTGCGCTGTCTCTCATTATCAGTCGCCCTGACCTGTTTAAATAGCCCCTGCACTTTTCGATGGTCCTCTTTCAACAGTTCTAGTCCGTCCATATAGCTACCTCATTTCAGTTAATGACTCTTTCAACAATTCCGCGCTTGCAATCTTTATTCCTGTCGCCTTTATCGCAGATCTTGTCACACGCCCCTGGTCTGCGCCTGCTTCCGCTTATATGTACCCATCAGATGTCCCGTGGCCAGCACATGACCTACTATCGCGGGGACGACATCCTCTCGACGCGCCCCGCCTTGAAGCTGGAGTTCAGTGTCGAGCGCATAGATCCTGAAGTAGTACCGATGCTCGCTGTCATTGGGCGGCGGACACGGACCTCCATAGCCGACGCGATTAAAATCATTCTGGCCCTGGACAGCGCCATTGGCGAGACGCTTCGCCGTAGATACGCCCTCCGGCAGTTCAGTGACCGTCGGCGGAAGGTCGAAGAGAATCCAATGGGTGAACGTACCGGAAGGCGCGTCGGGGTCTTCACAAATCAACGCCAGACTCTTCGTGTTTGGCGGGATGTCGCTCCACCTTAAGTCCGGAGAGAGGTCATCGCCGTCACAGGCGTATTTTGTCGGCATCTCTTCGCCTTCTAGGAAGGCGTCGCTGGCAATCAGAATGTTCACTGTCTTCTCCCCTTTGGAAGTCGTCGTGTTTCGCTTTCTTGCGACGAGGGAAATCAATACCGCTTCGGAAGCCGTCGTATAGCTCAGCATTCTTGCCCGGAATACATCGGCGTCATCCTAGTTTGCCCTGCCCTGAAAATCGGTACGCAAGCGGACCCATTCCAAGCCGCGGGAGCTTTTTGCGCGGCTCTCCGATGAATGAGTACGGCGATTGAAGAATCGCAATCGCCCGCGCTCTGAATGAAGACTGCTCGACTGAAAACAATAAGCCGAAGGCCGCACAAGGCGTGCGGCGATTCTTGTCGCGATGGCGCTCGCCAGGCGCCGCCACCCGTTGTCCTTTCTCCTCCAGGTCGCCCGCCGGACCATTAGAGCCTTTCGCGTCCAACGGCAATTCATTAGAGGCGATCGGACTCTTCAAGCAGTTCGAAATCGAGAACGTCCTTTTTCCTTCATTATGTTTGTCCTACTGATTCGTCTGAGTTAACTGAGATAACGCGGGGACTAGAGGAATTAAATGTGTCAGCGACCCTTACGGAGTAGGGTATTTGCTGTAGTATGGAATTAGAGGGATACGGAGAAACTTCAACGGGGCATTTGCCCTGTTGATGACACTCCGTGTCCCTCTTTACATGTGTCCCCCGAACCAACTTGTCGAGTAAGTTGGATAAAGGGGCATTAGAAAAGCTGAGAGCGTTTTCAGCGTACGAAGAAATCAGAGGAGTGCCATTGTCTCGCGTGAGACGATGATTGTCTTTTTGAAGAGCCAGCGGAGTGTATACTTAGCGCGCCCGCTGGCCTCATCTCTGTCGCGGCGCCTGTCGCTCATAAACCCATCTTATCGCTGACTTTCTGACATTGACGGCGGGTTGAGAATCAGCCTTCCGATGAACTTTAGTTGGAGTCATCCTTTCAATTGCCCCTGTCATACTTTGGCATGCGTCAGTATGTAACCTGCGTAGGCGTGTCTTACCGGAAAGAGAATAATAGTAATCGGTGGGTAGTCGTCCCTTTTGATGTCGAAGACAACGCAGTCGCTGTATACATTCGTGCGGATCGGAAGCGCAGCGCACGTTCGCGAAAGTCCTCCAGTCGGCGATGCTCGTCACTTTATGCTATTCCATCAAAAGCGGTGTTGAGTGAATTTTACAGTGGCTGTTTTTTTTGACTTTTTAAGTGGGACAATAAGTGTGACACCAATGAAAATGGCTTCCATTCGGAAGCCATAACTTCTTGATTCTATTGATCGGGGCGATAGGATTTGAACCTACGACCTCTCGGTCCCGAACCGAGCGCTCTACCAGGCTGAGCCACGCCCCGCTGATCGTCCCTGGCGCTCATAAATTATGCCCGCCAAATACGAAAA
>Ga0209382_10009480_pt1 | contig 12184 bp, 9 predicted proteins | sample SoiMetdeltSBSDD5_FD_187599 | JGI IMG/M metagenome (GOLD analysis project Ga0209382, IMG submission 187599) | Bulk soil microbial communities from a Populus tree surrounding site in Tennessee, USA - Soil MetaG P. deltoides SBSDD5 (SPAdes) (version 2) | ecosystem: Environmental > Terrestrial >... | reverse complement strand
ATTCGCCCCGAACGCCCCGACGAAGATGAATGCGCCCGCAACCAGGAGCAGGCCGAGCGTGGCGTACGAGCCGAGATAACCGCTCACGGCGGCAGCGTACCGGTTCGGCCGAGGTGATCCGCCACCCGTCGATGGTCATAATCCGTCCCAGTGGATGAACGGGGTGGGGAATGACGGGGCTGCGAGGCTTGGGCGCCGGCCTGTGCGCGGTCGTGGCGGCTGCCGCGCTGTGGGTCCCGAGCCTCCTGCTGGGCCCTGCGGACACCGTTCCGGTAGCCGTTGCCGCGTTGGAGTCGGAGGATCCCACGCCCACGCCGGACGTCTCTCCGACCCCGGAACCCACCCCTGAGGTCACGCCGACGCCGGTAGCCACGAGCGAGCCGCCTCCCCCGCCGCCACCGCCACCTCCTCCGCCCCCGCAACCGCAGCCGGGCGTCGCGCTGACCACGGCCGATCCTCGGATCGGTGCTGACTACTGGCGCGGGTCGGGCGGGCTGGCGGACCTGGTGATGACGTCCACGAACACCGGGAACGCCACGGAGCGGATCGAGGTCGTCTACTCGACGCCGAGCGGCGTGACGGACGCCGGATCCGGTTGCGCCACGCTGGCCACGCGGACGTACCGGTGTACCGCCGACGCGGTGGCACCCGGGCAGCAGTGGGTACTGCGGGTCCGGCTACGCGTGGAAGCCGATGCCTGGCGCCGCGCGCCGCTGTTCGGCAGCGCCACGGCCACCGCGGGGATCGCCGGCGTGCCCGCGGTACAGCAGCAGCGCAGCTACGAGATCGTGTTCCCGGGCGGCCCGGCGTTGCCCGATCTCGCCCTGTGGGCGGGCGACGTCGTCCTGCCCTCGGTGACGACCCGGGCCGCGAGTCTCTCGGTGTGCTTCGGCAACTACGGCGACGTACCCGCGACCGGCCGGCTCGAGCTGGCCACGCCAGCGGGCGTGACGCTGACGACGGTGTCCGACCGCTGCCAGTCGTTCGTCCGGCTGGACGCTCAGCGGGTGCGCTGCGAGTTGGGTCGCATCGGGGTGAACCAGTCGGTGCCGCTCGCCTTCGGGCTGGCCATCGCGCCGACCGTGGTCCCGGGCGCGCCTGTGGAGGGGTCCGCGAGCGCCTGGCTGACGCCGCCGGGCGGCCGGACCGCGCAGACCGGTACGACGTTCCGCGTGCTGTTCACCGAGGTCGTACCGCCGTCCCCGCCGGCCACGTCGGCGGCACCACTGCCGCCGGTCGTGGTACCCGGTGCCGGTGGTGGCGAGCTGGTCGCCGCGGAAGAGGACTCGCTCGGGGTCTCCATTGCGGGCGTCATCGCCGTGATCGTCGGCATCGCCGCGGCGCTTTGCGTGTTCGTGCTCATGTCGCTACGGTCCCCGAAGGTCGAGGGCGGGTCGGGGTAGCCCGACCCGCCCTCTGCGAGAAGTCAGCTCTTCGGCATCAGGACGCCGTCGATGATGTACACCGTGGCATTGGACGTCGACACGTTGCCGCAGACGATCTTGGCGGACTCGTTGATCGTGTATTCGTTACCGCTGCCCGCGATCGTGAGGTCACTGCCCTCCATCGTTTTGTGAGTGCCGGCGAGCTGGTTCGGCGCCAGCTCCCCCTCGACCACGTGGTACTGCAGGATGCTCTTCAGCTTCGTCTCGTCGGCCATTGCCGCGTCCAGATCCGCCGCCGGAATCTTCGCGAACGCGTCGTTGGTGGGCGCGAACACGGTGATGTTGGACGCCTTGTCGAGCGTGTCGTTGAGCTGTGCCCTGATCACGGCCGCGACCAGCGTCGACAACATCGGGTTGCCGGAGGCTGCCGTCGCTACCGGCTCCTTCGCCATCGACTCGAAGCTGCCCGCGTTGCTCGGATCGTCGGGAACGGTCGCACAGCCGGCACCGAACGGCTCGTCCGCGCCGGCCGAGGCGCTGGCTCCCGCGCTCACGCTCGCGGACGGGGTCGGACCGGCGTTGATGTTCATGGCCGTGTCGCCCGAACCGGAACAGGCTGCGAGTGCCGCGGCGAGGACGACCGTCCCGGCAAGCCCGACGAGTGTTCGACGATGCATGACAAGCTCTCCTCAGTGCTAGTGAAATTGGAGGTTCGTTGCGAGCATATGAGGCAAATGCCCGAAAATATCGGACTTGTGCCCTGCCGGGCTGAACGTGCCTAACTACTACGCCGACCGGTCGGGGTCGGAAATCACTCGAGTCCCGTCGGAACGGCGACAAGCTAAGAGACGTCGGGCGGGTCTACAGACGTAGGCTCGAGGGGTGTAAGAAGAAGCGGGTGCCGGCCCCGTCGTGATGCGATCCCCGCACCGCCGGCGCACCGCGTACTAGGAGGTCAGCTCCCGTGGCCAAGCAGGTCCACCAGCTGGATCGAGTGGTCATCCGATTCGCCGGCGACTCCGGCGACGGCATGCAGCTCACCGGTGATCGATTCACCTCCGAGACTGCCCAACTCGGAAACGACATCTCTACGCTGCCGAACTTCCCCGCGGAGATCCGCGCGCCGGCCGGCACGCTCCCCGGTGTGTCGAGTTTCCAGGTGCACTTCGCGGACTTCGACATCCTTACCCCGGGCGACGCGCCGAACGTGCTCGTCGCGATGAACCCCGCCGCGCTCAAGGCAAACCTCGCCGACCTGCCGCGCGGTGCGACGATCATCGTGAACACCGACGAGTTCACCAACCGGAACCTGACCAAGGTCGGGTACGCGGCCAACCCGCTGGAAGACGGCACTCTCGACGGGTACGCCGTCCATCCGGTGGGGTTGACGTCGATGACGGTCAAGGCGCTGGAGGAGCACTCGGTGTCCAAGAAGGACGCCGAGCGGGCCAAGAACATGTTCGCGCTGGGACTGTTGTCGTGGCTGTACTCCAGGCCGCACGAATCCACGCTGGCGTTTCTGGAACGCAAGTTCGCCGCGCGGCCCGAGCTGGCCGCCGCGAACGTCGCCGCGTTCAAGGCCGGGTTCGCGTTCGGCGAGACCACCGAGAGCTTCGCGTTCCGGTACGAGGTCAAGCCCGCCCGACTGCGCCCCGGCAACTACCGGAACATCACCGGTAACACCGCCCTCGCCCTCGGCCTCGTGGCCGCCGGAGTCCGCTCCGGGCTACCGGTGTTCCTCGGTGCGTACCCGATCACCCCGGCCTCGGACATCCTGCACGAGCTGAGCAAGCACAAGAAGTTCGGCATCACCACGATGCAGGCCGAGGACGAGATCGCGGCGATCGGCGCGGCCCTCGGCGCGTCGTACGGCGGAGCACTCGGAGTCACCTCGACCTCCGGTCCCGGGGTCGCGCTCAAGGGCGAGACCATCTCGCTGGCCGTCGCGTTGGAGCTACCGCTGCTGATCGTGGACGTGCAGCGCGCCGGCCCGTCGACCGGGATGCCGACAAAGACCGAGCAGGCCGACCTCAACATGGCGCTGTTCGGCCGGCACGGCGAGGCACCGGTCGCGGTCGTCGCGCCGTGCTCCCCGGCGGACTGCTTCTACACGGCGATCGAGGCCGCCCGGATCGCGCTGACCTACCGGACGCCGGTCATCATGCTCTCCGACGGGTACCTGGCCAATGGCTCCGAGCCGTGGCTGCTGCCCGAGGTGAGCGAGCTGCCGGATCTGCGGGTGTCGTTCGCTGACGCGCCGAACACGTCCGATGGCCGGTTCCTGCCGTACCTTCGCGACCCGGTCACGCTCGCCCGGCCGTGGGCGATCCCCGGTACCGCCGGGCTCGAGCACCGCATCGGCGGGCTGGAGAAGGCCGACCAGACCGGTGACATCTCGTACGACCCGGCGAACCACGACTTCATGGTCCGCACCCGGGCCGCGCGGATCGAGGCCATCGAGGTACCGGACCTGGACGTCGAGGACCCCGACGGTGGCTCGCGGGTCCTGGTCCTCGGCTGGGGTTCGACGTACGGCCCGATCGGCGCCGCCTGCCGGGCGCTGCGCCATCGCGGCCTGCCGATCGCCCAGGCTCACCTGCGCCACCTGGCCCCGATGCCGCGCAACCTCGGCGAGGTACTGCGCCGGTACGACAAGGTCGTGATCCCCGAGATGAACCTCGGTCAGCTCGCGCACGTCGTCCGCGCTCGGTTCCTGGTCGACGCGATTGCCTACAACCAGGTCCGCGGCCTACCGTTCACGGCCGCCGAGCTGGAGTCGATGCTGGAAGAGGTCGTAAAGAATGCCTAGCGCCCCGTTGAAGCTCACGGTCAAGGACTTCAAGTCAGACCAGGAGGTCCGGTGGTGCCCGGGCTGCGGTGACTACGCGATCCTGGCCGCCGTCCAGCAGTTCATGCCCGAACTCGGTATCCCGCGCGAGCGGATCGTGTTCGTCTCCGGCATCGGCTGCTCGTCGCGGTTCCCGTACTACATGAACACGTACGGCCTGCACTCGATCCACGGCCGCGCCCCCGCGATCGCCACCGGCCTGTCGGTGACCCGGCCGGATCTGTCGGTCTGGGTCGTCACCGGCGACGGCGACGCGCTGTCGATCGGCGGCAACCACCTGATCCACGCGCTGCGCCGCAACATCAACTTCAAGATCCTGCTGTTCAACAACCGGATCTACGGGCTGACGAAGGGCCAGTACTCGCCGACGTCCGAACTCGGGAAGGTCACGAAGTCGACGCCGGCCGGCTCGGCGGACTCGCCGTTCAACCCGATCTCGCTCGCGCTCGGCGCGGAGGCGTCGTTCGTGGCCCGGACCATCGACTCGGATCGCAAGCACCTGCAGTCGGTCCTGCGCGCGGCGATGGAGCACACCGGCTCGGCGTTCGTGGAGATCTACCAGAACTGCAACATCTTCAACGACGGCGCTTTCGACGTGTTGAAGGAGCCGGAGACCCGGGACGACTTCATGATCCGGCTCGAGCACGGTGAGCCGATCCGGTTCGGCAAGAACGCTGAGTGGTCCGTCGTACACCCACCGGGCGGCTTCGGGCTCGAGGTCCGGTCCACGTCCGAGGTCTCCGAAGAGGAGGTCGTCGTCCACGACCAGACCGTCGCCGAGCCGGCGTACGCGTTTGCCCTGTCCCGCCTGCCGGGCCTCGATCTGCGGCACACGCCGATCGGCGTGTTCCGCTCGGTGAACCGGCCGTCGTACGACGAGATGGTGCGTACCCAGATCGACGCCGCCCGTTCGAAGGTCGCCGGCTCACCCGAAGCCGAACTCACGTCCCTGTTGAACTCCGGCGACACCTGGACGATCGCCTAGCACCTCTCCGTCGATCGAGGACGAATCAACGTGGTTTGATCTTCAAACCACGTTGATTTGTCCTCGATCGACGCCGGGGTCGACGTTTGCTGCCCGCCTCGGGCTTCTGCGTGTTTCCGCGCTCATCGCACAGCCGCTAGATCGGTGCATACCGATGCCCCGAAACTGAGATCCCCCAACCCCCGGATCTCGAGGTGACGCGATGACAAGACGCAGATTCGTGACCTTCCTCGCCGCGACGGCCGGCGCTCTGCTGACGGTGTTGGGCCTGTCCGGGCCCGCGTACGCCGTCGACCCCGCGCAGAAGTTGGCTGTCTTGTCGAGTTGGACGCAGACGAGCGTCGACAGTTACAACGCGTGGAACTCCGCCCGGCAGAACCAAGGAGCCTGGGCCGCGTACGCCTTCGACTGGTCGACCGACTACTGCTCCAGCAGCCCGGACAACCCTCTCGGCTTCGACTTCCGGCTGTCGTGCTACCGGCACGACTTCGGCTACCGCAACTACAAGGCGGTCGGGCAGTTCCCAGCGAACAAGACCCGGTTGGACGACATGTTCTACGCCGATCTGAAGCGCAGGTGTGCGGCGTACAACGTCTTCGTCCGACCGGCCTGCTACAGCCTGGCGTGGACGTACTACCAAGCCGTCCGCGCCTTCGGCAACACAGTCATCACCAGCGAACAGCTCAACGAGGCGGCCCAGTTGAAGGCGATCGGCGAGCGCCAGCAGCTAGAGATGGCCCGCTGATCCCGCACTCTCCTCCCCGTTGATCATGAAGTTAGTGGTGCGACACGCCGTTGAACCCGAAACTAACTTCATGATCAACGGGGGGCGGGGGTGTCGGAGAACCGCGTCGAGCCTACGGCCAGGTCGGGGTGTTCGACGGCGAGCGCCAGCTCGGCTGCCTCGTCGAGGCCGAGCAGTCCGCCCTCGGCGTACGCCGAGTCGAACGCGGAGTCGCCCAACGAGATCCGCAACGCGGTCTGCTGCTCGGTCCAGTACGGCGCGTAGACACCGGCGCCGACCCGCAGCTTGGCGCGCGCGGTGTCGGCCGCGCCGAACAGCCGGGCCGCCATCGGGCTGTCACCGCCCAGCGCGCACCGGACCGCCATCGCGCTCAACGACTCGCACGCGCGGGAGTGGAATCCCAACGTGACCCGCGAGCGCAGCGCCACGGTGAGGTGGTCGTGCGCAGCTACCAGGTCGCCCCGCACGAGCGCCACCATGCCGAGCAGCATGTCGACGGTACGACGGCCGCGCTCGGCCGGCCGGGTCGCTTCCACGAGCCGCGCGCTGGCGAGCAGGTCGGCCGCCTCGTCGAGGTCGCCGCGCCGCCACAGCAGCTGGGCGAGGCAGTACACGGCGAACAGCGCGTCCCCGGCGACCCCGTGCCGGGACGCCCACGCGATCACGTCGCGGCACGCCCGCTCGGCCTCGCCGGGCTGTCCGGTGTCGAGCAACGGCACGCCCCGGCCGGCCAGTACGCGGGCGAGCAGTCCCGGGTCGTCGGCCCGCCGGGCGGCCTGCTCGGCCCGCTCGGAGAACCGCAGTTCCTCGGCGAACTCGCCGTCCGCCCCGGCATGCAACGAGTGCATGTGGTAGGCCGCCGCCAGTTCCTCCTCTGGCACCTGCTCCCCGGTCTCGGCGATCCGGCTGTACAGGTGGAACAGCCACATCCGGCCTTCCCGGGCCAACCCGCGCTCGCGCCACCACTGGTCGAGCCCACCCGCGATGGTCAACCCCTGCCGGGCACTGCCGCCGATAACCGTCCAGCGGAGCGCGGCGCGCAGCTCCACCGCGAGCGGGTCGAGCGCGTATAGCGACAGCGTCACCGGCCGACGGTTCTGGTCCAGGTAGGCGCGCTCGAGCAGGTGCAGCGACCAGGCCACGTGGCAGTCCCGGGCCTCCCGCTCCTCGCCGACGTCCCGGAGGCGCCGGGCCGCGTACGCCCGGATCGGGTCGAGCATGCGGTAGGTCTTGCCGGTACCGCTGTCCTCGGCCTGTACCAGTGACTTCTCCACGAGCACGGCCAGCGGATCCAGTACGCCGCCCCCGAACAGCCACTCCAGTCCGGCGAGATCCACGGGTCCGGCGAAGACCGACATCCAGTTCATCAGCCGGGCGGCGCTCGGGCCGAGCGTGCGGTAGGACCACGTCATCGTGGTCTGCAGCGTGGCGTGCCGGCGGGCGGTGGCCCGGCGCACCGGCCGCTCCGACACGTAGCCGGCGTCGAGGGTGCCCAGCACGTCGGCGGGTGGTCCGTGCAGTTCGGTGTCGAGCCGCTCGGCGAGCTGGCTGGCCGACAGCACGCGCAGCCGGGCGGCCGCCAGTTCGAGGGCCAGCGGCAGGCCGTCGAGCCGGCTGGCGATCCGGGCGAGGTGCACGACCTCCTCGGGTGCCGCCCAGTGCCCGCCGCGCGCCGTGGCCGTACGGTCCAGCAACAGCGCGACGGCATCGCTCGGTCCGCCGTCCGGGGCCGGGGTCAGCGACAGCGGCGGGATACGCCAGACCAGCTCGCCGGGCAGGCCGAACGGCTCGCGACTGGTGGCGAGTACCTGCACGCCGCGCGAGCCGCTCAGCAGGCGCGTCACGACGGCCACGGCCGGAGCCAGTTGCGCGTCGCAGGTGTCGAGCAGCAACAGGAAGCGGCGGCCCGAGGCGAAGTCGGCGAGCGTGTCGAGAATCGGCCGGCCGGGCTCGGGCCGCAGGCCGAGGACCGACGCGATCTCGAACGCCACCAACGCCGCGTCGGTCACGCTCGCCAGGTCGACGAACCAGACCCCATCGGGGTACGCAGACAGCTCCCCCGCCGCCGCCACCGCCAACCGGGTCTTGCCCGCCCCACCGGGGCCGACGACCGTCACCAGCCGGTGGGCGTCGACGAGTGCCCGCAGGGTGGCCTGTTCCGCGCGCCGCCCGACGAACGCGGTGACCGCGGTCGGCAGGTTGTGGCCGACCGAGTCCTGGGTGCGCGGGCGCGGGAAGCGCCGCTCGAGTCCCGGCGCGACGAGCTGGTAGAGCCGCTCCCGGCCATCGAACCCACGCAGCCGGTGCAGGCCGAGATCCAGGAGCCAGGCGCCGTCCGGCAGGCTCGGCGCGCCGCTTCGGGCGGTCGACCCCGAACAGAGCACCTGCCCGCCGTGCGCGGCCGCGGCTACCCGGGCGGCCCGGTGTACCTCGGGACTCGCGTACTCCCCGCCCTGCGGCTCGGCGTACCCCGTATGCAGTCCCATGCGCACCCGCGGGCGCGCCTCGGGGGCCGGCCACTCGTGCGTGGCGAGCAGCCGCTGCGCCTCGGCACAGGCGGTGAGCGCGGCACCCGCGTCGGAGAACGCGACGAAGAACGAGTCGCCCTCGGTGAACAGCGGGGCGCCATCGGACGCGGACAGGGTTCCATGCAGCAGGCGCCGATGCTCGGTGAGCACCGGGCGGTAGCCCGTTCCGAGCATCTGGGCCAACCGGGTCGAGCCCTCGATGTCGGTGAACAGAAAAGTCACCTGCCCGCGCGGCAGGTGGGATGCCGCCACGTATTAACCTCCGCCCCCCTGGAAGTCGCGAACTATCGTCCCGTACCCCCGTGAGCGGCCGACATCGTCGAAACGGACGGCAACTGATCACCCAACGAGAAAACGTGGGGGCCGGTTGTGGTGTACGGGCGGGGGATGGTCAGCAGCCGCAGGCGCCTCCACAGCACCCGCCGCGGGGAGCCGGTGAGCCGCCGGCGCCCCGTCCGAGCGCGACCGTGGACAGCAGTTTTACCGTGTCGTCGTGCCCGACCGGGCAGGGCGCGGGCGCCGCGGACTCGCTCATCGGCCGGTTGACCTCGAACGTGTCACCGCAGCTACGGCAACGGAACTCGTACCTCGGCATGGCAACAGAGTACGGGGGCGAGTAATACTCAACGACATGTCGGGTATCGACGAGGCTGACCGCGACCCATCGGTGGAGCTACGATCCGCAGTTCCCGACATCACTGTCACCCGGGTGACCGCGGATGCCCTGGAAGGCCCGGCCGCGGCCACGCATCAGCAGACCCGGTGGCGGCACGCGTTTGCCATTCACGGCTGGGGGCTGCCGGCGGTGCGCCGCTGGCCGGGCGAGGTGTACTCCTGGTCCCGGCGACCGAGCGGGCGGTTCGCGGTACCCCTGCTGTCGACCCTGGCCCTGGTGCTGCTGACCGCGACGGCGGGTCTCTACCTCGTGCCGGCCTCAGCCCGCGTCGGCCAGGTGGAAGCGGAGCCGGCGCCATCGTCGGCGGCACCGGCCACGACGGAGCCGGGTCTGCCCCCAATCCCGGAGGCGACGTTCATCGCGCCGCCGCCTCAGAACGTCGTGAATGGCCGGCCGGCGGATGCGTTTGCCGCCTGGGCGCAGGAGATGGCCGCGCGCACCCAGGTGCCGGCCGTAGCCGTCCAGGCGTACGGCTATGCCGAGTGGGTCCTGTCCCAACAGCTGCCGGGCTGCAAGCTGACGTGGCCCACGCTGGCCGCGATCGGCAAGGTGGAGTCCAACCACGGCCGGGCGAACTCCGCCACGCTGACCTCCGACGGCCGCGCCTACCCGCTCATCTTCGGTCCGGCGCTGGACGGTCAGGGAGGTCGGGCGCTGATCCGCGACACCGACCAGGGCCAGATGGACCATGACCTGACGTACGACCGCGCGATCGGTCCGATGCAGTTCATCCCGTCGACCTGGAAGCAGTACGAGATCGACGCGGACGACGATCTCCAGCGCGACCCGCACGACATCGACGACGCGGCCTTGGCCGCGGCCAAGCTGCTCTGCTCCGGGGGACGCGATCTGACCACGAGCGCAGGCTGGTGGCAGGCGGTGCTCAGCTACAACCAGGTCCGGCCGTACGCGGATGCCGTATACGCCGCCGCCAATGAGTACGGTCAGCGGAGCCGCAACGGACCGTGACAGCCCAGACACATTGGCGGGATGGACACTTTCCCAAAACCCCTGTCGACGGCAAGCTATACGGGTGATGGTGCGCGAGTGGGATCCTCGGTCCTCGTCCGCCGCCGAGCTCGAGTCGATTCTGCTGACCTTGAACCGCGTGATCGCGGTCGACCTGCCGGACGATCCGCCATGGGAGATCACGTCGCTGCGGGAGTACCTCGCGGTCACCATGCCCGGCGAACGCCGGGTCTGCTGGGTCGCCGAGGAGCACCCGGACGACTGCGCGGCCGGTAAGGAACTGCTCGGTCACGCGAACATCCTGCTGTTGGGCGACATCGGAGTCGTCGAAGTCCTCGTCCACCCGCAGGCCCGACGTAGCGGCGTCGGTACGGTCCTGCTGGAGACGGCGACCCGCCGCGCGTATGACGAAGGTTTCTCGTCCATCGGGGTCGAGGTCGTCGGCCGGACGCCCGCCATTCCGTTCTACGAGGCGCTCGGTTTCCGCTGTGCGTATGTCGAGATGCGCAGCGTGCTTCAACTGTCCGATGTGGACTGGCTGGTACTCGGTGAGATGGCGCGCGGTATCGGTTCCGGCTACCGCGTGGACTACTTCCCGGATGGCCTGCCCGACGACATCCTCGACTCGTACGCACAGGCCAAGCAGGTGGTCCGCGACGATGGCGACCTCGACCTGCACCCCAGCTCGTACGATGCCGACCGGCTCCGGGCCAGCATCGCCACGCTGGCCGCCCGCGGCATGAAGCCGTACATCGTGGTAGCCATCCACGAGAGGTCCGGAGCGGTCGCCGGCCTCACCGAGGTCGTCGTGCCGGCCACCCACCCGACCCGCGCCGACCAGTACGACACGATCGTGATACCGGAACACCGCGGCTACGGCATCAGCCGTGCCATCAAGGCACGCATGTTGTTCGAGCTGCGCGCCGCCGAGCGGAACCTGTGCGAGGTACAGACCTGGAACGCCCCGGACAACGAGGGCATGCTGAAGGTCAACTCGGAGCTCGGCTTCAAGCCGGACCGCGAATGGCGCGAGTACGACGCCGAAGTCCCCTACCTGGTCAGCCGCTTCAAACGCTGAGATCGTCCACATACGGCGGCGGCGGTTCGCCGCGGTGCTGCTTGACGCGCACCTCCCACTGGCTGCGCCGCCGGCGTGCATCCCGGTACCGCCGGTCGCGGTGGAACGTCTCCGGTGGACTGGTCAGCCCGTAGATGTCGCCCCACCACTCGCCCGGCTTCGGATCCAGGATCGTGTCGAGGTGGGAGGGATAGCGCCGCTCGGCCCCGTCCCGGAGGTCGTCTCGGTCCTCCATCGGCGTGATCACGTGGCCTTCGTGATCGACGACTACGAGGCGCAGGTTGGCCGCCGCGAGCAGGCGCTCGAGCACGTCGACGCTCGGCGTGAGGGTGCCGGCTTCGACCCGGCTCACGGTCGCCCGGGACACCTGCGCGCCCTTGGCCAACTCCCGCTGGCTCAGGTCCGCGAGCCGCCGGGCCCGCCGCACCAGACCCGCTATCGGGTACGGCCCGACGCTGGGCTGGTACGGCGGATACGAATTCGGCACGCCCGACAGACTCGCGCCGCTCCGAGGTGGGTCGCAATCCCTGTGGATAAACCTGTGGACAACGCGGTTTCGGGCAGAGTAGCTCGCGCTCGGCTTTGCTCTGCGCACCTATACGCAACAGATAGGTGATCTCCTATCTGTTGCGTATAGGTGCGCAGAGCAAAGCGGTGTGGAACCTATCCCCTGTCCCGGAGGAGGTGGGCTGCTTCCACGGCCCAGTAGGTGAGGATGATCTGGGCGCCGGCGCGGCGGATCGAGGTGAGGGTCTCGAGCATGATCCGGTCGCGGTCGAGCCAACCGTTGGCCGCGGCCGCCTCGACCATCGCGTACTCGCCACTCACCTGGTAGGCCGCGACCGGGACGTCCACAGTGGACGCAACGGCGTGGACCACGTCCAGGTACGGCAGCGCCGGCTTGACCATCACGATGTCGGCGCCCTCGGCGATGTCGAGGGCAACCTCGCGCAACGCCTCGCGCAGGTTC
>Ga0209382_10009478_pt1 | contig 12186 bp, 7 predicted proteins | sample SoiMetdeltSBSDD5_FD_187599 | JGI IMG/M metagenome (GOLD analysis project Ga0209382, IMG submission 187599) | Bulk soil microbial communities from a Populus tree surrounding site in Tennessee, USA - Soil MetaG P. deltoides SBSDD5 (SPAdes) (version 2) | ecosystem: Environmental > Terrestrial >... | reverse complement strand
CAACCCGCGGCGGCGACGCGTGCGGCATTTCGACCGCGGCCGGAGCGGTGGATTGCCAGTTCGACGCCAGCGCCTCGTCCGGGTTCATCGCGACCTATCGCTGGACGCTGACGCTGGCCGGCAAGGAATTGAACCTGAACATGCCCGAAGGCTCGGCGGTGTTTTCACCGGCCACTGATTGCACGTTCCTCTCAGGTGGCTCGCCCTCATCAGAGGGCACGCTGTCGATGGTCGTGGTGCTTCGCCTCGAAGACCGGCAGGGAAATGTCACTAACCCGATTCAGCGCACGGTGACCGTCTATCCGAACGCACTGTGCGGTTATTGAGACGCCTCGGCTCGTAACGGACTTCCCAGGCTGCAGCGCCGGCGCGTTGGCTGATCGCGACGGCGAAGCGAACCTAGCACCGCATGCACGAACCGAGTGACCGCCCGACACCATAAAGAGAGGCACGGGGACTCCGTGTCTCCGTGCCTCCGTGGTTCTACAGGTCCGGCTGAAGCCGGACACTACATCTATTCGACGTCGCCTGCAGGCGGACGGCCCAGCATCGGCTCGTCGGTGTCGAACGCGTACTCGATCTCGCGATCGAGATCGAGATCGTCCTCGGCCGGCTGCGGCGCGACCGGCGGCGGTGGCGGCTCGTCCGCCGGGATGCGCACCTGCCGATACCACTCGAAGCCCGTGCCGGCGGGAATCAGCCGTCCCATCGTCACGTTCTCCTTCAGCCCGCGCAGGTGATCGATCTTCCCGGAAATTGACGCTTCCGTGAGGACGCGCGTCGTTTCCTGGAAGCTCGCTGCCGAGATGAACGAGTCGGTCGAGAGCGACGCCTTCGTGATCCCGAGCAGCATCGGCTGCGCCGTCGCCGGCCGGCCGCCGGCCTGAATCACGCGCTCGTTCTCCTCGAGGAACCGGAACTTGTCCGTCTGCTCGTCGATCAGGAACTCGGTGTCGCCGACATCCTCGATCCGCACCCACCGCATCATCTGCCGCGAGATGACCTCGATGTGCTTGTCGTTGATGTTGACGCCCTGCAGCCGGTAGACCTCCTGAATTTCGTTCACGAGGTACTTCTGCAGCTCCTTCTCGCCCAGCACCCGCAGGATGTCGTGCGGGTTGCTCGGACCGTCCATCAGCTGCTCGCCCGCACGCACGCGCTCGCCTTCGTGCACGTTGACGTGCACGCCTCGCGGCAGCGCGTACTCGCGCGGCTCGGTGCCGTCGTCCGGGACGATGATCATCTTGCGCTGCCCCTTGACCACGCCGCCGTCCTTGACGACGCCGTCGATCTCGGAGATGACCGCCGGATCCTTCGGCTTGCGCGCTTCGAACAGCTCGACCACGCGCGGCAAGCCGCCGGTGATGTCCTTCGTCTTCGTCGTCTCGCGCGGGATCTTGGCCAGCACGTCGCCCGCTTCCACGTTCTCGCCGTCCTGCACCATCAAGTGCGCGTGCGACGGCATGTGGTATTTGCGGGCGGCCTTGCCGGTCTTGTCCTTGATCTCAATCGTCGGCTGCTTCTTCTCGTCAGGTGAATCGACGATGATGAAGCGTGACAGACCGGTGACCTCGTCGACTTCTTCGTGGACCGTCACCCCTTCGATGATGTCCTTGAACCGCACCGTGCCCAGCTCCTCGGTGAGGATCGAGAACGTGTACGGATCCCACTCGACCAGCACCTGGCCCTGCTCGACCTTCTGGCCGTCCTTCACCTTCAACCGCGCGCCGTAGACGATCGGGTAGCGCTCGCGATCGCGCCCCTTCTCGTCCTTGATGACGAGCGAGCCGTTGCGGTTCATGACGATCAGCTGGCCACCTTCCTTGTGCGTCTCGACGACGACCAGGCCTTCGTAGTGGACCGTGCCCTTGTGGCGCGCGTCGAGCGTGTTCTGCTCGGAGATTCGCGATGCCGTGCCGCCGATGTGGAACGTCCGCATCGTCAGCTGCGTGCCGGGCTCGCCGATCGACTGCGCGGCGATGACGCCCACCGCCTGACCGAGCTCGACCAGACGGCCGGTCGCGAGGTCGCGACCGTAGCAGCGCTTGCAGACGCCGCGGCGGGCCGCGCAGGTGAGCACCGACCGGATGCGCACCTTCTCGATGCCGGCTTCCTGCACCGCCGACGCCTTGTCTTCGTCGATCTCCTCGTTGACGTCGACGATGGTGCCGGCGCCGAACGGATCGACGATCTTCTCGAGCGTGACGCGGCCGACGATGCGGTCGCGCAGCGGCTCGATGATCTCGCCCGATTCGACGATGGCGCGCGCTTCGATGCCGTCGAGCGTGCCGCAGTCGGACTCGGAGATGATGACGTCCTGCGCCACGTCGACCAGCCGGCGCGTCAGGTAGCCTGAGTCGGCCGTCTTCAGCGCCGTGTCGGCCAGACCCTTACGGGCACCGTGCGTCGAGATGAAATACTGCTGCACGGTGAGGCCTTCGCGGAAGTTCGAGGTGATCGGCGCCTCGATGATCTCGCCCGACGGCTTCGCCATCAGACCGCGCATGCCGGCGAGCTGACGGATCTGCTGTTTCGATCCGCGCGCGCCGGAGTCGGCCATGATGTAGACCGGGTTGAAGCTCCGGCCCGACTGATCCAGCTCGCGCATCTCGCCGAACATCTCGTCGGCGATCTTTTCCGTCACCTCCGACCAGATGGCGATGATCTTGTTGTAGCGCTCGCCGTTGGTGATCGCGCCCTCGAGGTACTGCTGCTCGACCTTGATCACCTCGTTGCGTGCATCCTGCACCAGCTGCTGCTTGTTCGCCGGGATGATCAGATCGTCGATGCCGATTGACAGCCCCGACCGCGTCGCGTAAGTGAACCCGAGGTTCTTCAGCGAGTCGAGCATGTCGACGGTCTTCTCGAGGCCGAAGTCGAGGTAGCACTTCTGCACCAACTGCTGAAGACCTTTCTTCTTCAGCAGACCGTTGACGAAGGGCATCGCCTTGGGCAACTGCTCGTTGAAGAGCACGCGGCCCACGGTGGTGTTGATGATCTTCCCTTTCACCTCGTGCACGTCGGTGTGCAGCACGTCCTGGTCGTCCCGCGCCGTCGCGAGGTCCTGGAGCATGCCGCTGAAGCGCAGACGGATCGGCGTCAGCGTCTCGAGCTCACCGGCTTCGAGCGCCAGCACCACGTCCTCGATGTTGCCGAACGCGCGTCCCTCTCCCTTCGCGCCGTTCTTGGCCTTGGTCAGGTAGTAGCAGCCAAGCACGATGTCCTGCGACGGCACCGCGATCGGCGCGCCGTTGGCCGGCGAGAGCACGTTGTTGCTCGACATCATCAGCACCGAGGCTTCGATTTGCGCCTCGGGCGAGAGCGGGATGTGGACCGCCATCTGGTCGCCGTCGAAGTCGGCGTTGAACGCCGTGCAGACGAGCGGGTGGATGCGGATCGCCTTGCCCTCGACCAGCACCGGCTCGAACGCCTGAATGCCCAGTCGATGCAGCGTCGGCGCGCGGTTCAGCAGCACCGGGTGCTCGCGGATCACCTCTTCGAGGATGTCCCACACCTCCGGCCGCTGCTGCTCCACCATCTCCTTCGCCTGCTTGATGGTGGCGACGAGCTGCCGCTCTTCGAGCTTGTTGTAGATGAACGGCTTGAACAGCTCGAGCGCCATCTTCTTCGGCAGGCCGCACTGGTGCAGCTTCAGCTCCGGCCCGACGACGATGACGGAACGGCCCGAGTAGTCGACGCGCTTGCCGAGCAGGTTCTGACGGAACCGGCCCTGCTTGCCCTTGAGCGTGTCGGACAGCGACTTGAGCGGACGGTTGTTCGCGCCGCGCAGCACACGGCCGCGGCGTCCGTTGTCGAACAGCGCATCGACCGCTTCCTGCAGCATGCGCTTCTCGTTGCGGATGATGACGTCCGGCGCCTTCAGCTCCATCAGCTTCTTCAACCGGTTGTTGCGGTTGATGACGCGGCGATAGAGGTCGTTGAGGTCGGAGGTCGCGAAGCGGCCGCCGTCGAGCGGGACGAGCGGACGCAGCTCGGGCGGAATCACCGGGATGACGTCCAGGATCATCCACTCGGGACGGTTGTTCGACTTGCGGAAGCTGTCGACCACCTTGAGCCGCTTGGCGTACTTCAGCTTCTTCTGCACCGAGTTCTCGGTGCGCATTTTGGCGCGCAGCTCCTCGGCCAGCTTCTCGATGTTGACCCGCTTCAGCAGCTCCTTGATGGCCTCGGCGCCCATCTGTGCGCGGAACTTCGTACCGTGGTCCTCGCGCGACTTCCGGTACTGCTCCTCGTTGAGGAGCTGGTTCTGCTTCAGTTCGGTCTCGCCCGGATCGATGACGACGTAGCCCTCGAAGTAGAGGATGCGTTCGAGATCGCGCAGCGAGATGTCGAGCAGGTGGCCGATGCGGCTCGGCAGCCCCTTGAAGAACCACACGTGGCTCACCGGCGTGGCGAGCGTGATGTGGCCGAGGCGCTCGCGGCGCACCTTGGCCTGCGTCACCTCGACACCGCACTTGTCGCAGATCACGCCGCGGTGCTTCATGCGCTTGTACTTGCCGCAGAGGCACTCCCAGTCGGTGATCGGGCCGAAGATCTTCGCGCAGAACAGGCCGTCGCGCTCCGGCTTGAACGTGCGGTAGTTGATCGTCTCCGGCTTGGTGACCTCGCCGAACGACCACGACATGATCTTCTCGGGCGAGGCCAGCGAGATGCGGATCGCGTCGAAGTCGGCCCGGAGCGACGTCTTCGTATCGTTGAAAGTTGGACGCATAGGGTTACACGGGCTCCAATACAGGTTCGCCTTCGCTGGTCGGCAGCGGCTCTGCCGGCTTGCGCTTGGTCGAGATCAGCTCGACGTCGAGGCAGAGCGACTGCAGCTCGCGAATGAGCACGTTGAACGACTCCGGCAGTCCGGGCGTGAACGAGGCGTCGCCCTTGACGATCGCTTCGTAGATCTTCGCCCGCCCCGTGACATCGTCCGACTTGGCCGTGAGCAGTTCCTGGAGGATGTGCGCCGAGCCGTAGGCCTCGAGCGCCCACACCTCCATTTCTCCGAAGCGCTGACCGCCGAACTGCGCCTTGCCGCCCAGCGGCTGCTGGGTGATGAGCGAGTACGGCCCGATCGAGCGGGCGTGGATCTTGTCGTCGACCAGGTGCGACAGCTTCAGCATGTAGATGTAGCCGACCGTCACGTCCTGCTCGAAGTTCTGACCCGTCATGCCGTCGTAGAGCTTCGTCTTTCCGCCCTTTGGCAATCCCGCCTGCTCGAGCCAGTCCTTGATCTCACGCTCGGTGGCGCCGTCGAACACCGGCGTCGCGAAGTAGAGGCCGAGCGCATGCGCCGCCCACCCGAGGTGCGTCTCGAGAATCTGGCCGACGTTCATACGCGACGGCACGCCGAGCGGGTTGAGAACGATCTCCACCGGCGTGCCATCCGGCAGATACGGCATGTCCTCTTCCGGCAGGATGCGCGCGATGACGCCCTTGTTGCCGTGGCGGCCGGCCATCTTGTCGCCGACCGACAGCTTGCGCTTCATCGCGACGTAGACCTTCACGAGCTTGATGACGCCCGGAGGCAGCTCGTCGCCGCGGCGGATCTTCTCCTTCTTCTCCTCGAACAGCTGGCGGATGACTTCGACCTGACGCTCCGTCCGCTCCTCGAGCAGGCGCAGGTCGCCCTCGAGCCGCGGATCGTCGCTCTGGATCTTCAGCCGCACCATCTGCTGATACGGGATCGGCTGCAGCACTTCCGTCGTCAGCTCGGTCCCCTTGCGCAGGATGCGCTCCCGTCCGTACTCGTCGAACGCGTCGGCGCGCAGCGTCTGGCCGGTCAGCATCTGGATGACGCGCTTCTTCACCTCGTCGTGAAGAATGCGGATCTCGTCCTGCAGGTTGCGCTCCATCATGTCGAGCTCTTCCTGCTCGATCGCCTTGGCGCGGTCGTCCTTCTCGATGCCCTTGCGCGAGAAGATCTTGACGCCGACGATGATCCCCTCGATGCCCGGCGGGCAGATCAGGGAGGCATCGCGGACGTCGCCGGCCTTCTCGCCGAAGATGGCGCGCAGCAGCTTCTCTTCGGGAGTCAGCTGCGTCTCGCCCTTCGGCGTCACCTTGCCGACGAGGATGTCGCCCGGCTTGACGTAGGCGCCGATGCGGATGATGCCGCTGTCGTCGAGATCGCGCAGATACGTCTCCGAGACGTTCGGGATGTCCCGCGTGATCTCTTCGGGGCCGAGCTTCGTGTCGCGCGCCTCGATCTCGAACTCCTCGATGTGGATGGAGGTGTAGTAGTCCTCCTTCACCATCTTCTCGGAGACCAGGATCGCGTCCTCGAAGTTGTAGCCTCGCCACGGCATGAACGCGACGAGCACGTTGCGCCCGAGCGCGAGCTCGCCGAGCTCGGTGCACGGACCGTCGGCCAGCACCTGCCCCTTGGCCACCTTCTGCCCTTCGCGGACGATCGGCTTCTGGTTGATACAGGTGTTCTGGTTCGATCGCTTGAACTTCGTCATCGGGTAGATGTCGGCGCCCATCTCCTTGCTGATGTCGTCGCCTTCACCCTGCCCTTCCACGCGCACGACGATGCGCTGGCTGTCGACGTAGTCGACGGTCCCGGCGCGCCGCGTGACGACGACCGCGCCCGAGTCGCGCGCGGTGATGTACTCCATGCCGGTGCCGACGTACGGGCTGCGCGCCCGCAGCAGCGGCACGGCCTGGCGCTGCATGTTCGATCCCATCAGCGCGCGGTTCGCGTCGTCGTTCTCGAGGAACGGCACGAGCGAGGCGGCCACCGAGACCAGCTGCTTCGGCGAGACGTCGATGAACTGAATCTCGTCGCGCGGCGCCAACACGAAGTCGCCCGCCCGTCGCGCGTCGACGCGCTCCTGGACGAAACGGCCGTTCTCCTCGATCGGCGAGTTGGCCTGCGCGATGATGTACTGGTCCTCTTCCCACGCCGACAGGTAGAAGGAGTAGGGCTCGAACTCGACGCCCTTCTTCTTCGACCGCCCATCGGCCCCGACGAGCTCGTCGGCCTCGACGATGTCGTTCACCTTGTACTTCGGGTTGCCGCCGGTGTTCGTGATGATGACGAAGTCGATGACGCGACCGTCCTTCACCTTCCGGTATGGCGACTCGATGAAGCCGAACTCGTTGATGCGCGCGTAGCAGCTCAGCGACGAAATCAGCCCGATGTTCGGACCTTCCGGCGTTTCAATCGGACAGATGCGTCCGTAGTGCGTCGGATGCACGTCGCGGACTTCGAACCCGGCGCGCTCGCGCGACAGACCGCCCGGCCCGAGCGCCGAGAGACGCCGCTTGTGCGTGATCTCGGAGAGCGGGTTGGTCTGGTCCATGAACTGCGACAGCTGCGACGACCCGAAGAACTCGCGAATCGCGGCCATCACCGGCTTCGCGTTGATCAGGTCGTGCGGCATGGCGGTCGCCATTTCCTGGTAGACCGACATCTTTTCCTTGATCGCGCGCTCCATGCGGACCAGCCCGATGCGGAACTGGTTCTCGAGCAGCTCGCCGACCGATCGCACACGCCGGTTGCCCAGGTGATCGATGTCGTCGACGTTCTGCGGGTTCTTCCGCAGCTTCAGCTGGTACTTGATCACCTCGTAGAAGTCCTGCGGGTGCAGGATCTTCTCGTCGAGCGGCGTGTTCATCCCGAGCTTGGTGTTCAGCTTGAGACGGCCGACACGCGAGAAGTCGTACTTCTGCGGGTTGAAGAACATGTTCTCGAACAGCGACCGCGAGCTGTCCAGCGTCGGCGGATCGCCCGGGCGCAGACGACGGTAGATCTCGATCAGCGCCTCTTCGTGCGTGCGGATCGGATCCTTCTTCAGCGTCTGGCTGATGATCGGGCCGACGTCGTCGCGCTCGGGGAAGAACACCTCGATCTTCTCGACGTTCTTCTCCTGCGCCATCGAGATCACGCGCGGCGTCAGCTCCTCGTTCGCTTCGAGGATGACCTCGCCGGTCTCCGGATCGACGATGTCGGCGGCGGCGAAGGCCCCTTCGAGCGCTTCATCGGCAATCGGCACCGCGTCGATGCCCGCCTTGCGCAGCGCCGCGATCGCGTTCGCGGTGATCTTCTTGCCGCTCTGCACCGAGAAGTCGCCGGCCTTGACGTCCGCGGCCGCGCGCAGCCCGACCAGGCTGTCGCTGACCGCCCACTTGAGCGCCGGTCCCTGGTTGAGCGTGATGCGATCGACCGAGTAGAACGTGCGGATGATCTCGTCGGCGCCGCGCAGCCCGAGCGCGCGCAGGAACACCGTGGCGAGGAACTTCCGCTTGCGGTCGATGCGGACGTAGAGCAGGTTCTTCTGGTCGTACTCGAACTCCACCCACGACCCGCGGTACGGGATGATCTGCGCGACGTAGAGCGTCTTGTCCTCGGAGTGGAAGAACGCGCCCGGCGAGCGATGGAGCTGCGACACGATGACGCGCTCCGTCCCGTTGATGATGAACGTGCCGTTGTCGGTCATCAGCGGGATGTCGCCGAAGTAGACCTCCTGCTCCTTGATGTCGCGGATGGTCTTCACGCCCGTGTCCGGATCCTTGTTCCAGACGACGAGGCGGATCGTGACCTTGAGCGGCACGGCGTAGGTCATGCCACGCTCCTGGCACTCGTCGACGTCGTACTTCAGCTTCATCCCGACCGTGTGGCCGCAGATGTCGCAGACGTCGCCGCGTGCCTGGTTCTCGATGCCGCAGCGCTGGCACAGCACGACGTGGTCGCCGTAGGGATCGGCGATCAGCGTGGCGCCGCAGTTCTTGCAGGGCTTGCGCAAGTGGTGCAGGCCGGCGAGCTTGCCGCACTTGCACTCCCAGTTACCGATCGAGTACTCGATGAACTCGAGCGACGAGTTCTCTCGAAAGTCGCTGATCGGGAAGACCGACTTGAAGACGGACTGCAGCCCCGCGTCTTCACGCTCGGCCGGCAGACGGTTCATCTGAAGAAAGCGTTCGTATGATTTCCGCTGAATCTCGATGAGATTCGGGATGGGAACCGTCGTCTTGATCTTCGAAAAATCCTTGCGCTCGCGGTAGACGTTCTTGGGAAGGCTATACATCTCTGACTGATCCTCGAGGATCGGAATAACGAAGAAGGCCCCGGGCCTCAAGCCCCAGGCCCAAGGGCTGGGCCAGGCCGGAGGCCTGAGACATCTCTACAAGAGCTGACGTCTGAGACGTCTCTGAGGCCTGAGGCCTGGGCCCTGAGCCTACGCGACGGTAACCTTGGCGCCGACTTCGTCGAACTTCTTCTTGATGGCGGCCGCTTCGTCCTTGTTGACGCCTTCTTTGATCGGCTTCGGCGCGCTCTCGACCAGATCCTTGGCTTCTTTCAGACCGAGGTTGGTGACTTCACGGACGACCTTGATGACCTTGATCTTGTCCGCACCCACCTCGGTGAGCGTGACGTTGAACTCGGTCTTCTCCTCGGCCGGTGCCGCCGCGCCGCCGCCGCCCGCCGCCGGTCCACCCGCCATCGCCATCGGAACTGCGGCGGCCGCCGACACGCCCAGCTCCTGCTCGAGCGCCTTCACGAGCTGCGACAGCTCGAGGACGCTGATGCCCTTGATGTAATCCACCACCTGCTGCTGATTCAGTTCGGCCATCTCTATCTCCTCACGCTCGCCAGGCTCTAGGCTCTTGGCTCTAGGCTCTGGGGCTTTTCACATTCGTGACCCAAAGCCTTAACTGGCTTCTCCACCCTTTTTCTTGGCTGCTTCATTGAGCACCGTGACGAGGTTGCGCGGCGTCGCCGACAACACGGTCACGAGCTGCTGCATCGGAGCCTGCAGCAGGAACAGCAACTTCGCATACAACTCGGGCTTGCCCGGCAGCGTCGCCAGATCGGTGACGGCGGCCGGCTGAATCTCCTGCCCCTGCACCACCGCCGCTTTGATCTTCAGCGTCGGTGCGGTCTTCATGAACGTCGTCAGCGCCTTGGCCAATGCGACGGCGTCCGCGCCGGTGTAGGCGATGGCGGTCGTGCCCTCGAAGTGCTTCTCGAGCGCGGCCAGCTTCGTGTCCTTGCTCGCGCGCTTGGCGAGCGTGTTCTTCACGACCTTGTATTTCCCCTTCGCGCCACGGATCTGCCGACGCAGCTCCGTGACCGCGGGCACGTTGAGGCCGCGATAGTCGACCAGGATGGCCGTGTCGACGCCGCTGAAGGCCGTCGTCAGATCCTGGAGCTCGGTTGCTTTTTCAGCCTTCGATGCCGCCATGACTAGTGTTTCACCCGCTCGTCGATATGGGCCGTATCGATGGAGATGCCCGGCCCCATCGTCGAGGACACCACGACCGACTTCAGATACTTGCCCTTGGCCGCCGCCGGCTTGGCCCGCACGACGCTGTCGACGAGCGCATGGGCGTTGTCGATCAGGTTCTGCGACGGAAACGACGTCTTGCCGACCGGCGCGTGGATGATCCCGGTCTTGTCGACGCGGAACTCCACCTTACCGGCCTTGATCTCCTTGATCGCCTGGGCGACATTCGGCGTCACCGTGCCGGTCTTCGGATTCGGCATCAGGCCGCGCGGGCCGAGCACCTTTCCGAGCTTGCCGACACCGCGCATCATGTCGGGCGTCGCCACGACCGCGTCGAAGTCCATCCAGCCGCCGAGGATCTTCTCGACGACGTCGTCGCCGCCGACGAAATCGGCGCCGGCATCCTGGGCTTCCTTCTGCTTGTCCGCACCGGCGATCACCAGCACGCGCTTGCTCTTGCCGAGCCCGTGCGGAAGGACGACGGTACCGCGGACCATCTGATCCGCGTGCTTGGGATCGACGCCGAGGCGCATCGAGAGTTCAACCGTCTCGTCGAACTTGGCGTACTTCACTTTCTGAACGAGCGGTATCGCCTCTTCGAGCAAGTACGGCCGCTGCTGCACCTGCGCGGCGGCTGCCGTGAATTTCTTCCCGTGCTTTGCCATGTGCCTCCTTGTGGTGCAAGCGGCGCGCTCGCGCGCCTCCCACGGTTCTGTAATGGGGTCGGGAGTCATTTTCCCGATGACTCTTGCGGAAAATGACTCCCGACCCCTTTATCCGATCACGTCGATGCCCATCGACCGCGCCGTGCCGCGTACGGTCTTCACCGCGGCTGCCAGATCGCTGCAATTCAGATCGGGCATCTTCTGTTTCGCGATGTCCTCGACCTGCTTCGCCGTCACGGTGCCGACCTTGTTACGGTTCGGTTCGGCGGAGCCTTTCGCGAGGTTCGCCACCTTCTTCAGCAGCACCGAGGCGGGGGGCGTCTTCGTGATGAAGCTGTAGCTGCGGTCGGCGTAAACCGTCACGACGACGGGGATGATGAGTCCGTCGTCCTTGGCCGTCTTCGCGTTGAAGTTCTTGCAGAAGTCCATGATGTTGACGCCGTGCGGACCGAGCGCGGTGCCGACCGGCGGCGCGGGCGTGGCCTTGCCGCCCGGAATCTGGAGCTTCACCATTGCCTGGACTTTTTTTGCCACGCTAAATCTTCTCCACCTGCAAGAAATCGAGTTCCACCGGCGTCGCGCGGCCGAAGATCGTCACCATGACCTTCAGCGTGTTGCGATCGAGGTTGACCTCGTCCACCACGCCGTTGAAGCTGGTGAAGGGACCCTCATTGATCCGCACGTGATCGCCCTTCTCGAACGTGTATTTCGGCTTGGGCTTCTCGGCCGCCGATTTCACCTGCTCGAGGATGTGATCGACCTCTTCCTTGCTGAGCGGCGTCGGCTTGGTGCCGGCGCCGACGAAGCCGGTCACCTTCGGCGTGTTCTTCACCACGTGCCACGCGTGGTCGGACATCGTCATCTCGACCAGGATGTAGCCAGGGAAGAACCGACGCGCACTCTTGACTTCGCGGCCGCCACGCTTCTCGACGATGTCCTCGGTCGGAATGAGGACCTCGCCGATCTCGTTCTGCAGGCCGTACGCCTGCACGCGCTGCTCGAGCGACTCCTTGACCTTGTTCTCGAAGCCCGAGTAGGTGTGCACGATGTACCAGTTCATGCTCGGCGCCTCAGTAGTCATGCCACCCCAAATCGCCGGAAGATCCAGTTCACACCCCAGTTGATTGCCAGATCGAACCCCCAGAGATACAGCCCGAAGAACGCCGACGTGACGATCACGACGACCGTCGTCGCGTAGACCTCGCGACGCGACGGCCAGGTGACGCGACGCATCTCGTTGCGCACTTCGGTCAGGAACGTGCGCGTGTTGGGCCACCAGT
>Ga0209382_10009476_pt1 | contig 12188 bp, 13 predicted proteins | sample SoiMetdeltSBSDD5_FD_187599 | JGI IMG/M metagenome (GOLD analysis project Ga0209382, IMG submission 187599) | Bulk soil microbial communities from a Populus tree surrounding site in Tennessee, USA - Soil MetaG P. deltoides SBSDD5 (SPAdes) (version 2) | ecosystem: Environmental > Terrestrial >... | reverse complement strand
TGATCGAGGACGCACGCGCGCTGGGCCAGCGCCGGAGCGCGGGCGCGCCGGCCGACGTGGACCTGTCCGAGGAAGCGCTGGGCGCGGTGGCGCGCGGCGAGCTGCCCGTGGTCATGCGCGCGGACGCGGAGGACGACATCCGCGGCGCCGTCCGCTTCGCGGGCGAGCACGGCCTGAAGCTGATCATCGCCGGCGGCCTGGAGGCCTGGCGCTGCGCGGACCTCCTGAAGGAGAAGGACGTGTCCGTCCTCCTGCCGGTGGACCGCCTGCCCCTGCGCGAGTCCGATCGCTACGACGCCTCCTTCACGAACCCGAGCGCGCTCCACCGCGCGGGCGTGCGCTTCGCGATCGTGAGCGACGACGCCGCGGACAGCCGCAACCTGCCCTACGAGGCGGCCATGGCCCGCGCCTACGGCCTCCCCGCGGACGTCGCCCTGCGGGCCATCACGCTCGCGCCGGCCGAGATCTTCGGGGTCGCGGACCGGATCGGGTCGCTGGCCGTGGGCAAGGACGCGGACGTGTTCGTGGCCACCGGGGACGTCATGGACACGCGCACCCAGGTCACGCACGTCTTCGTGGACGGCGCGCCGCAGTCCCTGGAGACGCGGCACACGCGCCTCTACCGCGAGTTCAAGGACCGGCCCTAGCCGGCGGGGCGCAACGGGTCGATCACCGCCACCAGGCCTCGAACCGGCACGTCGATCCCCCGCGGTGCACACAGGTCTCGTGCACGAGCCGGACCTCGCGGCCGCCGGAGAGCTCGACCGTGCGCTCGAAGAAGCCGGGCAGGCGCTCGCAGAGCTCGCGTGCCGGCTCCTCGAAGCCGACCAGCTCCACCACCGCGTGGCCGTCCTCGCAGACCGGCACCGTCATCTCCCCGCTCGTGTAGTAGGTGCGCCAGACCTTGGCCGAGCGCGTGATGATGAACTGCGGGGAGCCGACCTTGAAGAAGATCTTGTAGAACGTCGTCAGGCCGTAGTCGGCGGCGGCCCGGCCCATCTCGCGATGCAGGCGCGGCACCCGCGGCCCCAGCTGCGCTTCCGCCACCTGCACGAGCCGGATGAACAGGGAGAAGGGATACCAGGCGGAGACCAGGATCCCACCCTCGATGCGCGCGCGCTCGCCGGGCTCCAGCGCGGCGAGCATCGGGTTCCAGTCCTCCTCCCCGAAGTGTTCCAGCACGTAGCGCCGGACGGAGCCGAGCGCGGTGCCCTTGATCTGGACCGAAGCCACGAGTGCCATCCCCATCTTCTTTGTATGGGCGTCCGGCGTCAGGCCTTGGTGATGCGCTCCAGGCCGCCCATGTAGGGACGCAGGACCTCGGGGATCACGACCGAGCCGTCCGCCTGCTGGTAGTTCTCGAGGATCGCCACGAGCGTCCGGCCCACGGCCAGGCCGCTGCCGTTGAGGGAGTGCAGGAAGCGCGGTTTGCCCTTTGGCTCCGGCCGGTAGCGCAGGTTCCCGCGGCGGGCCTGGAAGTCGCTGCAGGTCGAGCACGACGAGATCTCGCGGTACGCGTCCTGCCCGGGCAGCCACACCTCGAGGTCGTAGGTCTTGGCGGAGTTGAACCCCATGTCGCCCGTCGAGAGCACGATCACGCGATAGGCGAGCCCGAGGCGCTTCAGGACCTCCTCCGCGTCGGCGACCATCGACTCCAGCTCCGCCATCGCCGTCTCCGGCGTCGTGAGCTTCACCAGCTCCACCTTGTGGAACTGGTGCAGGCGGATCAGGCCGCGCACGTCCTTGCCGTAGGAGCCCGCCTCCGAGCGGAAGCAGGGCGTGAAGGACACGTAGTGCTTCGGCAGGTCCGTGGCCTCGAGGATCTCGTCCCCGTGCAGGGCGGTGAGCGGCACCTCCGCCGTCGGGATCAGGAAGAGGTCGCGGTCGCCGGTGCGCGTCTTGAAGAGGTCCCCCTCGAACTTCGGGAGCTGGCCCGTGCGCAGCATGGTGTCCGGGGTGACCAGGTAGGGCGGCACGACCTCGGTGTAGCCGCGCTCGCGCGTGTGCAGATCGAGCATGAAGTCCACGAGCGCCCGCTCCAGCCGCGCCCCCGCCCCCATCTGCACGGCGAAACGCGCGCCCGAGATCTTGGCCGCGCGCTCGAAGTCCACGATCCCCAGCTCGGGGCCGATCTCGAAATGCGGCCTCGCCTTGAAGTCGAACCGCGGAGGCTGGCCCACGCGGCGCACCTCGACGTTGGCGCTCGCGTCCTTGCCGCGGGGGACGCTGGCGTCCGGCACGTTGGGGATGACGAGGAGGGCCTGGCGGATCGCCTCCTCGACTTCGGCCAGCCGCGACTCCAGGCCCTTGATCTCGTCGGAGACGCCCTTCATCTCCGCCTTGAGCTCGGCCGCATCCTCGCGCGCGCGGCCGCGGCGCGCGATCTCCTCGCCGCAGACCTTCTGGCGATGCCGGAGCTGCTCGACTCTCTGGAGGAGCGCGCGCCGCTCGGCGTCGAGGGCCCAGGGGTCTCCGCGCGAGAGGTCGAGCGTACCTCCCCGGTCGGCGAGCATCTGCTCGACCAAGGCGCGGTTCTCGACGACCCATCTGAGGTCGAGCATATCTAGTCAGGGGGGGCACTCACACATCATCTCGATGGGTGTTCGCGGCCCCCCCTGAAACCCCCCTCGCACGTCGCCGCCGCTGCGCGGCGCCGCCGTGCTCTGCGGTCGGCACGGCGCCGTGCTCTGCGGTCGGCACGGCGCCGTGCGGTCGGTGAGCGTAACACACCGGCCACGCGTGCTAGCATCGAGCGATGCTCGGCCGCGTGCGCAAAGCCGTCTTCCCCGCCGCCGGGCTCGGCACGCGCTTCCTGCCCGCCACCAAGGCCCAGCCCAAGGAGATGCTGCCCCTCGTCGACAAGCCGATCATCCAGTACGTGATCGAGGAGGCGGTGGCGGCCGGACTCACCAACATCATCATCGTCACCGGGCGCGGCAAGAACGCGATCGAGGACCACTTCGACGTCTCCTACGAGCTGGAGCGCCTGCTCCAGGAGCGCGGGAAGACCGACCTCCTCGACCAGGTCCGCGCCGTCTCCAACATGATCAACGTGTCGTACGTGCGCCAGGGCGAGGCCCTGGGGCTGGGCCACGCCGTGCTGGTCGCGCGCGACCTCGTGGGCGACGAGCCGTTCGCGGTCATGCTCGGGGACGACATCATCGACAGCGAGACGCCCTGCATGAAGCAGATGGTGCAGGTCTTCGAGAAGCACCAGGGGCCGGTCATCGCCGTGCACCAGGTGCCGCGGGCGGAGATCTCGGCCTACGGCGTCATCGACGGCGTGGCCGAGAAGGACGACGACCGCGTGTACCGGATCCACGACCTCGTGGAGAAGCCGAGCGCGGCGGAGGCGCCCAGCGACCTCGCCATCATCGGCCGCTACATCCTGACCCCCGACATCTTCGAGGCCCTGGCCACGACGCCGCGCGACGCCGCGGGCGAGATCCAGCTCACCAACGGCCTGCGCACGCTGAAGAACCAGCGCGCCATGTACGGCTATCGCTTCGAAGGCGTGCGCCACGACGCCGGCAACAAGCTGGGCTTCCTGAAGGCGACGGTGGAGTTCGCGCTCAAGCGGGACGACCTCGGGGGGCCGTTCCGCGAGTACCTGAAGGGCCTGAAGCTTTAGGGCCGGGCTCCGGCTCGGCTACGACTTGTCCTTCGTCGTCGTGGTGGACGCGGTCTTCGTCTCGCTGGAGCCGCCCGAATCCTTCGCGCCTCCGGACTTCGCGCTCTCCGACGTGCCGCCCTCCGACTTGCCGCCTTCCGACTTGCTGCCCTCGGACTTGCCGCCTTCACCCTTCGCCGCGTCGCCCTTGCCGCCCTTGCCCTCCGACTTGCGCGCGTAGTCGGTGATGTACCAGCCCGTGCCCTTGAACTGGATGGCGGGCGCGGAGAGGAGCTTCTGCACCTCGGATCCGCAGGTGGGGCAGATCGTGACCGTCGCGTCCGAGAACTTCCGGATGAGCTCGAACCGCCCGCATTTGGGGCACAGGTACTCGTAGAGCGGCAAATCAAGGCCTCCGCGACCACTGTAGCACGGCCCCGCGCGCGCCCTCAGTGCACCTCCGCCCAGCTCGAGCCCAGGCGCGCGTCCGCCACCAGCGGCACGTCCAGCTCCAGGGCGCCTTCCATGATCTCCTTGACGAGGGCGCGTGCCTTCTCCGCTTCGTCCTCCGGGACCTCCAGCAGCAGCTCGTCGTGGATCTGCAGGATGAGGCGCGAGCCCATCCGGCGGCGCCGCAGCTCGTGGTGCAGGTCGATCATGGCCTTCTTGATGAGGTCGGCGGCCGAGCCCTGCACGGGCGTGTTCATGGCCTGGCGCTCCGCCTCCATCCGCACCTGGAAGTTCTTGGCGTTGAGGTCGGGCAGGCGGCGCAGCCGGCCCAGCAGCGTGCGCACCATGCCCGTCTTGCGCGCGCTGGCGATCGTCTCGTCGATGAACGCGCGCACGGCCGGGTAGCGCGCGAAGTAGGCCTGGATGAACTGGTCCGCTTCCTTCTGGGTGACCCCGATGTCCTTGGCCAGCGTGAACGCGGTCTTCCCGTAGAGGAGCGCGTAGTTCACCATCTTCGACACCCGCCGTTGCTCGTCCGGGCTGACCGCGGAGAGCGGCCCGAAGATCTCGCGCGACGTGCGGTCGTGCACGTCTTCGCCCTTGCGGAAGGTGTCGATAAGCGTCGGGTCCTTGGAGAGGTGGGCGAGCACGCGCAGCTCGATCTGGCTGTAGTCCGCGCTGAGCAGCAGGTGTCCCGTCTCGGCCACGAAGGCCTCGCGGATGCGCCGGCCTTCCGCGGTGCGGATCGGGATGTTCTGGAGGTTCGGGTCGGCCACGCTGAGCCGGCCCGTGGCCGCCACCGTCTGGTTGAAGCTGGCGTGGATGCGCCCCGTGCGCGGGTTCACGAGCTGGGGCAGCGCGTCCACGTAGGTGGACTTGAGCTTCTGCACCGCGCGGTACTCGAGGATCTTCCGCGGCAGCTCGTGGTGCCGGGCCAGCTCCTCCAGGACTTCTTCCGCCGTCGACGACGCGCGCGTCTTGGCCGTCTTCTTCGCCGACTTCATTCCCAGCCGGTCGAACAGGATGTCGCGGAGCTGGATCGGCGAGTTGATGTTGAAGGGCCCGCCCGCCAGCTCGTGGATGCGCACGGTGAGGTCGGCGATCTGCTGCTCCATGTCCCGGCTCATGTCGGCCAGGAAGGGCACGTTGACCTTCACCCCCGCGCGCTCCATGTCGGCCAGGACCTCGACCAGCGGCAGCTCCATCTGCGCGTAGATGCCGGCCAGGCCTTCTTCATCGAGGCGCTTCGTCAGCGGCTCTTCCAGGCGCAGCGCGATGTCCGCGTCCTGGGTGGCGGCGGCGGCGGCCGCGGAGAGGCTGACTTCCCCACCGCCCTCGACGAGCGGGCTCGACGGCTGCGGCCGCTCGCCCAGGAACTCGACCGCGAGGTCCTCGAGCGAGTACTGCCGCCGTCCCGGATTCAGGAGGTAGGAGGCCACCAGCGCGTCGAAGCCCAGGCTCTCGCAGCCGAGCCCCTGCTCGCACAGCATGATCCGATCGTGCTTGCCCCGCGCGGAGAGCTTCTGGACGAGAGGGTCTTCGAAGAGCGGCCGCATCTTCTCGAAGAGCTCCGCCGCCGGGGTCGGGTCCGGGACTTCCAACGGCGAGTGGTGGAGCGGAATGTAGACGGCGTGCCCGCGCTTCCAGGCCAGGGCCACGCCGAGCGGCTGCGCGCGCATGGGCTCGCGCGTGTCGCGCACGAAGCAGACCGCGACCTTCCTGGCCTTGCGCGCCTCTTCGACCGCGGTGCTCACGGCATCGGGCTCGGTGAGGACGGCGTACTCCGTGCGGCTCGGCCCCGCCTCCGGCGCGTACTCCTTGGCCAGGGCGACGAACTCCAGCTCGGTGAACAGCGCGTTCGCGGCCGAGCGGTTCGGGGGCCGCCGCTTCAGGGCCTCGAGGTCGAGGGTGACGGGCACGTCCTCGCGCAGGGTCACCAGCTGCTTCGAGAGGATCGCGTTGTCCTTGTGGTTGACGAGTCCTTCGCGGTACGCGTTGCGCTTGATCTTCTCCGCGTTGGCCAGGACGTTCTCCAGCGGCCCGAACTCCTTCACGAGGTCGCGCGCGCCCTTCTCGCCGATGCCGGGGACGCCGGGCACGTTGTCCACGCTGTCCCCCACCAGGGCGAGCACGTCCACGACGCGCTCCGGCGGCACGCCCCACTTCTCCTCGACCTTCTTGCGGTCGTAGAGGGTCGAGTCCGCGCCTTCGCGGCCGGGGCTGATGACGAGGATGTCGTCGCCCACGAGCTGGAGGAGGTCCTTGTCGCCGGAGACGACCACGACCTTCAGGCCCTGCGCGACGGCCTGGCGGGCCAGGGTGGCGATCACGTCGTCGGCCTCGAATCCCGGAACGTCGATGCGCGGCAGGCCGAAGACCTCGCACACCCGGCTCACGTACGGAAGCTGTACCGCGAGGTCGTCGTCCATCCGTCTTCGGGTGGCCTTGTACTCGGTGTACTGCTGGTGGCGGAAGGTCGCGCCGGGCAGGTCGAAGGAGATGCCGACCCACTCCGGCTCTTCGTCTTCGTAGAGCTTGCGCAGCATCGTGGTGAAGCCGTAGACGGCGTTGGTCGGCAGGCCGCGCGTGGTGGCCAGGCCCTTGATGGCGAAGTAGGCGCGATGGAGCTGCGCGCTGCCATCGATCAGGTAGACGGTCTGGGGTCGGGCCATCCGATGATTCTATCCTCCGGCCGCGCCGTGGCCGGTCGCACGGCGGCGGCCGCGCCGAGGCCGGTCGAGTAGAATCGCCGTCCCATGTCGCGCCTGCTCGTGGCCCTTCTCCTCGCCCTCTCGCTCCGCGGCTGCGTCGCCTACGAGTTCGAGCACGAGTTCTGGATACGCGTGGACGGCTCCGGCTCCGTCAACGTCACCGCGCGCCCCGAGCTGTGGGCGGCCATGAAGGGCCTCGACGGCGCGCGCTCGCCCGACGACGACCAGGCGCGCCAGGCCGTGCGCGGACTGTTCGAGAGGTCCGGCCTGCGGGTGCGCCGCGTGACCCTGACCCATCGCGCCGGGCGGCCGTATCTGTTCGTCGCCGCGGACTTCTCGGACGTGAACCGCCTGGCGGGCACGCCCGCCTTTCCAGATCTGGCCCTGACCCTGCGGCCGGAGGGCGAGAACCTGCGCCTGGGCGGGCGCTGGTCCCGTCCGCCCGGGCTTCCCGATGTCGGGGTCGATGCGCGGGACGGGTTGATGGCCGTGCGCTTTCATCTGCCGAGCAAGGTCTACTCGCATCACAACGCCTTCGCGGGCGTCGAGCGCGGCAACATCGTCGGCTGGCGCGAGACGATCGCGGAGGGGCTGGCCGGCCGGCCCCTCGAGGTCGGCGCGCTCATGGATCGCCGCAGCATCCTGATGTCGACGGTCGGCCTGTTCGCGATCGCGATCGCCCTGGCCCTCGCGATCCTGGCCGGCGTCCTGTGGTGGGTGGTGCGCAAGGGGCGGAAGGCGCGGGCGGCGATACCGTAGGTCGCCGGCGGCCTTTTGCCGTCCGCTCATCGTCTTCCCCTCTCGTTTCGGTCCCATCCTGTCCGGCGCGCCCGCTAGCGTTAGCCAGGAGGTGGGACACGACGTGACGAGCCCGTCGTTCGACGGCACCCGCGCCCCGCGGTTGCTGGACCAGGTCCGCGACGCCATCCGCACGAAGCACTACAGCTTCCGCACCGAGAAGGCCTACGTCGGCTGGATCCGTCGGTTCATCGTCTTCAATGGCACACGGCATCCGGCCGAGCTGGGCGCGGCGGAGGTCGCGCGGTACCTCCAGCACTTGGCAGTGAGGGGCCGCGTCGCCGCTTCGACCCAGAACCAGGCATTCTCCGCCCTGATCTTCCTCTACACCGAGGTGCTCCATCGGAAGCTCGAGGGCCTCGAGACCGTCGTGCGGGCGAAGAGGCCCCAACGCGTGCCCGTGGTGCTTTCTCGGGACGAGGTGGCCGGCCTGCTTCGGCGGATGGAGGGCACACCGCGCCTCATGTGCTCGCTCATCTACGGCGCCGGCCTGCGGCTGCTGGAGTGCGCGCGCTTGCGCGTGAAGGACGTGGATCTGGATCGCGGCGAGCTGACGGTTCGCGATGGGAAGGGCCGCAAGGATCGCGTCACCGTCCTCCCGTCGTCGCTGACCGCTCCTCTCCGGGCCCAGTTGGATCGCGTCCGCCGCCAGCACCAGGTCGATCTGGCCCATGGCCTCGGCAGCGTCGAGTTGCCCGATGCCCTCGAGCGCAAATTCCCGCGCGCGCCCTGGGAGATCGGGTGGCAGTGGGTCTTCCCGGCAACTCGGTTCTACGACGACCCGCGCTCGGGCCGGCGGCGGCGGCATCATCTCCACGAGACCATCCTGCAGCGGGAGTTCAAGGCGGCAGTGCGGCTGGCCGGACTCACGAAGCCGGCGAGCTGTCACACGCTCCGCCACTCCTTCGCGACCCATCTCCTGGAGTCAGGGTACGACCTCCGCACCATCCAGGAGCTGCTCGGCCACAGCGACCTGAACACCACGATGATCTACACGCACGTCCTGAACCGGGGCGGGCGCGGCGTCCGAAGCCCGCTGGACGTTCCTCCCGCTTCTTGACCATGGACCCCGAGACGAGGCGCCGGAGCTTCTTCCTTCCCTTCGACGCGATCCGGCCTCTCGCTCCCGGACGTGGGCTCAGCTTTGCAACGGACCGAATCATGGTTGACGGCCATCCCGTGGGGTACATGTACCGGGAGAAGCCCGACCACCCCAACGACAGCGGCTGGCGATTCATGGCTGGCGACGAGCCGCGCGCTTACCTGAACGATCCGGACAATTGGGCGCTCTACGACGTCAACATCATCGCGAACTATGATCGCGACACGATTCCGTTCCTGGACGTCCCGATTGGCACGGCCTATGAGCGCCACCCGGAGCGAGGGCGTTTCCGATCCGTGTCCTTTCCCGAAGGGACCGACGACTCGGCATGACCTTGTCGGCAGGTAGTGCGCGCTGGGATTATCTGGTTATCCCGAACTGCGATATTCAGATATCCTCGGTCTGGGATATTCGATATCCCAGTTCGGGATACTAAGTGTTCTGCGGACCTAGTGACGCCGTGAGGGCGAGCGAGATGGCTCGTACGCGGCTCAGGTTGCTGGTTGCACTTGCGTTGTGTGTGTCAGTCGGCACGGTCGACGCAGGCGGGGCTTCACGGGTGGTCCGCATCGCGAGCTTCTCGCGCCTGTCTCCTGACCAGGCGACCTTCGTACTTGAGGGCGTGGGGCTTCCCGCGGCCCGGCAGTGCCAACGCGCGACGATCCATGCGCGGTACGCACCCTGGCCACGGTGGCCGTGGGAAGCTGAATTGGTGACTCACAAGCGGCACCGTGAGGCGCTGGATGAACTGGCGCGTGAGTACAAGGCCGCCACGGACACACGGTTCGGTGTGCTGGGTACTGGTCTCGGAGAGGATCCAGGGAACGGGGAATGCCACTTCATGAGCCGTGCACTGGCGATCGAAGAAGAGGGCGACGGCCGTCTCGTCGTCTACTCGTACTTCAAGCATCCTTGAAGGGCCGCAGAACAACAAGATGCAGCTGACGAGGTCCGAGTATTCACGATGGCGGCCCTCGCAGCTGATCTTGGTGTTCGACGGACGTCCAAGGCAGGGTCGGGGTTGATCGATCGACGACCCGTGAGGCTCATCCGAACCGCGCTCGACAGCCCGCGCATCATGGAGACGCTCGCCCGTGAGATTCCGGATCGCCCTGGTATCGCCGCCACGGCGGGGCTCGTCGGGGGTAGCGTCAAAGGACCACGTTTCACTCTTGTGTGGTCCGATGGCGAGGGAAGGCAATACAAGGCCTCCGGCCTCGTTCATGACGGCACATCAGGTCGCCTGGTCACTATCCAGTTTCGTCCCGATCGCCGCAATTGGTTCGTGGGCCTCGGGGCAGGCGCCTTGGTCTTCTCGGCGCTCGCGGCTACAGAGGTTCTCTCTTGGTCGGCTTCAATGACAGCCGTCGGAGCGAGCATCGTCGCAACAATCGTCGGGCTTCGGCTGCAGCTCGTCCCCAGAGTGTTCGTGGAAGGCATTACTGAATGGCTCCAGTCACTGCTCGAGGCCAAGTGAACCGTCACGCCGTCGAACAAACAGATGCAGCGGACGAAGCCTGCGCAAGCGATGGAGCTTCGCCGCTGATCTGTGTGTTCGGCGGACCCACAGCGGGCAAAGGAGCGAACGAACGGCATCGTCTTCGGCGTGGCTGACCACCTTCGGTACTCCTGATCGTCCCCGCACGATCGACGGTCACGCGCTTTGGCCCGGACCGAAGCAGTGGCTAGTCGTGAATGCGCTGGTGCCTTCGCGGGCTGCGTTCATCCTGCTGTGCCCGAAGTCGGTTCCCGCAGAATGGTGGTACTCGCCAGACCTCCAGACAGCGGTCGGCTTCCTCCATGCACCCTTTTCTGCTGACCCGCGTCTTACCGATGCCCTTCGTATGTTCGGCCCGGATCATCCTCCGGTGGTGTTTCTCGGGGACATGGATCCCGTGGCGATTGCTCAGTATCTGGCGGCCCAACGCATGTTCGCCGCGACGGGCGGGCCGGAGCTCGCCTATGGCGGCATGAGCGACCCATGGCTGGCAGCTATGGGCGACTCCGCTTGGCCTCTGGCACGGCTACGCATTCGCATGAGTGCGCCCGAGGTGCGTCTCCTGCGAGCTCTCGAGTCATCCACCCGATTGGAGGACCTTGTTGGCCCGGATGGCGCAAAGCTCCTTCGCACTGGGTTCAAGGTCGAGCTCGAGGCGGCTCTAAATCCGGCAGTTCACAGTCCAGCTCACAAGCGGCGACTGTTGGGTCATCTACGGGAGATCGCCGGCAGGACGGCTCAAGGAGGAGCGAGCGTACCCAACGGCCGCCGAACAAAGCGTTGAAGCTGTCAAGCCTCACATGGCACGATGGGTTCGGCTTGCAGCTTAACGCAGTGTTGGACGGACCTCGGAGCGTTATGCGCGCACGACCAACGGCCGTCCTCGCGGCCAGTCTACTCATCACGGCCTGCGACAAGGTCTACTTCGCGCGAATCGATGTCGGACCGTACGCGAGCCAAGTGGGGATCGTGGCGCTCGGTCCAGCGGATCACGAGCGTGCGCTAGCGATCTTTCGGGCTACAGCCCGCGAGCTGGGTCTCAGCTGCATACCTGCCAAGTACCCAATCATTACCGACTCGTACAGTCCTCATGAGTACCAGCTGTCTTCCTGCACCCTCGAAGGAGACTTCACACAGGTGCAGCTGGCCGATAGCCCTACCCATGTCTCAATTGAGGTCCACAAGATCGGTGGGTTGGGCGAACCGGCCTTCTTTAAGAAGTGCCGCACTCGCTTCGCCGAAGGCTATGGCGCTGCTTTTCCGAGCGACAGGGTCACAGTGCGTTACCCGTACCGCTGGGGCGCTGCCCCCCACCAGTCATGAAGAGGGACGCCTTCGAAGGGCCGTCCAACAATGCGTTGAAGCTGACGAGCCTCGCATCGCGGGGTGGGCTCGGCTCGCAGCTTAACGCAGTGTTCGCCGGACCCCTGAGGAGCGGTACAATCGGCTCATGAGTCCCGCGAAAGAACAGCTCATCCGCCTGATCCAGGATCAGCCGGAAGACAGCTCCGTGGACGAGATCGTCCGGGAGCTTGCCTTTGCGGCCATGGTCGAGCGGGGGCTCGCCGATTCCGACGCCGGCCGAACCATCTCGCATGAAGAGATGGGGCGTCGAATCGAGTCTTGGCGAAAGTAGTCTGGACCGTCGAGGCCGAACAGTGGTTGCGGCGCATCCACGATTACATCGCCCGCGACAAGCCGGCCGCCGCCTTTGGCGTGATCGAGTCGCTGTACAGGCGAGCCGAAATCCTCACTCAATTCCCGGAGATCGGTCACGTCCATAGGACGCCGTCCGGTCGTGAAGTGCGAATCCTGCTGTGGGGTCATTATCCGATCGTTTATCTGCAGCGAGCGACGGATGAAGTCCACATCCTGGGCGTCTTCCATGGGGCGATGGACCTGAAGCACTATGTGCCCTAGCCTGCGGGAAGAGGCCGGCGAACAAACAGATGCAGCGGACGAGGCCGGCGCAAGCGATGGAGCCTCGCCGCTGATCTGTGTGTTGGACGGACCTCGGAG
>Ga0209382_10009475_pt1 | contig 12189 bp, 10 predicted proteins | sample SoiMetdeltSBSDD5_FD_187599 | JGI IMG/M metagenome (GOLD analysis project Ga0209382, IMG submission 187599) | Bulk soil microbial communities from a Populus tree surrounding site in Tennessee, USA - Soil MetaG P. deltoides SBSDD5 (SPAdes) (version 2) | ecosystem: Environmental > Terrestrial >... | reverse complement strand
ACTGTCGTAAGCGGCGGATTCGCGAGCACCGCGGCCGGAATGTCGTCGAAGCCGATGATGGACACCGTGCCCGGAACATCGATAGCGCGCTCCTGCAGAGCGCGCAGCGCGCCGATCGCGATCAGATCGCTCGCCGCGACGATCGCATCGAACGCCTCGCCGCGCGCCAGCAGCTCGCATGCGGCGTCGTAGCCCGACTGCTCCATCGTGATCGCATCGACCTGTAATGCCGCGCTGACGGCCGCGCCAGCAGCTGCGAGCGCCTCGCTGTAGCCGCGGTAGCGCTCGAGAAACTCCGGATAGTGACCCGAGGCGCTGCCGAGGAATGCGATCTGGCGGCGACCGAGCTGCAGCAGATGCTGAGTCGCTTGCTGTCCGCCATGAAAGTTGTCGCAGCCGACCGAAAGTCCCGGCTGCCCTGCCATCACCGCGCCCCAACGCACGAAGTGCGTGCCCTGATGCACCAGCTGCTCGAGACGCAGGCGATATTGCAGAAAGTCACCGTAGCCGAGCAGGATGATGCCGTCCGCCTTGCGGCTGTCCTCGTAATCGACGTGCCAATTCCCCGACTGCTGCTGGAACGACACGAGCAGGTCGTAGCCACGCTGCGCACAGGCGCGCGTGATCGAGCCGAGCATCGCGAGGAAGAATGGATTGATCAGCGAGTCATCCGGCGTCGGGTCCTCGAACAGCAGCAGCGCCAGCGTGTTCGAGTGCTGGCAGCGCAAGTTGGAAGCGTTCTTGTCAACCTTGTAGTTGAGCTGCTGCGCGATCGACTCGATGCGCCGGCGCGTCTCTTCGCTGACCATCGGGCTGCCGCGCAACGCGCGCGAGACCGTCGGTTGCGACACACCGGCCAGGTAAGCAATATCAATTGAGGTGGGCTTGCCCTGCATCCTCAATCCCCCATTTTCATCCAACGAATCTTTGAATCAGCGAGCGGCGTTATCATGCCACAGCCATGGGTACTTTAAATCCGCGCCAGCCGGCGATCTTTTTCGGTCACGGCAATCCCATGAATGCGTTGGGAAACACCGAGTACGCCCGCGGCTGGGCTGCGCTCGGCGCGCGCTTGGCGCGGCCGCGTGCGGTGTTGTGTATTTCGGCGCACTGGTATGTGCCGCAGCTCGCCGTCACCGCGATGGCCGCGCCGCGCACGATTCATGACTTCGGCGGCTTTCCACGCGAGCTCTTCGCCGTCCAGTATCCGGCGCGCGGCGACCCGGCGCTCGCGCGGGAGGTGCAGCAACTGCTGGCACCGCTCGAAGTGGATCTCGACGAGCGCTGGGGCCTCGATCACGGGACGTGGTCGGTGCTGTGCCACGTGTTTCCGAACGCGGATGTACCGGTCATCCAGCTGAGCATCGATGAAACACGCGCGCCGCATTTTCATTACGAGATCGGTAGCCAGCTGCGGCCGCTGCGCGACGCCGGCGTGTTGATCATGGGCAGCGGCGACATCGTGCACAATCTGCACGCGTACGCGTGGGGCGGGCATCCTGTCGAACCGTACGATTGGGCAACGCGCTTCGAATCGAGAGTTCGCGATCTCATCGACGCGCGCGAGCACGCGCCGCTGGTCGATTACGCAGCGCTCGGTAAGGACGCACTGCTTTCGGTGCCAACGCCGGAGCACTATTTGCCCTTGTTGTACGTGCTCGGCGCCGCCGCTGCGGATGACGCGATATCATTCCCGGTCGAAGGCATGGACGGTGGCTCGGTCTCCATGCTTGCAGTGCAGTTCGGATAAAGAAGGAGACACTCGATGATCGACCATACCGGCGTCGTCGCCACGAACTACGAGAAGAGCAAGCAGTTCTACACGCGCGCGCTCGCGCCGCTCGGCTATCAGCTGATGATGGAGCTGCCGAAGGAAGTGACCGGCGGCCGCGGCGTCGCAGGCTTCGGCGTGCCGCCGAAACCGGACTTCTGGCTCGCGCAGAATGAAACGCCGAACAAGCCGCCGATACACATCGCGTTTCGTGCGGACACGCGCGCGCTAGTCGATGCGTTCTACAAAGCCGCAATGGCAGCGGGCGGACGCGACAACGGCGGCCCGGGGCCGCGACCGCATTACCATGAGAAGTACTACGGCGCGTTCGTGCTGGATCCGGACGGCAACAACATCGAAGCCTGTTGTCACGTGTAGCTCCCTATCCAAGCACCTTGCGTGCCTGCGCGTCGGGGTCCTCTTTCACTTCGCACTTGGTGTCGAAGATCATCGTCGGCAGTGCGCTCGCTGACACTGCCGGCCAGCGCGGCAGTCCGCTGTGATTCGGATTACCCGTGCGAGCGAACTGGATCCACGCCTGACTCACCTTCGCTGCCAGCTCGCGCGCTTCCTGCGTTCCGCCGGTCGCGTTGGCGCAGCGATCGATGTTGTCGAACGCGAATGCCAGCTCGGAGCAGTGATAAGCGAGCGGCGTGCCGTCGAGCACCGGCGTCTTCCAGGCGAACCAGTACAGATAAGCGGGTGCATTGGCAGCCTGCAGTTGTGCTTGGCGCACCGCTGACACACGAAACGTCGCGGTCGCGCCGATGATTGCAGCGATCTCGAACGGCAACGCGCCTGGATGACCCTGCTTGAACGCCGCGACAACGTCGCGCGCAGCCGGCCCGTACGTCTTCGTGACTTCCGTCACCAGCCACTCGTCCGTCAGTGCACGCGGATCGGGCATCGCGCCCGCCGGCGAGAACTCGTGCATCGTCGTGCCGATGAGCATCGGTACATGCGCAGCGAGCGCCGGTGCCTGCGGATCGAACGGATGCGCGGTCACGATCGTGCCGTCGACCCACGGCTGCCAGCCCAGTCGCTCGGTAATCGAGGCACGCGGATTGGTAGAGAGCAGCTTGTTCTTCACACCCGTCGCAATCTCGACCAGTCGCGCTGCCGGAACCTGAGTCAGCTGCTCGCTGCCGATGCCTTGTGCCTGCAACTCCTTCAACACTGCAGCGGCCTGTGCCGCCGAAGCATCGGCACTCGCGAGTTGCAGCTGTGAGCCGCTCTGCACGATCGCCTTGTGAAACAGACCTTTCGCCGACGGCATCGCCATCAGCGTGCTGACTTTCGCGCCGCCGCCGGACTGACCGAAGACCGTCACGTTCGCAGGGTCGCCGCCGAAGCGGCCGACGTTGTCGCGCACCCACTGCAGCGCCGCGACGATGTCGAGCATGCCGACGTTGACGGAGCGCGCGTAGTTCTCGCCGCCGACCGCTGCCATGTTCAAGTAGCCGAAAACATTCAGGCGGTGATTGATGCTGACGACGACGACATCGCCGCGACGGCTGAGATTCTCGCCGTCATATGACGGCAGCTCCTGCGACGAGCCTGCCTCGTAACCGCCGCCGTGCAGCCAGACCATGACGGGCCGTTTGCTGCGATCTTGAGCGCCCGGGGTCCACACGTTGAGACGCAAACAATCTTCGCCCGGATGGCCGTCGTCCCAATCGAACAGAAACGCGACCCGGTCGAACGCCCATCCGCCGCGCACCGGCTGCGGGCACACCGGCCCGTAGCTCATCGACGCGCGCACTTGCGTCCACGGCGTCACCGGCGTCGGCGGCAAGAAACGCGCCTCGCCCGCCGTCGTACCTGCGTAGGGAATGCCTTTGAAAGTCACGACGCCGTTGCGAACGTAGCCACGAACCTTGCCCGCGGAGGTTTCGACGATCGCGCTCGTCGGCGTCGTGATGACGGACTTGCCGGCGCCCTCGCGCACCGCGCCGAGCGCGACACCGGGCACGCCACCTGCGACGGCAGAAACGCCGGCGAGCTTCGCAGCACCGGAAAGGAATTCGCGTCGCGACGTCTGGCTCATGAGCCCCCCCTGCTTCGTGTTAATTTGAAGTATGGGCTCGCCTGCTTCCAAATGCATGCGACTGCATCGACCGGGCTCGCAGCTGGTCGCCGGAACGCGACCGCTGCCGGTCCCGCAGCCAGGACAACTGCTGTTGCGAGTACATGCCTGCGGCGTGTGCCGCACCGACCTGCACGTCGTGGACGGCGATCTGCCGTTTCTCGGTGCACCGCTCGTACCGGGACACGAGATCGTGGGCGAAGTCGTCGCACGAAGCGACGGTATCAGCGTGCCGCTCGGCACCCGACTCGGCGTGCCCTGGCTCGGGTACACGTGCGGACAATGCGAGTTCTGCTTGCGCGGTGAAGAGAACCTTTGCGATCACGCGCGCTTCACGGGTTATCACCTCGATGGCGGCTATGCCGAGCACGTCGTCGCCGACGCGCGTTACTGTTTCGAGCTACCGCCTTCGATGGACGCTGCGCATGCCGCACCGCTGCTGTGCGCGGGTTTGATCGGCTATCGCTCCTGGCGCTTCGCTCGTGACGCGCAGCGACTCGGGATCTACGGCTTCGGTGCCGCCGCGCATATAGTCGCGCAGGTCGCGCGTTGGCATGGCCAGGAGATCTACGCGTTCACTCGGCCGGGGGATGTCCAGGCACAGCAGTTCGCAACGAGCCTCGGGGCTTGCTGGGCTGGCGACAGCGACAAGCAGCCACCAGCACGACTCGATGCCGCAATCATCTTCGCGCCGGTCGGCGCGCTGCTGCCGGTGGCGCTGCGCGCGCTGCGAAAAGGCGGGACGCTGGTCTGCGGTGGTATTCATATGAGTGACATTCCAGCGATGCCGTATTCACTGCTGTGGGGCGAGCGATCGATCCGCTCCGTCGCGAACCTGACACGGCGAGATGGGGTTGAATTCCTCGCGCTGGCGGCGCGGATTCCGGTCGAGACGCAGGTCGAGACATTCGCGTTGGCGAACGCGAACGAGGCACTGGGCCGCTTGCGCAAAGGGGCGCTGACTGGTGCCGCGGTGCTACTGCCCTGAGCCTAGCGGCATCGAGATCACGACGACGTGCTGGACGTAGTCGTGCTTGACATGAAACCCGAGGCTCTTCGCCAGCTCGATCATCGGCAGATTGTCGTGCAGCACGATGCCTTCGATGCAGGTGATGCCGCGCCACTGAGCGAAACGTACGAGCTCGGTGAACAGCAAGCGCGCGATGCCCTGGCGTTGCCAGCGATCGGTCACCGTAATGCCGAGCTCGACGCAGCCGCGACGATCCGTCTCGCCGTAACGCGCAACGCCGATGAACCGCTGGCAGCCGTCCTCCTCCGTCGTGGCGATGAACGCCATGCGCCGGTCGTAATCGATGTCCATCAAGCGGTCGAGCAGGTGCGGCGGCAGAAACTTCAGCGGCGTCATCAACCGAAAGTAGCGGGTGCGCTCGGAAAGCGAATTGATGAACTCGATCTCGCGCTCGCGATCGTCCGACCGCAGCGGACGAGTGCACACGCGCACGCCGTTGCGCGCGCTCGCTTGCGAGGTCCAGCGCGCCAAGAACTCGGCGGTTACTTCGTGGGTTTCCTGCACTCCGGAATCGTCCGCCGCATGCGCCGCGCGAAGCTGCGCAGACAGACTTCGTTCTCGCTCAGGGGACCGACGGTGTAGCTGCTCGACGCCATGCCTGCCTGCACGCGCTCGATCAGCGTCTTGTCCTCGACGTTCACCTGCCGGTTGATGCGCCAGTTCAGGTAGCGCGCAGCACGCATCTCGCGCCGCGTGTCGGGATGCACGTACGCGATCTCGCGAATCATGGTCTCGGTCGGCGACACCGGGATGAACTGCATGAAGTCGATCTGGTCGGGATAGATGTCGAAGGCGACGTTCGGCCACAGCTTGAAATAGGTCCACAGCCGCTGACGTTCGGCAGGCAAGTACGCAACATTCGGCAACAACCGCTGATACAGGCGCTCCGACCAATTGCTGCTGATCTGGTCCTGCAGGACTCCGGACATCTTGTCGATCCACTCCCGCGCCTCGATCGCGTAGCTGCGACCGAACAGGCGCGTGAGCCCGGGATGCGCAACCGGGATGTGCATGCCATCGGAATAATTGTCGGCGACATTCTTCCAGTTCACCTGACGGGGCCGCAGTGTGACGCGACCCTGCGGCACCAGCTCCTCCATGCGATACGCGGCGAGCTCGTTCGCGTACGGCGCTGCCATCTCGCGCACGCTCGGCAGGCCCGGCTCGAAGCGCACGAACACGAAGCCCATGAAGATTTCCTGTTCGAGCGCGACGAGGCCGCGACTCGCCATGTCCAGGCCGGGGAACGAAGTGCGCTGGGGCACGCCGATCAGCTTGCCTTCGAGCGAGTAGCTCCAGTGATGATACGGACACGCGATGAGGTTGCCGCAGTTGCCCTTCTGTGCGTCGAGCAAGCGCGACGCGCGATGGCGGCACACGTTGTAGAAGCTGCGCAGCTGACCGTCCTTGCCGCGCACCGTGACGACCGACTCGCCGAGCAGGTCGAAGCGGTGGTAGTCGCCGATCTGCGGAATGTCGTTGCTGTGGCAGACCAGCTGCCAGCTGGTGCGAAAGATCGAGCGCTTCTCCAGCTCGAAGAAAACGGGGTCGTGATAGATCCAACCCGGCAGACCGAAGTCATCTTCATCCGGGTGAGCCGGCCGAGGCGATTCGATGGCGGCGCTCATGTCAGCAAGAATCGCCGCCCCAGCGCCCGATGTCCAGCCGGGGAAATCCAGGGCACTGTAGGTCGGGCTTCAGCCCGACTCCGCCGCCCGTGCCTTGCTGGCAGCCCAGGCGATCGGAAAGCCGATCAAGAACATATGCACGATGATCCCGGTCGCGAACGACAGCGGGATGAACCGCCACTTGCTCGGGGTCGCCGACAGCTGCATCACCACCAGATTCATGACCCAGTAGACGAGGAAGCCGAACACCGGCCCCCACACGATCGGCTTGCGCACCAGGAACGTCAGCTGCCGGCTGATCCCATAAAAGATGGCGGCGATCAGCAGCATCATCAGATAGTGCAGCAGCAACCCGAGCGCGGCGGTGCCAGTGCCGCCCTCGAACGATGATTGCCCGAGCAGGCCGCTGGCGACGAACTGCAGCAGGCTCTGCGGCGGCATGCCGCGCCAGGCCGAATAGGTGATCGCATACGTGATGTCGAGCGTCCCGGCGATCAGGCCTCCGACCAGAATGGCCATCCCCGGCGAGTAGCGGCGCATAGTTGGTGTTCTCCGAAAGCGCGGAGCCGGGACGATAGCGTCCGAGGCGCAGTTTTGCACGCTCACCGGCGAGAATCGCTCCATGCGCGACTAGTCGACGATGAACAGCCTGGCGCCGCGCTCCGTGGACGAGCGATGCGGTTCGGCGTTGTCAGCCACCTGATAGCTCATGCCGGGGCGCAGTACGAACTGGCGGCCGTCTTCGAGCTCGGTGTGCAACTCGCCTTCGATGCAGAACAGGATGTGGCCCTTGCTGCACCAATGATTCGCGATATAGCCCGGCGTGTACTCGACCATCCGCACGCGGATGCTGCCGAAGTTGCGGGTGCGCCAGTATGCGAAGCCGGCATCGCCGGCGTGCTCGGTCGGCTCGATCGTCGACCAGTCCGTCGTGCCGAAGGGGATGTCGGTCATCTTCATGAAATGCTCCGCCGCGGCTGTGCATTGCGTGGCGAACCGCCCCACTGCCGCTTCCACGCGCGCCGCAGATGGAGGCTCGAGCTGTATCCGGACGTCTCTGCGGCCTGCGCGACACTTGCGCCGCGCTCGATGAGTTGTCGTGCACGCTCCAGCCGAATGCTCCGCAGGAAATCCAGCGGCGACAAGCCGCAGTGCTGCACGAACAGTCGCAGCAAGTGACGTTCCGTGACGTGACCTATGGCTGCCATCGCCGGCATGTTCCACTCGCGCTCCGGAGCCGCACAAATGGCCTCTTGCACTCGATGCACGGCTGCGGCGCTGTGCCGTCGATGTCTGAGATACGGCGATAGCTCAGTGTCTCGTGCCGAACGTCGCAAGTACACGACCATATCCTGTGCGACGTTTACGGCCATCGCTTCACCGCACTCCTCCGCTATCAGGTGCAGCGCGAGATCGATCCCGGCTGTGATGCCCGCTGTGGACGCCACGCGACCGTCCACTACGAATACGCGATTGCTCACGACGGAAACACGCGGCGCAGACGATTTCAGCAACTCCAGCATGTCGTGATGGGTCGTGCAGCTGCGCCCGTTCAGCAATCCGGAACGCGCCGCGAGCAATGTGCCCGAGCAGATCGTCAGCAGGCGATCCGCGGAGTCTGCTGCCGCCAGGCGCGGCCGCATCACCTTGCCCAGCCAGTGCGCGATCGCGAGCACTTCCGGCGTAGCTCGACGCACATGGACGGAGGGTTGCCCGACGAGCACGACCCAGGTCGTGGTCTCGAAGGCGTCGGGCAGCGGCTCCAGCTGAATCGGCAGCCCGACCGACGTTGCCACCGACGGCGCCGGGCCCGCGAACCGCAGGCGAAACTGCGCACGCTTGCCCTGCTCGGCAAGGCGCGTATTCACCAAGCGAAACGCTTCGGCTGCGCCAGCGATGTCGAGCAGCAACGAGTGTGGCGCCACCACGAACAACACATCGAGCGGCGCTGCTGGATCGTTTAATTTCATGTCCGGGGCACTCTTCGCCGGGAGCATTGTCCGTTTTCGATTCATTTCTGTCGACCAAACGATTCAGCCGCACAAGTGAGTTGATACAAAATAGCACGTTCGGACAATTCAGTTGCGACTCGGAACCGGACACAGGTCGAGGTCTGATTTTGATCCTCGTGCGTCGGTCCGCGGTAGCGCCGGCGCCGGCCATCGCCCGTAGCATGCGGTCGATGAGTCCCTGGTAACCCGCTCGGATGCTGTTACGCACCCTTCCCGATTTCGTTTCCGCTCACGCCGAGGTCCAGCAAGCGTTCAACTCGAAATGGGGTCGGGAGAATTGCATCGTCTGGGGCCGCGCGCGGCGCTCGAAGTTCGGCCCACGCACGCACAGCCTGTCGATCCGCGCGGTGTGGGGCGGCGAGGAGCGTTGCCAGTTCGACGGCCGCACCGTCGCAGTCGATGACGACAGCTTCCTGATCCTGAACAACGGGCGCGTCTGCACCACGCAGATCGACTCGCCGCAGCCGGTGGAGTCGTTCGCGATCTACTTCGGCCCGTCGCTCGTCGAGCGCACCTACGGCGCGCTCACGCTCTCGATCGAGAAGGCGCTCGAGCGCGGCGACGCTGTCCTCGAGCGCTCCGCTGAGTTCCTGGAAAGTCTGCAGCCGCACGACAAGCTGGTCAGTCCGGTGCTGCGCTTCATCCGGCTCCATGTCCTGCGCGGCATCGACGACGAGGCGTGGTACGACGAGCAACTGACCTTCCTGCTCGAGCGCATGCTCACGCACCGCGACGGCCTGATCGATCGGATCGAGTCGCTGCAGCTCATCCGCACGACGACGCGACGCGAGATCTACCGCCGCATCAGTCTCGCCACCGACTACCTGCATTCGAACTATCGACAACCGATCGATCTGGAGACGCTCGGCAAGGCGGCGTGCCTGTCGAAGTTTCACTTTCTGCGATTGTTCACCCACGTCCACGGCATCACGCCGCATCAGTACCTGCTGCGTAAACGTGCCAAGACGGCTCTGCGCTTGCTGCAAACTACGCCGCTGGATGTCTGCGAGATCGCCTCGAGCGTCGGCTTCACGCAGCGCCACGCTCTGCTGCGGCAGATGCGCCGCTGGACCGGCCTCTCGCCCCGCGAGATTCGTCGGGCCGAATCCGTCCCGGCGCTGGAGTCCTGACGAAATTGGGCGGCGGTGTCGCAGCACCGCCGCCCAGATCCCCACACCGTTACTGCTTCTTTACAGCTTCACGGTCACGCCGGCGAAGATGAAGCGACCGAGGGCGTCGTACACCTGCGGGAACGTGTTGCCATTGCCTGTGTTACCCACGCTGGAGTTGATCGACGGATCGTTGTCCAGGATGTTGTTGATGCCCAGACGCACCTGCGCCTGATCCGACATCGACCAGCTGCCGAACAGATCGAAGTAGTTCTCGTGCGGCAGATGACGATCGATGCGATTCAGCGGCGCATCGTCCTGCGTGACGCTGCTGATGTAGCGATGCGTCAGCGCCAGGTCGACGTTCCACGGAGTCTCCCAGCCGATGCGGAAGCGCGTGCGCAGCTCGGGATTGACCGCGGTGCTCAAGCTGCTGACGCAGTTGCCCGCAAACAAGCCTTTGCAGTCGAACTCCGGGAAGCCTTCCGCACCCGGATCAGTGATGATCTTGTCGAGGAAGGTGCCCGTCAGGTTGAAGTTCAACGAACCCCAGCTGCCGATATCCAGGCCGGTGTAGTTCATGTTCAGGTCGACGCCGGCGGTCTCGAGACCGCCGATGTTGATGTTGAGGTCGTCGACGTTGCCGTCGCCGACCCACAGCGCGCCGTTCGCATCGCGATGAATGCGCCCGCAAGCTGCCGCATCGTTGAACCCGTAGCACGCGTCCAGCGTGTTGGACGCACCGAACGTCGAGATCAGGTCGTCCACCTTGATGTCGAAGTAGTCGACCGACACGGACAGGCCCGGTGCGAAGCGCGGAGTGAACACGATGCCGTAGGAGTACGTGTCCGAGGTCTCCGGCTGCAGGTTCTGGTTACCGCCCTGGTTGAACTGATACTGGCCCGCGGGGCTGTCGAGGTTGTCCGAACCGAACTGTCCTGCCGGAACGCCCGTCGCCACGCACTCCGCGAGGGACGCGACCGGCGGCGGCGGCGCCGCCTGACCGGGCAGCACTTCGGGGAACTGCACGTTCTGGCCGCACGGATCGCCATCCATGTCGAACAGGTTGAAGCCCTGCGCGGTGAACAGCTCGACGATGTTCGGCGCACGCACCGCGCGCTGGTAGCTCGCGCGGAAGCGGACGTCTTCGATCGGCGCCCAGTCCATGCCGACCTTGTAGGTGTCGGTCGTGATGCCCGAGCTGTAGTCCGAGTAACGATACGCGGTATCGAACGACAGCTGCTCGGCGAACGCTTTGCCCTGGACCAGCGGGATGCTGGCTTCCATGAACACGTCGTTGACGTTGGTCGAGCCGGCGATGCCGATCGTCGGACCACCCGAGCCCGAGAGCAAGCCCTGCGCCTGCAGGTCGTCCGGCGTGTTCTCCAGCTTGTCGCGGCGGTTTTCGATGCCGAACGCGATCTTGACCGACTCATTCGCCCACGGCAGCTGGGCACCGATCGTGCCGAGGTCGCCGGTGATGACGCCTTGCGTGACGTTCTGGTCGATCGTGCCGGTCTGGATGCCCGGAGCCTGGATGTAGTTCAAGGCTTGCGGCGTGATGCCGCCCGGCGTGAACACGTTGTACGGCACGCAAGTCGAATCCGAGCCATCGACCACCGAGCGGCACACGATGTTGCCGTCGGCATCGCGCACTGCGTCCAGCGCCCGGTTGATCTTCGGGATCGAGAAGAAGTTCAGCGTGAGCTGATTCGCGCTGGTGCGCGAGAACTGCGTGCTGACGTCATACGTCCAGCCTTCCGCGATGTCGCCGCGCGAGCCGATCAGGCCGCGGAACGACGAGTTGTGGAAGTCCGCCTGACGGCCGCCGCCTTCGACGTTACGACGGCCGATCAGCATCGGCACGAAGTTCGGATCGGCGAGGAACGGCCGGCCCGTCGCCGGATTGATCGTCGTGGCCGCTGCCTGTGCCGGAGCTCCGCAACCGATCGTCGTCGCCTGCTGCGCCGACAGCAACGGGTTGTCGCAGCTGACCAGCGTTGTGTCGCCGAGGAAGATGCCGCCGGGCGCGACCTGCGCGACCGAGCGGACGTCCGTGAACATCAGCTGGGTGTACAGGTCGGCGAACGGCGCCAGCTCGTAGTGACCCATTGCGCCCAGGCTGTAGCGCGTGTCGGGCCGCAGGTAGTAGTTGGTGGGACCGAAGTTGTATTGGTCGGTCGCGTTGTTGAAGGGTCGGAACGCTTGACCGTTCAACGACGAGTTGTACGTCGGCAGCGGATTGGTATCCGGCACGTCGTCGCCGCCACCCACCTTGCCGTCCGGACCGTTGCTCGCGTTGCTGTTCGCACCCAGGTCGGTGAATCGGCCGGGGAAGGCCGTGCTGGAGCCACCGCAGGCGAACGACACCGTCGGGTTCACGTCGAGCGCGCAGGCCGAGTAATCGCGGTCGCGCTGCAGGATCGACTTGTTGTCCTGGTAAGACGCGTACGCCGTGATGTTGCCGCGGCCGTCTTCAGTGCTGACGCCCATGATGATCGTGCCCTGGACGCCATTGCCGTCCGTCACGTTGCCATCCGGCAGTGCGAACTG
>Ga0209382_10009473_pt1 | contig 12191 bp, 11 predicted proteins | sample SoiMetdeltSBSDD5_FD_187599 | JGI IMG/M metagenome (GOLD analysis project Ga0209382, IMG submission 187599) | Bulk soil microbial communities from a Populus tree surrounding site in Tennessee, USA - Soil MetaG P. deltoides SBSDD5 (SPAdes) (version 2) | ecosystem: Environmental > Terrestrial >... | reverse complement strand
AGCATTGGCTTTGAGGCACGTATGTGTCGGAATGCCGTCGCCAATGCTGATGACCGCACGCCATTTAGCGAACTTGGCACCGAGCTCCTTATACTCTTTAACTCGTGCCCGAAGTCCGTCGAGCCCCTCGGTCACAACTTCACCGGGAAAGCCCGGAATATCTACGGGGCCTTTATCGACTTTGATACCGGCCATGATGCCCTTCTTCGAGAGAAGCTGGGGAAACGGCGTGCCGTCCAAGGCCGCGGTTCGGATGGTTTCGTCGAAAAGGATCACACCGCTGATGGCCTCCTCGATACCCTTTGTCGTAAAGAGCAAATCGCGGTAGGCGCGGCGATTGTGATCGCTGGATTCGATTTTGATGCTGTCGAAACGTCTTTTGATCGTACCCATACTCTCGTCGGCCGCGAGGATTCCTTTTCCCTTTGCCACCATCGACTGAGCAACGGTTTCAAGTTCTTGTTTGGACATGTTTTCTCCTCCTTATTGGAAGTAGGACGCTTTTATCTTTGCATTCCAGGCGACGCGTCGCAAGCGTTTCCAAACCTTTTTGATTGTGCATCGGCGGGTAGTTTGTTATTAGGAATCAATATGGGTGCCTTACTCATTCACTGGTTGATAAGCGCCGTGAGCCTATTGATCGTCACCTATGTTATTCCTGGCATCCAGGTGAGCGGGTTCGGCACGGCGCTTATTGCTGCCATCGTCATCGGTCTGATCAACGCAACCCTCGGGTTTGTCCTTAAACTGGTCACCTTCCCGCTGACGCTATTGACCCTGGGGCTCTTCTGGTTTGTGATCAACGCCCTCATGCTGCAGTTGGCCTCGGCTCTTGTCCCGGGCTTTTATGTTTCCGGCTTTTGGTCCGCCTTCTTTGGCGCAATCGTGCTGAGCCTTGTGAATATGGCGTTGCGCTCTCTCGTCTACGGTGCCCTATAGTTACACGGGCCCCATTCCCGTTGCTTCGCGCCAATAGCTGTCGTCATAAAACCGTTCCGGCGGATCATAGGGCGGCTTGTAGACGCCCATTTCCTTTCTCAACTCGATCACCGTCTGCAAGGCGTAGGGATTGATGCGAGCCTTGGGAACGACTTTGCGATAAGCCTCTTCAGCCGATGCCCGATTAAGATGTTCCTTTTCCATCATCAGTTGCAGCGTCGATTCGCGGTTCTCGGCTCGAAGCAACCAGTCCGTCGCCGCAGCCCACGAGCGAATGAATCGCACGACCAACTCGCGATGGGAGACGAGCCAGCGCCGCAGAGTCCATCCGCAGGTGAGCGGCCAGTTCGGCACATACTCCTCCGAATTGGCCAGCAGAACTCCGCCGGCAGCTATGGCCTTATCGGATGCCGGCGGGGTCAACATCGCCGCAGCCACCCGGCCTTGTAGAAATGCTTCTAAACGCTTGGGCGAGCTGCCGATGATATCAATGTCATATTCGGTATCGTCGATGTCGTGATTCCGCAGAATTTTCTTGCGGATGAGGTCAAGATTTGAATCCCCTGGGTCCCCGGCTAAGAGCTTGCCGCGTAACTGCTCGATGGATTTCACGTTCGCCTGCCCGACCAAGTAGGCGCTCAACCCCTCTTCCGCCTGCATGAAAAGAAGATAATCGACGCCGTCTGTGGTGGTGCGTGCGATCATCGTATCTGCGCTGCTGAGGGTCATATCCCAGCGTCCTTCAGCCATGCCGCGGTTGTGGTCGGGCGCATAAGTGGTTTGATGAAAACTCACTTCCAATCCCTCCTTGGCAAAGAATCCCTTGTAATCACCCACAAGCAAGGGCGGCCGGCGCTGATAACCAGTCACATTGAGCATGTCCATAAACTATTCTCCTGGTCCGCTTCTAATACTTTTGGACTGCCTGAGCAATCCCTTGCGATCCGGAACATTTGGTTTCACCGGGAAAACTATGTAACAATTAAAAATGCACCGGACGAGGAAATAGAATGAAACTCAAAGACAAAGTTGCTTTGATTACAGGGGGCGGCAGAGGCATCGGCAAGGCCATTGCGATGGCGTACGCCCGCGAGGGAGCGATGTTAGCGCTTTGCGCGCGAACAGGTTCGGAACTCGAGCAGACAGTCAAGGAAATTCAGGCTCTCAATAAAGAATGCAAGGGCTGGAGCTGTGATGTCTCGTTGGAGGAGCCCGTGCGAGATTTCGTTGCAAACGTCATGAAGCTATTTGGCAGGATTGATGTGTTAGTCAACAACGCTGGCGTCATGACCCGGCCGGTGCCGATAGCCGAACTTGAGGTGAAAAAATGGGACTATACGATCGCCGTCAACTTGCGCGGGCCATTCCTGGTCACCCAAGCCGTGCTGCCGATCATGATGAAACAAAAAAGCGGTTCGATCATCAACGTCTCCTCTTCGCTCGGGCGCAGCGCTTACGCCAATTTCATCGCTTACGCGACTTCGAAGTGGGGCTTGGAGGGCTTCACTCAGACACTAGCCGCGGAGGTGAGATCGCATAACATCCGCGCCAACACCGTTGAACCCGGCTACGTAGCCACCAAACTCACCGGTTACACCGGCAGCAAACCGGAGTCGGTGACCGACGTTTTCGTTTACCTGGCTTCGGAGGAATCCAAAGATGTTACCGGCAAGATGCTGAGTTCCTCCGGATGGAAAGCGAAGTAACAAACGATTGTTAATAGCCGGGCTCTTCGGAGCTGCCTTAGTGCGCGCTACATGCGACGTAGCAACCGCGTAAATGATGGGCGCGATTGCGCCCCGAAGAAGACCCTAATTTGACTTGAGCTCGAATACCCGCCGCGATTCGAAAACCACCGGTGTGAATCGTTGCCCACCGCTCACCAGACTCCGTTTGAGGACAAAATCGAAGAGCAAAGGATTATACCCTCGAATTTCAGACAAGACCTCCGCTTGGGCTTCCGTCAGAAAGCCTTGTTTGACGAATCGGCGCGGGGAAATCAGCGGGATCACGCCGGGCAAAGGATAGTCCGATCCGTTGATCAACCGCGGATGCCACTCCACGCGCCTGATGAGAGTAGTAAGAACCGATTCTGTGCGGTTGGCCTGCGTCAGGGCCGAAATCTCACCCAATAATTGTCTGTCGTAGCGCGCTTCATTCATGAGACGTTCGAAGAGCTCGAAGTTCTCCCGACGGGGCCCATTGGGTCCGTGGTCGGTGTCGATACTCTCCCCCAGCGATGCGCAGTGAGCGACTATCACGCGCACACCCTGATCGAGGGGCCGGCGCAACCGGAGCGGGTTGTTGAATTCCGCGGTGGCGCCGCTAGCGACCGCTTGCTCCTCCCCCCCGTGGGTAAGCAACGGCAGATTGAACCGCGTCAGGGCCTGGTAAAAAGGGTCGCATTTCGGCGACGCCGGGTCCATCCCCATAGCGGAAGGGAGCCACTTTACGGCCCGGGCGCCCTGGCGCACGCTCCATTGGAGCTCATCGATGGCGTCGGCACGGTAGGGATGAATCGAACAGATCCACTCGAACCGGTCGGGATAACGCTGCGCGAGATCGGCTGCGTAGCGATTGGGGACAAAAAACGAGCTCAAATCCTCCCGCCGCGCGCCATTCTCGTCGTAATGAAAGTCGAAGGCGAGCAGCATCGCTTTGGCGCCCTGCGGAAAAGCATCGAGGCAGCCCAGCAGCCGAGCGACGAAGTCCGCATCGACGCTCCCATCGCGCTCCGTACAGGAGGCGTTCAGATAGAACCGGCGCTGCAGATTTTGCCAGGGATGAAACGGACTCGTCATCCGCGGGGTGATCCACACTCCTGTCTTGCCGTCGCCGATTCCCGCGATGTGCACGTGACAGTCCCATAATTGGGACGGATCGATTCCCTGCCATGAAGCTCGCACAACATTGTCATCGAGCAGGCGTTTCGGCGTCGGCTCCGGGAGGCAGGGATTAAAAATCCCATCCTCCAGGGAAAAGTCACATCCTGCGGCGATGCCGAGGACGCTCGTACCCAAGGCACGAAGGAAAAGCCGACGATTCATTGGTCAGATGGCTTCATGGTCCAGCACAATTATGAGATTGGCGAAAAAAACCGCGCGACGGAACGGCGGGCCGATGGGATTTAGACTGGGGAGCGAAGAATTCGGAAAAACGGAAGAGCCAGCCGGCGTGCCATCTTACCTATTTGATCATGTCGATCTTGGTCAATGTCACCTGTTGTCCGACGCCGGGAGCATTGGCGAGATGATGAGCGGTATACTGTTCAAAATAGGTGTTTTCAGCCGACATTCCATCCACAGGCACGATAACTTGAAGCCCCCTGAACGCGGCCTGACTCGCCGTGTTAAGAACAGCACCTTGAGCAGCCGTTCCCACGACCACCACTGTCTTGATGCCCTTATCGTTCAAAATCTTTTCCAAATCGGTCCTAAAAAACTTGTCCGCTGGCGCTTTAACTATAGGTTCTCCGTCAAGCGGAGCCACGTCGTTAAGTGTGTCGGCGGGCGTCGCTGCAGTCGTTATGCTATAGACGACCGCTACGCCCTTGGATCTGGCTAGCTTCAACAAGGCTTGAACGTTAGGGACCGAAGTCACGCAGCGCGGCCGCCTCTCGTTGTTGCAGGTCTGTTTTACGAAGTCGAGCACAAGTAAAGCTGTAGTTTTCGGGTCCATTGTTACAGGCTTTAACTCCGGGGGTTTTGGGGCCGGCACGGTTCCCCACTCATCTACAATCGTTTTTGTCTGGCCGAAGGAATAGCTCGCAGTAAGTGAAAGCAGAAGCCAAGCCAGAGCCAAGCCTCTCATCGTCCTCCGCGTTGACAACGGTTTAGAGAATAATCCTGGTTGATTCATAACTTGCGGTCGCCGATCCGCGTTCATATTTCCTCCTTGTCTAGAGCCCTAAGAGTTGCTCGATTTTACTTTGATCGAACCCGACCACAGCTTCGCCGTCGATAATCGTCACCGGCGTGCTTTGAAATCCCATATCCAACAACTCTTTCAAAGCCGCACGGTCGGCACGCACGTTCTTGTGAGTAAATTCGATTCCCTTTTGAGAAAGAAACTCTTTCTCCTTGTCGCAGGGGCCTCACCCGGGCTGACTATAGACGATCACTATTTTTGCCATTCTACACTTTACCTCCGAGTTAGAATCAGCCCCAATATTAACATGTCTCGATGCAATAGCGAACTTTTTCCGGCCCACGCAGACCTCCGGGTAGCGAATGGCTATCTAGACCGCCGGGTACAGCCAGTGCGTTCGACAGGCATGGGCATTTGCCTCGGCCAGCTCCCCGGGGCACCATATCTTCCAATGTCGCGGTTCGTCTGTTAACCTAAAGTTGATCGTCAACGGCGTCCGGCCGAAGAACCATCATGCGGAACTTAATGCTTCGTGACTTAGTACGCGCCCGAGCAGCTGCTATTACCCTTGTCTTCGCTACCCTCTTTGCCTTCTCTGCTTGGACTTTTGAAATCCCCTCGCTAGCGCAACCCCGTGTCGACGCGCTCAGAGACCACGTACGGTACCTGGCTTCAGACGAACTTACCGGACGCGGTGTCGACACTCCGGGCATCAAACTCGCCAGAGACTACATCGCTCAAGAGTTCGCCAAGCTCGGCTTGCGGCCGGGAGGGGACAACGGGAGCTACCTGCAGGGATTTGATGTGGCCACCGGGGTGGCGGTAAAGCAACCAACAATCATGGCGTTTGGAAAACAGCCGCCCTTAAGACTGAACGATGAGTGGACCCCTATGGGCCTTTCCGGCTCCGGCAAGGTGGAAGCTGATGTTGTTTTCGCAGGTTATGGCATTACGGCCAAAGAATATGGCTATGATGACTATGCGGGAATCGATGCTAAAGGCAAAATCGTCCTGGTTCTCCGCTACGAACCGCCGCCAAAAAACGAGAAGAGCCCGTTCCAAACCCCTCCCCGCTATTCAAATCATGCCACGCTGCGCGCTAAAGCAAACAATGCCAGCGACCACGGCGCGGTTGGGATGATTTTAGTCGATTTCAATCACTCCGGCGACGAACAAAAAGAGCTTCTATCGACGAGTAGCAGCCTATGGCGAAGCGGCAATAGCCCAATCGCAGCGCAGGTAAAGCGCGGCGTCATTGAAAAATGGCTTGATGCCCAGGGTGTCTCCCTCAAGCCACTGAAAGAAAAAATTGACCGGGAGGAAAAGCCGGCGTCGCAATACCTGCCAGCGGCCCGCGTAACACTCCAAGTGAGCTTGGAGGAAATTCGCCAGCGAACTGAGAATGTGGTCGGCGTTCTGCCCGGCTCGGACCCGACCTTGAAAGAGCAAAACATCGTCATCGGCGCCCATTACGATCATGTGGGATTCGGCCATTACGGTACCCGGGACTCCAGCGCGGAGGGCCAGATCCACCACGGGGCGGACGACAACGCTTCGGGGACGGCGGTTTTATTGCAGTTGGCAGAGCGGCTGAGCCGCTCGCAAACTAGACCGGCAAGGACTATTGTTTTCGCCGCCTTTAGCGGCGAAGAGTTAGGGCTTTACGGCTCCCGACACTACGTCAATTACCCACCCCAATCGCTGGCCTCGACCAAGGCGATGCTCAATCTCGATATGGTCGGGCGCCTACGTGACAACCGATTAACGGTTTTCGGTACTCGTTCGGCGAAAGAGCTTAGTGCCATTGTGCTTGAAGAAGCTCAGAAGCTCGGACTGGAGGTCATCGAATCCGACAGCGTTGGACGCAGCGATCACATGTCCTTTTACAACCGGAAGATCCCCGCGCTCCATTTCTTCACCGGCACTCACCCGGACTATCACAGGCCCAGTGATACGTGGGAGAAATTGAACATCGAAGGGATGGTCAAAGTGACCGATCTGGTTTGGGGGATAGTGGAGAGAGTAGCAAACGCCAAAGAGGCGCTGAATTTCGTCAGCCTACCGTCACGCCCGCCCGGCAGCGGGAACACGGAAGGACAAGGCTACGGCTCTTACTTAGGGAGTATCCCGGATTTCGGCGCAAACGGCGATGGCGTGCGGTTGGCCGGAGTTTCAGAAGGAAGCCCCGCTGCCTTTGCCGGCCTGCAGGAAGGCGACGTGATTATCAAACTGGCGGAGATGAAGATTCAAACTTTAGAGGATCTCGTGGCGGCGCTACGCAGTAAAAAGCCCGGAGACTCGGTAGAGATCACTATCCTGAGAAACAGCCAGCCCCTGACCGTAAAAGCAACGTTACGCCCGCGGAGTTGACCCGCTTCTCACCCCCGGTTGCATACTTTAATAATCATTTTCCCTTTCTGAATTTCGAAATCAAGGTACGACGCCGGCGGGCGGCGGCCCGGATTTCATCTTTCCGTCTCGGCAAGATCAAGCCCTCCTTTGGGACAAGAAAAATTGAAAATTTCATAGTTCACAGTGACGTTATCCTTGTGCTAGAATGATTTCACCGTTAAGGAGGATGGCCGCTGATGATCAAATTGTATACCTACCCTGCTTCGAGCAATTCCCGAAAAGTGAGAGTCGTTCTTCTGGAAAAGGGTTTGGAGTTCGAGCGCGTCACGATCGATCTCTCCAAGAGAGAGCAGAAAAGTCCGGAGTACCTCAAGATTCACCCCTTCGGTACGGTACCGGCGTTAGACGATGAGGGATTTGTCGTCTACGATTCTACTATGATCAACGAATACCTTGAAGACGAGTACCCTTACCCGCCCCTAATGCCCAAAGATTCAGAGGGGCGCGCGCGGGCACGACTCATGGAGGACCTGCGGGATAGCCACTTCAACCCTGCTTGTGGACAACTCAATCGCGAGCTCCGTAAACCCGAAGCGGAAAGAGATCCGAAGGTCATTGAGCAAGCGAGGGCCAAGATTACCGAATGCTTTGACCGACTTGAAAAAGAACTTGAAGGCCGCGAATATTTGGCTGGCTCATTCAGCCTTGGCGACATCGCCTTTATTCCGAATATCGACACCCTCGATCGAATACAGGTCGAAGTCGATCCGAAATACAAGAATATCCACGCCTGGATCGCCCGCCTGAAAGCCCGACCGAGCTTTGCTGCCTCGGCGACTTAAGTCAGGTGGATGACGGGTAAGCTGGCGCTCGCCTGGCTGGTCCACCTCTATACGGCGCTCGGTGCCGTCGTCGCATTTGTCACAATCCTCTCCATAGAACAGCTCAAGTTTCAGGAAGCCTTTTGGCTCATGTCCCTCGCTGTCGTCATCGACGCCACCGACGGCACACTCGCGCGGGCGGCACGCGTTAAGGAGATGATTCCTTGGTTTGACGGCGACCGGCTGGAAGACATTATCGATTATGCTAACTACGTCATCGTTCCCTGTTGGTTCTTTATTCATGCCAATCTGCTGCCGTCGGCAGACGCGCTATGGCTTGCCTGCCTGCCGTTGCTCGCAAGCGCTTATGGTTTCTGCCAGAAGGAAGCCAAGACCAGCGACAATTTTTTTCTCGGCTTTCCTTCGTACTGGAATATCATTGTGTTTTATTCATATATCTTGCGATCGCCGCCCTGGATCAATGCCTTCGCAATTCTCCTTCTCTCGGTCCTCGTTTTTGTCCCCATCAAGTACATCTACCCCAGTCGAAGCCCTCATTTTCGCATCTTAACGAATACCCTCGGAAGCCTGTGGGGTTTGGCGGTACTTGCAATTATCTATTTGCTTCCTGAGCCGCCGCACAGCCTCGTATTTGTATCTTTGGTATTTCCGGCCTATTATACGGCGCTTTCTTTATGGCTCGCATTTCGCCGTGTCCCATCTTAATTCTTTTCTCTAGAAGGTAAACCATGAAACCGCCTCGTCGATTCGGACTCTTAATTTTGACATTCTTGATCTTGGCGCCGCAATGGATCACGGACACGCCCCGGGCGGCGCAGCGCCAAGTCAATTCCACAGCAGCGCCGAAATATGTGTTTCTTTTCCTCGCCGACGGCGCCGGCATTGCGCATATGGAAATCACGCGGCAATACAATCGAGTCGTGCATAACCAAGGTCTAGTCATTGTCGACAGAATCATGAAAGAAGGAACCCTAGGCCTAGTCACGATCGACGCTGCGGACTCTCTTTCGACGGACTCGGCCGCCGCGGCGACTGCCTTGGCCAGTGGCTGTAAGGCCAAGCTTGGCGTTCTCGGCATGTGTGCGGACGGGTCGGTTCCGAAAACGGCTATGGAGATCGCCAAAGAAAATGGCATGCGCGTGGGCCTCGTGACCAATGCAGCGGTCTACGATGCCAGCCCGGCCGCATTCGTCAATCACGTTCCCAATCGTCGAAACTATGCGGCGATCTTGAATCGCTACTTGGAACTGGCACCTGATGTCCTCTTTGGCGGGGGCAAAGAACAGTTTCTACCGAAGAGCCAACCGGGAAGCCGCCGGAACGACGATATCGATTTGATCGCAGCGTTTATAAAAAAAGGCTATCTGCATATCTCTACCAAGCAGGAGCTTGAACAAGCGCCGCGCGGCAAGATCTTGGGGCTTTTCAGTGCCGGCGACATGAGCTTCGAGATTGACCGCAACAAGCAGACGGAACCCTCAGTGTATGACATGACCCAGGCCGTAATCCGCCTGCTCCAGAACGGCAACCCCCATGGCTTCTTTGTTTTCATCGAGAACGAAAACGTCGATACAGCGTCTCATCAAAGCGACATTGCTTCAATGATTCGCGATTATCGTGAATTCGATCGGGCGGTGGGGCTGGCTTATGAGTTCTACAAGAAATATCCGCGCGAGACCTTGATTCTCGTGACTTCGGATCACGAAACCGGCGGCCTCGGCTTCACCCTGGCCTTGAAGGATCTCAGCAGCACGAGGGGTCCAAATCAGGTGGCGGCAACGATCCATGACCTAAAAAAGCTTGAATCAATCCCAATCTCACTGAAGAAGGCTTCTGGAATTCTCGGACCGAATCCCACAGGCGAAGCCATCGACAACCTCATGAAAGAGTACTTCAAAGGCTTTACTCTGGCGCCGGATTACAAAGAGGCGATCATCAAGCGGCAGCCCATCTCACGTTCCATTTTTATCGACCCAACGATTAACGCTCTGGGAATGATGATTGCCAATAATACCCAGGCCTACTGGCTGACCACGGCGCACACGAACCAACCGGTATTCGTCGCCGCACTGGGTGCCGGCGCGGAAAAATTTAGCGGCTATCAGGACAACGCCGATTTCGGAAAGAAACTGAAGGATCTACTACAAAGGAAGAAGTCGCACTGACCTTAACCGTGTGCCGAGAGCTTAGCTCTCAACCGGCAACGGACACCCCGAGCAACCAGCCAACCGTGTAAGTAATCCCGGACGCCAGTAATCCGATCACCAGCATCCTGAGGCCGCTCAGCAGCGGACCCTGGGCGGTAAAGATCGAAAGCAGGGCTCCGACTCCGAATAGCGCAAGACAACTGAACAAAGCGCTGGCAATCCACGCCACTTGCCCGGCAACGAATAGATAAGGGAGCACCGGGACGAGGGCGCCGACGATGAAAGCCACAAAAGAGCTTGCGGCGGCGCTCCATGGAGAGCCGAGTTGGGAGGGATCTAAACCTAGCTCTTCGCGCGCCAGGGTATCGATGGCAGTTTTAGGATTCTCGATGATCCGCCGTGCCAGCATGGCCGCTTCGCGCTCGGGGATCCCTTTGGCCTGGTAGATCAAAGAGAGTTCCTCTTCCTCTTCTTTGGGAGACATCTCCAACTCTTGTTGCTCCATGGCGATCTGCTGCTCGAACAACTCCCGTTGCGCCCGCATCGAGACATATTCTCCCGCGGCCATCGAGAAGGAGCCCGCGAGAAGCCCCGCCACGCCGGCGAGCAGCACATATTCAGGCTTTGCCTCAGCGCCGGCGAAGCCCATGACTAGGCTGAAATTTGATACCAGACCATCGTTAATGCCGAACACGGCGGCGCGCAGGCTGCCGCCGCGCGATGTGAAGTGCCAACGTTCTGTGCCGATGATAGAGGCAGGCCCGGACGAACCTCCCGACATAGCCCACAACGTGCGGCTATGCGCCCGCTCTTCGGCGGGCAAACCCTCTGCCTCCGGCTGATGCATGTAGCCAGCCTCGTCACGCGCTTCCAAACTGCTGATGATCGGAACCACCCGGTGCGTACCGAAGCTGCGCGCCAACCATCCCAGCGCGCGCACCCGCAGGCTCGGACGGTAATTCGGCACGATGCCGCCCGCCGATTGGATCAGCCGCGCCCAGCGTTGGGCGTGGCGTTCCTCATTCTCCGCGAGTTTTTCAAAGATCGCCGCCCGCTTTTGATCCTTCTCGGCGGAGGCCATCGAACGGTAGAGCGCGATCCCGTCCATTTCGACGAGATAGTTCTGCTGATAACGGACAACGTCCGATTGAGCGGTGTTCTGTTGAGCTTTCATTAGAAACACGGTCTTATAAGCATAAGTAAGAGAATCTACGCTTTGTCTTCAAGCATTTTCCTTGCCATAGACATTCTCTTCAAGTCAAATCAAATTCCGGTGGACCCATTTGCATGTGCCCGCTTATTCATTCTAACTTGGAGTTAACATGATCACCTTCGTCGATGTCGAAGAAGCGCGTGAGCGCATCCAAAGTCAAATCTATCTATCACCTTTTCCCTATTCCGAAACCATCAGCCGACTAGCCGGGACTCGCGTTTTTTTTAAGCTGGAGAATCTCCAGATCACGGGCTCTTTTAAGGAACGAGGCGCGCTCAATCGGCTACTCACGCTGACTCCAGACGAAGCGCAGCGTGGCGTCATCGCCGCCAGCGCCGGCAATCATGGCATGGCCGTCGCTTTCCACAGCCAGCGGCTAAAGATCGCGGCGACGATTGTCATGCCTCTCCACGCTCCGCTCATCAAGGTCAGCCGGGTTCGGCACTATGGCGCCCAAACCGTACTGCACGGCACGGACTACGATGCAGCCTTCGCAGAAGCTCAGCGCCTCGCTCAAGAAAAAGGACTCACCTTAATTCACGGCTTCAATGACCCTTGGGTCGTTGCCGGCCAGGGAACCATTGGGCTAGAGCTTTACGAACAAAATCCCGACTTGAATGCGGTGGTCGTGCCTGTGGGCGGGGGCGGATTGATTGCGGGCGTCGCTCTCATTCTTAAGACGATCGATCCGAAGATTCGGATCATCGGCGTGCAAGCGGAAGCCCTCCCATCCATGAAAGCTGCTTTAGAAAAAGGGAGACCGGTTCGTCTTCCACCCGCCATGACGATCGCAGATGGTATCGCCGTCCGTGAAGTCGGCGAAACGCCGTT
>Ga0209382_10009468_pt1 | contig 12195 bp, 7 predicted proteins | sample SoiMetdeltSBSDD5_FD_187599 | JGI IMG/M metagenome (GOLD analysis project Ga0209382, IMG submission 187599) | Bulk soil microbial communities from a Populus tree surrounding site in Tennessee, USA - Soil MetaG P. deltoides SBSDD5 (SPAdes) (version 2) | ecosystem: Environmental > Terrestrial >... | reverse complement strand
AATCGGCCGCTGCACGAGGCGCGCGCGTGAGCCAGGGATCCGAGGCGGCCGGCGTGCCGCCGCGCGACTTCAGTCGCTACCTCACCGAGCAGCGCAACCCGCGCACGATGCAGCTCGACGCGCTTCCGCTCCGAGAGGCGCTCCGTGTCGTGAACCGCGAAGACGCCGAGGTCGCGGAGGTCGTCGGGCGAGAGATCGAGCGCATCGCGCAAGCCGTGGAGCTCATCGTGGAGCGACGTCGACGCGACGGGCACATCTACTTCGTCGGCGCCGGGACCAGCGGACGACTCGGGGTAATCGAGGCGGCCGAGCAGACGCCGACGCTCGATACGCCCAACCCGATCTACCAGGCGATCGTGGCCGGCGGGTTGGAGGCGGTGTTCCGGAGCAGCGAAGGCGCGGAGGATGTGGCCGACGATGGCGCGGCGGAGATCCGCGGGCTTGGTGTGCGGGAATGCGACGTGGTCATCGGCATCGCGGCGAGCGGCACCACACCATTCGTGCATGGCGCGCTGGCGGAGGCGAAGCGACTCGGCGCAGGGCGCGTCCTGCTTGTCTGCAATCTTACCGGCGTCGTTAGCGACGCCGCCGATGTCATCATCGCGCCACTCGTGGGGCCCGAGGTCATAACGGGAGCGACTCGCCTCCGGGCCGGGACCGCGTGCAAGATGGTGCTCAACATGATGACCATCGGCACGATGCTGCAGACGGGGAAGATCTACGAGAACCTGAGCGTGGATGTGCCGAAGCGCTCCGACAAGCTCGTCGCGAGAGCGCTGCGCATCGTGCGGACGCTGACCGACGCGAGCGACGCCGACGCGCGGCGGGCGCTGGAGGCCGCGGACTTTCGTGCGAAGATCGCCGTGGTGATGATTCGTCGCGGCGTCGACCGTATCGAAGCCGAGCGGGTTTTGGCGCGCGCCGATGGGTTCCTCCGACGCGCGCTCGAGGAGAAGGCGTGACCGGAGCGACCGTGCGTGGCGCGCCGACATCGCTCGCGTTCGAGCCGCGAGTCTCGATCCGGTCGAGTACCGGGATGGTGGCGAGTAGCCAGTCGCGAGCGAGCGAGGTCGGCGCAGCCGTACTTCGCGACGGTGGAACCGCCGCCGACGCCTGCGTCGCGATGGACGCGATGCTGCATGTCACGGAGCCGCCATCCACCGGGCTCGGTGGCGACATGTTCGCTCTGTATTACGAAAGCCGCAGCGGGCGAATCACCGCGCTCAACGGCTCGGGCCGCGCGCCGCTGGGTCGACCGGTCGCGGACATGGCGCGTGACGCGCGCGGATTGATCCCGCAAATCCATGGCGATGCGGTGACCGTTCCGGGCGTCTGCGCTGGCTGGTTCGACCTCATTGCTCGCCACGGTACAATGGCCGTCTCGCGGTTGATCGCGCCAGCAATCGAAACGGCGAGATCGGGGTTCGCGGTCGGCAAGATCGCTGCAGCCTTGTGGGATCGGGCCTTCGTGACACTCCGTTCACCAGAGCTGAGCACTGGCGGGCGCCCACCACGTCCTGGTGAGACGTTTCACAATCCTGGCCTCGCTGCGGTTCTCGAAGCCATCGCAGTGAACGGGCGCTCGGCGTTCTACGAGGGGCGGATCGCCGAGTCGATCGCGGCCGCGGCGCGTGATTTCGGTAGTGCGCTGACTGTCAGCGATCTCGCACGGCACGAGTCCACTTGGACGGAGCCGATCTCCGTGCCGTACCGCGGCGCCCGCGTCTGGGAGTGCCCGCCGAACGGGCAAGGGCTCGCGGCGTTGCTCGCGCTTGCGATTCTCGAAGGACTCCCGTTGCCTCCGTTCGGAAGTGCCGAGCGCACTCACCTGCAGGTCGAGGCATTGCGACTTGGCTTTGCCGACGCGCGGTGGTACGTGACCGACCCGTCCATGGCGACCATACCCGTGGAAGGATTATTGGGTGGAGAGTATATCGCCGAGCGGCGTGGTTTGATCGACCCGGCGCGCATGATGACAACTGTTGCGCGTGGCGCACCTCGCGGTATTCCTGGCACGGTCTACCACTGCGCCGTGGACGCCGCGGGGAATGCATGCTCATATGTGAGCTCGAACTTTGCGCTGTTCGGGACGGGGATTGTGCCCGAGGGGCTCGGCTTCCCGCTGCAGAACCGAGGCTGTGGCTTCTCGCTCGATCCGGCGCACCCTAACGTCTTCGCTCCGGAAAAGCGACCGTATCATACGATCATCCCTGGACTACTCACTCGTGACGACGGTACGCTGATCGGCCCGTTCGGCGTCATGGGTGGCGTCATGCAGCCACAGGGGCATGTGCAAGTGGCCATGGCGCTGGTCGACGACGCCGTCGATCCGCAGGAAGCGCTCGATCGCGCGCGGTTCTTCATCGAGCCGGAGCTGGATGGCGGGCGTGTCTACCTCGAGCGCGGGATGGCGAGTCACGTGGCCGACGGGATGCGCGCGCGCGGGCACGACATCGTGGCGGATCCGCCCACGCACGGCCGCTCGATGTTCGGGCGCGGGCAGGTCATTCTTCGTGGCCGTGACGGCTCCCTCGTCGGCGGTAGCGACCAGCGCGGGGACGGCTGCGCAATGGGGGCCAATGGGGTCAGACTCCATTGAACTGGTCAACGGGGATCAATGGGGTCAGACTCCATTGAACTGGTCGATAGCATCGGAGTCCCTATGCAAGGAGAGTTCAATGGAGTCTGACCCCATTGATGGCCTGACGCGACGCGAGTTCATGTCGGTCGCGGCGATTGGTGTGTTGGGCCTGACCGGCCAGTCCGCTCGCAACCAGCGGCGTGCGGAACGGCTCGCCTACATCGGGACCTACACGACCGACGGTCGAAGCAAGGGGATCTACATGCTGCGCATGGATTCCCAGACCGGCGCAGTCCGGCTGGATGGCGTGGCGGCAACGACGCCAAGCCCGTCGTACCTCGCCTTGCACGGCAACGGGCGCGTGCTGTATGCCGTGAACGAACTGTCGGAGTTCATGGGCGAGCAGTCGGGCGGGGTGAGCGCATTCAGGGTCGATCCCGCGACGGGTCGGCTGACGGCGATCAATCAACAGACCTCACAGGGGAAGGCGCCGTGCTACGTGGCGCTCGACCGCACGAATCGTTGGGTGCTGGTGGCGAACTATGTGAGCGGCAGCGTCGCGACGCTCCCCGTTAGGCGTGACGGCGGCGTCGACGTCGCCCGGTCGGTGATCGAGCACAAAGGCAGCGGCCCGAATCAGGCGCGCCAGACGTCGCCGCACGCGCACTGTATCCTCGCGGACGCCGGCAATCGTCACGTGCTCGTCGTCGACCTCGGGATCGATGCGGTCGTGTCGTATCAGCTCGATGGGGCCACGGGGAAGCTGACACCCGTTTCGACTGGGGCAGCTTTCAAGCCGGGTGCCGGGCCACGACATCTGGCCTTTCATCCGAAGGGGGTGTTCGCATTCGTCGCGAACGAGCTCGATTCGACGGTGTCGGCATTCCGCTACGATCGGGAGCGCGGCGCCCTGGACGAGGTGCAGACGACGCCCGCGTCGCCCGGCGGCACGGTGGCCGAGAACTATCCGGCAGACATCCACGTGTCGCCGTCGGGGCGGCATCTGTACGTCTCGAACCGAGGCGACAACACGATCGCGGCCTTCGCGATCGATGAAGGGACGGGACAGCTCACCCCGGTGCAGCAGATTTCCTGCGGCGGGAACTGGCCGCGGAATTTCACGTTCGATCCCAGCGGCCGGTTCCTGCTCGTGGCGAATCAGCGGTCTGACTCGATCGTCGTCTTCCGCGTCGACGCCGAGTCGGGGCGCCTAACGCCGACCGAGCATCGGGTGGAGTTGCCGGTGCCGGTTTGCATCCTGTTCACCTGATTCGAGCTCGGGACGGGCCTTGCCCCGGACATTCAGTGGTGAGTGGTCAGTGTTCAGGTGAACAGTGACCACTCCTCACTGGATGTCCCGGCCGCGAACAATCGGCGATGCCCGTTTGCCATTCCAATCGGCTCAGCGCGCCACCCGCACCGGCACGGTGGCCTGCGTCCTGTCCCACGTGATCCTGAGCTGCGCCGCATCGCCCTGCGGCTCGAGCGCAAGCGTCATCTGCTCCACCGGCGTCGGTAGCGTGCTCATGGTCATGGGCACGCGGATGAGGTCATGCTGCGCGTCGTACATCGTTCCCCACAGCAACCGCCCGCTGTTGTCGGGCCGGAGCAGTTGCTTGTTGACGATGAGCGTCCAGCCGTCGCGACCGAGGAGGGTCCAGAGCGTGTAGCTGCCTGCCGGGACCGTGGCGTTTCCGATGAGCAGGTCACGGTCCGTGGTGAAGCGCGTCGCCTCGTTCGCGCCCGTGCGCCAGACCTTCCCCCACGGCTCCATCGCCACAGACGAATCGCCGAACACCACCCGGCCGCGCTTCGAGGGGCGACTATAGCGGAGCGAGACATTCGCGCCGCCCACGACGGCCTTCACGGAGTCGGCTGGTGAAAGCGTCCCCATGGCCGGCGCCGCGGCCCACTTCGCGGCCGTTCCCGATACGTCGACGTCACTCACGCGTGCGAGCTCGATCTTGAACGTCGTGAACGGTGCGTGCAGGTGCAGAATGCGCCCCTGTGCGTCGACGTGGGCGCGGAATATCGTCGTGGGATCGAGGATGAAGAACACGGAGTCCCGCCCGACGCGCTTCACGCCGTACGACGTCGGCCCGTTAGGCCCGAGGAGCCGCGCCTGCATGCTGTCCCGCCCGGAGGCGACGAGGCGCATGGACGCGAGCTCGTAGCCGAGGTAGGAGGAGGGCAGTGTCGGGAGCGCACCTCGCGGCACCGCAACTCGGCGATTCACCGTCGTACTGTCACCGCGCTTGCCGAGCAGCGTGGCGCTGTCACCCGTGACCGTGACCTGCGTGCTCGCGATCAGTGGGTCGCTCATGCTGCCGCCGATGCGGTGCTGCATATAGAACATGCTCTCGAGATCGTTCGAGGGCGTCATCTCGATGTGCGTGTGGTAGAGACGCGCCTGGGGGCTGCGGGCCGCCTGCTCCACGCTGTAAGTGCTGTCGGTGCGCGCGAACCGCTCGACGACGATGGTGTCGGTGCCGAGGCGGACGACGAACGCACCGCGATGCGCAGCAGTGCCTTGTGGCACGGCCGCGTTACTGGCGGCCACCTGGGCGCTGGCGGCTCGCGTCGTGGAGCTGGAGCAACCTGCTAGGAGACTGGCGAAGGCGACCGGCAGAACGAACAGGGTGTGGCGCGTCATGGAGGACACGGTTGAAGGGATCGGGGCGTACCGTAATGGAACGCCACGAATTTGATCGCCGCTCCACACGCCCGCAATTCGCTGTCCCTGTCATTCCGAGTGAAGGGCCGAAGGCCCGGAGTCGAGGAATCTGCTGTGATGTTCCCGTGGCCGGATTGGCCACTGGAGACGTTACAGAAGATTCCTCGACTGCGGCGCTTCGCGCCTCCGCTCGGAATGACGAAAAGGCGCTACTGGTCGCTCAGGACGAACGCCCGCAGCGGCGCGCCACCGGTCGTGTTGTCCGCCGTCACGACGGTGCGCCCGGTCCCCGCCGTGAGCACCACGTCTGCCAGGTTGATCGTCACGGCGCCCGGACGCGAGGCCGCCGGTGTCCCCGCGGGCACCGCCCGCACCCGGTACGTCCCCGGAGCAAGATCGCCGTAGGTCGACGCCGCACGATACGCGAGCGCGGTCGCCACCGGCGTCGCCGTCGTGAGGTCCGCGTTCGGCGCCGTAATGAACACGTCGATCGCGCCGGCTGTGGGGCTCATGTTCACGACGCGCACGCGCGTCCGCCCCGCGGTCACCGCGGAGTTCACGTCGGCAAGCGTGAAGTTCGACACGGCTCCGCCTGCCGTCCCGCCCGTGGCGTACACCGTATAGTCGTTGTCCGCGGCGATGTCGACCGTGAGCGTGGCCACTGTCACCGCCGTGTCAGCGGTCTTCTTCAGCACGAGCGTCCGGTTGCCCGTGTAAATCGGCGAGTAGTTCGCCGTCGCCGGCGCGGGGAGCGACGAGGGTGTCGTTCCGGTGTAGGCGAGGTTCACGCCGAACACCTCGCCTTCGAGAATCGCGTTCACCGGGTTCCGGCTCGGATCCGTGATGAGGTTCACGAACCGGATGCGTCCCGTCGGGCCGGTCGGCTGTAGCGGATCGGCCGCGTCCTTCGTGCCGCACGCCATCGCTGCGAGACCCAGGCACGCGCCGATCGTTGCCGCCCGCACCGTCGCACAAAAGGACACGTATGCACTCCGCGTGGCAGTCGTTGTAGTCACGAAGGCAGGTCTCACAGTGGGCAGCTCGCCGGGAAGTTGGAGGGTTCCGTCGGGTCAGGGAGCACGCTGAACGTCGCGTTCGGATTCGCGTTGCGATCACCGACCGCGTATGGCAGCCAGCAGCGCTGGCCGCTCGTCGGGATGTTCGGCGCGGCGACCGGCCCGATGATCGCATTGCGCCGCCGCGAATCCTCCCAGCGGGACCCCGTGCCTAGCAACTCGTACTTCCGCTGCAGGTAGATCTCGTTCAGCAGCTGGTCGCGCGCGAGCTGCCCGCCAAGCGGAGGAAGACACGCCTTTGGGTCGTCGAGCCCGCGCCCACCGGTGCAGTCGGTGCGCACCGAGTCGAGCACGGCCTGTGCCTGCGCAAGCTGGTTCTGGTTCGCGAGCGCCTCGGCCTTGATGAGCAACGCCTCGTCGGGGAAGTACACCGGGAGCGGCGACTGCGGGTTCGAATAGCGGCTCCACGGATCCAATGGTGAGCCGATGCGTCCCGTGAGCGAGGTGGACGGTGTGACGAAGTACGTGAATCGCTGGTCCTGCGCCGCCATTGAGGTCCGCCACTGACGCCGCGGCGCGACGCCGTTCGTGCCACCGGTGACGTTCGCGTAGAAGTTCACGGCGGGCGACGGAAACGTCATGATGGAAAACGCGCCGGCGCCCGTTCGGCCCACGAGGTTGGACGCTGCCAGCGCCGTCGCGTCATCGTTCGCGATGCGCGCATACCGCGCGCGGAACAGCTGGATGATGTTCGGCAGGCTGACGCCCGGCGTCAGGATATTGCTGTTGAAGAAGGCGCTCGGCGGCGTCGCGGCGATCTCGGCGGCCGCCGAATCGATGAGCGCGCGCACGTACGGCAGCGCCTCCGCCCGCGGGACGTACTCGGGTGCCGGGACACCGAACGTCTCGATTGGAAGCTTCTGGTAGGACTGGAGTGCTTCGCCTAACGCCTCGCCCTTGAGCGCGTACGCGAGTGCGCGGAGCCCGCTGCGCGTGCCGGGGTCGAGCTCGTCGGCAAGCGCCTCGGTGCCGGCCAGGAGCTCGTCGGCGGTCCGGACCGTACGATACACCGAGTTGAACACGTTGTCGGCGATGGCCGTGCCCGACGGGACCGCGCCCTGCTCGGCGTCGCTGATCGAGATGAGCGCGGCACTCGTCGCCGAGAACTCATCGGTGACGAGCCCCGCCATGTAGGCGAAGTTGCCGTATGACTGTGCGAATCGGGCTTGCAGTCCCGTCGCGAGCCCGATCACACCGTCCACGCTCGCCTTGACCTGGTCTTCCGTTGGCGCGTTGGGATTCTGCAGATCGAGGCTGCACGCCCCGAGCCCGGTGAGCGACGCGGCGGCCAGGGCCACCGCGCATCGTCTCGTCATGCGCATGAGTGGTCCTCGCCGTTAGAAGGTGAAACGTGCGCTGAACGCCCACACGCGCGGGATGGGATACCCGCCGAAGTCAAAGCCGCGATCGGCCGCGGTGGTCTGCACTGATCCGATGCCGCCGGCGTTCGTGCCGAACAGGTTGATCTCCGGGTCGTATCCGCTGTAATCGGTCCAGACCCAGAGGTTACGCCCCGAGAGTGTCAGCTCGAGTCCTTCGCGGAACACGCGACGCACCGCGGGCATGTCGAGGGTGTAGGTCGCCGCCACTTCGCGCAGCTTGATGTAGGAACCATCCTCGATCCAGTACTCGAAGATGCCCTGGGTGCGTGAGTTGAACGTCGGCGGGAGCTTTCTCGGGTCGCCGTACGGCAGCAGCTCGCGCTCGTATTCCTTGGAGTTACTCGCGATGCCGGCGTTCTGAGCGCGGGTCGAAAGGTTCATGATGTCGTTCCCGAACACGCCATCGAGGAGCGCGCGCAGGCGCAGCTTCCGCATGATCGTGAACTCGTTGAGGAACGACCCCATCCAGTTGGGGGTCGGGTCGCCGATGATGGTGTTCAGCGAGTCGTTGCACGTCCCGTTGCTAATCGCCCGGCGCTGCGCGGCCGTCGCCCCCATGTCCACGGTCTGGTTGCTCCGGCGGTATCGCCCTAACGAGTCGAGCAGCAGCGCGCCGGTGACGCAGTCGCGCCCCGCGTACGACCCGTAGAACACCCCCGCCGGTCGTCCCTCGCGGATGCGGTTCGGATACCCACCGGCGGACTGAAAATCCGGAGGGTCCAGGTCCACGCTCTCGACGAGGTTCTTGTTGTGCGTGTAGGTGAGCGTCGACCACCATTGCACGTTCCGCTGATCGATGTTCGTCGTGCGCAGCATCAGCTCGACGCCCTTGTTGGACATCGAGCCAATCGGCGCGAACTGGCGCGAGAAGCCCGTACTCGTGGGGAGCGGCTTGAAGAACAGGAGGTCGTCCACGATGCGGTCGTAGTACGTCGCTTCGAGACCGACGCGGCCGTTCACGAACCCGAGCTCGGCACCGATCTCCCACTCGCGCGCACGCTCGTTTTTGAGGTCGGGGTTGCCGAAGGTGGTTGCGTTCGCGACCCCAGGGCGGCCGGCGAACGGTGCCGGGTCGTATGTGATGAACTGCGAGTACGCGTTCACGATGCCGGGCTGGCTGCCCGCCCATCCGAGTGCGCTTCGCAGCCGCAGGTTGTTCAAGAGACCCTGTTGGCCCTCGAACACGACGTACGAGAGCGAGAACTTGGGGAACAACTGCCACCGCTCCGACGGCGCGAACGTGGATGACGCGTCATACCGCGCGGCCGCCGAGAAGAACAGGCGATCGTTCCACGCGACCTCCTGTTGCGCGTAGAACCCGAGCGTGCGCAGCTCGACGTCCGTCTGGCCGGCGGCGAACACCGAGCCGGCGCTCACGAGCTCCCCGACCGGCAACAAGCCATTCGCCCGCGCGGTGGTGGTCCGGATGCGCTGTTGCGTGAAGTTGAAGCCGCCCACGGTGCGCAGCTCGAACTCGCCGATGGGTGTCCAGGTGTAGCTCGCGATTCCGTCCTGGTTGATGACGCGGTTGTTCTGGAACACCGACTGTGACTGGCCCGTCGACGGCGGCGCCGTGCCGAGCACCGCGTTGCGCGGTAGGTATTGCCGCTGTTCGAACCCGACGTTGTCGATGCCGAGCGTGTAGTCGAACAGGAGGCTCGTGGTCGGCGTCCACGAGAGCTTCGCCGACCCGATGAATCGCTCGATCGACTGCGGGTTGCGGATGCGGTCGATCGCGAGCAGCGGGTTCGTGCCGAGCGATGGCGGCAGCGGGTAGACCCCGTTCACGGGGCGGAAATCCACGTTCGTCGGGGCGAAGAACAGCGATCCCATCACCCCATAGTCGTTCTGCTCGCCGAATGCCTGCAGGTCGTTTCGGGTCGTCACGTAATTCGCCGTCACGTTGCCGCGAAGCCGCGACGCCAGCTCCTGTTGCAGGTTCACACGTCCGCCGATGCGACGGGATCCGGTGGATTCCATGATCCCGTCTTCGTCCATGAAGTTGCCGCTGAGAAAGTATCGCGTCTGCTCGTTTCCGCCCTCGACACTGAGATTCAGCTCCGAGGTCGACGCGCGGCTGAAGATGTCGTCCTGGTAGTTGAAGCGTGACACCGGGCGGCCGTTCTCGTTGAACGGGTACAGGTTGAACGGCTGCTGCTCGCGCAACTCGCTGGATGCATAACGCGAAAATACCGAAAACTTGGGCCGGCCCGCGGAGCCACGCTTCGTGAAGATCTGCACGACGCCGTTGTTCGCTCGCGATCCGTAGAGCGCCGCGGCCGCCGCGCCGCGGATGACCTCGACGCGCTCGATGTCCGACGGGTTGATGTCCGCGAGTCGATTCTGCGGATTGGAGCGGATGCCGAGATCGGTGAGCTGCCCCGAGCTGTTGTCGACGATCACGCCATCGACGATGTAGAGTGGGTCGGAACCGGAAATGAACGAGTTCGTCCCGCGTAGCCGAACCGAGATGCCGCCGCCGCCCGGACTTCCGGAGTTCTGCGTGATCTGCGCGCCGGCAACCTTCCCCTGGAGCGCCTGATCGATGCTCACCGCCTCCGCTCGGCTGATGACCGCCGAATCGACGGACGCGATGCTCGTGCCCACCTTGCGCCGCTCGGTTGGCGCGGCCGAGCCGGTGACGACCACTTCGGTGAGGTTCAGCGCGCTCGCGCTGAGGGCGATGTCGCCCATGTTGATGCCTTCAGCCGTCACGATCAGGGAGCGCGTCACCGGCTGATAGCCAAGCCGTCGCACCGTGATGCCGTGTGTCCCCGTAGGAACCTGGGTAATCGTGAACTCGCCGTTCGCCCCGGTCATGGCGCCGAGACGTGTTCCGTCGACGTTCACCTGAGCATCCGGAAGTCCGCGCCCGCTCGTGGCGTCGGTGACGCGGCCGCGAACCGTGCCGGTGGTGGTCGCTTGTGCGACGAGGAAGGTGGGTGTGCCGCCGAGAGCGAGGGCGAGCACGACACGCCGAACCACTGAGAGGGACATCGACGTTCTCCAAGGTCCAGGGTCTCCCCGCCGCAGAATTAGAGCCCTGCCGGGGACAGGCGTTACACGATAGCGTGGGACCCCACCACCTAGCCAGCCACCGTCGCAGTGAAGATCACCGACGCTGGCTTGAGTGTTTGTGGGTGAATCGGCTCTCGCATCTCGATGAGACGGAGCCCGGCGCTGACGAGCAGGCGAATCCAGGTTTCGGTCGTTCGGAAGTACCACGGCGCGGGGTCCGTGAAGTCATGGCTGAAGCCCGCCCACGATCCAGTGCGCCATCCGTCTTCGTACGGCACATCGCCACACGCGACGAGTGGATGCAGCGTCTGGATGACCAGCGCTCCGGCAGGGGTGAGCAGCGATGGAATCGCGGCAACGAGCGCGTCAACGGCTTCTTTTCCAATGAGCGCGAAGTTCGCGACAGCGAGGTCAACCGACACGTTGAGCTCGCCGCGAGCGATCCCCTCGTAGGAGGCAACACGGAAGTCGCCGCCACCGCGTTCGCGCGCGCGTTCGACGAGCGCAGGCACGATGTCGACGCCGATCACCATCTCGACGCCGCGCTCGGCGAGCGCACGGACGAGCCAACCTTCGCCACACCCGATGTCGAGCACGGATCGCGGTCGTCGGCTCATGACCGCCTCGACGATCGCCGCATCGGTGACGAGTCGGCGGCTCTCGATCCGTTGCTCGCGCACCGCCGCCGTCCAGGGCGTCGCGTTCTTGTGCCACGAGTCGATGATCTTGTCGTCGCTGAGCGGGTCGAGTCCCATTGGAGAGAGGAAATGCGTTTACGATGTGATGGCAGGCGGTTCGAGGCCGCGTTGCAGGAGCTGATGACGGAACCGCGCGCCGAACGACGCTCGGGGCCGCTGCTCGCGTGCGCGCCTCGGCATGCCGATATTGGGGACCCGCCGACGGCGGCGCGAGTCCCGGGGATACCGTAAGAGGACGAATCCTATGACAACGAGCACACTGCCCGACGCCGCGACCACCACGTTCCGCGCGCGGCTCACGGGCACAGTGATCCGGCGCGGCGACGCCGGTTATGACGAGGCACGCAAAGTCTGGAACGGGATGGTCGACCGCTCACCGGCACTCATCGCGCGGTGCAATTCCACGGCGGACGTCGCCGCGGCCGTGAACTTTGCTCGCGAGCACGGTCTCCTCGTGGCCGTGCGCGGCGGCGGACATAACGCGGGCGGCCTGGGCTCGTGCGACGACGGCCTCGTGATCGATCTGTCCGGGATGCGCGGGGTCACCGTCGATGCGGCCCAACGCATTGCGCGGGTGCAGGGCGGCGCGCGATGGAGCGACGTGGACGCGACAACGCACGCGCTCGGGTTGGCGACCACTGGCGGGCTGATTTCGACGACGGGCGTCGGCGGCCTAACGCTGGGCGGTGGTCTTGGATGGCTGATGCGGAGCTACGGGCTCGCGTCGGACAACGTGGTTGGCGTGGAGATCGTGACCGCCGACGGC
>Ga0209382_10009467_pt1 | contig 12195 bp, 9 predicted proteins | sample SoiMetdeltSBSDD5_FD_187599 | JGI IMG/M metagenome (GOLD analysis project Ga0209382, IMG submission 187599) | Bulk soil microbial communities from a Populus tree surrounding site in Tennessee, USA - Soil MetaG P. deltoides SBSDD5 (SPAdes) (version 2) | ecosystem: Environmental > Terrestrial >... | reverse complement strand
GCCGCGATGGACAAGGACGGCGTCGAGGCCGAGGTCATCTTCCCCGAGGTCGGCGGCTCGAAGTACTGCACGCCCGGGCTCATGGGCAACGACTGGAAGGATGTCCTCTCCGGATACAACGACGGGATGGCGGATTTCGCCTCGCTTGATCCGAAGCGGCTGCTGACCGCCTACCAGATCCAGCTCTTCGACGTGGACTTCGCAGTCAAGGAAGTGCACCGGCTGGCGAAGCGCGGCGCGCGGTGCGTGCAGATCACGCCCTTCCCGAGCGAGTTCGGCCTGCCAGACGTGCACGACAAGCGCTACGACCCGCTATGGGCGACCCTCGGCGAACTCGGCATTACTGTACTCAATCACCTGGATCTCAAGGCGTCGCTGTGGGACGTGTTCCGCCGCGATCCGACGCCGCAGAAGGGCATCTTCACCGCGATGCCGGCTGTTGCACTCGCAGAGCCGATCCTGTTCTGGATCCTCACCGGCACGCTCGAGCGCTTCCCGAAGCTGCGCGTGATCCTGGTCGAGCCGGGTCTCGGCTGGCTGCCGTTCTTCTTCGAGACAGTGCTCGACCCGCGCATGCATCAGCACTACACCTTCCCGGGCGTGAAGCTGCTGCCGAGCGAGTACTTCAAGCGACAGATGGGCGCGACCTTCATGTACGAACCGAGCGGTCTTGCCGCTGCGTACAAGTTCTTCGGTCCCGACTGCCTGTACTGGTCGACCGATTTCCCGCATCCGGCCACCTGCTGGCCGAATTCGCGCAAGGTCGTCGCCGAGCAGTTCAGCAAGGCGGGCATCCCCGAGGCGGATCGCCGCAAGATCACGAGCGAGAACGCGCTGCGCACCTTCGGCCTGCAGAGCTGATCGCATGCCGGGCGCGGTGCTCGAGGGGCTCAAGGTCCTCGACCTGTCGTGGGGCATCGCGGGCCCCATGGCGACGATGCTGCTCGCGGACCAGGGCGCCGAGGTCACGCGGATCGAGCCGCCGGGCGGCGACCCGTTCCGCACGCAGCTCGGCTATCGCACCTGGCAGCGCGGCAAGCGAAGCGCGGTGCTCGATCTCAAGAACCCCGCCGATCGGGATTGCCTGCTCGCGCTGGCGCGTGACGCCGACGTCCTGGTCGAGAGTTTCTCGCCGGGCGTTACGGAGCGGCTCGGCATCGACTACCCGCGTCTGAGCGCGCTCAATGCGCGGCTCGTCTACTGCTCGATCACGGCGTACGGGCGCGGCAATCGTCACTCGGGGCGTCCCGGCTACGACGCGCTGGTCGCGGCGCGCACGGGCCTGCACTTCGAGCAGCGCGGCTGGCCGGAAGGCGCGATCAATCACATGGGCCGGCGGCCGGATCCCTTCGTCGAGATCGAGATCCCCTGGGAGTGGGTCCAGGGACCGCCGCGACCCGGGCCGGTGTTCCCCGCTTCGCACTGGCCGAGCCTTGGCGCCTTCTTCGCCGCGACCACCGCGATCAGCGCCGCGCTCCGTGCACGCGAGATCACGGGCCGTGGGCAATGGGTCGAGACCTCGTTGCTGCAGGGCGCGCTCGTCTGCGGCAGCGGAGTCTGGCAGCGGGCCGAGAAGACGGACGCGCCAATGTTCGACAGCTGGATCCTGGGCAGCCGCGCGCCGAAGGGCCACTTCCAGTGCGCGGACGACCGCTGGATCCACAACTGGGTACCGAACCCGCGCTTCATCCTCACCTCATCGGCCGGCGACACCTTGAACGCGACGCCGGATCTCAAGGCGCAGAACGATCCGGACCGTTTCGGCACAGGCCCAGAGGAGCTGCTGGTGATGATGCACTACCAGCCGATCCTGGCGGAGGCCGTCCGCAAGTTTGCCGCGCAGGCCTGGGTGGACGCCGCCGCGACGGCCGGGATGACCATCCAGGCGGTGCGATCGCCGGAAGAGGCGCTCTGCGATCCGCACTTCCTCGATGACGGCTGCGTCGTCGAGATCGACGATCCCGAGCTCGGCCCGGTCCGCCAGGTGGGGACGACCTACCGCCTGCACGCAAATCCAGCCAGGATCCGCGGTCCGGCGCCGCGCGTCGGCGAGCACACCGACGACGTCCGCTCCGAGGCGGCGCATGCCCATGCCAGGGAAGCACCCGTCGCCCGCGGACCCGTCGCCGGCGGCGCGCAGCCCGGCGAGCGGCTCGCCGCACCGCTCGCGGGCATCACCGTGCTCGACCTCGGGCTCGCGATCGCGGGCCCGTACGGGACGCAGGTCCTGTCGGACCTGGGCGCCGACGTGATCAAGATCAACGCGCTCTACGACACCTACTGGCACTCGAACCACATCGCCTACATGGCGAACCACGGCAAGCGCAGCATCGCGCTCAATCTCAAGGATCCGCGCGCGATGAAGGTGCTGCTCGCGCTAGTCGCGCGCGCGGACGTCGTGCAGCACAACATGCGTTACGACGCGGCCGAGCGGCTCGGCATCGACTACGAGAGCCTGAAGAAGCTCAACCCACGCCTCGTCTATTGCCACACCCGCGGCTTCGAGACCGGGCCGCGGGCCGAGCTTCCAGGTAATGATCAGACCGGCGGCTGCCTCGCCGGCGTGCAGTACGAGGACGGCGCGATGGGGCGCGGCGGTAAGCCCCTGTGGAGCTTCTGCAGCCTCGGCGACACGGGCAACGGCTTTCTCTCGGCGATCGCCATCATCCAGGCGCTCTATCACCGCGAGCGGACGGGCGAGGGCCAGTTCTGCGACACCTCGATCGTCAATGCGCAGCTTCTCAACACCTCTTACGCGCTCGCACGGCCAGACGGCACGGGCTTCGACCGGCCGCGCGTCGACGCGATGCAGTTCGGCTTCAACGCGACGAACCGGCTGTACCAGACCGCCGACGCCTGGCTGTGCATAGTCGTCGCGACCGAGGAACACTGGGACCGGCTCTGCGTCGCGGTCGGCGCGCCGACGCTCGCGGCGGATCGTCGCTTCGCGACCGCGGAGACGCGCGCCGTGAACGATGCGGAGCTCACCGATCTCCTCGCGGCGAAGTTTCACGGGCAGACGGCTGCGGCATGGTTCGCGGCGCTCGACGCCGCGGGCGTGCCCTGCGAGATCTGCGATCCCGAATTCGCGCTGGCCCTGCACGACGACCCAGAGTTCCGTCGGCGCGGCTGGGTCGTATCGCACCAGCATCCTTTCGTCGGCCGCCTGGACCAGATCGGCGTGGCGTTCGACTTTTCGGACACCCCCGCACGGGTGCAGGGCCCGCCGCTCATCGTCGGGCAGCACAGTCGTGAGCTGCTCGCAGGGCTTGGCTACACGGCGGCCGAGATCGACGAGCTGTGCGCGGACTGCGTGCTCGAGTGGCGCCCGGGCGAGGGGCATCGCCGCGTGCGCAGCCCGTGGGAAGTGGCCAAGCCCGCGGCGACGACCGAATGAGCGACACACCGATCCGTCCCGACCCGGTCTACACGGCGGATGCCGCCTTTTTCTGGGAAGCGGCCGACCGCAGCGAGCTCAGCTGCGAGCGCTGCACCGACTGCGCGCGGCTCCGGCACCCGCCGCGGCCGATGTGCCCCTGGTGCCGCAGCACCGCGCGCGAGGCCGTGCGACTCTCGGGGCGCGGGCGCGTGCTGTCCTGGATCGTTCCCCGTCATCCGGCGCCGATCGGCTTTGCCGAGTCGCCGGTGGTGGTGCTGGTGGCGCTGGAGGAAGGCATACGCCTGGTCTCGAATCTCGAGGGCGTCGATCCCGAGCGCATCGCGATCGGGCTGCCGGTCGAGGTCGCTTTCGCGCCCACCCGCGGCGGGCATGCCGTGCCCGTGTTCCGGCCCGCCGGGAGCGCACGATGAGCCGCGGCGCCGGTGCAGCCATCGCCGGGATCGGCCAGACCGAGTTCTCGAAGAACTCCGGTCGCAGCGAGCTGCAGCTCGCCGCCGAGTCCGCGTGCGCCGCGCTGCAGGATGCCGGCATCGATCCGGCGGATGTCGACGGGATGATTACCTTTACGCTCGACAGCTCCGACGAGATCGGGCTCGCCCGCTGTCTCGGCGTGCGCGATCTCGCCTACGCGACGCGTATCCCGGGGGGCGGCGCCGCCTCGGTTGCGACCGTGGCGCAGGCAATGGCCGTGGTCGAGGCCGGTCTTGCGGAGATCGTGCTCATCTGGCGCGCCATGAACGAGCGCTCCGCGTACCGCTTCGGCCAGCCGATCGTGCCGCCCGGCGGTGGCCTCGTGAACGTGGCGGGCGCAGGCACCGGTTCGCTCCTCTGGTGCATGCCCTTCGGTGCGCAGACACCCGCGAGCTGGGAAGCGCTCGCCTCGCAGCACTACATGGCGACCTTCGGTGTGACGAACCGCGATCTCGCGCATGTCTCGGTGGCGCAGCGCCGGCACGCGGCGAGCAATCCGGCCGCGTGGTTTTACAAGCGCCCAATCACGCTCGAGGACCACCAGCAGTCGCGCTGGATCGTCGAGCCCGTGCTGCGACTGCTCGATTGCTGCCAGGAGAGCGATGGGGGAGTGGCGCTGGTGGTGACCAGCCTCGAGCGAGCCCGTGATCTCCGCCAGCCGCCAGTGCGGATCCTCGCCGCCGCGCAATCGATCCCCGCCGAGGTCGAGGTGATATCGAACTACTATCACGCGGACCTCACCGCGATGCCGGAGGCCATGGGCACGGCGCGGCGGATCTACGAGCGCTCGGGCCTGACACCCGCGGACATGCAGGTCGCGATGCTCTACGACGCGTTCACGCCGCAGGTGCTCCGGCAACTCGAGGGGTTCGGCTTCTGCGGTCGCGGCGAGGCGAAGGACTTCGTGCGCGACGGGAACATCGAGCTCGGCGGGCGTCTGCCGGTCAACACCAACGGCGGCCTGATCGGCGAGGCATACATCCACGGAATGAACAACATCACCGAGGCGGTGCGGCAGGTGCGCGGCACCGCCGTCAACCAGGTGCCGAAGGTCGAGCACGTGCTCGTGTCCTGCGCGATGGCAGGCGCGATCCTGGGGCGCGCATGATCCGCGAGGAGCACCTGGTGCCGGTCGGGCAGCCGTTCGACGACGAGCCCGAGGCAGTGCTTGCAATCACCGTCACCGCACCCGAGGCGTCGCGGCTCGGTGCTGCGCCGCCGGTGTACTTCTGTGTTCCGGGCGGCGGCCTCGATCGCGGCTACTTCGATCTGCGCGCGGGCGGGACACGCTTCAGCTTTGCGGTGCAGATCGCGGAGCGGAGCGGGATCTGCGTGGCCATCGATCCGCTCGGCATCGGCGGGAGCACGCGACCGCGCCGCGGCTTCGAGCTCACCGCCGAGGTACACGCCGTCGCGCTCGCGCGGCTCCACGAGCGGGTCTGCGCCCGGCTCAGGGCGGGGAACCTCACCGCGAGTCTGCCGCCGTTGCCCGGGCTTCTCACTGTCGGCGTCGGTCATTCGGTCGGTGCGCTGATGATCCTGTTCCAGCAGGACGCCGAGCGCAGCTACGACGCGCTGGCACTGCTCGGGTTCGGCACACGTGGCTTGCCCGCCGCGCTCGACGACGAGCTGCGCGGGTATGCCGGCGATCCGGCCGGGGCGCGGGCCAACGCCGTGCGGCTGACCCGCGCTCGCTACACCGATCCTTATCCCGCACTCGAGGTCGAAGGCCGTGGCGGCCAGATCTACGGCGGACGCCCCAACCCGGACGCGCTCGCGGCCATGCGCGGTTGCCGCGCTCCGCTGCTCGCGACGGTGGCCGTGTTCGTCATCATCCCCGGCAGCTCGGCACCGGAGGCGGCGCGCGTCGACGTGCCCGTCTTGCTGGCCGCCGGTGACAGCGATCTCTGCGGACCGGCGCGCGAGCTCGCCGCGAGCTTCCCGCTGAGCCCGGACGTGTCCGTGATCGACCTCGCCGCAACGGGTCACAGCCACTTCGCGTTTCCGTCGGTCGACGAGCTCTTCCCGCGCGTGGCGACGTGGGCCGCCGCGCTCGCGGACGGTCGCGCTCCCGCACGGGTGAGCGCATGAAGACCTTGAAGCCGGGTCTGCGTCTCAAGAGCGCCGTCTGCTCGACCGAGATCATGGTCATACGCGCGCCCGCGCTCGAGGCGTTGCTTGCCTGCGGCGGCGTCGAAATGCTGGCCATGACGGAGACGACGGCCGCCGGCGGAGCGATCGATCCCGCGCACGCCGGGGGCACGCTGATCGGCAAGCGCTACGTCGACGCGCTCGATCGCGTCGAGGTGCTCTGTACGCGCGGCGGCGACGGCTCGCTCGCGCTCGACGGTGTTGCGATGGCGGTCAAGCAGGCGAAGGCGCTGCCCTCGTCGGACTGAGGCGATGAACACCGCGCTCCTTCTCGACATGGTCGCGGATACGTGGCCTGAGCGTGTTGCTCTTTCCTGCGCCGGTCGCACGCTGACCTGGCGCGCGCTGCGGGAGCACGCGGCCGCGACGGCTCGGAGGCTGCGGGAGCACGGTGCTCGCTCGCTCGCGTTCCTTGACGTCAACGGACCTGCGGCTGCGGTTGCGATGTATGCCGCCGCGCGTTCCGGAGTGCCATACGTACCGCTCAACTACCGCTTGAGCCGCAGCGAGATCGAAGCACTGCTGTCCCGTCTCGATGCGCCGTTGATCGTCGGCCCGTCGCGCGGCTACGAGGGCCTGTCAGTACCCGCCGGCGCAGCCTGCGTGGACGGTGCTGCGCTCCTTGATCATGCGAATGCGGATGCGACGCCGGATCCGCACGCCGATCCGGATCCGGACGCGGTGGCGGTGCAGCTTTTCACCAGCGGCACGACGGGAGCGCCCAAGGCTGCGCTGCTCCGCCACGCGCACCTCGCGGCCTACGTGCTCGCGACCGTGGAATTCGGATCGGCCTTTGAGGACGAGGCAACCCTGATCGCCGTGCCGCCATATCACGTCGCCGGGATCGCGGCGATCCTCACCTCGACCTACGCCGCACGGCGGATGGTGATCCTGCCGGAATTCGACGCGGCCGGGTGGCTCGCACTCGCCGCGGCCGAGCGCGTGACGCAGGCGTTCCTGGTGCCGACCATGCTGGCGCGGATCGACGAGCAGCTGCGCCACTCGGGCACGGCGCCGCCCTCGACGCTGCGCGCAATCGCCTACGGCGGCGGCGCCATGCCGCGACCGGTGATCGAGCGCGCGATGCAGCACTTTCACGCGGCCGGGTTCACCAATGCCTATGGTCTCACCGAGACGAGCTCGACGATCTGCCTGCTCGATCCCGAGGATCACCGCGCCGCCGCGAGCAGCGACGACCCTGCGGTGCGCGCACGACTCGGCTCGGTCGGCCGCCCGGTGCCGGCCGTCGAGGTCGAGGTCCGCGACGAGTCCGGTACGCCGCTCGCAGCGGGGCAGGTCGGGCTCGTGTTCGTCCGCGGTCCGCAGGTGTCCGGCGAATACCGCGACGCCGGCAGCCAGCTCGATACCGACGGCTGGTTCGCGACACGCGACCGTGGCTGGATCGACCCGGCGGGCTATGTCTTTCTCGACGGACGCGCCGACGACGTGATCGTGCGGGGCGGTGAGAACATCTCCCCGGGCGAGATCGAAAGCGTGCTCCGTGAGCATCCGGCGGTGGCGGACGCGGCCGTGCTTGCGGTCGCGAGCGAGGAATGGGGCGAGGCCATCGGCGCCGTGGTGGTGCTCGAGAAGGCGCAGAGCACGAGCGCCGCGGACCTCAAGCGGTGGGTACGCGAGCGTCTGCGCGGCTCGCGTGTGCCGGAGCACGTGCTGTTCCGCGACCGGCTGCCGTACAACGACATGGGAAAGCTGCAGCGTCGCGAGCTGCGACGGGAATTCGGAGGCCTTGCATGAGCGCTCAAAAGAAGCGTGCCCCCGGTCGCCCGAGAAGCCTGGCCTCGGAGGAGGCCATCATCAACGCGACCTCGCGGCTCTTGCGCACGCACGGCTTCTCGGGTCTGACCCTGAGTCGGGTCGCGGCGCGAGCCCGGGCCAGCAAGTCGACGATCTACCGACGCTGGCCCACCAAGGAACACCTGATCGTCGCGGCCTTCAACCGCTGGCCTGTACTCGTTCCGCACGACAGCGGTGGCGTGCTCGAGGACCTGATGGATCTGCACGCCCAGTCGATGCGGCACCTGCGCCGCGGCGGGCTCAAGGGCGTGATGCCGAAGCTGATCGCGGCGCGGGCCGAGGAGCCTGCGCTCGCCTCCGTCCTCGACCCGCTGATGGAGCGGCGCTACGACCCGGTGCGAACCATCCTGCGGCGCGCGATCGAGCGGGGGCAGCTGCCGAAGAACACCGACGTCGAGCTCGCCGTGCACATGATCATGGACATCACGGCCGCGCGGCTGTATTTCACTTCGAGCGGCACGAGCCAGCCCGCGATCCGGAAGATGTTCCGCGTGCTGCTCAAAGGTCTCGGCACCCGAGGCTACTGAACCCCGCCGACCGGTCAGCTGCGATGCTGCAAGACGTCATCGAGCCGGGCGGCAAAGTCATCCGCGGCCTCGATCTGGTCGAGCCGGGCACGCTGGGCGTCGATGTCCGCCTTGACGGTCGCCATCAACCGCTGGAACCGCGGATCGTCGCTGAGCGACTGCCAGCGCGCATCGTTCGTCACTGAGTAATAGTCTCGCCACCCCGCCTTGACCGCCTGTCCCAGCCTGTCAATCGCCAGGTTTTCTTCACCGGCGAGCGCGGCATTCTGGGCGAACATGGCCAGGTCGATGCTCAGGTGCAGCCAGCCCTGGGCCTCGCGCTCACGATACCCTCGGTCGAGTTCGCTCAAAATCCGGTGTGCGCGATCAGTCGCGCCGGTATTGAGGTATGCCCAGGCCAGCGCGTGACGGGCGTTGGCGTCTTCTTCCATTGCTCCCGACAGCGGTCCGTCAACATCGAGGTAGGGTGCAAGAGTCCGGATGGCGCCCCCGTAGTCACCGGTCAGCGCCTGCTGGATTCCGTACTCCTGACCCAATGCCCCGGCTTCGCTGCGCATCGCCTCCAGTTTGGCTTGGAGGACCTGCTCGCTCTCGTCGATACGCCCCCGCATCCGGAGCAGCTCAATCCGATACAGGACGGGCCAATCCGCGCCGTGCCCCTTGCGCTCCATGCGTTCCACCAGGTGTTGAGCGCGCTCCCACGATCCCAGGCGCGCATAAGTCCAGAGTAAAAGCGGGTACGAGCTACCTTGGTCGGAAGACTCGTTTTCAAGCAGCACAAGCCGCTTGGCCGCCTCGTTCGATTCGACCAGGCGCCCTGTGAAGAAGTAGAAGTCCACGAGCGACCAGTGCACCAAGGGCGAGGGCTGCGGTAGCTCGAGCAGCCGCCGCAGACCACGTTCGGATCGGCCGAAATCACCGCTCTCTGCATAGTCCAGTGCGAGATTGCTCATCAATGCAGACGCGAGCGGGTCGATGCGCGCGGCTCTTTCCCAGACCGCGCGGCGCTCGGCATAGCGGCCCTGAATTCCGAGGACAGTCGCCAACCAGTTGCTGGCGTCCACCATCTTCGGATCGAGAGTCAGCGCCTTTCGGTACGCTGCTTCGATTGCCTCGTAGTCCGGAGGACGTCGTTTCTCCAGCAGTACGGCCTGAGCCACGTACGCCCGCGCGAGATCGGGTTTCAGCGACAGCGCGCGTTCAATGGCTTTCTGTGCACGCTCGGCCTTTTCCGGCGTGCTCGCATCCCAGGCCCACAGGACTGCCAGTTCTCCCACGGGCTCGGCGTATTGCGGATCGAGGGCACTGGCTTTCCTGAACTGCTCCTCGGCGAGATCCCAATAGCGGGGTTGTCGCTTATCGTAGATCTCGCGCCCAGTCAGGTAATGCTGATACGCATCGAGGTTCGGCGAAGCGCCTGGCTCGTTCGGCGACCGCGCCACGATCTTCGGCACGACGTTGGTCGCCACCGCCTCAGCGATCTCCTGCTGGATCGCAAATATCCCGTGCAGGTCCCGGTCGTAGCCCTCGCTCCAGACCTGGGCTCCCGAGTCGTCAACGAGTCGGGCGGTGATGCGTACGCGCCCCTCGTCCTTGCGCACGCTGCCCTGCAGCAGATAGCGCACCCCGAGCAGGCCGCTCAACTTCTGCGCGTCAAGACCACTGTCCTTGAGAGCGAACGACGACATGCGCGCGATCACGTGCAGCTCGGAGTAGTCCGCGAGCCGGTTCAGGATCTCCTCAGAGATGCCATCGCAGAAATATGCGCTCTCCGGGTCGCTGCTCATGTTCACGAACGGCAGCACGGCGATGGAGTTGTGGGGTGCCTGCGGCCTAGCACCATCACGTTCAACCGGCTCGACCGCGTCCGTGCCCCGACTCTCGAGGCCCCACCAGATGACGACCGGCACCAGGGAAATGAGCGCGGCGGCCAACAGACCCTGGCGCAGCGATCGCAGGCGGGATCGCGCATGAGTGGGTGCGGGCGAGTGATCGTCTGCGCCACGTTCCTGTGGCCCGCTGTCCGCCGCGGCGGGACGAGGTTCGCGGAGGACACCGTCTGATCCGATGGCGCGGTGTTCCGGGGGCGGAGGGTCCGACACCGTCACTGGAACGTCGAAGATGTAACCCCGACGCGGCACCGTCCTGATCATCTTCTGCGATTCGTCGCCGATCGCGCGCCGCACCTCGATCAGACACTGGGCGATTGAGCCTTCGGTGACGACCGTCCGCCCCCATACCGAATCCAGCAGCTCGTCCTTGCTGACGAGCTGGCCATTCCGCTCGACCAACAGGCGCAGCACTTCGAACGACTTGGGGCGCAGCTTCACATCGACGCCCGATTTGAGCAGGGCGCCACGCACCAGGTCGAGCGTGTGCTCGCCGAATGAATAGCTTCGACTACCGGACAACCGCGTCGTCCCGGCCCCGATCAGGGGCTCTCATAACGAACATTTCAGATCTTTATAGCGCTTTTTTCATGCGTATGTCGTTACTCGGCGCCGAAAAACGCGGAGCGTGCAGCACTGCGTAATCACAGCTGACTACAGCAGGAAGGACGTCATGAGCACGAATATAAGCAACCGCCCCCTGGCTTGCCTGGTCGCCCTGGCGGCGATCGGTCCGGGGGTGGCGAGCGCCGACGCGGTGCAGGACTGGAACGCGATCATGTGGACGACCACGGCCACCCAGAACCCGTTCCTGCAGGCGCGGTTTGCCGCCATCACGCATCTTGCGATGTTCGAGGCGGTGAATTCGATCACCGGGGACTACCAGCCCTACCTGGGCACGGTTTCCGCGCCGGCGGGCGCTTCCGCGGACGCAGCCGCTGTCGCCGCTGCTCACCGGGTGCTGATCACCTATTTCCCGGCCAGCGCGCCGGCCCTCGATGCGTCGCGGCAGGCGTCGTTGGCTGCGATTCCCGATGGGCAGGCCGAGGAGGACGGCGTCGCCGTCGGCGAGGCTGCCGCCGCTTCGATGATCGCGAACCGGACGAACGACGGATCGGCGCCGCCGCAGTTCTACCTGCCGGTCACCGCGGAGCCGGGCGAATGGTTGCCTACACCCGGTTGTCCGGCGGCCGGCGGCGTGCTGCTGCACTGGGGCAACGTCAAGCCGTTTGGCCTGCGGAGCGGCGACCAGTTCCGCTCCGGTCCGCCACCGGCGCTGACGAGCATGGAGTACGCGACCGACTTCAACGAGGTAAAGACCGTCGGTGCCCTTAACAGCGCTGCTCGTCCGCAGGATCGGACGGATGTCGCGCGCTTCTACGCGGCGTCGCCGCCCACGTACGTTTTCAGCCAGGTGATTACGCAGGTAGGGAACGAGGAAGGCCGGTCGCTTTCCCAGAATGCCCGGGCGTTCGCGTTGTTGATGATGTCGATCAGCGACGCGCTGGTGGCATCGCAGGACACAAAGTACCACTACAGGTTCTGGCGGCCCGTCACTGCAATCCACGGCGCCGACACCGACGGCAATCCGCTGACTCAGCGGGACGACGCCTGGCAGCCGTTGATTACGACCCCGTGCTTCCCGAGCTACCAGTCGGCCCATGCGACCGGGAGTAACGCTGCGCGCAGAATCGCCGAGCGTCTATTCGGCGGCGAAGAGGCACGCAGCATCCTCGTGGCCAATCCGTCTGTTCCTGGGGTGAGCTTCCATTACACCCGGTTCTCGGAGATCACCGACGACATCGACGACGCGCGGGTCTACGGAGGAATCCACTACCGGTTCGATCAGAGGGCCGGCGGTCGCCAGGGCAAGCGCGTGGCCGACTACATCTACAAGACCCAGCTTCTGCCCCTGGAACAGCTGTAGAGGCCATTTCACGGC
>Ga0209382_10009465_pt1 | contig 12196 bp, 8 predicted proteins | sample SoiMetdeltSBSDD5_FD_187599 | JGI IMG/M metagenome (GOLD analysis project Ga0209382, IMG submission 187599) | Bulk soil microbial communities from a Populus tree surrounding site in Tennessee, USA - Soil MetaG P. deltoides SBSDD5 (SPAdes) (version 2) | ecosystem: Environmental > Terrestrial >... | reverse complement strand
ACTGCATCACCGATAAAGCTCGCTCAGATTGAACTCTATGGAGCACATCTCGAGCGCATAGAAGGACTCCGAAGCGCGGCGACCCACGCCGCAATTCGTGCTGCGGAGCGTAGGGAGTCCGTCTACGCGAGCCATATCCGCCATCCAGCAGCACTACTAGCTTATAAATCGATTGCCTTTGAAATCTGGGAGCAACTCGATAGAAATTCTCCTGACGTTGTTGTATTACCACTCGGTCACGGATCACAGTTACTAGGTTTGTTCTGGGGATTTCGAGACTTATTAAACGGGGGCTTGATCACGGCCCTACCCCGTTTGGTGGGTGTCCAAGCGTCGGCATGTGCCCCCTTGGTAAACCGTGTTTCTGATCACCTGTCGCAAACCAAGCTCAACTCTACAGTGGCAGAGGGCATCGCAATTGCTGATCCGATTCGCAGCAACGAGATTCTTGACGCCATTCGCGAAAGTCAAGGTAGCATCGTTGCCGTCAGCGAAGAAGAGATTATTTTCGGATTTCATGCTCTTGCTGAAAGAGGAGTTTTTGCAGAGTCAACAAGCGCTGTTGTATGGGCTGCACTTCCGCGTGCAAGAGAAATGCTTGCTCCAGATGCTACAATCGTTCTATCAATTAGCGGGTCTGGTCTGAAGACACCAGATATCGAAAGTTTCACCCAAAAAGCCCGGCAACATTAATGTCAGGGCACAGAAAGGGCAGCTTAGATTTATGAATCGTGTCGTAGTAACTGGATTTGGCGCAATCAGCCCGTTGGGTTTGAATGCAGAAGAGAGTTGGCAGGGAGCGGTTGCAGGGAAAACTGGCGTTGCTACGATTACACAGTTCGATGTAACCGACTTCCCGGTACAGTTGGGGGCTGAAGTTAAGAACTTCGAACCAGAGCAATTCCTGGATCGAAAAGATGCTCGGCGAATGGATCGTTTTGAACAGTTGGGAGCCATTGCAGCCAATGAAGCACTTCACCATAGCGGCCTTGAAATAACCGATGAGAATAACTATCGAATCGGCTCAATTATTAGCAGCGGTGTTGGTGGTATTCAAACCCTAACCGAACAGACATTAGTAGTAACTAACGAAGGCGCAAGGAAGCTTAGTCCCTTTGGAATTCCCCGCATTATGGCGAACGGTGCGGCTGGAATGGTCAGCATTGCACATGGAATCCGGGGGCCGGCGTTCTCAGTAAGTTCTGCTTGTGCCTCTGCCTCAGATGGTATTGGGGTAGCGTTGCAGCTTTTGCGCGCAGGAATCATCGACGCGGCTCTTGCCGGCGGTAGTGAGGCCGCACTGACAAGCCTTAGTGTTGGGTCGTTTCATCGAATTGGAGCGTATACAACGCGTGCTGATCACACCCCTTCACCGTTTAGTGCAGATCGGGATGGCTTAGTCATGGGTGAAGGTGCAGCAGTTCTTGTGCTGGAAACTCTTGACTTCGCGCGTGGACGTGGTGCGACAATTTATGCCGAGGTAGCAGGGTATGGAGCCTCTGCCGACGCATTTCATATTACCGCCCCTACCGAGGACGGAGCAGGAAGCGCTAGTGCTATAACCCTAGCGCTGAATGATGCACGGATAAATCCGGAAGATATTGATTATATAAATGCTCATGGAACTGGTACCCCTCTGAACGATGCCTCAGAAACTCTTGCAATAAAACGTGCTTTCGGTGAGCACGCATACAACATACCTATTAGCTCAACAAAGAGCATGACCGGACATATGATGGGCGCAACCGCCGCTTTGGAGGCCGTTTTCTGTTTGTCGGCGATCCGGGATTGCGTTGCACCCCCAACGATCAATTACACGGAACCTGATGAACTTTGTGACCTTGATTACATTCCTAATGAGTCACGTGAGTTCCTTATCCGCAGTGTAGCGAGCAATGCCTTTGGATTTGGTGGTCATAACTCAGTATTGGTTTTTCGAAAGTTCGAAGGCTAAATCAAGGGAGGTCCTCATGGGACGTGTGGGCCTCGCCGGGTGGCAGGAAACAAATGGACTCTTATTTAATGATGTCAATTTACTACGCCGCGCGCTAACGCATCCTTCCTACGTCAACGAACATCCCACGGAGGGGTATCAAGATAATCAGCGCCTCGAATTTCTTGGCGACGCTGTGCTTGCATTTGTAAGTGGCGAGTGGCTGTATACGAAATTCCCCGATGCGACAGAGGGACAATTAACCCGTCTACGGGCTGCCCTTGTTAGAACCGAAATGCTCGCCAGTTTCGCTCGCGAATGTTATGTCGGAGATAGTTTGTTCGTTGGAAAAGGCGAAGAAGAGAGCGGTGGGAAAGAGAGGGACGCAAATTTATGTGATGCATTTGAGGCAATAATAGGTGCTCTTTATCTGGATCAAGGTCTGGATGTGGTACGTGTTTTCATATACCCCCGTTTTGAGACTGCTGTTGCTGACACTCTTAGAGATGAGCGCGATAAGGATGCAAAGAGTCGGCTTCAAGAGTGGAGCCAACGACAGTTAGGGCTAACACCGATTTACGATATTGTGCTCACACAAGGGCCCGACCACGCAAAGCAATTTACGGTGACCGTGCGGATTGGCGAAAAAATCTATGGAGAGGGTACAGGCCCCCGCAAGCAGGTTGCTGAACAAGCCGCTGCAATGCATGCATTGGAGTCACTTCGGGCCATATCATCGAAGTGAAACGAATTCTAATTACAGGGGCAAGTGGCGATCTCGGACGCCCACTTTCTGCCCTAGCAGCGGCATATGGCTGGGACGTATCGGCTTGTTATCTTACCAATCCGAAGATTGGAGGAGGTCTACCTTATCAGCTTGATCTGACAAATGGTGAACGCATTCTTCATCTCATAAAACAGTTTCGTCCAAATATCGTCATTCATACTGCAATATCAGATAGGAATTATTCTGGATTCATTCCAGTAACAGCAGAAAATCTCGTGAGGGCGTGTCGGAAATTCGGCGCTCGATTAATTGCCATTTCGACCGACATGGTGTTCGACGGCAAGAATCCGCCCTATACTGAAACATCTGCCCCTACTCCAATATCTGAGTATGGTCGGGCCAAGGCTCAAAGCGAAGAATTGTTGCTGAGCGGGTATCAAGATTCCCTTGTTGTTCGCACTAGTTTGCTTTACGATTTTGAATCCAATAACAGGCAACTGAAGTGGATGTTAGATCGTATTAAATTAGGAGACAAACTTCAGCTTTATACCGACGAGATTCGGAGTCCGATCAATACTTGGAATCTTGCAGAATGCTTATTGGAATTGGCTGACACTTCGCAGTCAGGAATTCTCAATGTGGCAGGGCCAGCACCAGTCAGCCGTTATGACTATGGATGTCAACTGCTCACCGGAGTAGGGATCGATCCCCGAAATTGTGTGGAGGCAGTACTCGCTGCCGAGATCGTACCGGAGAGGCCGCGCAATCTCTCGCTTGATGTAACTCAAGCACAGTCGTTGTTAAAAACGCCACTTCTCACGGTAACTGATGCGCTTCAATCCTCTCTTCGCATTAAGGCCAGTGAAGCTCTACAACGACCAACCGATGACTTGATGCCTCACTCTTGACCTGACGCGTCTCGGAGGCAACTAGCCCACGTACCAGCAAGTAATCCCTGCGCTCCGTCGGATTTGTAGCTGGATATGTATAACCTCGTTCAATACCTAATGTTTTGTCAGGATCATCAAAACTAACTGATGTTAGCTGTTGGTAGGCCATATCTTCAGGTCCGCTACCGAGATCAAGTCCTGCGACAGTTGGAATCTCGCGATCAAGGAAATTGAAGAAATAGGCAAGCTGTTGGAGGCGCGCTTCATTTTGTGCAGTTCGAAAATCCGCGCTCACAACATCAAGAGTTCGGTTGGATTCTATGTCTGAAATCCGCACTCGAACCGCGCTCAATGCTCCCTCACCAGAAAGTGTTATTCCGTGTTGATTAGTTATCGGCCAACGGCTGAGAACACCGACACCTTCCAAGTGTTCGCTCGCAGAAAGATAGACCTGATACATCCCCAACCTTCGAGCAAGATATTCCATCTCGTCGATCCCGTAGCTACTGGGACGGCCAGTATCGACCTGTTGAATCAGAATGACATCTGCAACGCTGGCTTCAATAGTTCTTGCGGTCGCATCAAGCTGGAAGACGCCATTCTCGTCATAGCCATTATTGATATTGTATGTGGCAATTCGGAGTGTATTGCCCAACTCTTGAGCACTACGTGCTGTGATAGAACCAAGCAGAAGCCCGCAAAGCACTACAGGAGCGACAAATGCGGCGGGCAGAGACCGAGGAATCGTAATTTTCTCAGCCCAAGGATCGACCTCTCTCCAGAATAAGCGGGGAATTCCTGCGAGTGCGCCAGCAACTAGGACAATGGTTAATGCCTGGTTCTGCAAAAAGCGAGGTGCAAATACGTCCTCAAAAGTCAGGCTATATGCATATACAAGTACGACAAAGACAAATAACCCAATGCTAACAGAGGGACCAACTTGCTCAACTTCATCGCTGTCTGGCGCTGTGGGTATCCACCATACAAGCATCACTAACATAAATTGCGCAAGGATGAGGGCAGTAGCAGCACCGAGACCTACCAATCGATTCCCGACGATAAGAAGAAGTAGAAGTATGAATATCCAGACCCAACCCCGTAGACGCTCATCAAATGTTCCGAGAGTTTGCCAAACGAAATCTCTTACCGCCGGTAGTAATGCGATAGTCGTAGCAAGCGAGATAAGTGGGACTATAGTCTGATAAGGTATATTGGACCACCTAGCGACTACATTTGGTAGCCCAAGAACCATAAACTCCAAAGCCAGAAATGAACCGTACGCAATGCCTCCGGAGGTAGTCAATAATCCGGGATCGTATGGCTCGAATCGTGTCGCACTACGCGCCCGCACTGAGGCATAGATAAGAGCACCTGTAATGGCAAGTTGAAGCACCACAACTGGCATTCGCAGCCGGAATTCACCGATGGCTATATTGGTAAGCGTTTGTAATGTTGGATCATATGAATCTGCTGCGCGGAGGAGTTGTTCCAGAACCAAGCCTATCACCACAATGTGAACCCATGTCCGACGATTGGCCCGTAACAAGAGCGATAAATATAGTCCACTAATTCCAATGGCGAAGAGACCTGCGAACAACTCTACCTGTTGTATTGGAATAGAGAGTGCAACCCGGCAGATACCTACAGCAATAGCGTTGATCATAAGTGTGCGTGGTAGTGCAGTTCGCTGCCGAGGTGCGAGCCATGGGATTGCCAGCACTAGCAATAAAACGAGGTGAGAAGAGGCAAGTAATGCATCCACACGACCATTAGCCAATGCTCTTGTGGTGCTGCCAATAAGTATCGCCAGGACGGTACGCGCTGCCTGCATATAGAAGAGCATTACGAGACTGCCTTCAATAATACGATAGATGCGGCTTGACCTCAAGAGTAAACTCCTTTACTTTGGTGGGTTTCCGTACGGCAGTATAATCTTCTGTAACCACTAAGGCGAATAAAGGAGATCCAAGCTATGTCCCTAGCTGACCTCGTTCTTGCGAACGGCACAGTGGTCACAATGGATCAATCTTACTCAATCATTCCAAATGGTGCGGTGGCAATTGGTAGAGATTCGATTGTGGGCGTGGGCGCATCTGAAACCATCTTACAGGAGCATGATGGGGCAATAGTAGTTGATTGTTCCGGCCTTACATTGATGCCCGGACTCGTGAATGCACATACTCATGCTCCGATGACGCTTCTACGTGGCCTCGCAGATGATCTGCGTCTCGACGTGTGGCTTATGGGATATATGATGCCCACAGAACGGGAATTTGTCGATCCCGATTTCGTCTATCTGGGAGCTATGCTGGCATGTGCAGAAATGATCCGTTCGGGAATCACGACATTCAACGACATGTATTACTTTGAAGACAGTGTAGCCGAAGCCACAGCCCAAGCGGGTCTTCGAGGTGTACTGGGGCAGACCATCCTCAAATTTCCGTCACCAGATTCGGAAAGCTACGAAGCTGGAATCAGTCTCTGCCGTGAATTCATTGAAAAATGGCGTGGACATTCTTTAATTGTTCCAGCTGTTGCTCCACATGCACCTTACACAACAACCCCAGAGATTCTTCATGCATGCGCCACTCTGGCTAGTGAGTATGATGTCCCCCTGCATATACACCTTAGTGAAACCGTTCTTGAGGTTGTGGAGAGCCGTAAGCACAATGGGATGCCAGTAATTCCATGGGTAAAAAAGCAAGGCATATTTGAAGCTAAGGTAATCGCAGCCCATTGCGTTCATGTCGATGAAGGTGAGATTCGAACTTTACATCATCACCACGCTGGTGTCTCCCATAATCCCAGCAGTAATTTGAAACTCGCAAGTGGAATTGCCCCAGTGAAAACAATGCTTGATGTTGGCCTCGATGTTGGAATCGGAACAGACGGGCCAGCTAGCAATAATGATCTTGATATGTTTGAGGAAACACGGTTAGCAGCATTTATTGCAAAGGCTGCGACCGATGATCCTACCTCCCTTCCAGCCAAGCAAGCGCTCGCGATGGCAACCTCAATGGGCGCGCGAGCTTTGCATCTTGGTGAGATTACCGGATCAATTGAAGTTGGAAAGCGTGCAGATGTGATTGCCCTCGATCTGGAAACATTACACAATTGGCCCCATTTCCAGCGCGATTCCGACGCAATCTACTCTCAAATAGTCTATGCAGCACACAGCAGCGATGTCATACATGTAATCTGCAATGGTGCGTGGCTTATGCGGGATCATGAGTTGTTAACAGTAGATGTACCTCATATTTTAGAGAAGGCCAAGCAAGTTGCACAACAGATTGACACGTTTCTAGTCGCGCGGGAAGGTGATGTACTCTCAAAGCTTCTGGCAATCGGTGAACTTCAACAAGAAGAGAGCTTCGAAGTACAGGTGAAGGCACGACTTACTGATCCGAATCTTGCAGATTTGATCCTTAAAAATCCTGATGTAAAAATTGTTAAGCATACCCACTATAGACAGTATGACACATACTTCGAATTCGCCCCTCCAGACACTAATCGCGTAAGATATCGAGAGGATGATTTTCTCAATGCTAATGGGCAAGTTAAAAGCGTACGAACTCGGCTGACGCTTACTTCACCAGCGAGCGAAAGAGAGTTTAGCAACGCCGTTCTACTATCTCGTTCACGATACAACTCGTTGGCAACTCGTCCTGTTAGGTTCTATCGAGAGTACTTTCATCCGAGTTCAGAGCGTACAATCGTTAAGGATCGAATGCGCTGGCATATTGACTACACGGGAATGCGGTTGTATGTGAATGTAGATCAAATTATTGATCCGGAGCAGGATGATTATTTCCTGGAAATCAAAAGTCGTACATGGTCACTTAAGGATGCAGGCGATAAGGCCACCGCGATTCAGCACCTACTTGAACTCGTAGGGATAGATCGCTCCGCGCTAATAAGGGAAGAATACGTTACGCTTATGGCTCCCTAGTTAGATCATCATAGACTACATTTGGTTGCTCTAAGCGGAAACCGTGCCCTCTAACGGTCACAATATATTGATGGGATGGCGCGAGTTCGGTGAGGCGATCCCGGAGCCGACGTACCAGAGCATCAATTGCTTGTTCGCTAATGCCGTCTTCAATGACATCCGGCCATACTGCTGCGACTACATCTTCTCGTGTGCAGACCCCGCCCCGAGAATCGTAGAGCAGCTCCAATAATCTATATTGATACAGCGATAGCTGCGGGTCTAGCACTGCACCATCTATACTGACTTGGCGCGTACGCTTGTCGAGTCTGAGACCAGTATCTAATTCGCCGCTATCATTAAGGGAGAGCGGCACGGTCGCCTCCGCGCCAACAAATTTCATCTTGACACTAAGGGCAATTTGTATCTCATCCCCTTCAGTAAGTTCAATGGCATTTTCCAACCGAATTCCGTTAATATGGGTCCCGTTCTTACTTCCTAAATCTTCGACAAAGCAGGTAGATCCGTGACGCCATATCCGGATATGCTCACGTGAAATCCGACGCTCTGGGATAACAATGTCACAGTGGCTTCCCCGACCAATGAGCATCTGGTTGTTATGCATCACCCATTGCTGACCGCGTAATGGACCTTCAGTGACTACAAGTACAGGCTTATCATTGTCGATGTGTCGTTCTGACATGGCCCCTCCTTGACAAACCCCGGCTGTACGGTTAATGTCTGGCATACTTTACCGCCAGCGTCCGCACTCCGCTAGGCAGTAGCTCAATCCCCTCGGAAAAGGAGAACTATACATGCTGCCTCCGCTCAAACCGGACAGCATATTGCGCGCTCGCTATCGGATCGATGAGATTGTCGGTCAGGGTGGCATGGGCTCAATTTATCGTGCCGAAGACATCCGACTGACGGGTAGATTTTGTGCCGTAAAAGAAGTTCAGGTCGATCCCAATAGCGATCCGCAGCAACAAGAACAGTCTCGTGAACAGTTTTATCGCGAGGCAACAATTCTTGCACGACTCGATCACCCCAATTTGCCGAAAGTTTCTGACTTCTTTGATATGGATGGCCGTGACTTTCTAGTGATGGATTTTGTACCGGGAGTAGATTTACGCCAGAAGATAGAAGAAGCAATCGGTAAGGAGACATTTATTTCCGAAGAGCTTGTCTTAGACTGGGCTGTCCAAATGTGCGACGCACTCGCCTACCTGCACAGCCAAGTTCCTCCCGTTCTACACCGCGATATCAAACCAGCAAACATCAAGCTAACACCGGAAGGTCTCATCAAGCTTGTAGATTTTGGCTTAGTAAAGCTGATGATCCCTGACGACGCACGAACCATTACAATCGTACAGGGGCGTGGAACTGCCACTTACACACCTTTAGAGCAATATGGAGGTGATACAGGGCATACTGACCCTCGGTCAGACCTTTACTCGCTTGGTGCAACTCTGTACCATCTTCTAACCAACTCTCCTCCTGCTGAGGCAAAGGCCCGTTTTCTACAATCAAATTCCCTCATCCCACCACGAGGGTTAAACCCTCACATTAGTTTACGGACTGAACAGGCAATCTTGTGGGCAATGTCAATGCATCCTGACGACCGCCCGCCGGATGTTCAGGAGTTTAGAGATCTTCTATTATCTACAGGGCCATTGAGTCTCTGGCCGACAATTAGGGGGCAAGATTATTTTCGGCAGATTGCGCCTATTAACCGCCTTCTCATTGGCGCAGCAATTTTACTGTTGCTGATTGCAATCCTCACGACATTATTCCCTGCCTCGATCAGTTTACCTTAATTCACGGTCTCGTATTCGAACCCATCCCTGGGCAATTGTCGCAATTAGCATCAAACCTATAGCTCCACCAAGCCAGGCTGCTAGCGCTGCTGCCATGCGACCACCAACAAATTCACGCCAAATTGGTGCGCCGGGTAGGAATAAGGCGTAATAATTGTAAGTGATTAAGCCACCAATGAGCACTGGAACAGTTTGCATCAAAGAATAATTTAGATCGCCCGCTCTATAGAAATACCAGAAGACGCTGCTTGCTATGACTATCAAACCGAACAGGGCGAGATAGAGGTCCCCAAAAGTTACTGCGGTCTGCGAGGGGGGAGGAGGGTTGAAAGTCCCGCGAGGTGTCGGGTTCCCGGCTGCGTTGTTAGAATCGCCCGTGTAAGTCCATTCAGTCGGAGTAGGAGCGACGGTAGGCGCGAATGTTGGCGTTTTTCTTATTACGATATCCTCCACGATCAAAGTGTCAGAGGTCATCGCTGGAGCGCTGCTCGCGGTGATTTCTACCCGACCCGGTGTATTCCACACTAGGCTCGTCTGAGCAATTCCGTTGAGAGTGATTTCAGTGCTTGTATCCCGGAATCCCTGGCTCCGATAATTAAACGCGAAATCGACGGAAGTACCGTCCGGGACGGGATGTCCATTTTGATCCACGATGACACCAGTGTGGATCAAAATTGTATCCCCCTGCTGAGGCGCGAGTGGCGCGGATGGAGTTACAGGCAAAGGTGTTCCACTAGCATTTAGGTCTGGAAAGAGAGTGATGACCTGATCAGAATCTGGGGAAGTGGCATCTCCAATGCGATAGTTGATTGCGCTGACTGATACGGGTGACGCGCCAATAGCGGGCAAGTCCAGGAATAAGCCGCGAACCGCCACCTCAATGAAAGGGCGAGATGAACTGTAGAGAGCATAATAGGCAGTTAGTTTGCTTACTTCTGTAGCATCAAGGTAATAAGGTGCTGCCATTGCAAATACAACTAACTGTGTACCTGATTTCACTGGGGGATTTGCTAAGAATTGCTTTACCACAAAAGAGGATGGTATGTCAGGGCGAATATCGAGCATAACAAAGAGTACCCAATCAGCCGAATTTATGGCAATTCCCACCTCGTCCGGTTGAGGCGTCCCAGTATTATCATTCGAGGGTAGTACATCACCCCTTAGATATCGATCCAAATCCTCAAAACTAAAACTCTGTACGTTCCCTAGACTTACTAATCCTGTTGCATCTGGACCATATTGTTTGAGGATAGCTGACTGGAATGCATCACGCGAGATGATAGAGTGCGACACACAACTCGAACATAAGCGCACCGACCGTGTATCTGTAAATATAACAATGCGATCATTACTTTGAGGAGGCGTAAAGTCTGGACGGGACGGTGACAGTAGAGTCAGTGCCTGTTGTGCAACTGCAAATGTCGTATCTGACTGTGTTGGTAAAGCAGCAAGTGCATCGGACGGTACCAGAACACCTGTGGCATCAAACTGTTTTGTACCATACAGAGTAAGTTTCCGCCGGATAATCCGGCGCACCGCCTCATTCACACGCCCCTGAAAGGCAAGATCGCTCTCATATTGTGAGACGAAAAAGTCGATTGTTCCGTTTATGATGGCAACTTGATCGGTATCGGACATACCATCGAAGCCACCTAAATATAGAAGATCGTTTCCTGCAAGGAGAGCATCCTGTGAGATACGCTTGTAAATATTTGGATTCGATCCTTGCGGATCGTAAAGAATCCTAATCCCCCGCACCCCAAGAGCGTCGCTCATGATTAATCCACCATGCGCGCGCCAATCTGAGAGAGGTTGAATTGATAAAAGCGCCTGTAAGCTCTCCTGATCCAAACTAATGGGATCCGTATCAAGCCGAGGGTTGTCACCTTGAAGCCCTCGATACTTGATATGGCCGGTCAGCAGTCCGTCCGCAATTATCGAATTGTCGGAATTCATTTCTGTAACTGCAAAGAATGGTTGAAGATCGCTCTGGACAAGGTAATCGCGTGTCCGGCGAATAGTCGGAATTTCTACTTCGGCAACCCGATCAGCACCTCCATGTCCGGGGAAAAATCTCGGGAATACCGCTATACGCCCCTGACTACCACTGTGGACACCGCTTACATAGGCCGCAGTCATGCGCGATACCCAGAAGGGATCTCCGCCAAATTCCGTAGTACCTAAATCGCCAGGAGTGAGTGGCTGCGGCTCCTCTACCACATCTGCCGATGGGCCGATTAACAGGTTTATTCCAAGTGCCGAAAGCTCTTGACCAATAACATGCCCAGTTTGTTCCGCATACTCGGAATTCCATGTTGCGCCTATAGCCATGCTGCTAGGTACTGGGGCTAATCCTGGTGGGGAATTTACCAGAATATCCGCAGTATCGATGTCGAGTCCAACAAATAATGGCACATACGGGAGCGGCACAAATTGTTGATCTTCGGGATTAGGATGTGCAAGCTGACTCTGTTCAACCACAAGTGTTTGTAGCGCCGTACTCAGATTGTGAAGTTGTACTGGAACAGATTCATCATCAGTGAAGTTATTATTGCGGATTGAGAGAACGACACCTCCGATGTGCAATTGAGCGAGTTGCTGGGCAGTTAGAGAATTCTTATCGGTGTCATTCCCTTGAAAGTCGATGACGAAAAGCTGACCAATGCGCGCTTCTGGAGACATGCGGCTAAAGACAGCCTCCACATCGGCATCCGAAATCGTCTGATTCGGCCCCTGAGAGAGGGCTGCTGCTTCCGGTAGCATGACTAAAATGGTGAGAAGTAGGCTGAGGCTTAGGCGTCGCATGATGATGCAAGGGCTTTCGTCAGTTTTTCGTGGTGCTCAGTATATCGTGTGCATCCCACGACCAGCAATAGATAAACGGTGCAGAGACGTAGGGAA
>Ga0209382_10009464_pt1 | contig 12197 bp, 11 predicted proteins | sample SoiMetdeltSBSDD5_FD_187599 | JGI IMG/M metagenome (GOLD analysis project Ga0209382, IMG submission 187599) | Bulk soil microbial communities from a Populus tree surrounding site in Tennessee, USA - Soil MetaG P. deltoides SBSDD5 (SPAdes) (version 2) | ecosystem: Environmental > Terrestrial >... | reverse complement strand
GGGACCCTGGGGCCGCGTGGGCGTCACCGTCTCCCCCGCCAGCCCGAGCCGGGTGTGGGCCCTCATCGAGGCCGAGGACGGCGGGGTCTACCGCAGCGACGACGCCGGCGCGACCTGGAAGCGCACCAACAACGAGCGGCGGCTGCGTCAGCGCGCCTGGTACTACACGCACATCTTCGCGGACCCCAAGAACGCGGACTCCATGTACGTCCTCAACACCGGCTTCTACCGGTCGCAGGACGGCGGGCGGACGTTCAACCCCATCCGCGTGCCCCACGGCGACAACCACGACCTCTGGATCGCGCCCGACGATCCGTTGCGCATGATCGAGAGCAACGACGGCGGGGCCAACGTGAGCTTCGACGGCGGACGGAGCTGGTCGCGCCAGGACAACCAGCCCACGGCGCAGATGTACCACGTCATCACGGACACGCGGTTTCCGTATTGGGTGTACGGCGCGCAGCAGGACAACACGACGGTCGCCCTGGCCAGCGCCAGCAACGAAGGCGGCCTCGACCGCACGCAGTGGTACCCGGTCGGCGGCTGCGAGAGCGGCTACATCGCGCCCAGCCCCGCCGATCCCCAGGTCGTGTACGCGGGCTGTTACGGCGGGCAGATCACGCGCTACGACCATCGCACGGGCCAGGAGCGGGACGTCACCGTCTGGCCGGAGAACCCGATGGGCTGGGGCGCGGAGGGGATGAAGTACCGCTTCCAGTGGACGTTCCCCATCGTGTTCTCGCCCCACGACCCCAAGGTCCTCTACACGGGGGGCGACCGCGTCTTCCGCACCACCGACGAAGGCCAGACCTGGGAAGCGCTGAGCGGCGATCTCACGCGTCACGACGCGGCCAAGCTCGGCTCGTCGGGCGGACCGATCACCAAGGACAACACCAGCGTCGAGTATTACGGCACGGTGTTTGCGCTGGCGGAGTCGCCGCGCGAGAAGGGCGTCCTCTGGGCGGGATCCGATGACGGCCTCGTCCACGTCTCGCGCGACGACGGCAAGACCTGGACGAACGTCACCCCGCGCGAGATGCCGGAGTGGAGCCTCATCAGCCAGATCGACGTCTCGACCCACCAGGACGGCACCGCCTACCTGGCCACCACGCGCTACAAGCTCGACGACTTCAAGCCCTACGCCTGGGTGACCACGGACTACGGGAAGACCTGGCGCCGCATCACGGGCGGGCTGCCCGAGACGTCCTTCGTGCGCGCGGTGCGCGAGGACCCCGCGCGGCGCGGCCTGCTCTACGCGGGGACGGAGACGGGAGTGTTCGTCTCCTTCGACGACGGCGGGCGCTGGCAGCCGCTGCGCATGGCCCTGCCCGGCTCGGGTCCGGTCGTCGCGCCCTCCCCCGCGCCTTCCGCGCGTCCGCCCGCGCGCACGGCATCCACGCGTCCGGAGGGCTCGCTCCCCGCGCCCGCGGGCACGGCTCCGGAGACGCCCGCCGGGAGTCCCATCGAGACGCTGACCGCCGCCTCCACGCACGACGGAGAGCTGCCCGTCGTGCCCGTCACCGACCTCGTGGTGAAGGGAGACGACCTCGTGGTCGCGACGCAGGGCCGCAGCTTCTGGATCCTCGACGACCTCTCGCCGTTGCGGCAAATGGCGGCGGCCATCGCCACCGAAGACGCGCACCTGTTCCGCCCACGCGCCGCGTCGCGTTACCTCACGCCGGAGGCGCCGCCGGGGACGGGCGAGAACCCGCCCTCGGGCGCCGTCCTCTACTACTGGCTCCGGGCGGAGACGAAGGACAAGGAAGAAGTCGCGCTCGAGGTGCTCGACTCCGCCGGCCAGGTCGTGCGGCGCTTCACCAACACCGGCGACAAGAAGGACGACGAAGGCGGCCCGCTTCCGGAAGGCGACGACGACGACGGTCCCGGCGGCGGCGGCGCGAAGAAGCTGCCGGCCAAGGCCGGGCTCAATCGCTTCGTGTGGGACCTCCGCTCGCCGGACGCGAGCCGGTTCAAGGGCCTGATCCTCTGGGCGGGCGGCACGCGTGGGCCGCGCATCGCCCCCGGCGCCTACACCGTGCGCTTCACCGCGAAAGGAAAGACGGTCACGGAGCCCCTGCAGGTCGCGGGCGATCCGCGCCTGCCCGCGACGGCGGAAGACTACCGCAAGCAATACGACCTCCTCTTGAAGATCCGCAACAAGCTCACCGAGACCCACGACGCGGTCAGCCGGATCCGCGAGGTCCGCGAGCAGGTCAAGACGGTCGTGGATCACGCGAAGACGGCGGGCGGCGACGAGGCCATCGCCAAGGCGGCGGAGTCGCTCACGAAGAGCGTGACCGCGGTCGAGGAGGCGCTCTACCAGACCAAGAACCAGAGCAGCCAGGACCCGCTGAACTTCCCCATCCGGCTCAACAACAAGCTCTCCGCCCTGGCCGGAGTGGTGGCGAGCGCGGACGGGGCGCCCACCGCGTCGTCCTCCGCGGTCTACGAGGACGTCGCGGGACGCATCGACGTGGAGCTGGCGAAGCTCAAGAAGATCCTGGACACGGACCTCTCCGCCTTCAACCAGCTCGTCAAGGAGAAGGGCGTCCCGGCGGTGGTGATGAAGAAGCCCGCTTCGTAACGATCGCGCGCGGCCATGACTTGTCGTTGCGCCAGGAAGTCGAGCGCCGGACTGTCAACCCGTCCTGGAACGGGTAACATGCTCACCTGCACGGAGACGCCATGACCTCCGCCACGCGGATCGAAAAAGACACCTTCGGGCCCATCGAGGTGCCCGCGGACCGCCTCTGGGGCGCGCAGACCCAGCGCTCGCTCCACCACTTCAAGATCTCGGGCGAGCGCATGCCCCCCGCCCTCATCCACGCCCTGGCCCTGGTCAAGAAGGCCTGCGCGCTCGTGAACGTGGAGCTCAGGGCCCTGGACGAGAAGAAGGGGCGCGCCATCGTGGCCGCCGCGGACGAGGTGCTGGCGGGCAAACACGACGGCGAGTTCCCCCTCGTCATCTGGCAGACGGGCAGCGGCACCCAGAGCAACATGAACATGAACGAGGTGCTCGCGAACCGGGCCAGCGAGATCCTCGGCGGCCCCCGCGGCGAGGAGCGCCTCGTCCATCCCAACGACGACGTGAACCGGGGACAGTCCTCGAACGACGTCTTCCCCACCGCCATGCACGTGGCCGCGGTGGAGGCCGTCCGCACTCACGTGCGCCCGTCCCTCCAGGCCCTGCGCGAGACGCTGCAGGGCAAGTCCGATGCCTTCCGCGACATCGTCAAGATCGGGCGCACCCACCTGCAGGACGCGACGCCCCTGACCCTGGGCCAGGAGTTCTCGGGCTACGTCTCGCAGCTCGACCACGGGCTCGCCCACCTCGATGCCGCCCTCCCTCATCTCTGCGAGCTGGCCCTGGGGGGCACGGCGGTGGGCACGGGTCTCAACGCCCACCCCGAGTTCGGAGCGCGGGTGGCGAAGAAGCTGGCGGAGCTGACCGGCCACCCGTTCGTGACCGCGCCCAACAAGTTCGAGGCCCTCGCCTCGCACGACGCCCTCGTCCACGCGCACGGCGCCTTCAAGACCCTGGCCGCGTCGCTGTCGAAGATCGCGAACGACGTGCGCTGGCTGGCCTCCGGGCCGCGCGCGGGCATCGGCGAGATCACCATCCCCGAGAACGAGCCCGGTAGCTCGATCATGCCGGGCAAGGTGAACCCCACCCAGTCCGAAGCGCTGACCATGGCCTGCGCCCAGGTGATGGGCAACGACGTGGCCGTCAACATCGGGGGGATGAGCGGGAACTTCGAGCTCAACGTCTACAAGCCGCTCCTGATCTTCGCCTTCCTGATGAGCGCGCGCCTGCTCGCCGACGGCAGCGCGAGCTTCCGCGAGAACTGCGCGGAAGGGATCGAGCCCAACCGCGAGCGGCTGGACGACAACCTCCGCAAGTCGCTGATGCTGGTGACGGCGCTCAACCCGAAGATCGGTTACGACAACGCCGCCAAGATCGCCAAGACCGCGCACAAGACGGGCAAGACCCTGCGCGAGACGGCGATCGAGCTCGGCCTCGTGACCGCCGAACAGTTCGACGAGTGGGTTCGGCCGGAAGACATGGTCGGCCGAAAGGGCTAGCTAGAGCTTGTCCGCCCGGTAGTCGCGGCCGATGCTCGCGGAGCGGGCCACCTGCACCTTCGCGATCTGCCAGCAGTGCGGGCAGGCCACGGGCGCCTCTTCCAGGGGCTCGTTGGGCTCGGCGTCGTACACGACGAGGTACTGCCCGCCGCAGACCGTGCACTTGTGGCTGTCGCGGCGGCCTTCCGGATCGATGGGCTTGGACCAGCCGCTGACCGCCGCCGGCGCCACCGGAGCGCTGGGATCCGCGGCGGAGCGCACGGCGTCCGCGACCGCCTGCGGTCCGGCCGGCCCCGGCACCATGAAGCTGGTCCGCCGCCCCTTGAGGGTGGGGCCGTCGAGGGTGACCGACCACCCGGTGCCGAACTTCACGAGGGATACGGTCCAGGGATCGCGGCGGCTGTGCTCGACCAGCCCCGCGCGCACGCCCGCTTCGACGAGGGCGCGCTCTTCCGACGAGCAACCGGCGCAGAGAATCTTGAGGGACATCGAAACGGCTCCCGTGGGCAGCGGCAGCGACGCGCCTCTTCGGGCCGGGCGCACGCGCCTGGACCGCCGGCAACTACCGCAAGAGGTTACGCGGACGCCGCCTTCTCCGATGTGCGCCCGCTTACACGTCCCGGTAACAGTGGGGCCGGCCACTGACGTCTCCGTCCCCGTCTCCGTGCCCGTCCGTTGAGCCGATCAAGCCTGGATGATGGCCTCCGCCTCGATCTCGACGAGCATCTCGGGATCGATGAGGCGGCTCACCTCCACCATGCTGGTGGCGGGGCGGATCGTCCCGAAGAACTCGCCGTGCACCCGTCCGACCTCTTCCCACCGCGAGATGTCGGTCACGTACATGCGCGTGCGGACCACGTCCGCCAGCGACGCTCCCGCCCGGGTGAGCGCGCGCTCGACGTTGCGGAGGGTCTGCACGGCCTGCGCGCGCATGTCCCCCGCCCCCACCACGCGTCCGCTCTCGTCCGTGGCCGTCGTTCCGGAGACGCTCACGACGTTGCCGACGCGCACCGCCCGCGAGTAGCCCACGATCGGTTCCCACGGCGTTCCGCTTGCGACGTTGAGTCTGGACATGCGGAAAACTCTAGCGCATCACGGACGGCTCAACGGACGGGGACGGGCACGGAGACGGGACGGCGCCGGTCAGGCCTGCGGGCTCTGGGCCGGGTTCGGGGTCGGGGCGGGATTGGGCGACGGGATCACGTTCGGGTCGGTACCGGGCCCGGAGGGCCGGGACGCCGGGCCCGGCGTGGGATCCGGCTGCGTCTCGGGCTGCGGCCGCGGCGACGGGTTCGGCGTCGGTGTGGGGTTGGGGTTCGGCGGGTTCTGCGGCATCAGGGCCTCCCACTTCCACCGTAGCACGCGGGCGCGGCCCCGGGTCAGAACGCGCGCGTACTGTCGAGCAGGAGCGTGACCGGCCCGTGGTTGACGAGACGGACGTCCATCATGGCGCGGAAGACGCCTTCCTTGACCTCGAGCCCGCTGGCCGCGACGCGACCCACGAAGGTGCGGTAGAGGCGGCTCGCCTCTTCCGGCGCCGCGGCCGCGGAGAAGCCGGGCCGCCGGCCCCGGCGCGCGTCCCCGTACAGCGTGAACTGGGAGACGACGAGGACGGCGCCCTTGGTATCGAGCACGGACCGGTTCATCTGACCCGCGTCGTCCTCGAAGATGCGCAGGTTGACGACCTTGTCCGCGAGGTAGTCCGCGTCCGCTTCCGCGTCCTCGCGGCCCACGCCGAGGAGGACGAGCAGGCCGGGGCCGATCGCGGAGACGGCCTGGCCGCCCACGGTCACCGCCGCTTCCGACACTCTCTGCACGACCGCGCGCATCAGCGTGGAACCGGCCGGCGATGACCGTGGGTCAGGATCCTAGAAGGCCTTGAAGGCCTTGCCCAGGTCTTCACCGACGTGCTCGGCGCTCTTCAGCATCAGCTTCCGGGAGTTGCCGCCGCCGAAGCCCATTCCCGATCCCGCTCTCTTCTCGTGCGTGAAGCGCAGGAGCACCTTGCCGCTGTCCGCCTCCACGACCTCGCCCGTGAGCTTGGCCCGCGCCGCACCGGCGCCGAAGCCGACGCCCATGCGCGCACCCTTCGACCCCGGATTGAGCTCGATCACCGTGCCCTTGATGAGGAGGGCGTGCCCGCTGCCCGTTCCGGACTCCACCGCCGCCTTCGAGTGGCTGGCGACGCCCTTCTTCACGCCCTCCAGGAACGACGCGTCGACGCCGGCGATCGCCTCCTGCACGTTCTTGGCTTCCTTGCCCTCCCCGGGCGGCGCCTTGCTCGTGTCCAGGGGCGCGACGGAAACGCCGGTGTAGTCGGCGAACTTGAAGGCCTTGACCACCTCGATCTCGTCGACCTCGTCCTCGCCCCACGAGGTGTACTTTCCGGGAGCGGTGCTCGTCTTGCCGGCCGCGCCGGCGGGGATGGAGAGCCCGGCCACCAGCAGCCAGGCGAGGCCCTGGGACACGCGCATGTTTCCTCCTTGTGAGCGGTTGGCGGAGCCTACGCGCCGCCCCGCAGACCTGTCAAACCGGGGCGGCCGGCCGATCGAATGGCCAGGCGGCGAGGCGTATCATCGCGCCGCGCATGGACCTCCCCCCGCAGATCGGCCGCTTCCGCGTCACCGGCCGCGTCGGTGAAGGCGCCATGGGCGTGGTCTTCCGCGGACGCGACGATTCCCTCGACCGCGACGTCGCGCTCAAGGTCATGCGCGTCAAGGCCGCGGGTCCGGAGGACCGGGAGCGCTTCCTGCGCGAGGCCCGCGCCATCGCGCGCCTGCAGCATCCGAACATCATCACCGTGTACGAGCTGGGCGAGCACGAAGGGTCGCCCTTCATCGCCATGGAGCTCCTCGAGGGCGTCGACCTGCAGCGCGCGATCGAAGCCGGCCTGCGCCCGAACCCGCGGGCCACGCTTCCCATCGTGCTGCAGCTCCTGGCCGGCCTCGGTCACGCCCACGAGAACGGGATCGTCCATCGCGACGTGAAGCCCTCGAACCTCTTCCTGCCCCGCGGACGGCCGGCCAAGATCATGGACTTCGGCGTGGCCCGGCTGGGCGGCGGCACGACCACCAGCGGCCTCATCGTGGGCACGCCCAACTACATGTCGCCCGAGCAGGTGACGGCGGGGACGGTGGACGGCCGCAGCGACCTGTTCTCGGCCGGGCTCATCCTCTACGAGCTGGTCACGGGCGAGAAGGCTTTCCAGGGCGAGTCCGTCGTCTCCCTGATGTACAAGATCGCGCACGAGGATCCGGACCTCACCCTGATCCCGCGCGGGGCGAAGTGGGACCGGCTGCGCGCGGTGCTGACGCGCGCGTTCTTCAAGGACGCCGTCCGCCGCTATCCGAGCGCGGCCGCCATGTCGGCCGACCTCGCCCTGGCCCTGCAGGACCTGGGGGGCGCGCTGGACGATGCGGCGGCTTCGGACAAGGGGATGATCCGGAGAGTCTCGTACACCGCGCCCGCGCCCACTCCGGCGTCCACTGGTGCGCCCACTGCGCCACCCCTCGCCCCCGCGCCGCCATCCGTTGCCGCGGCGGCGCCCCGCGCGCCGCAGCCCCCCGCTTCGCGCCGGGCCGCGATCATCGGCGTGGCCGTGCTCGGCGCCACCGCGGTCGCGCTGGTCGTGCTCCTCGTCTGGCCGCGGGGCGGTGCCGGCCGCCCGACGCCCGCCCCTTCGATGGCGCCACGCCGCGAGGGTGACGTGCTCGTGTCCCGCGGGGCGCGCCTGGCCTCGCCGAGCCTGGCCCCACCCTCGCTCGCCCCCGTGGACCGCGGCCCGTCGCCGGCCGTCCCCGCGCGTCCTCCGACGACGCCGCGGACCGTGATCAGCGCCCCCGCGCCGGCCGGCGTGGAGCGCGCGGCCGAGGCCCCCGCCGCCACTGCTCAGATCGATCGGGCGAGCGATCTCTACGAACGAGGCCGTTACGCGGCCGCGCTGGCCGAGGCCAAGGCCGTCCTGCGCCGCGAGCCCGGCAACCGCGAGGCGAAATCCCTGGTCGAGGACATCGAGGCGGACATGGCCGTGGCCGCGCGCCTCAAGCAGGCACAGGACGCGATGCGCCGGGGCGACCGCGAGGAAGCGCTGGCGCAGGTGCGCGCCGGCCTCGCCGTGAAGAACAACGACGGGCGGCTGCTCGCCCTCTTCAAGGAGCTCACGCAGTAGCGCCGGCCGCACGGGGCTCTTTCCCGCCCCCTTGCTTTTGGGATAGGATCCGCCGTCCCCCCGGCCGGCGTCGGGTGGGAGTAATCGCCAAGGAGGATCCGTCCATGACCTACGTCATCGCGGAGCCGTGCGTCAATACGAAGGACACGGCTTGCGTCGAGGTCTGCCCCGTCGACTGCATCCACCCCAAGAAGGACGAGGCCGAGTTCGAGAGCGCGACCAAGCTCTACATCGACCCCGAGACCTGCATCGATTGTGGCGCGTGCGTGCCCGTGTGCCCGGTCCAGGCCATCTTCCCCGCGGAAGAGGTGCCGGAGAAGTGGGCCGCCTACACGAAGATGGAAGTCGACTGGTACGCGGCGCGTAAGTAGCTTCCGTCACCCGCGCGCGGCTCCCTCCGCGCGCCGGCACCGAGGCCGGCCATGCTCGCCTTGCTCAAGTTCGCGGGTATCGGGTGCATCGCCGTGGGGGCGGTCTGGGAGCTCCTGGCCGCCTACCAGGGCGGGTTCCTGTCCTCGCTCCTCTGGCATCGCAGCGACGACGACCACGCGCGGGGCCGCCGGTCCGAGCGCGATCTGGTCGCCGCGCACTGGGAAGACATGAAGGGGCCGTTCTACCTGATCGTCTTCGGCGCCGCGCTCATGCTCTGCGCCGAGCGTCTCGTCCCGCCCGTCGCTCCCTGACGTCGTCCCGCCGGCTCAGCGGCGGAACAGGTGCTGCAGGGTCATGCGCACGGACACGGTCGTGCCCCCGATGGTGGCCGGCCGGAACTTCCACGCCGCCACCGCCTCCAGCACCGCTCCGTCGAGCATGGCCCCCGCCGACTCGATGATGGCCACGTCCATGACGTTGCCCTTCTCGTCGATCCAGATGTCCACGACCGGCGAGCCTTCCATTCCCCGTTCGCGCGCCGCGGGCGGATACTCCGGGATCGCGCCGGAGAGGCGCACGGGGGCCACCACGTGGGGGCCGAAGGGCACGAACTGCCCGCTGCGCAGCGGCTCGCCGCCCGCGCGGGCGACGGGCAGGGTGAAGCTGAGCACCTTCAGGGGCTGCTCGCGCTTGACCTCCACCTCCGCCGAGACGGGATCGCGGCCTTCCTTCTCGATGCGCAGGACGTGCCGTCCGAAGCCGACCTCGACCCCCGCCACCGGCGTCGCCCCCAGCGGCTTGCCGTCGAGGTAGACCTCCGCCCCGGAGGGCTCGCTGTCCACGAGCAGGAAGCCCTCGCGCGTGGCCACGGCGTCGGCGGGCATGCGCACGGTGCGCGCGGTGGCGGAAACCGGCTGCGAGGTCGCGGTGGGCGCCATGAGCGTCGTGCCCACCTCGGAGGGCGGCGGGTGGTCGGCATCCGGCCCGATGCGCAGGTCGAGCACCGCCTCCGCCGCCGCGTAGAGGTCGCGCGCGAAGTCCATCGCGGAGGGATAGCGGTCGTCCGGATTGACCGCGAAGGCGCCCCCGAAGACGTCGTTGAGCTCCTCGGGCAGCCGGTCGTCCACCTGCCGCGGCGGCACGTAGGCGCCGTGCACGACCTGGCCCACCACCTCCGTGATCGTCTTGCCCGGGAAGGGGGCGCGGGCGGTGAGCATCTCGTAGGCCACCGCGCCCAGGGAGAACACGTCCGCGCGCGCATCGACCCGCTCGCCCATCATCTGCTCGGGAGCCATGTAGCGCACGGACCCGACGACGGTGCCGGCGACGGTCAGGGTGGAGGACTCGAGCCGGGCCACCCCGAAGTCCATCACCTTCACCCCGCCGTCGTCCATCATCATGATGTTGGCGGGCTTGATGTCGCGATGCACGATGCCGTGCTTGTGCGCGTAGTCGATGGCGTCCGACACCTGCAGGACGATCGAGCAGACCTCCTGCACCGTGTAGACGTGCCCTCCCGCCTTCATCACCGTCGAGAGCGCCTTGCCGTCCAGGTACTCCATCACGAGGTACGACGGACCGATGTCGTAGATCTGGACGATGCCGGGGTGGTTGAGGCGGCCGGCCGCCTCCGCCTCGTGGCGGAAGCGGGCGAGGAACTGCTCCTTCTCCGCCGGCGTCATGTGCTCGGACTCGCGGATGACCTTCACCGCGACCGGCCGCGCCAGGCGCGGATCCACGCAGAGGTAGACCACGCCCATGGCCCCGGACCCGAGCTCCTCGAGGACCTGGTACCGGCCGAAATACGTCGGGACCGGCTGACGCTCCTGCATGTGGCAAGCCGAGCGCGCACACTGTAGCGCCGGCCCCCAGGGCGGTCAAACGAATCGCGGCCGGGGGCGCGATAGAATTCGCAGCGCGCATTTTGCGATCCGGGTGGTCACCAGAACATGCCTCACACGCGTCCCGAAGACGGCTGCTACGAGATCGACTTCGTGACCGCCTTTCCCCTCGACGAGGCGGCCGAGGTCGCGCTCGAGGACTACGCGCGCGCGCTCACGAAGGCGCGGGGGGCGGAAGCGCTGCGGGCCGACGACGATCCCGCCACCGTGCGCGGCGTCCACGTGTGTGGCCTGGGGATGACGCTGACCCCGGCCCTGCTGCGCGACCTCGAGGACTTCGCGCGCTCCCTGATCACGGGCACGGGAGGCGGGCTCGGGTGGTCGTGATCGGCGGCCTTCCCCTGTGCGCGCTGCTGGCCGCGCCCGCGGCCGCGCCCGCGACCATGAGCCTCCCGGACGTCATCGCCTTCGCGACCGTGCGCGAGGTCGCGATCTCGCCCGATGGACGCACGGCCGCCGTGGCCGTGCGCCGAGGCGACCTCGACGCCAACGCCTTCCGCACGGAGGTGTGGAGCGTCGACCTCGCGGGCCAGGCCGCGGAGCGGCGCCTCACCTTCGGAGACGGCGGAGCGTCCAACCTGCGCTGGTCGCCGTCGGGGGCGGACATCACCTTCGTCTCCAAGCGCGGCGAGATGGCGCAGGTGTGGGCGTTGTCCACGGCGGGCGGCGAGGCGCGCCCCCTGACGTCGCATGGGGAATCCGTGTCCGGATTCGAGTGGTCGCCGGACGGCCAGCGCCTGCTGCTGCGGGCGCCGCCGCCGGAGACGGACGACGAGGCCCAGCGCCGCCGGAAGAAGGACGACGCGCGCGCCGACGGGTGGCAGTGGCGCCGCCACCGGCTCTGGATCGCCTCCGTGAAGGGCGGCGTGCCCGCTCCGCTCACGGATGGATCGCGCCACGTGCAGGCGGCGGCGTGGGCCCCCGATGGGAAGCGGGTCGCCCTCGTGACCACGGCGACGCCGGAGGCGGACAGCTCGCTCGATGCGCGCCTGGAGGTCCTCGACGTGGCCACGGGCGCGCGGAGCGAGGTTCCGGGCAGCGGCCTGGCCTCGGACCCGCGGTGGTCACGGGACGGCCGCACCCTCGCCTTCGTGCGCCCGTTCGACGGCCGCGAGGTCTCGCGCAACGACGCCTTCGTGTGGACGGTGGGCAGCGACCGCGCGCGCAACGTCTCCGCCGCCCTCGATCGCGACGTGGAGGACATCCGCTGGACCGAAGGCGGGGCCGCGCTCGAGGTGCATCACGCCCTCGGGGCGGTCAGCGGCATCGCGCGCGTCGAGGTGGCCACGGGTCGCGTGCAGCCCCTCTGGCGGCCGGGACGCGCGCTGCTCAGCGCCACCCATGGCGGGCCGGGATGGGTCTTCGTCCCCGGTGACGCTCCGGCCGAGGTGTGGGTCGCCGACGGTTCCGGCGGCTCGGCCCGGCCGCGGACACGGTGGAACGAGGGGCTCGGCGGGAGGCGGCCGCGAGTCGAGATCGTGCGCTGGCGCGGCGGCGCGGGCGAAGTGGAAGGCGTCCTCGCCCATCCCACCGCGACCGCCACCGGGCGGCGTCCGCTGCTCGTCATCCCGCACGGCGGGCCGCGCGACCATACGTCCGCCCTCTTCGATCCGCAGACCGCGTACTTCGCCTCCCTCGGATACCTCGTCCTCCGCCCGAACTTCCGGGGGAGC
>Ga0209382_10009463_pt1 | contig 12198 bp, 6 predicted proteins | sample SoiMetdeltSBSDD5_FD_187599 | JGI IMG/M metagenome (GOLD analysis project Ga0209382, IMG submission 187599) | Bulk soil microbial communities from a Populus tree surrounding site in Tennessee, USA - Soil MetaG P. deltoides SBSDD5 (SPAdes) (version 2) | ecosystem: Environmental > Terrestrial >... | reverse complement strand
CGGCCGGCCAGCGACCGTGATTGTCAGGTGCTCTCCGGCCTGGGCGCGACGCACGAGCTCGCTGGCGTTCTGGCGCATCTCCCGCAGCCCAACCTCACTCATACCACCACCGTAGCACATGTGCAACGCCGACCGGATCAACACAACCGGGATGCAAGAAACGCCCAACCCGGCCGGCTACTGAGCCGCACCCAGCGGCAAATGAGCGCGGCGGCTGCGCCTGCTCGTCCGAGCTAACGACGCCGGTGCAGCACTGGTGCAGCACCAAGGACTGTGGGCCGATCTCTACGAAGTCAACTTCGGCCAGCGCCCGCTCAATAGTTTCGAGATTGGCTTCGAATAGCGCCAGAAGCTCGGCAATTTGCGCATCCGAGGGGATCACCCGGTAACGCCCCGCGGTAAGAGCACCGAACTCCAAGGCAGCGAGAAGATCGTCATGCTCGAGGTCTGGGTAGTCGGCGAGCACCTCGTCGATCGTCATGCCCGCCGACAGCAGCTCCAGCAGGCTCTCCACCGGATACCGCAGACCCCGCCGGCGACCATCTGCGATTACCAACCGCTAGACAACGCGCGCACCACTGCAAGAGAGTGCGTTTCTTGGTTCTACTGGACAGTGGCGCAGTCCGGTGTGCGGCGACTCCGGCAACACCCCAAAACGGCACCACGCCGTGAACTCCAAGATCCGCAGACCGGATTACCTACCCAACGTTGCATGACACGGCACTAGGGACACTCGTAGCCATTGAGGCCCTCCATCCCCGCCCCGGCTGACCCACCCAGAACACGTATCAGAGCACCCGGCACGCGTCAGAAATACAGACGTCGGAGTGGCCTGAACCACGCGCCGTACCGGTCTGTCAGGTCGGAAATGGGAGGTCGCCGGTGCCGTCTGGTTGACGGCGCCGGCGACGCCTCCATTCGCAGGTGGCGTCCCGGCGCCGTTGTGTAGGTGATCGGTGAGCAGGCGAGGGCAATCAGCCGAGCCACTTATGCCAGAGGGCGGCATCCCCCCCACGGACGAAGACGTCGATGCGTCCTGGGCCCCAGGACACGGCGACGGGGTCGGAGGTCAGCTCACCGCCGAGTCCTTGCCAGCCTGACCAGTTGCCCTCGTAGGACCGGTGGTACAGGGCGTTGTCGCCGCCGCGGACGAAGACGTCGAGCCGGCCGGCGGCCCACGAGGACACGCCCGGTCCGCTGGTGAGCTCACCGCCGAGGGATTCCCAGGCCGACCAGCCGCCGTCGAACCACTTGTGGATCAGGGAGTGGTCGGTGCCGCGGGCGAAGACGTCGATGCGTCCGGGGCCCCAGGACACGGCGACCGGGTCGGAGGTCAGCTCACCGCCGAGTCCTTGCCAGCCTGACCAGTTGCCCTCGTAGGACCGGTGGTACAGGGCGTTGTCGCCGCCGCGGACGAAGACGTCGAGCCGGCCGGCGGCCCACGAGGACACGCCCGGTCCGCTGGTGAGCTCACCGCCGAGGGATTCCCACCCGGACCAGCCTGGCGGCGGGGCGAGAGCGAAGTTCTGCGTGGTCGTCACCCCGGAGGTGATGGACACGTTCGCGTTACCGCTGGCGAAGCCGAACGCGGATGCCGTGACCGCGTAGCTGCCGACCGGCAGGGTGACGGTGTAGCTGCCGGCGGCGTTGGTGGTCACGGTGCGATTGACCGGGCCGGTGATGGTGACGGTCGCCCCGGCGATGGCCGCCCCGTTCGAGGCGTTGGTGACGGTGCCGGCGAGGGTCCCGGTCGGGCCGCGCGGCGACTGGGTGACCGAGGCGAGTGCGTCGAGCTTGCCCTCACCCCAGACGTTGTTGTTGGCCGCGGTGCCACCGCAGGTCAGGTCGCTGGTATCGATGGCGGTCTGGTTGAGCAGCGCCGAGGTCTGGGCGATATCGCCGACCAGGGACGCGGCCGCGGACCACATCAGTGCCACGGCACCGGCGGTGTGCGGGGAGGCCATCGAGGTACCGCTGAACGCCGAATACCCGCCGCCGTTGATCGACGAGCGGACGTTCACGCCGGGCGAGGCCAGGTTCGGCTTGATCCCGGCGGCCGCTGGGCCGCGGCTGGAGAACGAGGCGATCACGTTGTTGATGTCGAAGGCGCCGGAGGAGTAGGACTCGGCGTAGTCACCGGGCGAACGGGAGGAGCTGCACGACGGCCCGGAGTTGCCGTTGGAGAACGCCGGGAAGATGCCCGCCGCGCGCCAGGCGTTGACGGTGTTGAGGTACCAGGTGTCGCCACCGCCGCCGGCCCACGAGTTGTTCACGATGTGCGGCCGCTTGCTCGGGTCGGCGCCGGTGCCGTCCAGCCGGGTCGGGGCCAGCACCCACTGGCCGGAGCTCAGCAGCGCGGCGTTGGAGCAGCTGCCGCTCTCGCAGCCCTTGGCGGCGATCCAGCGGGCGGCCGGGGCCACCCCGATCTGATTGGTGCCGCCGTCGTCGCCGACCATGGTGCCCATGGTGTGCGTGCCGTGGTTGTTGTTGTCACACGGCACCAGCGACGGGCTACCGCAGACGCTCGACGGGTCGTACCAGTTGTAGTTGTGGTCGAACGAACCGCCGTTGTTACCGCGGTACTGGTTCACCACGGCGGGGTGGTTGTACTGCACACCGGTGTCGATGTTGGCGACCACAATGCCCTCGCCTCGCACCCCGAAAGTCGACCACACCTGGTCGGCCTTGATCCGCGATACGCCCCATTCCACCGCATTGAACGTCGGCTCGGGAGTTCCGACGATCGGCTTGGGGATCTGGTAGGTCTTGGGCGCGGTGATCCGCTGGACATTAGGCATTCTCGCCAGGTCATCGGCGACGGCCTGGGTGCCGCTGCGCACCAGGATCGTATTGCCCACCCAGAACGACTGATAGGCCACCTTGGCGGCGTCGAGCCGCTGGCGGGCGGCGGCCTGGCTGGCATTGGCGGTCTGCTGCAGGGCCGTGACCACGGCGGCGCCGCGCCGGTTCCAGTCGGCGATCGCCGAGGCCGCCGTGAGGTCAGCCCGCTCGGCGAATTCCACGAAGAAATCGGTGCTGCCATACGCCTGCAGGGCACTGGCCACCGCCGGCTCGATCTTGCTGCTGCTGACCTGCGCTGTTGCCGGGGCAACCAACAGCCCGAGCGCCGCTAGCGCCACCGAGAACAACCCTAGGAGCCGCCACCACGAACACGGTGCGGGTAACTGTGCCACAGTGATCTCCTTCCAATCAGACGGATCAAGCCACAGCTCGGGCGCTGTTAACACCGATAGAGTGACACGCTAAGCGCGACACACTTCCGCCGACAAAGAACGGTTACAAGTGCGTCGTCGTTAATCCGACCTCAGGTTACCGCGAATTCCATTGACAGGCGGTGACCGGAGTACTGGCCGACCGCCTCCAGGAGATAGGTTCCGGGGGAAGCGGTCGGGACGAAGAAGCGGTCAGTGTACAACGCGTCAGACTGACTGGTTCCGCCACCTATCCACGCGCCGGCGAAGTACATCCTCACGACCTCGCCTTGACTATAACCGGCGCCGGTGACTAGCACCTCTGTTCCGGCCGACCCGCTCGTAGGGCTCGAATTCAGAGCACCGGGGATACATTGAGGCGCCGACCCTCCTGGTACCGTGAACTCCATCGAGTTGTGGTTTCCCGAAGACTGGCCGATCGCCTCAACTAGATGAACTCCTGGGAGAGCAGCGGGGACAAAGAAATGATCAGTGTATGATCCGTCAGGCTGACTGAACCCAGCGCCGACGGCTACACCTCCGAACAGAATTTGCACGTATTCGTTGGCGGCAAAGCCGGAGCCGGTGACGTGCACTTCCGTTCCCGTTGGTCCGCTGGCAAGGCTCAACCCCAAAGTTCCTGAAACTCTCAAGTGCAGCAGCCGGTTTGGTGAGCAAATGCCATGGTCAACCACCACGCCTTTTGTCGCCTTGGCTACCACGGCGTTCCGGACCTGAGCCGGTGAGGCTAACGGGTTGGCGGCCAGATAACGTGCCGCTACCCCAGCCGCGTGCGGGCTTGCCATCGAGGTACCGCTGAGAGTGGCGATGGCGGCGTCGCTGGTGCGCCACGCTGATGTGATGCCGACCCCGGGAGCGAACAGGTCGAGGCAGCCGCCGTAGTTGGAGCGGCGGCCGTTGGGGAAGGTGGCGCGGATGTCGGTGGCGTCAGTCGCCCCGACGGTGATCGCCTCCGCGACCCGCGCCGGCGACTGGTTGCAGGCGTCCTGGTTGTCGTTGCCGGCCGAGACCACGTAGGTGATGCCGGATGCGATCGAGTTGCGCACCGCCAGGTCCAACGCACCGTTCGAAGCCGCGCCAATGCTTATATTCGCCACCGCCGGCCGCATCGCATTGGCGGTCACCCAGTCGACACCGCTGATTAATTGTACGACCGTGCCGGGGCCTATGCAGGGGAAGATCCGCACCGAGACCAGCCGCACAGCCTTCGCCACACCGTAGGTGGCACCGCCGACAGTGCCGGCGACGTGGGTACCGTGCCCGACGCAGTCCTGTCCGTTGTCTCCGTCGCCGATCGCGTCATAACCCAGCGTGGCACGGCCGCCGAATTCCTGGTGAGTCGTCCGGATGCCGGTGTCGAGAATATAGGCGCGCACCGTCGACTCCATGGTGTCATAGCGGTACCTGCTGTCAAGCGGCACGTACCGCTGGTCGATCCGGTCCAAGCCCCACGGTGGATTCAACTGCTCTTGCGCCGTTCGCACCAGGCCATTCTCCTGTACCGATTCGACTCGTGGGTCGCCAGCCAGCCGCGCGGCCGAGGCGGCGGTCAAGCGCACCGCGAAGCCGTTGAGTGCCGCGGTCCAGGTGTGCAACACAGCACCGCCGTACCGCCGAGCCATCGACGGAGCATCAACCGCGGCCTTGCCCTCGCTCAACACCACGATGTACTCACCAGCGACCGGCTCGACCGCCCGCACCACGTCTCCGGTCGCCGCAGTCGCTGCTGGTGCAGTGGCGGCCACCGTGGCCGTGGCGGTGACAACTACCGCGGTCGTGACCAACACCCGCAACCTGGATCCAAGTATTTGATTATTTTTCACAGCGCCCTCCTAAAAGCACTGGATTTGACCGTTACTTCACGCCGACGTCGGACCATTCGAATGGGCCGCCGCCGCCGACCAAGTCCTCGAGAAGGTCGCCATGCTCGACCACGGCTACAAGCTGCTCGCCAACAAAGGCTGATCAATTACGCGCACTAGTAGTTACGCGTGGTGATATTCAGGTACCCATCGGGCGCGAAGACCGCCCTTCCAGGTTGTCGGGTGACGCGATGCCGGCGGTCCAGTCCTAGCAGTCGATCAATGCTATTGTCCCGAAGACGGACGGCTCCGGACGGCGAGACCGATTGCTGCAGCTCACAGATACCGTGGCGCCCCGACACACCGGACGACACCGGACACTCACTTGATCGACTTGGTTGCACGAGCCATCGACAGCGGCCACTACCGCACGGTATGACTGATTTCTGCTGCTCAGCGGCGTGGTGGGCTGCCGGCACGCCGGACACCACCGGACAGCCCGGATGGCCAGGATGGAGGTGTTGCCCGTGGCAGCGCCGGGCGATCTGCTCCAACAGTTGTGTCACGATCTGCGGCAGCTCTGGACCGAAGCTGGTGGCCCGAGCCTGCGAACGCTGGCAATGCGGGTTGATCTGGGGAAGAGTCAGCTCAGCGCGATCCTCAACGGTCGGATCCGAAGGCCACCGGACTGGGAGGTGGTCAGGGGTCTGATCGATAATATGCGGCAGTACGCGTCAGAGCATGATCGGCTGGCCGCCGTATCGGTCCGGACCGGTGTCACCGAGTATTGGCGACCGCGCTACGGCGTGCTGGAGCACGCGTTTCAGCATGCCGCGCACCGACGGTCGCACGATGACCCATCTGGATCGGTGGACCCCTGGGCCAGCACCATGTCCACAGCCTGGGCGCCGGTGCCTCGTCAGCTACCTGCGGCGCCGGCGTCGTTCACCGGCCGGGCTTCGGAGCTGACACTGTTGACTCAGGCCGTTGACGAGCGGCCTGGTTCACCGGCGACGATGCCAATCTGCGTTGTCGGTGGGATGGGCGGTATCGGCAAGACCTGGCTCGTGCTGCACTGGGCCCACCGCAATCTTGATCGGTTCCCTCATGGCCAGCTGTTCGTCGACCTGAGCGGATTCAGTCCGGGCGCGAAGGCGAGCAACCCGGCGGACGTGCTGCGCGGGTTCCTCCTCGCATTCGGCGTCCACAGAAATGGTATTCCGCTGGAGCTGGATGACCGAGCGAGGCTGTTCCGGAGCCTGGTCGTGGACCGGCGGATGCTCATCATTCTGGACAATGCCCGTGACAGCGACCAGCTCACACCGCTGCTGCCCGGCAGTTCGGCCTGCACGGTGCTGGTCACCAGTCGGAATCGGTTGACCCGCCTGATTACCGCGCATGGTGCCGGTTGGCTGTCGGTGGATGTGCTCCCCGATGCAGACGCTCGCGATCTGTTGGCCTTGCGGCTCGGTACCAGCCGGCTGTCAGCCGAGCCAGATGCGGCCGCTAGGTTACTCACCCGGTGCGCCGGCCTGCCGCTTGCGCTGAGCATCATCACCGGCCGCGCCCAGACGCATCCGCTGTTCCCGCTCGCCGACCTTGCTGGTGAACTCGACGACACCAGCACCCGGCTCAGTATCCTCGCCGACAACGACCCTATCGTCAGCCTGCCCGCAGTGCTGTCATGGTCCTACTCAGCGCTGCCTGCCGAGCAGGCGCATCTATTCGGGTTACTAGGCCTCGACCCAGGCCCGGATCTCAGCCTGCCTGCAATTGCGAACCTTTCCGATACCGAACCGGCACACGCGGCAACGCTGTTACGTGGATTGGAAGAAGCGCATCTGGTGCACCAACACCTACCGGGACGGTACCGCTTACACGATCTGGTCAAGCTCTACGCCACCGACTGTGCCCATCGTGACCTGCCGCTCGCCGACCGGCTCGACGGATTGCGGCGAATGCTCGATTTCCTGCTGTACACGGCCTACACCGCCAACCGGCGGCTGGCCCCGCACCGAAGCCTGGTCGCCCGCATAGACCCCGACCCGCCCGCCACACTGTACGTCGTACCCGATGGACAATCGGCCTGGGCATGGTTCGAGGCCGAACATCCGGGCCTGCTCGCCGCCCAACGTCTCGCCATCGAGCAGGGCTGGTACCGCCACGCCTGGCAGCTGGCCTGGAGCCTAGACCACTTCCACTTTCGATACGGCCTGTTGCATGACATGGTGACCAGCTGGCAAGTTGGATTAGTAGCCGCTCAGCATGAAAACGACACAGCCACGCTCGGCCTAGCTCACCGTGAACTCGGCGATTCCTATTCTCTGATCGGCCGCCACTCCGACGCGATCCACCACCTCGACCAGGCTCGCACCCTGACGGTCGGTGACCCCCTTACCGAAGCGCACAATCACTATTATCTCGCGCTCGCCTGGGCACGACAAGACTGCCACCAACGAGCACTCGAGTACGCCACAGTCGCCCTCCAGCTCTTCCACAACCTCAACCAACCCATACCCGAAGCGGATCTACTCGACACCATCGGCTTGCTGTACACCCGCCTGGGCCACTACCACCAAGCCGCCACCCACCTCCAAGCCGCGCTAACCCTGCACCGCCGCCACCAACTGTCTGAAGCACAACCTCTGAACAGCCTTGGTTACCTCGCCCACCACACCGGCCACTACCAGGAAGCCCTCGACTACTACCAGCAGAGCCTCGCTCTACATCGCCATTCAAAAACCAGTCTCTTCGAAGCCGAAACCCTCCACTACATCGGTGACACGCACGCCGCCCTCGGCCAACATGACCAAGCCCACCACGCCTGGCAAGAAGCTCTCCACCTCTACCAAACCCAACACCGCACCCAGAGCGCCCATCGCATCCAACAACAACTCGACAACCTCCCTCCACAACCAAACCCCAATGAGTCCCCACTCATGAGACACGCCGCCCGCGATTAGGGATTTCGGCGCCGCGATCGAGGAGCAGACGGGCTTCGTCCTCGCTCACGAGATCGCGCACGCGTACGGGCTCGGGCATACTCCCGACGTGGGTCGTGGCACATCCATTTCGGTAGACGCGCCGACGCCGACCGAGCCGGGGCCGAGCCCGTTGCCGGGTGCGGTGCCGACGAACTGCCCGTTCGCGCCAGTCGACAACGACTGCAACTCCCCAATGACAAAGGGCTCATGGAGAACGCAGTGTCCGGGATTAGGACCACCCCGCATATGCGCGCCGAGTTCGGCCGGTACGACCTCATGTCCTACGAGTTGCCGCAGTGGATATCAGCGTACAGCTACTGCAAGCTGATCACGGCGATTAGCGACAACGAGTTGACGTGCCCCGACGAACTGGCCAAGGGACGACACGGGTGACCGCTCCTACGCCATGAGGCCAGCCTACCGCAGAGATACCCCCTACCCGGCTACCTGCGGCAGACCGAAACCGAGCTGTGGTTTATCACTGACCGCGAGCTCGCTTCGATCCATCTTTCGATCCGTCTAGGCGGCTCAGGGCTTGTAGCAAGGCACCGCCTCTGAACGAATTACTCCACGGATGAGTATGCGTCCGAGAATTTACGTCGCTTCGGCCGCGCCCATTTTGCTCATTCGCCGTGATGCGGGCGACGCACTCACCTCCGTCTAGCAAAGAGCAGCTAAGGTGTCCGTTGAGGATTCCCGTACGGATACCACTGAACCCACAACATTCGCTCATCGGCTGCCGGACAAGATCGACAAACACACACGCTCATCGGCCTTGTGCGTGAGTCGTCCGGCGAGCTGCGGTGAACAGCGTCACCAGTCGGGTCAGCGGGATCCAGATGATGGTGCCTGGGTTACCGATCTCGTGGCTGGTCGGTGGGGTTGACCAGTGCGGCGCGACGGTGCGCCGGGTCGCAGGTGGCGTGGCAGGCGCAGGCAGGTGTCCGGTAGTTCCAGGTCGGTGAGGATGCGGTGGTACTCGCGGCGGTACCGGTGCGCGGCGGCGTGGTCGGTGTGCAGGTCGGCGGCGATGGCGAGCCTTGCCAGCGCCCGCACGGTCTCGACCTGGGCGCCTACCCGGCGGGCCAGCCGCATGGCTTGCTGGGCGAGGTGTGCGGCCCGGGGGGCGTGGCCCTCACCGAGGGCGATGTCGGTGAGGCGGCGGAGGGCGAAGATCCGGCCGTTGGTGTCGTCGTGGGTGGTGAGGGTGACCAGCGCGGCGTCGAGGTGGGATCTGGCGGCGGGCCAGTCACGCTCGGCGACGGCGAGGTCGGCCAGGAACACCCGCACCCGGCCGGCGCCGACCTCGTCGCCGATCCTGGCGACGATCTCGGCCGCCTCGTCAAGCGCGGTGGCGGCCTCGGCGAGGCGGCCGCACTCGACGAGGGCCTCGGCGTAGTCGGCCAGCAGGATGGCCCGGGCCCGGCCGCCGAGCTCACCGCTGTCCAGGGCTTCGCGGAAGAGGGGCGCGGCCGCGGCCGGGTCGCCGAGCTCGGCAAGGCCGACGGCCAGACTGTGCCGCGCCTCGGCCAGCTGGCGGGCGGGCAGCCCCAGCCGGATGACCCTGCCCAGGGACAGCCGGTCGAGCTGCGAGGCCTCGGTGAGCCGGCCGCGCCGGTAGGCCACCGACGCCCGCTGCTGCAGGGCGACGGCCTCGGCCGCCTGGTCGCCGAGCTCGACGGCCAGCCGCATCTTGCGGTCCGCGATCTCCTCCATCCGGTCGATGAGATCGTGCTGGCCATAGGCGGTGAAGAGAGCGTCGAGGTGCCGCAGCAGCCGCTGCCCCGGCGCGCCGTGCCGCTCCAGGCAGGCGATGGCCGCCTCGGCGATCGCCTCGCGGTCGGCGAGGTAGTTGCGGACCTGCAGGAAGCCGCCGGTCTGCACGGTGAGGTCGCTGGCCAGCCCGGCGTCGTCGAGCGCGATCGCCTGGTGGACGGCGGCCAGCAGGTTGCCGCGCTCGGCCTCGAACCAGTCGTAGGCCCGGCCGCGGGCGACGGGCAGTGCCGCACGGTGGGCGCCGTCGCGCGCGGGGGCCGACGGCGGCCGGTCCAGCTCCAGCCGCTGCCCGGCCTCGGCGGTGAGCGCCAGCCAGCCCCGCAGCACCCGGACCACGGCGTCCCGCCTGGCCGCCGGCGTGTCTTCCTCGATGGCCCGTTCGCGGGCGAACTCGTGCACCAGGTCGTGCAGCCGGAACCTGGCCTGCCCGGCCTGGTCGGCGCCGGCGAGCTGGACCAGGTGGCAGGACACCAGGCCGTCGAGCACGGCATCCGGCGCGTCGCCGGCAAGCGCCGCGGGCACCCAGGACGGCACGTCGCCGGCGTCCAGCAGACCGAGCCGGCGCAGCATGAGGCGCTGCGCACCGGGCAGCGACCGGTAGCTCAGCGCGATGCTCGCCCGGACGTCGAGGTCGCCGATCGCCAGCTCGTCGAGCCGGGTCCGCTGGCCGGCCAGCCGCCGGTGCAGCTGAGCGAGCGTCCAGTCCGGGCGCGCGGCCAGCCGGGCACCGGCAATTCGGATGGCCAGCGGCAGGTAGCCGCACAGCCTGGCGATCTCGGCGCCGGTGCCGTCGCCGGGCAGTGGTCCGGCGGGGCGGGCCGCGTCGGCGAGGAGCCGCCGGGCGGCGTCCGGGCTGAGCGTCGGCACGACGCGCGTGACGGCTCCGGCCAGGGCGTCGAGGCGGCGCCGGGACGTGATCACCACCGCGCAGCCGGCCGCGCCCGGCAGCAGCGGGCGGACCTGCGCCTCGTCGCGCGCGTCGTCGAGGACGACGAGGACGCGCCGGCCGGCGAGCACGCTGCGCAGCTGCCCGATGCGCTCGTCGGCGTCGGCCGGCACCTGCTCACCCGGCACGCCGAGCGCCCGCAGGAATCGCCCTGCCACGTCGTGCGGGCCGGCCGGCACCTCGTGCGAGCCGCGCAGGTCGGCGTAGAGCTGGCCGCCGGCGAACTCGGCGGCGAGCAGGTGCGCGGCGTGCACCGCGAGCGCGGACTTGCCGATCCCGCCCGGCCCGGTGAGCACGACGACGGCCGGGGCCACCACCCCGCGGCCGGCCAGCGCGGCACGGATGCCGGCGAGCAGCTCGTCGCGGCCGTGCAGCCGCTCGACGGCCGGCGGCAGCTGCGCGGGCACCGGCACCGCCGCGATGGCCGCGGCACCTGGCCCGGGATGGCGCGGGAGCGGCGCGCTGCCGTCGAGCACCTGCCGGTGCAGGTCGCGCAGCTCGCGGCCGGGCTCGATGCCGAGGTCGTCGACCAGCCGCCGGTACGCCTGCCGGTAGGCGGCCAGCGCCTCGGTGCGCCGCCCGAGGCCGCACAGCGCCAGCATCTGGCGGCAGTACAGATCCTCCCGGTAGGCGTGCTCGGCGAGCAGCGCGCGCACGCCGTCGAGCGCCGCCTGGTACCGCCCGACCGCCAGCTCGGCGTCGAGCCGGAGCTCGGTCGCGGCCAACCACTCCGCGTCCAATCCGTGCCGGACCGCGCCGGCCAGCGGCTCGACGGCATCCGCCAACGCCGGGCCGCGCCACCAGCCGAGCGCCTCGGCCAGCAGCATGGTGGCGAGCTCGCCCTCGCCGCGGGTCAAGGCTCGGCGACCAGCGGCGGCCGCCCGCCGGAACTCCGCCAGATCGAGGGTGTGCCCGGCCAGCTCGACCCGGTAGCTAGCGCCCCGGCTGATCACGAGCTGCCCGCCGTCCTCCGCGGTGGCCCGGCGCAGGCCACTGATCATGTTGTGCACCTGGGCCTTGGCACTGCTCGGCCGGTCGGTCCACAGCAGCTCGATCGCGGCGTCGACCGTCACCGGGTGCGGCGCCCTGGCCAGCAGCAGCGCCAGCAACGACCGGGTCCGCCCGGTGCGCACCCCGACCGGCACGCCGTCGCGGTACACCTCGATCGGACCAAGGATGCGAAACTCCACGTGCGCCTTTCCATCCGCGACATCCGCGAAGCAGCCAGGTTACGGCCAGCGACGGCATGGTGGACGCTGGCAGGCAGCCGCGGCCGGGCGTAAAACGATCTTCCGGTAGATCACCGGATGTGCCACGCTGGCCAGCGTGGCCATGGCCCTGAACAACGCCGTCCGCGCGGCTCTGACCGCCGGCAACCCCGCCCACCTCGTCACGTTGAACCCCGACGGCAGCGCCCAGGTGACCGTCGTGTGGATCGGCGTCGACGGGGACGAGAT
>Ga0209382_10009460_pt1 | contig 12201 bp, 13 predicted proteins | sample SoiMetdeltSBSDD5_FD_187599 | JGI IMG/M metagenome (GOLD analysis project Ga0209382, IMG submission 187599) | Bulk soil microbial communities from a Populus tree surrounding site in Tennessee, USA - Soil MetaG P. deltoides SBSDD5 (SPAdes) (version 2) | ecosystem: Environmental > Terrestrial >... | reverse complement strand
AGAATGCTACGATCAAGACGGAGAGCCAAGTCTTTGATTTTATATACCTTATTTGACATCTACATCACTCAAAGGGTTGAAAACGTTTTGATACAGGTGATATAGGTTTTGCTAAGGTATAAGACAGTCTCCCATAGTGTGTCAAGAAAAAAGTTGGTACGTTGCAAGGTAGCTCCCCCTCTAGGCCACACTGTAATAAGGACATTTCTCTCTCCTGACGGAGAGACCGTGGAGCAGAGAGCTCTCGCTTGGCCACCTCAGGTTCTTGATTGAGCACAGTGCCAAGCAGTGGGTGCCGATCCAAGGCGACCGTCACGACTTGTCCGGACTGAGAGTGCTAAATTGCGGGGGGATTCTGGCATGCTTGGAGGCGAATACAGGATAGGCGGCACTCAATATCGTGTTACTTGGGCCTGAAAAATGATGCACAAGTGGCCAACGGCATGGTCACAGGTTGTCTGGAGAACATGTCGATATGGACACCGGCTGACATGCGAACGGTAGATCAGTCAGCAAAGGAGAGATGGTATTCAGGTGAGAGAGACACACCCCGGATGGCGGATGCCATCGGATTGGACGAAGAGGGACGCATCAGAAAGGCTCACGCGAAAACGGGCTGCGTGTATGCCCGGAATCCCGGATACCACCTGCGAAAGACGTCCTCCCAGTCACCATTGAGCACGCGTGTGCCAATCTGCAGCAACAGGTGGGCGCCCCGATGGCTCCAGCGCAGCTGTTGTTTTTTCACCATGCGCCTGCTCACCACCTGGTTCACCGTCGATTCTACAAACCCCGTGCTGATCCGCTCGCCGTTGCGGTAGCGTTCACCATAGTTGGGGATGAACGCTTGATTGCGATCGATGAACGTGTGGAATTCTTGTACCGCCTTGCACAACTTGCCGATCTTGCCATCATCGCGTTGCCATGAGGCCAGCTCAAGGTCAAGGTGGATGGTGGTCAATACCTTCAGGGCCTGAAACACATTGCCATGCCACAGAAACCACTTGCTCCGCTCCAACTGCCGCACCACCTCGTCTCGAAGCGGCAATGCCTCCTCTTCGCTCATGCTCTCGGGTAACCCTTTGGCACTCTGGGTCATGGTGGTGAGTCGCATCGCGATATGGAACCAATCGAGGAGGTGATCTGCCTCAGGACTGAGATAGATCTGCACATCGCGGACGGTGTCGCCCCCATCGGAGAGAAACTCCATCTGCTGATGCAGCTAGAGACCCTGAGACTGGAGCAGCTCGAACAACCGGCGTTTGGGCTTCTCGTCATAGGTCTGGACAAAGGCAAAGCACTTGATGGAAGGATTGGGGTGCTCCTCACCGCGCCGGAACGACAGGATGCTCTTGCCCGCAATGACCTCGAACCAGCCTTGCTCAGCGCCTTGCGCCTTGACGTACCCGCCGTCAATGCCCACGGTCAACGGACCGTCTGGCGTGGGGATTTCGCCCCAGTCACGGGGACAGCCCTCAATAAACGACACCTGTTCGTCGCCCAACTCATCTTCCAGCCGCTCCGCCAGGGTGCACACGTGATTGCGAATCGTTACCGGCTCAAGCGGTTCATCGAAGGGCAACACATCCTGCAACAGTTTCACACTCGTCCCATACGACGATAAAGACGCCCATGTGGTTTCCAGATAGAGCAACTCCGGTGTGGTGCGCTCAGGCAAGAGCTCGGCAAGCGGGCTGAAACTCTCAGTGGTATGGGCCTGACAGGGACAATGGGTGAAGCGGGGACTGTCCACCGGCAGGTCACCGAAGACGGTACGAAACACGGTGTGGTGTACCCCTTTGCTGTGGCGCAGCTTCCCGCACTGGGGACAGTGGCGTTGGGAGTCGAGGTACGCGCGCATCTGCCATGCCACCACCACTTCTTGCATGCCCTGAAGGATGGCCTTACTGTCCGCGGTCGATAAGCCAAGGCTGGCCGGGGTGAGCTCATCACGCTCCACACAGGCCACCTCATGCAACGATTCCTCGCCGTCATCCCTCCGGGTGACCACCTGCACCTTGACTTGCATCACTCATGATCTCCTGTCCATGTCCGGGTGCGTAACTGGGCGTTGAGATGGCGCCGGTTAAAGGCACCGGGCTGCAACTGTTGATAGAGATCAAGACGGTCCATCGCCTCCCGCATCTCATCAAGGTCGCCAAGGGCGTCTCGAATCGAGACATGCGCAAGGGCATCCAGCACGACCTGCGCCGCATCGGCCAGCACCCGTAACGCGTCCAATGGCGGGTGCCGATGTTCGTCGAGCAGTTCCAGATAGGTCCACGCATCGTGGACATGTTCGGGTGGTGCCGGTCGCTTGCCACCGGTACAGACGGGATAGAAGCGATGGGGATCAAAGGGCAACGTCGATTCAAGGCGAATGTCACATTGCCACTGGGCATAATAATTGTAGACGTACCGGAAACGCTCGCCCCGCTGGAAGCCGAAGCTCCTCAGCCTGACATGGCGCGTCTCGGCGCTGTCGCTGCCATAATCCTTGCCAAAAACGTGGAAACAATGCAGGTGTTCGTGGCTCCAATCGAAGATGATTTGGAGTATGAGGTGGAGTTGGGCCAGGGTGGTGTCACCTCGGATCAGAAGTCGACGCCAGATGAGCGGACTGATGCCTCGCAGGACGATGCGCAACTGATAGATGTCCGGGTATGCTTGGTGTTGTTCCATGCGCAGAGCGTAGGACGCAAGGCCCACTGCTGCAAGGGCTCCCCCCGGAATTTAGCACTCTCGAGAATTAACGTATGCAGCCTTTTGTCCCGGTTAGTCAGGCGGTTCGTGTGTACCGATTGACGCTACCATCGAAACCGCATCGGCGGCGGACAGCAATAGTCAGTTCACCGGAGGCCTGACGCGCTGAGAAGCGCCATTTCGGACACATCTGACGCTATCTCTCCGGGTTAGACAGTGAGCAGCGCGTACGCGTGGCGCCAGATCTTGAGCAGATTATGGGTCAAACACACCAAACGCCATTCACCACGGATGTTGGCCAACCCGCGCAGCAGAAACCGGCGGAACCCCCGTGCTTCTTTGATCTGGCCAAACACCGGCTCCACGATGACCTTGCGTCTGGCGTACAACGCCTTGCCTGCTGGCGTCCGCAGTTTCGCCGCCATGCGCTCCTGCGCCGTGGCGGGCACCGCAGGGGCCTCCGCCTGCGGTGTATGATGCCGCTGGCGCTCCGTGGCGATGTACGGATCGAACCCGCAGTGCTCCAGCGCCGCCACCGCCGCCTCACTGTACTAGCCATTATCCAAGGTCGCTGGGATGGGGTGGATGGCACCCGCCTCGTCCTTTGGGCCCTCAAGACCCGCCTGGCGGAGCGTCGCCAGCGTCGCCTGGGCTATAGGCTCGGCCGGCTGTTTGTCGTTCGCTGCATCTGTCACGTCACAGGCCAAGATAATCTGACACGCCCCATCCACACTTGCTTGCGCGTTGCCGCAGTAGTCCCAACCCTTATTATTGGTCCGGATGATGTGCAGCTCGGGATCTGTAAAGTTACTCTGGGCCTTGTCGTCGGGGGCATCCACCACCGGTTGGGGCGCTTTGCCTCGGCGTGGCGTGCACGTCCGCTGGCGCGCCGCTTCCGCCTCGGCGCGCCGTTGACGTTCGGGGTGGTGTTCTAAAAGTGGAGATAAGCCATACATGGAAGGCCGCAACATCCTGTTTCAAAAGAGGAAAACTCTCTCATGGATGCCGTCAACTCCATTTTTAGAACACGACCCGAAGATTGAAGCCCTCAATGCGAGGGCTTCTGCGATGCACCGGCATACCGTCACAAGGAGACGCCAGCGACCTGGGAAGACCTCTGGGGTATCCGGTTGCAGCTGCACGGGCAACCGACCTCAGGAGAAACGCCTGTCAGGGTCACGGGTGCATGCGCAGGCGCTGTCTATGGCGGCGTGGGCGCCACTGGTCTCCATCCCCCTGGGCACTGTGGGACATAGGGGTAGTAGCCCGCCGGATTGTCACAGTAATACCAAGAGCCCTGTGGAGGAGGTGCTACAGACAGCTGGGTGGATGGCGCTACGACGACTGGCGGGTAGGCATACGGGTAGGCATAGGGATAGCCATACGGTCCCCAGTAGGGTCCCCAGAACGGCCCCACCCCGACCCCGATGGCAATCCGTGGACCGCCAAACCCATGAAAGCCTCTGTGGAAACCTCCGTGGAAGCCTCTGTGGAAGCCTCCAAACCCCCGTCCTCCCCACGCATAGCTCGACCCAGCGCTGGCCACAAGCAGCGCCGCCAGCATCACGATGATGCCCATCCACGTCGACCTCTTGCCCGTTGTCTTGTCCCCGGCATCCATGGTGATCACCTTCCTGTCTCACGCTGTGTGTCCCCTGTGAGATGCCACATCCCGCGGCCCGGCTAGAGAGACGAGGGAGATGTCGGTCGCGTCGATCATCACTTGCAACCGATCGCTCAGGGTGCGTCCCCTGACGTTGTCTCACAGGAGCCCCACACCTTCCCCGACGTTGCCACCCCAGTGCCCTTGTGTGTCCCTTCCGAGGTGGGGCGGCAGACGAAGTCTCTCCATAAGTAAAGACGAGTAATCGGTGATGAAAATTCCACATTCCATCGGATTTCGTGGTGGACAGATGGGCCTCAGTTGTTGCAAGCAGCTCAGGCCTCGCTCAATTTATCAGACTTTGTAGTTGGTTGAAGTTGGTATATAGGTCTACGCGTATACCCCAATGGCAGTCTCCCTACTTTCACGCGATTGGCGCGAAAACGGCGGGGAGCTGCACAGCGCCTCAGCCCGTGTTTACGCACTACAAACTGCTATAAATTGAGCGAGGGAGGTTATGCACACCCTGATCTGAGGCTGCGTGCATATTACATGGATATCCCTACCTCTCTTGCTCCCCAGATCCCGCTGCAGGCCTACGACTATTGCGCCGCAAAACAGTAGAACAGGCCATTGCCGCCGGTGGCGACCAGATCGGCCTGCGTGCAGCTGCGGGACATGTGCGACGAGTTCCAGGACTTCTGGAATTCGGTGTCGGCGATGCCCTGCCGGTCATGGTGGCCAACCATGGCGCTGCCAAAGGTGCTGCTCGTCCAATTGTTGCAGGTCACGTTAATGTTCCCCGGAAATACCCGGCCGTCCATCTGCGAGCCGGTCAGCATGTCGTGCATGTTGGGCGTGTCGCCGCGGCCCTTGACGACCTCGCCCTTCTCCGTGAGCGCCGTCTCCTTATTGATCTTGTTGTTGGCGCTGTGCAGGTCATCGACGTTTTGCGCGATGAGTACGCCTTTGGCGTTGTGCCATGGACCGCTGCCGATGCGGTCGCGCGCATTGATGGGCGTGACGCCGGGAGGCGCGAAATTGCTGAGATAGGCGCGCCAGGTGCGGTTACCCGCCCCCACCGCCTGCGCCAGACTCTGGCAGTGCGCATCCGCCCCCGCGAGTCCGCCGAGATCCCCACCCTTCCCGGGCCCGGTGCTGGTGATGAAGAAGGTCACGGTGGCCTGTTGCGCCTCAAGAGCGGCCGGCACGCCGAGCGACACCAGTGCTAGCGCGGCAAGTATGGACACTTTCACCGTCCTGTTCATGGCATATCTCCCTGTGAATCCCTTTGCCTATGCCCGTCGACTTGCGTCGGCCCGCGACACATGCGCCGTCGGCGCATCCATCGCCCACGGACAGCGTGGTCACTGTCCGCTTCCGTCGCGACCCATCGCGCTATTGTGCGAAGCAGTAGAACAAACCGTTGCCGCCGGTGGCACGCAGGTCGTCCAGGCTACAGCTCCGGGACATATGCGCGGCGTTCCAAGACTTCGCGAACATATGGTCCTGGAGGCCCCGCCGGTCAGAGTGGCCGACCATGGCGCTGCCAAAGGTGCTGCTCGTCCAATTGTTGCAGGTCAGGTTGAGGTTGCCGGGAAACGCCTGGCCGTCCATCTGCGAGCCGGTCAGAATATCGTGATAGACGGGGGTGTAGCCAACCCCAGCGACCATGGTGCCGCGCTCGGTCAGGACCGTCTGCATCGTGAGCTTGTTGTTGTCACTGTGCAGATCGTCGACGTTTTGCGCGATGACCTCGCCCTTGAAGTTCTGCCAGGGCCCGCGCCCGATCCGATCACGAGCGTTGACGGGGCCGCCTTGAGCGGCGGCATTGGTACTGAGATAGGCGCGCCAGGTCTTGTTGCCCGCTCCCGCCGCCTGCGCCAGCGTCTGGCAGTGCTGATCCGCGCCCTCCAAGCCGCCGAGATCCCCACCCTTCCCGGGTCCGGTGCTGGTGATGAAAAAGGTCATGGTGGGTGATTGCGGCGGCGCTTGTTGGGCCTGCGAGTCGGCGGTCACGGCCAGCAGCGTCACCAACGCCCACAGCGCACATTGCCTTCCGGTGTCCATGGCAGTCCTCCCTTCGATGGTTCTGCTCCGTGCGGGCCGCTGAGGTGAGCGATCCGTCGCAGCTTGATGACAGCCTTCCTCCCTACTCCGCCGATCATGCCTGAGGTCGAGTCGCACCGACGTCTCAGCGTGCTCGGAAGCGCACGCGTCTGCTCCGCGCTGTTCCGGGGTCGGCCAGCCGCGCTCGCTCTTGACGATTGCGGTGACCACGTCACAGAGCGGACCGCGCAGCCGCAGAGGCTTGACCTCGCTCAAGACGATGCGCCTGTCCTTGTCCGCCCAGGGCATCGGCAAGGTGTCTGCGCGCGTTTGCATGGCCCAGTGCGACGCGCTGCGCTCAAGCAGCGCAGCGCGCACGCGTTCCAGGTTGACCCCGAGCGCCTGCGCCAGCGTGCAGCCCTCGTAGGTCCGCCGCAATGCACGACCACCATGGACTTCGTGGAGGCGTTTTATCAACAGGCGTCGGAGCACGGTGGCCTCCACGCGCGCAGCGATGCGGCACTGTGGGCTCGGTTTCGGACATCTGGTTTAGCCGATCGGAGATCGCATGTCAAGCATGCTGATCGGAAGCACCATGAAGGAAATTTGCGCTTATGGGAAGCGCTCAATTTATAGCAGTTTGTAGTGCGTAAACACGGGCTGAGGCGCTGTGCAGCTCCCCGCCGTTTTCGCGCCAATCGCGTGAAAGTAGGGAGACTGCCATTGGGGTATACGCGTAGACCTATATACCAACTTCAACCAACTACAAAGTCTGATAAATTGAGCGAACGGCCTTATCTGGCGTCGTCAAGAGGGAAAGAAAAAGCAAGGGGAGGGGCTTTTGGGAAGTATGTGGCGCGGCGCGTGTCCAAGCCGGAGTGGGGTGTGCCTGTCCAAGATTGACAAAGATGGACAGACACGCTATTGTCAGAGTATCTGTGGAGGTTTCCAGAGGAGCCGTCTATGAATGTCCATCTGACGCCCGCGCTCGAACAGCTTGTCCAAACGAAGGTAAAAAGTGGCCGGTATAACTCCGCCAGCGAAGTGGTCCGTGAAGCCCTCCGGCTCCTTGAAGAACGCGACCAGTTGACGGAGCTGCGGAAAGAGGTCATTCGTCAGCAGATTGACGAGGGCTGGAACGCCCTGCGCCGCGGGGAAGGCGTCGATGGTGAACAGTTCTTTGCCGACCTGGAGCGTCAAGAACAGGTGCTCACTGAGCCACAACCGAAGCACGCATGAACTGCTTCCGCCTTTCGCCTCAAGCGGCGCGGGACATCCACAACATTTTGGACTACATCGCCAGAGACAGTCGCCACGCCGCCCGGCAGGTACGCCAAGCACTCCTGGCCGCGTGCCGGCGGCTTGCGGAGCATCCCGGTATGGGCCACCGGCGGGAAGATCTGACCGACAAGCCCGTGCGCTTCTTTCCGGTCTACTCCTTGCTCATTATTTACGACCCGGCAACCACGCCGCTGGAGATTGTGCGGGTGCTGGGCGGGGCACAAGATATCGCTACTCTTTTGGCACGCGAGGGATAGCCCCGCGCTCCACGCGCTGTGCCCGGCGTCCAGCAGCTCGGGCACCAGCGGTTCCTGCACCACCGTGTGCTCCAGAGGCTTCTGCAACGTGGCCAACGCGGCTGCCCTCGCGTGCGCATGCACTCAGCCGCTTTGCTCTTCCACGGCCGTATGAAAGTTGAGGATGTTCCCGTCTGGATCACGTACGTAAAAAGCGCGATGGCCCCAGGGCTGGGTCGTCAGCGCTTGGACCCACTCCACCTGGAGCCCGTGCAGCCGGGCATACTCCGCGTCCACATCCGCCACTTCAAGCTCAATGAGGACACTGGCATTCGCGGCGCCGCGCACCGAAGTAAGCCCAAACGCTGCACACTCGGACTGGCGCCAGAGCGCCAGGGTGCCAGCTTCCAGGGGAAATTCGACATAGTTGCCACGGTAGATCTGGGGCTCGATCTGCAGCACCTGCTGATAGAACGTGCGCATCTGCTCAAGATTGGCGGTGACGATCGTGACGAGTGCGAGCTTCATGATACTTTCCCCTTCCCCGAGAGGTGACATACGCATACATGGATGGGTGTGCGCTCTTTCTGTGGATGGCGCATGCCCATACCATCCTCATAGAGCATGAACTCGGCCATCGCGCTGAGATAGTCCTGGGTTTTCCGTTTTTTGATTTCAGATAGATGCTATGCAGGTCGCTCAATTTATCAGACTTTGTAGTTGGTTGAAGTTGGTATATACGTATACACGTATGCCTCCGTGCGGCCTCTCTATTTTCATGAGATTGGCTCGAAAACGGCGAGGAGATGCGCAGCTCCTCAGCCAGTATTTACGCGCTACAAACTGCTATAAATTGAGCGAGAGAGACAAGCGCCCCAACGATATTACAAGAGATGCCCTCTGCCCGAACGGAAACCTCACCGTTCGTTTTCGGCAAAGTTGATATCGCAGTGCCCACACACCTTCAGCTGTCACCGCCAGATAATGTGTAAAAAGAACGGCTCTTGGCCACTTTTCGTAAGGTAGTCAGTGGGCCCTTGTCACCGTGGGTATCATGTCATGATGTCTTCTCTCTAGACGCACTCGTCTTGACTCTTGAGCCCACCCCTGTAGGGAGCGCACGCCTGACATGTCCGGACCTCTGTACGGACCTCATACCACCCCAGGCCCCTCTCCATATCGAAACCAGGGCCATGACCGAGCGCGGGCTGACGCTGGACGTGGCGGTCACCACCTCCCAGGCCCTCTGTCCCCCCTGTCCCCAGCCGTCGACGCACAGGCATAGTGATTATCGGCGTACGCGGGCCGATCTGCCGTGGGCGCCCCCCCCCCGTGCAGGGGCCTCTGCGTGTCCGCCGCTTCGGGTGTGCGCCCCCATCCTGCCGGCGCCAGACGTGCACCGAGCGTGTCCCCCAGGTCGCCGCGCACTCCGCGCGGGCGACCACGCGGATGACCGCGCTCCAGACCTCGACGGGCCTGGCGCTCGGGGGCGCAGCGGGTGCTCGACACTTGGCCCGGCAGGGCGTAGCGGGCAGCCGGCAGACGCTCCTGCGCCGGGGCCGGAGTCTTCCCACGCCAGCGGCTCCACGGCCCTGTGCCATTGGCCTCGACGATTGGGCCAAACGGAAGGGGCACACCTCTGGCACCATCGTGGTGGCTCTGGACCGGCGCTGTCCGGTCGAGCGGCTCGAGGACCGCACCGCCGAGACGGTCGCCGCCTGGCTGCAGACCCACCCCGAGGTGACGATGGTGGCACGGGAGCGGGCCGCAGCCTAGGCCTCCGGGGTGCCCCAAGGGGCCCCAGACGCCGTGCCAGTCGCGGCTCGCTGGCATCTCGTGAAGCCTCTCCGCGCAGCGGGCGAAGCCGCGCTCCGCGTGCGACCGCCGCTGCCGGGGTCCCCTCTCCCCGCCCCAGGAGAGGCCCTCCTGCCAGGCGCCCTGGCCCAGCCGCACCCGCCTGACCACGGCCCCATGTCGCCAGACACCCCGTCGGGGCGACGGGCGGAAGCCGCGCGGCAAGCCCGTCGGACCCAGCGCCTGGGCCAGGACGAGCAGGCCTGCGCCCTGCGGCAGCAGGGGCGGTCGATGGCGAGGATGGCCCGGCAGGTGGGCGTGAGCCCCCGCACACGGTGCCGCTGGGGTGCCGCGCGGGCCTTCCCGGAGCGTCAACGCCGCACGGGCGAGACGCGTTGTGTGGAGCCGTATCCTCCCATGCTCCACCCGCAGTGGGCAGCCGGCGGTCGCCATGCGACCCATCTGTGGCGCGCCCGTTGCGGGCGCAGGGCGTCCCGGGCTCCGCCGCCGTGGGGTCCCGGTCCGTGACGACCTTACGCGGCGGACCGCCAGGACGGTCCGCGGGGCCGGGGCGCCCAGCCGCTGCGCCGGAGGCGCCCCAGCCGCCGCGCCGGACCGCCCAGCCGCTCGCGTCTCTCTGCGTCCGTCGTCCCGAGCAGCGCACCCCAGCTGCGCAGGCGCACGTGGTGCAGCTCCAGCCGCGCGCTCCGACGATCGCCCAGAGTGCGACGCGGACGGAGCCCTGTGCTCGGCTCAGGCGGCCGCGGACATCCCGTGAGCTGCAGACCTGGCTGGCGACGGTCCTGACGCGTGGGCTGCCAGACCTCAAACGCGTCGCGACGGGCCTCCCACAGGAGGCCGCTGTACGCGCCGCCTTCGCGCTGCCGTACAGCCATGGACAGACGGAGGGCCAGGGGACCCGGCGCAAGCTCCTCAAACGCCAGAGGTATGGACGGGCCAAGCTGGACCTGCTCCGACAGCGTGGGCTCCACGCCGCCTGAGCCAGTGTGAGCCCGCACACTTTGGTCTGATACGGCGGTGCCCTGGACCCTTGCCGCGTTTGTCCATACTCCAAAAATAGACTTTGTCCCCACGTGCAAGGGCGCAGGTTACACCACACGATTTTTGCTTGGGAGGCGGGCCCTCTCTTGCCGCAGACTGCATGGCGCTATGATGCTGTCGGAGCGAGGCGACGCCAGGAGGTACATCATGGCCCGAACCATACAGCAGAGGCGTCCCGTGGCACATGTGCCTTTGGTCCTCGGCGTCTTACGACGTATAGAGGGTAGCGGGCAAAATGATGTAAAAATGCACGCTAAGGCCGCATCCCAATGCTCTCAATGCCATAGGGGCCACTCGCCGTTAGTTTTCCACACCGAGCACCCTCCCATGACGCGGCTAGCGGACCACGAAGCTCCGGTCGAGGGCCTACTCGCCATACAGTATGAGGTTGTCCCACCCCATCGGACTAATAGGGATGAGGAGCGCCGGGTCTATCCCGTCCTCCGCAGGGGCCCCATGGCGTACGACACGGTCAATGTCCAGAATCTGCCAGGAGATAATGGCCGCCAGGCTGAGAACCACACAGCTGGCCCGACTCATCTGCTGCTGGAAATCGCGCCCGTCGGTGTGCCCGCGCTTGCCATCATGGCCTTGGCGCGCCAAGGCAGGGCGGGGCTCCCCCTGGAGCAAGCCCCGCCGCCCCCGGCGCCTGCGTGCCGGATCAGGGAGAGAGTCGAGGATGAAGATCGGCTTCTAGAGGCGTCCCAACGCGCGCCCGGCCCGGGAGACATGGTTACGCGGGCCACAGGCCCGCAGGCGCTTGAGGGCGACGGACGCCGTCGTGTGGCCGGCCGCCAAGGAGGCGAAGCACGGGCCCATCCGCTCCCAGTGGGCCGTCATCCAGTCGAGAGGCAAAGCCCGCTTGCTGGGGTGAAGGAGCGTAGGGAGGGGGCCATAATCCCGCTGGGGAGCAAGCCGGTAGCTCCCCTGCCGGTGGAGCCCACGGAGGCGTGGACCGCAGCGTTTCCCAAGCATCGGAAACGCCGCAACATGCAACGCCACCTCGCCATGGGTGTCGGTAGAGTGCTCTGCCGGGGCGCGAGCCGACTCAGGAGAGAGCCAGCCATCCAAGACGGAAGGCGCATCCCGCTCCGTGCATGCGATCGGCACGGGATAGAAGGGGGCGTAGTTGTTGGCAATGCAGGTCGAGCATGCCAAGGCATCGTCGCCGAAGCGGGGACGAGAGGGCCGCCGCAGGCCCCGACGGGGCAAGAGAAACCGTTGACCATCGCTGCTCGAGGCGCGCCCATCGCCCCACCCTGGCGTGGTGTCGAGGGCCGCGATGGCCTTGACGATATCGGCCAGGGCGCCCGGAGCGCCTCCGCATGCAGCTACCAGTCCGCGCTCTGCGGGAGGTCGGCCTAGAACACTGATCAATTGCTTAGGCCATGGCTCATCGGAGGTCGACATGATTAGGCTCCCTGTGCTCTGATAGGTGGCAGAGCGCCGTGCACCTGTCACCTGGAGGAGCCC
>Ga0209382_10009459_pt1 | contig 12201 bp, 10 predicted proteins | sample SoiMetdeltSBSDD5_FD_187599 | JGI IMG/M metagenome (GOLD analysis project Ga0209382, IMG submission 187599) | Bulk soil microbial communities from a Populus tree surrounding site in Tennessee, USA - Soil MetaG P. deltoides SBSDD5 (SPAdes) (version 2) | ecosystem: Environmental > Terrestrial >... | reverse complement strand
AGTGACAGCGCGTAGTCCTCCTGCTGGACCAGCCGCCGCACGGTGTTGAACGGCTTTTCGTCCTCCAGCCGGCCATACAGCAGCTCGCGGCCGAGCTTGTACCAGCGGTCCGAGCGCAGGTGGGTGCGGGCGTACAGCTTGCCGAACAGGACGGTCGGCGGGTCGCCGGCGACCGTGATGCGCAGCGGGGTCGAGCCGGCCGACCCGGCCAGCCCGAACGGCTCGATGTCCTCGACGACCAGCCCCAGCTGGTCGTGCAGGGCCCGCCGGATCGCCGCCCCGCGGGCGCCGCCGACATCCAGATGGGCGCCACTGCCCCGCCGGTAGGTGATGGGGAACACCTGGTTGGGGGTGAACCAGCGGTAGGCCACCAGCGGCAGGGTTACCCCGATGGCCACCCCGACCAGCACATCGGTCGGAGCATCAGCCCCAAGGGCGACCCGGCCCAGCGCGGCCAACATGACCAACCCAACCACGACCCACTTGCTCCTGTTGCGCCAGCGGCCCTCTGGCACCAGCGTGTACAGGATCACGACCAGCGACGCCGCGAAGAACATCACCTGGACCGAGGGCATGGCCCAGCCGCCCCAGCCCTCCCGGATCACCACCCCGAACGGCCGCGGCCGCTGGGCGACCGCGGCCAGCACGTTCTCGGCCAGCAGGCTGACCAGCTCGGCCAGGATCAGCAGGACGAACAGGTGCCGGAAGCGCCGCAGCACCAGCAGGGCCACGATCAGCCCATACAGCAATCCGTTCAGGACCCACCAGGAGCTGAGGGCCGCCAACGCCCGCCACACCCCGACCAACCCCGCAGCCTGCAGCCCGCCAAGCCACCGGACCACGGCGTCGTCGACGACCGTCACGTCCACGGCCACACCACGCAGCCCGCCAGCGAAGACCACGATCGTCAGCGCGACCAGCACCAGGGCGGCGACCAGCCACCCGATCCCGCTGGTCTGGATGTGGTGGGGCAGTGGTGGCGGCTCCCCGGTGGGACGCCGCCGACGCGCCCGCCGCACCGTCGCCGGCGGAGCCGGCTGCGGCCGAAGGACAGTCGCTGGCGTCGACTCGTCCGCGGGCAGGTCCATGGCCCCTCCCAACCGGGCGAGACACGCCCGACCCGACGACCTTGTTGGCTGGCTGTCCCCATTGTCAAGGCCAGTGCGGGTGGCCGCCCGCACTGGTGACCCGCCGCTGGAGCTCCAACGGATCAGCTCAGCACGCCGCGAGCGGCGAGGGAGGTTGTCGCTTGTGACTGGAGCTGACCCGGCTCTGGTGGACGACCAACCAGAGCCTCCAGGAAGCCCGGGGCGGTTCAGACCTGGTCGCCGACCTGGTCTCCGGCAGCGGCGTGCGCGTCGATGACGGCGAGCCGATCAGCGGGGGGCGCATCGACGAGCTGTGGCCGGTCGGCGGCCCCGATCTCGGCCGACCGACCGATCGACCTGGCCGGCCTGGCTAACCGACCACCGCCACGTCGCCGCGAACCGCGAGCCTTAGCCAGCGAGCCGTAGCGACCGGAACCTCATCGCCGCACGCTGTGTTCCGGGCGGCAGGGAGTTAGGCCCGAGAGCAGATCGTACAGGGCCAGGATCTGGCGGGTACAGGGTGGCGAGCCAGACCCAACGGCCGGCGCGTCCTCGACCACGCCCCGCCCCCGGACATCGGGCCGGCATCGGCCGAGCTACCCGCGTGCGCGTCAACCTTGGGGTCGCTTGGCTGCTCCCAAGATGGCTACGGTGCCTCGCTGGAGGCTCCGCCCGGCCCCACCAGCGTGTCGGCGCGCCGCGTGTTCTCCAGCTCCTTGTGGAGGCGTGCGTTCTCGCGCTCCAGCTCGGCGACCCTGCCCTCCACCTCACGTCGCGCCGCCCGCAGCTCCCGACGCTTGGCCCGCCGTGCGCTGGACGAACTCCAGGCAATGCCCACAAACAACGCAAACAGCAGGCCCAGCCCGGCGGCCAGCAGCAGCAGTTCGCCCTGGCTGTAGCCGGTGATCGACTGGTCGAACACCAACACCGAGCTGGCACTGGTATTGGTGAGGACGACGTTGGCGAGCAGGGCGGCGTCGACCACGGCAAGCACCAGGAAGATCGCGGCCATCATTTCCTCCTATGGCATTGGGTGGCCCCGCCTGGAGCCACCCCCGGTTCCTTGCTCACCTGTGCTTACCCCGCGGCGCTGGCACCCCAAACTGGGCAAGCGGTCAGGGACCAGATGCCCGCACCTGGCAGCCAGCGACCAGGGCCGGGTGTCGTAGAGCCGTTGCGGGAGCGCTCACGGCCCAGCGCGGCCCCGGAACGCGGTGAGCGCCGCCGGTTCGACGCTGGCGACGCTCTGACCTGCAGTGTTTTGGGGGTGGAGGTGAGAGGACTTGGACCCCTGGCTTCCTCCGTGCGAGTAATCCGCGGCCCACCGCCATGCCAACCAGCGTTTCCCCTGGTCGATCGCGACCGTCAGAGGCGAAGTCATGTGGCGAGACGAAAGGCCCCTGAAACGGACGAATGGGCGTCGTTGCCTCTGGATGGCGTCACTAGTCTTGCACAGCCGTGCCCAGGGTCTGAACCGACACCACTATTCGGTGTCGCCAGCGGCGTACCTCGCCAAGAGCCGCTCGCCGCCGACCCCCATGGGGGCTTCAGCGCCGTCGTTCGGCCCACTGATGAACCCGTCGGGCGAGACCGCGAGCCCGGTGCGGACTTCCCCCATGTTCGTTCTCCTCTCCCATTGCCTGCGCCAAGTCAGCGGACCCCCAACTCGGGCGTCGTCATGCGCCGGGTAGGTGTGGACGACGAAGAGCGAGAGTTCGGCGGCAACGTCGGGAACAGCATAGGGGTGGGGCCACGAGCATCCCGGCAGTGTTCCGGATATGCGACGTGCCACCTCGGCCAAGCTTCCGAACAACTGTGGGCGGCGTCAGGGCCAGTGAGGCCCTCATCTCGTATCGCGTCGGAGGTTGTTGCGAGAATCAGCGGGTCACCGCCCTGCCGACCAGCGTTTCCGCAGGTTGATTGCGACCGTCGAGGCGAAGTCAAGTGGTGTGAGGAAGGCCGGTGACTTGGGCGGGTCGTCTGGGCTTATCAAGTGGGCTTATCAAGGGTCCAACCTCAGGTGGCCGTCTCCTGTGACGCGGATCCGCCGACGGACCGCCCCTCCGGCAGGTGCTTGAGGCGTCGCAGGTCGGCGACCCGGTCGATGGCGGCGTCGGTGCGGAAGGTCATGCCGAGCAGCCGCGGCAGCTCGTGGGTGGTGACACCTACCTGGGCTGGGCCCGGTTGTGATGGACGCATCTGGCTGACGGCGGCACGCCAGTTGGCGTCGTTGCCATAGTCGTCCACGTACGCCCAGACCTCGCTGGCCGGCCGGTCGATCGTCACGCCACCCACCACCCGCATTAGCGCCTCCGTAGTCGGCGTCCATCACCCGTGCACAGCCTCCGGTATTCGAAGGCTTGGTGAGAGCGGCGTCGAGGGTCTGCTGCCAGCGCAAGTGTCCCAGCAGGTCAGCGGCCCGTGGCCGCTTGCCTTTCTTGCCTCGTCGGTAGGGCAGTGGCAGGGTGCGGAGGATTGTCGCTCTCACAAGGGCTCCTCGGTCCTGGTCGGGCTCTTGGCAGATCAGGGTTCCTCGAGCAGGAATGACCAGCAGTGTTGCCGGATGCCTCGGATGCTGGAGGACCAGGAAGGTGAGCATGCAGCGCCACACTCGATCCGACTCACTGGCCACCGAGTCGTTCCCGACCGACCCCTCCGGGCTCCCCGAGGCCGGGCGGCCGCCGCTGTTGGAGCTGGCCCCCGGCGACACCCTGGACCTCAAGGTCGGGCCGGTGGCCAAGCGGCTGGGGGAAACCAGGGTGCGGATGCTGGGCTACAACGGCTCGATCCCCGGCCCGACGCTCAAGGTCCAGCAGGGCAGCGAGATCGTGGTGCACGTGGTCAACCAGGGGGATCTGGACACGACCGTGCACTGGCACGGGCTGCGGCTGGAGAACAAATATGACGGCGTCCCCCATGAGACCCAGGCGCCGATCCCGGTGGATGGGGAGTTCACCTACCGGATCCAGTTCCCGGACGCCGGCCTGTACTGGTACCACCCGCATATCCGCGAGGACTACACCCAGGAGCTGGGCCTCTACGGCAACATCCTCGTTGAGCCGGCTGACCCGGACTACTGGCCCCCGGTCGACCGCGACTTCATCGTCACGCTGGACGACCTGTTGGTGGAGGATGGCAAGGTGGCGCCGTTCAGCCCGGTCGAGACCACCTACGCGGCGATGGGCCGCTTCGGCAACGTCTTCCTGACCAGCGGCGATCCGGACCTGCAGCTGGAGGCCAGGGCGGGGGAGGTGGTGCGGCTGTGGCTGACCAACACCGCCAACACACGGGTGTTCAACATGACCGTGCCGGGGGCGCGGATGAAGCTGGTCGGCGGGGACAGCGGCCGGGTCGAGCACGAGGAGTTCGTCTCTGAGGTGCTGCTGGCCCCCTCGGAGCGGGCCGTGGTCGACGTACTCGTCGACCAGCCAGGTGGGCTCCACCTTGAGCACCACACCCCGGACCGGACCTACCGGCTGGCCCAGCTGCTGGTCGCCCAGGAGCGGGCCGAGCGGTCGCGAGCGGGGGAGTTCGAGCAGCTGCGCCACGCTCCTGAGCTGGAGGCCGAACGCGAGCAGCTGGACCGCTGGCTGGCCGCCCCACCCGACAAGGTCCTGGCGCTCGTCGCCCAGATGGACGACCCGGCCGCAATGCCGGCCGGCGCGGGGCCGGTCACCTATGCCTGTCCCATGCATCCCGAGGTCACCAGTGACGAGCCCGGCCGCTGTCCCAAGTGCGGCATGAAGCTGCTGGCAACCCAGGCGCCCGCGACGACGGCTTACGCCTGCCCCATGCATCCGGAGGTGGTGAGCGACCAGCCGGGCCGGTGCCCCAAGTGCGGGATGAAGCTCCTCGCGGCCGCGTCGGTCCCCAAGCCGGCGGCCGCCGCTGCCGCCGCGATCGACGAGCACGGTGAGCAGGCTGCTGGCCACGACCACGGCGGCCACCACGCCGAGGGTCATGGCGCGGCCGAGGGGATCGAGTGGGAAGACGACATGGTCGAGGTCAACCGCCTCACCACCACGGCCACCATGCACTGGAAGTTCCTTGACCGGACCAGCGGCGCCGACAGCGCCACGATCGACTGGCACTTCACCGTCGGGGACCGGGTCAAGATCCGGCTGGTGAACGAGATGGACTCCGACCATCCCATGCACCACCCCTTCCACCTCCATGGCGCCGGGCGGTTCCTGGTCCTTGCCCGCGATGGGGTTCCTGAGCCGAATCTGGTGTGGAAGGACACGGTGCTGGTCCGTACCGGCCAGGTGGTGGACATCTTGTTCGACGTGTCCAACCCGGGGTTGTGGATGGCGCACTGTCATATCGCCGAGCACATGCAGAGCGGCATGATGTTCAGCTTCAACGTGGCCCGCGACCGGGCGGTGGCCACATGACCGCCCCCCACGACGAGGCGCACAAGGACCCGGCAGCCGATCAGCGGTTGGACGTCGTTGTGGTCGGAGGCAGCCAGGCCGGGCTGGCCATGGCCTGGCACCTAGCCCAGCATGGCCTGCGGTTCGTGGTCCTGGAGGCCGCCGCTGAGCTCGGGCAGACCTGGCGGTCCCGGTGGGACTCGCTGAGGTTGTTCACCCCGGCCCAGTACGACGCCCTGCCCGGCATGGCCTTCCCGGCCCCGGCCGACACCTACCCGACCAAGGACCCGGTGGCCGACTACCTGCATGCCTACGCCAAGGCCTTCGACCTGCCGGTCCAGCTCAACGCCAAGGCCACCGAGCTCAGGCGGCTTGATGACGAAAGCTTCGAGGTCCACACCGCTGATGCCACCTACCAGGCCCGCCAGGTGGTGGTGGCCACCGGCCCCTTCCAGGTCCCCTTCGTCCCACCACCGGCCGCCAAGCTGGACGCCTCGGTGACCCAGCTTCACAGCGCCGGCTACCGCAACCCCCAGGCCCTGCCCGAGGGCTCGGTGCTGGTGGTCGGCGGGGGGAACTCGGGCTTCCAGATCGCCGAGGAACTGGCCGCCACCCGCACCGTCGACCTGTCGACCGCCACCACCTATCCGATGCTGCCCCAGCGGCGGGCCGGCAAGGACCTGTTCTGGTGGCTGACCCGATTGGGGCTCATGCGGGTCACGGTCGACTCCCGGGTGGGCCGGCGGGCGAGCCGGCGGGAGTTCATCATCGGCACCAACCGGCGGCGGCTGGAGCGGGCCGGGGTGCGGTTCCGGCCGCGACTGGTCGACGCCGAGGGCCGCACGGTCCGCTTCGCCGACCACAGCCTCCTGGAGGACGTCGGGGTGGTGGTGTGGGCGACCGGGTATCGATCCGACTACGCCTGGATCTACATCCCCGGGGTGGTCCGTGAAGGCCATGTTGTTCACCGGCGGGGCGTGACCGAGGTGCCCGGCCTGTACTTCCTGGGCCTGTCCTGGCAGCACACCCGCGGGTCGGCCCTGTTGGGCTTCGTCAACGACGACGCAACTTACCTGGCCGACCGCATCGCCACCGGCCGCCGCGCCTCCGGGTCGGCCACGGCCGGCGCCAGCCAGCAGCCGTCGAGCTAACCAGGACTCCCGCGCAGCACCGCATCCACTTCCTTCATCAACCACGACGCCGCGACGCCGCACCTCAGCTGCGCTGCTGGACCAGGCCCAGCGCTCTGTGACCTTCCGGACCCCTGATGACTCGCGCGAGGCCCTCCGACGCCGCTCCAGCGACCGGCTCCAGCTTGACCCGGCAGCAGCCCCGAAGTCGGGAACGACCAACCCTGGGCTTCCCTAGTTCCCAGGAGCCATGATCATAGCCAGAGTGGCCACGCGGAGGGTGTCGACATGAAGACGAGCGCCATCACCAGTCGAGGTCCCGCCAATGTGCGCCGCCCTGCCCGAGGCCTGGGCGGGATTGCACTGTCAGGGGTCTCGGTGGCCGGGGTGGGCGCCGCCGGGGTGTTGGTCTCGATGCGGGCGGCTTTCCCGCGTCCGCCCCGATCCGCAGCCGAGAGCTGGCCGTCCGCCAAGCCAGTGCCCAATGGCCGTCTGGCCGTCGCGGTTGTGCTCGGCGCCAGCGGGTCGGTCATCACCGATGCGCTCGGGCCGTACGAGGTCTTCGCCCGCTCGCCGAGGTTCTTTGTGTACACAGTGTCGGCCGGCAGGCCGATCGCGATGCTGTCGGGTGGGCTGGCCTCGGTGCCGGACTACTCGCTCGAGGACGTAGACACCGGATCTGCGCCGGCGCCCGACCTCGTGGTGATCCCGGCGGTAGCTGCGCCCAATGGCAACAAGGAGGCTCCGCTGCGCGAGTGGATCACCCGCCAGGCTGACCGGGGAGCGCAGATCCTCAGCGTATGCGCCGGTTCCGAGCTGCTGGCAACCACCGGGCTGCTTGACGGTCGCCGGGCCACCTCCCACTGGTCGAAGCTCAGTGGCTTGCAGCGAAGCCGCCCGCAGGTGGACTGGGTGCGCGGCCAGCGCTACATCCAAGACGGCAATATCACCACCACCGCCGGGGTGACCTCGGGGGTGTTCGGCGCCCTGCGGCTGGTCGAGCAGCTGGCCGGCGCTGCCGAGGCCCAGCGGGTCGGCCGCGAGTTGGCCTACCCGGGCTGGTCGCTTCGCGGCCCCACCGAGATTCGCGCTCGTCGCTGGGCGCCACGGGATCTGGCGTATCTGCTGGCCGTGGTCTTCCCGTGGTTTCGTCCAACGGTCGGCGTCGGGCTGGTCGAGGGGGTGGGCGAGCTCGAGGTCGCCGCGCCGTTTGAGGTCTACGCCAGCTCCTTCGCCGCCGGCACCGTCCCGGTCGCCGCCGAGCCCAGCGTCATCACCCGTCACGGGCTGCGCCTGGTCGCGACACCGGCCAACGCCGGCGCCCCCCGGTTGGACCGGCTGGTGGTGCCCGGCGCCGACAGCGCCCAGGAGGTCGACCCGCGGCTGCTGGGGTGGGCTGCCGACCATGGCCTCAACATCGAGCTCCCGAACGGCGGTCAGCCGGCGGGCGAGTTCAGCTTCGACGCGATGCTGCGCGATTTGGCTGGCCATTGCGACCGGGTCACCGCCCGGGTCACCGCCGAGTCCATCGAATACCCGACAGAGCAGCTCGAGCTTGCCGGTGCGGGCTGGCCGTGGCGGCCCACCGCCCTGTTGGCCCTCACCGCCACCGCGGCCATCGGCGTCGCGCTGGTGCCGGCAGCCGCGACCCGACGGAACCGACGATGACGCGCCCACCCACGCCCGGCCCCCTGACGGGGCGGTCGCTCCGGGCACCTGTGCTGTGGGGCGTGGTCTTCGGCGTCATCCAGGCCGCGTCGCCGCTCGGCTTCTGGTGGCTCGATCCGGCGACGGTCTATGCGCTGTCGCTGGCCCTGATCGCGGCGGTCTACATCGGCTTCGCGGTCGCTGATGGACGGCCGACCGTGATCGCCGTCGAGAGCAGCGTCGCCGCCGTCTTTGTGATCGTTGCCGCGATCGGCGTCACCGGACCGGCCTGGCTGCTGGTGGCCGGCCTCACCGGCCATGGGGTCAAGGACCTGTGGCAGCACCGGAGCCACTACGTGGCCAACACTCGCTGGTGGCCGCCGTTCTGCCTGGTCGTCGACTGGGTCGTCGCCGCGATCCTGGTCGTGCTGATCGTCGCCGGGGTCGACTTCCACTAGGCCGATGATGCCTGGGCCGGTGGCTGCAGGACCAGGGACGCTGCTCGCTGCTGCTGGTACAGCAGGTGCAGCCTGAACAGCACCACGGCGGCGGCGATGCCGACCGCCAGCGCGGCCCCCGTGGCCAGGCTGGCGACCTTGGCGGCCAGCAGGGCCAGGCCGACCCCGCCCACGATGCTGTTGATGGCGGCGGTCACGCTGGCCCCGGTGAACAGCATCCCCGCCGGCCGGGGCCCGCAGCCCCACCGTGGCCATCGCGGCCGAGAACCGCTCCTCCTCTGCGGCCGGGCCGAAGAACTGGTCGGCCTCGGGGACCACGCTGCGGTAGTAGCCGCGGATCCGCTGCATCTGCCGCAACAACACCAGGTTCTCCAGGGTGTGCGCACCAAGGCCGCGAAGGTGAACTCACCCAGGAGAAACACGGCCGGCAGCACCGCAGCCACGAACGGGTCCAGGCGGGGGGGCGACCTGGGCCAGGAACCCAAAGGCGATCAGCGAGCTCGCCCGGTCATCTCGCCGACGTTGGCGCTGCGGGCGGCCTGAAGCACGAACTGCTCGGTGGTCAGGCGCTGATGAACGCCTGCTCGCGTGCTTGTTGCTCCATCCTGACGCTCCCGTGACTGGAGGGATTCTCATGGGGAGCAGCTCGGCGGCGAGCCGGCATCCCGACTGCTGCCTGTCGGACCTGTCCCGCCGCTCCGCTGAGCGCTGACCGGTTCGGGCGACTCTGCAGTCATGCGCGGTCACTTCCTCGGTCCAACGGGTTCTGGACGGTATCGCTGGTGTGTCTCACAGCTTGCATAGGACGCCCGCAGCGGGGAACGTTGCCGTGACCGAGCCGATGCCCGCCACGACCGGACCACCTGGAGCCGATGCCGCCCCGCCGCCGTAGGACCTCCCGCCGCCCACGGTCGCTCGACTACCTGCTGGCGGTGGTGCTGGTCCTCGGGATCGGCTACCTGCTCCTGCAGCGGGGCGTCCCCCCCTTCCCACCGGAGGCGACCCGGCCACCCCCGGAGGTCGACGGCGGCGGCGAGAACTCCGCCGCCATCCGCCGCCTGGGCGGCGCCGTCGACTACGGCCACGTCGACCGGGCCACCGGGCAGCGCAGCGGCGTCAGCGCCACCATCACCCCCGCCATGGTCGCGGCCGCCGCCCGCGACGAGCTCGGGTCGGCCGCCGACCCGGACATCCGGCCGCCCGGCCTGGACCGGCTCCCCCGGCGCAACCGTGCCCGGGGGCACCTGCTCGGCCGCCAGCTCGGCGGCTCGGGCGACCTGTCCGCCAACCTGGTCGCGCTGTACCAAACCCGGGCCAACAGCCCGGTGATGCGCGACTACGAGACCGCGGTGGCCGAAGCGGTCCGCGCCGGCGAGGTCATCCGCTACGCCGTGCGCCCCCGTTACCCGAGCGCCACCTTCGACGGGGCGCCGAGCGCGGTCCGGATCACCGCCTCCGGCGACCGCGGCTTCCGCCTGGACGTCACCATCGCGAACACGCCCGAGGCCGCCGTCAAGGAGGCGGTCGCCCCGCCGGCCGGCCGCTAGCGACGAGAGGGGAGCCACCATGCTGGAACGGCTGCGGCAGCTGCTGCCCCCGCCGGCCGGTCCGGTCGAGCCGGGCCGACCCGACGGCTGGGCGGCGGTCGAGCGGAGCCTGGGGACGGCACTGCCCGGAGACTTCAAGGCCTTCACCGAGCTCTACGGCTCGGGCACGGTGGACGACTTCCTGTACCTGTTCAACCCCTTCGCCTCGGGCCAGGACGGCAACCTGCTGGCCGAGAAGGACCGGGTCCTGGCCGCCTACGGCCAGACCAGGGCCCGGTTCCCCGACCGGCTGCCGCTGCCGCCGTTCCCGGAGCCGGGCGGGGTCCTGCCCCTCGGGCGCACCGACAACGGCGACGAGCTGTACTGGGTGACCGCCGGCGACCCCGACGGCTGGCCGGTGGCGCTGCTGGAGTCCCGCGCCGCGCTCCAGGAGCTGCACGCCATGCCGGTGACCGGGTTCCTGGCCGCGCTGGCCGCCAACCAGCTCACCTCCCGCATCCTCCCCGAGGACGTGCTCGACCGCCCCAGCCACCGGTTCACCCCGCTCGGTTGAGCCGTCGCACGAGCAGGGTGGGGCCGCAGATGACAGCTGGTTCGGCTCGGCCGCTACATACGGGCGTCGTGGCCGCCAGCAGTCAAGCAGTGGCCTGCGGCACCGCTGCCGAGCAGCTTACCGAGCGGGACGAGTGCGGTTGCGGGGTGGTTGCTCCAATGGGCCGACCGAGGCCGTGAACCTGCTCATTAGAAGGTCAAGCGGGTCGGGCAAGGCTCCGCAACTTCGCCAACCACCGCCTCCGGCTGCTGCTCCACTGCGGCATCGGGTGGCAGACGCACCGGACCACGAGACTGAAGGGCCGCTCCCCACGCTTGGTGGCATAGAACTGCGCGCCGGGCCAGCCGCCCGCTGGCTCACGGGTTCGGCGGCAGCTCCTCGGGCAGAGCGCGACCCGGGGGCGGCTCGCTGTCGATCCTGGCTGCCTCCTGCTGGGTCGCGGCGACCTTGTCCTTAGCATTGCAAGGGTGCGGTTGGCTCGATCCGCGGCTGCGCAGCACCCCGGATGGAGGTCAAGAACTGTGGCCAGCCGCAACCACGGCTTGAAGCCACCTCGGAGGTTCGGCCTACAGACGCACCCAAGCTCGTCGTCGGGCCGAGCCAGCGCAATGGCAGAGGGAGGGACCACCCGCACGGACCGAAGGGACGCCATGTGTTGCCGCCGGCAGGACCAGAGCCCTTGCCGGCCAGTAGCAGCCTCGCCGTAGGCCCTTGGCGGCGATGGTGCTCGGGCGTTCCGACCCGACAGGAACCAGACGATGACCGGCGCTCGGCAGGACGCCTGGCAACGGTTGAAGGACCGTGTCGATGAGGCCGGTAGCCCGTCGGCTCACCGCGGCAGCGCTGGGTCTGCTGGTCGCCCTGCTGGTGGCCACTCACGCAGCCCAGGCCGCCCCACCACAGGTCGTCCACGAGCAAACCATCCGCTTCGAAACCGAGACGCTGGAGACCGTCTGCGGCGACACCGCCGTCTTCGACAGGTCGGGCACGACCACGTTCCGTTCGTGGGCAGGTCGGAGGACGTCTTCCTCTGGACGGCCGTCAACCGGGGCACCTACACCGTGACGTTCCAGGACCTCCCTTGGTGTAATGGAAGGCAGATGGGTCGACTCCGAGACCGTCCACGCGACCCCCGGCGGCGCTTCACCTCAAGTTCGTCCTCAACGAACGCTCAGGTGAATCCGCATCCACGAGACCATGACCTTCGTGGTCAGCGCCGATGGAACGATCCCGGTGCAGAACGAGACCTTTGACTTCAGCGGCTGCCCGTCCACCTGGTCTGTCGTGTCTCCGAGTTGTGGCGACGCATCAGCGCTTCTGGTGCCACAGTTTGGCCTTCCCGAGGACCTCCTCTGGAGTCCGGCCCTTGGTCCAGCGACCGGTGTGGGAGCGTTCGGTGTTGTAG
>Ga0209382_10009456_pt1 | contig 12202 bp, 7 predicted proteins | sample SoiMetdeltSBSDD5_FD_187599 | JGI IMG/M metagenome (GOLD analysis project Ga0209382, IMG submission 187599) | Bulk soil microbial communities from a Populus tree surrounding site in Tennessee, USA - Soil MetaG P. deltoides SBSDD5 (SPAdes) (version 2) | ecosystem: Environmental > Terrestrial >... | reverse complement strand
CGCAGCATCAAGCCTTGCCCGCTGCGGGCGTAGCGCGCGAGATCGCATACGCGCGAGCGCCAGAGCGATTGAATGAAAAGGCGTCGGATCATGCGTGGTGCGGGCCTATGGCTTCTCGCGCACGGGCTTCGGCACCGCCGCAGTCGCCAACGCCCCGGGTGCGCCCTTCGCGGCCAGTTTGCTGTGGATCAGGTCGACCAGTTGCCCGCAGTAGTAGGCGTAGCGATAGGCCATTTCCGCGACGCACGGCAAGGGGTCGCGCCAGTCCCACCAGGCGAACGAGCGCGCCTTTGAGATGGCCCTGATCCACGAGCCGAACCGCGCGCGCCCCTGGCGGTGCCTGATTAGGAACCACCGGACGCAGTGCTCGAATCGCATCCAGTGCAGCCCGTTCTGCTGCTTCGCCGGCAGATGCACGAAGTCGTGGCCGTGGGCGAGGTCCTGGTACGCGGCGTACGCGATGTTGACGCCGGCGTCCGCGAACAAACCGCCGTACCACGGCATCCGCGGGTTCATCTCGATGAAGTAGTACTCGCCATTCCTCGGGTCGCGCTTGTACTCCAACGACGCCAATCCGCGCCACGCCAGCACCTTCAGTATTCGCAAGCTGCGCGCGAGGAGCTCAGGGTTCTCTTCGGTCAGGCCGAGCGCCATGTGCCCGAAGCTCGGTTTGAACTGCTGCAGCTTGCGAACGCTGCACGTCGCCGCCACCGTGCCGTCGCCGGTCATCATCAAGTTGCACTGGTAGACCTCGTCGTCTTCCCCCTCGATCATCTCCTGGATGATCGACGTGTCCCAGAGCGCGGCGTTCTCCTTGAAGAACCGCACGAGGTCGGCCGCCGAGTTGGCGACCATCGTGCGGGGCCGCGAACCCTCGACGTCGAAGGTGCGGATCGGCTTGATGATGAGCGGAAAACGCAACCCCTTCGAGACTTCTGCGAGATCCTCCCCGGCCACGGCGAAGTGCGTCTTCGGAGCGGGCACGCTGGCGGCCTGGCAGACGCGGCCGATCTTGGACTTGTCCACGACCGTTTCGAGCTCCGACCATGACACCCAGTGGAACTCGAAGTGCGGCGAGAGAACGTCCTTGTACTGCGCGAGCAGCGACGCGTACTTGTCCGAGCTGACGAACAGCACCGGCTTCTCGTCGAACGCCGCGCGCCACTTGATCAACGCTTCGCAAATCTTCTCGTCGGACTGCATGTCCGGCGGCAGCCCGAACGCGCGGCAGTACCGGGAGAAACGTCCCGCTTCCTCGCCCAGCTTGTAGACGCCGACGACGTTCACCCCCTCCCGGCCCAGCGCCCGGACGATGCCGTAGCCGTTGGCGCGCAGGCCGAGGACGAACGCGGCGCGGTTACTTCGCGGACGATGGCTTTCGCGCGACATAAATCACCACAAAGGGCCCCTTGAGGGGCAGCTCGGGATATCGCCGCTGGTAAATCACCTCGATGACTTCGAACCCGTTGGCCTCGAGGTAGCGCTTGCCGTCCGCGCGTGTCAGCTGGTTCTGGATCGGCTGCTTCGGCGCCGCCCGCTTGTCCCCCGGCCGCGGCTGGGCGCGGGTGGTAAGCCACCGGAGGAGCGCGATCGGCCGCGGCGGCAACAGGTATTCGGATACCTTCCGCGCGACGCGCTCCATGAACGGCGGCTTCACGTGCGTCAGCGTCACGTAGTGGCCGCCCGGCTTGACGACGCGTGCCACCTCGCGCAGCGCGACGTCGATGTCGAGAAAATGCTCCATCACGCCGACGCTGGTGACGACGTCGAAGTGATCGGACGGGAATGGCAGCCGCTCGACCAGCGCCTGGCAGAACTCCGCCCTCGTCTTCGTCTGCGCGGAGCGGATCGCCTCGCGCGACAGGTCAACCGCCCACTTGTCGGGGCTCTGCACCGCGGACAGCAGGTAACCCTCGCCGCAGCCGATCTCGAGGAAGCGGTTCGGCTTGAACCGGCCGAGCAGCCCTGAGAAGTAAGTGATGAAGTCGGAGGTGCGTCCGACGCGTTCCCAGACGTTGGTTTCTGCCTTGTAGATCGCGTCGTAGGCCTGCGCCAGCTCGCGCGACCGCGCATACTGCGCGTCCCGCGAGAACAACACCGGGACGCCGTCGTTGACCGCGAACTCCCCCTTGCAGGCGGTGCAGCGGTTCCCTTGCAGGGTCGTCTTGCAATCCGGACAGACAAAGATTCCCGACCTCTCGACGACAGTGTCAGACGCAGCCAATGCCATTGCGCTCCCAGCTCCTTAAAGGCTTCCGAGGGTCTCGAGGTACTTCTCGGCCGTGCGCCCGATGGAGAACTCGGCTTCGGTCCTCCGCCGTGCGCTGTTGCCCAGCTCGCGGCCGAGCGAGGGGGCCGACAGGACGCGCGTCAGCGCGTCCGCAAAGGCCGCCGCATCCGGCGGCGTGATCAATCCGTCCTGACCGTGCCGGATCAGGTCTTCGGTGATGTGGTCGATCCGCGTCGTGACGATCGGCAGGCCGCTCGCCATCGCTTCGAGCAGCGCGTTCGGGCACCCCTCTCGCCGCGAGGCGAATACGAACACGTCGGATGCGCGCAGATAGCGCTCGACGCTGTCCGATTTCCCGGTCCACACGATGCGATCGGCGATGCCGTATTCGTCAATCTTGGCTTCGAGCGCCGCGATGTACTCGGCCTCGTGAGCCTGGCGGTAGTCCTCCCGGGTGGGACCGACCAGCAGCAGCCGCGCGTCGGGAAACTTCGGCGCCACGTCGCGCCACGCCTCGATCAGCACATCGACCCCTTTGCGATGGCCGATCCGGCCGACGAAGGTGCAGTAGCGCAAATCAGGATCGAGGCCGAGGGCGCGGCGCTCTGCGTCCCGCTCGCCCGCTTCTGCCGGCCGGAACTTGCGCGTATCGACTCCATTGGTGATGCGCACCAGCCGCGTGTCGCGGCCGAAGACCGACTCGTAGCTCATCGACAGCGCGGTCGAGATGCTGATCACGCGGTGATGCAGCCGGTAGGGCAGCAGCCGGATGCTGGGGAACCGTTTCCGTGACAGCCCGACGGGATCGGAGGACGAGTGCAACAGGGTCATCCGCGTGGCGGTCTTCTTGCCGAGCAGATGCAGCAGCGGAAACAGCACCCACGAGTGCAGCATCCCGCCGTCGGGGTTGAAGAACAGCACCACGTCGTAGCGCGCGCGGAACCTCAGGAGGACCCGCGTCAGCGAGACGAGCTGCGAGATCACCTGAACGATCGCCCACGGCGGCAGGTTCTCGTATTTGATGCGGTAGATGTCCAGGCCGTCGACGCGGTCGTAGTCGGCCAGGTCCCCATGCTTCTTCGTGATGAAGAACACGCCGTGGCCGAGCCGCTTGAACTCGCGGGCGAGCGTCAGCGCCTGGACGCCGCCGCCGGTGAACACGGGATAGAGATTGTTGCCGACGATGCACACGTTGACCTTCGCGTCGGCGCGGGTCGAGGAAATCGCAGGAGCGAGAAGCGTCGCTGACATAGGTTTGTGGAGAGTCGTCCGGAACGGGTACTTGAGCAAACAGGCGGCCAGTCCCATCCTGGACGATCGGCTGTAAGTCGTTGATTTATGGCCCCTAAGAGCCGCATCGGCCGGGGTAGGGTCGTCCGGGGGAGACTGAAATCCCTCCAAAAGCAGACAAAGTTCTGCCCCTGGGTGCCGCCGGCCTGACCCCCGCCTAGCTGGTCCCGGTCGTGAGCTTGTGGCGGAGCCACCGGCGCTCGAGCCGGCCCCTCTGGGACCGGCTGAGCACTTGGCGTCCCCGTGTCTCGATGAGGTAATCGAGGAGGGTCCCTGTCGGGACGAACCAGCCGTTTTTTCTGCCCAGCCGGGTCATCAGCGCCTTGAACCGGTCGTACGCGGGATCCCGACCGAACTCGGCGAAGTGCGTGTACATGATGCACGCGCCTCCCTCTTCCTCGAGCCGGTCCTGGTTCGCCTCGGTGATGCAGGCGTTGAACGGTTCGATCTCCGCCCCTTCGGAGGAGGCAAACCAGTACTGCACCATCGGCCGGTCCGGGTCGTGGTACGGCATCGCGGGGCAGGCGTTCAGCGTGTTGATGTCCGCGAACACGAAGTTGCGCATGTACTTGATTCGCTGCTGGCAGATGTCGCCCCAGAACAGCTCGTCGCCGGGGATATGCCCGCGGAATTTGCTGTCCTTGCGCCCGCGCGTCATCAGGCTGTAGGCGAGCCGGTTGAGGCCGGAGACGCGCTGCGCCCCCCAGTACGGCGCCTCCTCACAGTGGGCGTGGTTGGCCATCGTCTTCGGATGTTCGCCGAACAGGTCGTAGAAGCGATCGAGCGCGCGAATCGTCTCGTCACGCGTCGACGTGTGGAACGTCGCGCTGTGGAAGCCGATCTCGAAGCCTTGCGCCTTGAGCGATCGGACCCACTCGAGGTAGTGCGGATCGTCGAGGGTCTCACCGCCCAGGCGCGGCTTGCGCGGCCCGCGGACGGGCCACACCGACTTCGTCGTCCGGAAACCCTGGTCGGCGAGGAAGGCGTAGAGCGGGCCGACGTTCTGGACGGTGGACTTGTCGGTGTCGTCGAAGACCGTGAACGCGAAGCGCTTGCCGTCAGGCCACGTCACTCTCGCGTTCGTCACGACGCAGGTTCCGCCGGCGACATCAAGCGCGCGCGCAGCCGCTGTTTGGCACGGACGGCCTGGCGCGCGGCGTGGCGCGCCGAAATGAGCAGACCGATGCGCGATCGCATGAACCGCGTCAGCTTCACGGCGGTCGGCCCGAACTTTTCCTTGTAGGCGCCGCCGCCGCCGAAATCCAGCGTCTTCACGCCGCGCGCCTTCCAGTAGCGCATCGCGTACCACATCAGCGGCTCGTTGGGGTAGAGCTTCTGGTGCGCCCGCCAGCTCGCGCCGCCCCAGAACACCGCTGACGCGGGGGACGCCGGGAAGATGCCAGTGGCGATGCAGGCGCCTTCCGCGTTGCGGGCTCTCAAGAGCAGCAGATCCTTGCCGGGCGTGAGGCAGCGGATCAGCTCGCGCACGCGATCCACGCCGTAGGTGGGCACGAGGCGCTGCTTGGCGAAGACGTCCTGGATCTGCGCATAGAAGTCGTCGGCGAACGCGAGATCGCTCGCCTCTTCGATCGTCACGCCCGTCCGTTCGGGGCGCCGCGCCGTCCGGCGGCAGGTGTGTCCCATGCGTCCCAGCAGCTGCTCTTCGGACAGCGTCAGGTCGATATGGTACGTCTGCTTGCGCTCGACCTCGTACGACGGCGCCAGCTCGTCCCCTTCGACGGTGCCGGCATCCATCAACTCGAGGTAGTGGCAGCGCAGCTTGTCGAAGGCGAAGGCCGGGAGGCTGGCCAGCGCGTCCTTGCGCGGCATTCCCGGAGGCAGATTGAAGCCCATGTAATGCGTCGTCCACCCCTTGAGCGGGCTGCCGAGGATGCGGACGCCAAAGCGGCGGGTGATGAGGGCCGTGAAGTATCCGATCGGCGATCCATTGTCGAGCACGCGAGCGACGACGGGCTCGGCGCGCTGGGTGCGTTCCACGAACGTCAACCACGGACGGGTCTGGAACACGGTGCGATCCGCAAACCGATCGAGCTCTTCCCAGGGGACGGCGTCGAGAGTGAGCCGTTCAAAAGCAATCATCGAAAGAATTGTCTCCTGCCTCGCCCAAACCTGTGATCACGCGCGCGTAAGGGGCCTGTCAAACTTGCTCGGCTACACGGTTGGCGCCCCCGTCGCGGCGGCGGCGCCCGATCCTGCACGTGTCAATTAAGTGCTGTGTATCAATCAGTTACGTCAGATCTTGACGCGTCCGATTGCCTGCGGCAAGCTGGCGCGTCGCTTGCTTTGTCATACCTGTCAAGTCTCGCCTGTTCGGGGGGCGAGGTGTAACCTGCACAACTTTACGTTCGCTGAGAGGGCAATTGATTATGGCATCTGGCTGCATTCCTGGGGATGCGCAGAGACTCGTCAGACTCGGCGCCGTGCTGGCGCTCACGCTGGCCGGCTCCGTGGTTCTGCTGCGCGCCCAGTCCGAGACGATCGTCAACGTTCCGCCGGGCACGTACGATCTCTCCGCGATTCTGACGCAGGGCGGCAGCGCGTCGAATCGCATCCGGTATCGTCCCGCGACAGCCGGGTCTGTGACCATCCGCGGCGGCGGCACCGTCAACCGCAGCTATGTGACTCTCGAAGGGTTCCTGTTCGACGGCACGCTGAACCCCAAGTACGGCGGCAGCGGCGTCCACACCGTGATCATCGGCACCAACATGGTCGGGGTCCGCATCGAGAACTCCGATCTCAAGGCCTCGGCGCACGATGTCCACACCGGGTACGTCTGGGGCACCAACACCTCCGACTGCCAGGAGAGCGGCGCCCTCAGCTCGGCGACCGGCATCTCGGTCAACAGCGGCGCGAACGTCGTGCTGGCCGACAGCGTGATGCATGGCGGGTACAACGCGACCAATCACCTGAGTAATGCGTTCCTCCGCATCGAGCGCTCGCTGGTCCGCAACAATTTCAACGGCCTGCAGGTCGGATCGAACAGCACGATCGAGTTCGTCGACTCGGTGCTCTGGGATCATCCCAACCATCCGATCGTCGTCGATTCCAGCGACCAGGCGGCGCTGCTCATCGACAACTCGGTGATCGTCAACGGACAGAATACCGTCCGCACGGTCGGCGAGCTCGGGGGCAGCCACGTGATCGTCCGGCATTCGACCTTTTACACGCCCAACCGTCATCCCTGCGGGTCGGACGCCGGCATCGACCCGACCAACGTCCGGCAGCAGGTCGTCATCCAGAACAACCTCGTGGCCGTGAACACCAACAACTGGTGGCGCGCCAACTCGAACCAGCTCGGGTTCTACCAGTCGAACTACAACCTGGGCTGGCACTGGGACTCGTCGGGCAGCACCGACCTGCGGCTCGACGGCAGCCAGATCTCGCTCGCGCAGTGGCGCACGGCGACCAAGCTGGACCAGAACACGATCCGCGCCCGCCCGGTATTTGCCGACGCACCCGACTACGTCAGCCCGCTGCCGTCGACCGGCAGCCAGGCCAACCAGTGGGGATTCCGCGTTCCGTCGTCCGTCGCCCAGGTTCGCGGCTGGTTCACGCTGCAGGCCGGCAGCCCCGGGAAGGGTGCCGGGTCGGACGGCAAGGACATGGGCATCGCCGAAGGCGCGGGCGGCGGCGGGACGTGGGGCCCGCGTCCTCCGACCAACCTCAGGATCATTCGCTAGCAATCGACGGTTTCAACCGGCAAACGCCCAGCCCCGGGCCCGATGGGACCCGAGGCTGGGCGTTTCTGTTTTCAACGAACCGCGCTACTGGATCTGAATCGTCGTCGCAGACGCGAGGCAGTTGTTGGTCTCGTTGCTCTCCAGGCGCTTGAACGTATCGTCGCCGCAGGCGAGCAGGAAGTACACCCCGGCCGGCGCGCTCGTCGGGATCGTCACCGTTCTGGATCCCGACGATACGGCCCCGGGACCGAGAATCGGCACCGACCGCGCGCCCGTCAGCAGCACGTCGCCAGCGCCCCTGGTGGCGTCGAGCGACAGATAGTACTGGTTGCTGGTAATGTCCATCTGGAACTGACCGACGTTCTGCACCGTGTCGCTCACCGTGATGAGCGCGCCAGGCGCGGCGGTGGCAATCGGGTTCCCGACCGCGGTGACGATCAGGTCGGGCTGAGCGATCTGGACCGTCGTTGCGGCCGTCAGGCAGTTATTGACCTCGTTGCTCTCGGTGACTTTGACCGTGTAGTCGGCACACGCAATGACGTAGTAGACCCCCAACGGCGTGGTCGCTGGAACCGTCACGTCGCGGCCCCCCAGCGAGGTGGCGCCCGGAGTAAGGCTGACCACCGATCGCGTGCCGGTCAGCAGCAGGTCCGCCGCATCCTTCAACGGATCCGTCGAGAGGTAATACGCAGTGGCGGTTGATACCGCCGTGATCTGGCCCTGGTTGACGACCGTATCCGCCACGGCGAACTTGCCGGCGGGTGCAGCCATCGCCGGCGGATTGTTCAGCGCCGTCGTCACCAGGTCAGCCCAGCCGACGATGACCTGCGTTTCAGCCGCGCGGCAGTTGTTGTTCTCCTCGGTCTCCGGAAGGGCAACCGGACCGTCCGCGCAGGCGAGGAGATAGTAGGTCGCCAGCGGTGTCGAAAGCGGCACGGTGATCGTCCGGCTCCCCGAGTTCGTCGCCGACGGCGCCAGCGTACCGATCGAACGGTTGTCGAGCATCAGCACGTCGTCGGGGCTGCGGACGGTGTCGAGCGACAGGTAATACAGGTTGACGGTCGCCGGCGCGACGATGACGCCGATGTTCTGCACGGTGTCGGTCACCGAGAACCGGGCGCCCGGCGTGGCCATCGCCGTCGCATTTGCGAAGGCGGTGATCGTCAAGTCCGGACGCGCCACCTGCACGGAGGTGTTCGACGCGCGGCAGTTGTTGGTCTCGTTCAGCTCGACGACGACCAGCCGATCGTCGGCGCACGCGAGCAGCCGATACGTCCCGAGCGGTATCGTCTGGGGGATCATCAGCGTCGTGACCCCGGTTGAGACTGCCTGGAAGGCAAGGCCAGGGACAGTGCGCGTGCCGGTGAACATGATGTCCGACGGATCCTGCACGCCGTCGGCCGACAGGTAGAACCGGGTCGTCGACGAGGCGGTGGTCAACGCGCCGTCGTTGCGAGTCGTGTCGGTGGCGGTGAACGTCGCGCCTGGCGCCGCCATCGCCGGCGGATCGCTGATGCTCGTCACGACCAGGTCCCGTCCGTTGGCCGCAAACGTTGCCGTCACGCTCTTGGGCGCGTTCATGGTCACGGCGCAGCTGCCGGTGCCGGTGCAGGCCCCGCTCCAGCCGGCGAAGGTGGTGTCGGCGCCCGCCGCCGCCGTCAGCGTGACCACGGCATCACGCAGGAAGACTCCGCTGCACGTGCCCGAGCTGCACGAAATGCCCGCGGGAGTGCTGGTCACCGAGCCGGTGCCGGCGACGGTCACCGACAGCGTGAAATCGTCAGCCGTCACCGTGATCGAGACCGTGGCGATGTTGCTCAGGTTCACGCCGTCGCTGGCGCGGAAGGTGAAGCTGTCGCCGCCGAAATAACCGGACGTCGGCGTGTATGTGCGACTCGCCCCAGTGCCCGTCAGCGCCCCGTGGGCCGGCGCGGTCACGATGCTGTAGGTCAGCGGCGCGTTCTCCGGATCGGTCGCCTGCAGGGTAATCGCCTTCGGCGTGCTCTCGAACGCGGTGACCGACTGGCTGTTTGCCACCGGCGACTGGTTAGCCACGGTAATCGAGACGGTTGCAGTGTTGCTGTTCACCTGACCATCGTTGACGCGGAACGTGAAGCTGTCCGCTCCGAGATAGCCGGTGTTCGGTGTATACGTGCGGTTCGGTCCGGTACCGGTGAGGGTCCCGCGCGTCGGGCCGGCCACAATCGAATACGTCAACGGATCGTTATCGAGGTCGGATGCCGTCAGCACGATCGCCTTGGCCGTATTCGGAGACACCGCGACGCTCTGCGCGTTTGCGACTGGAGCGCGGTTGCCGAACGCAGTGCTGAAGCGCGAGATCGCGGTCACGGTCTGCGCGAGGCCATCGTCGATGGTGGCGTACCAGTCGTAGCTGGTACCGGGGACGAGGCCGGCCCACGTGGCCGAGGCGGTCGCTCCGGCCGCGACGTTGCGGATGGCGATCGGCGCGAACACCGCTCCCTGCATGTTGTAGTCGAGGACGAACTGGCTGTTCGCGTCGGTTTCGAACACGCCGAGCCCGTTGTTGAGCGTCGGGGAGAACGTGTAGACGTAGATCTTGTTCTCGGCCGGCTTGAACGTCATGTAGCGCAGCCAGCCGTCGCCGCCGCTGGTTCGCTCCTGATAGTCGGACAGCACCTGGTGCACCGGCTGGCCGCAGGCGTTGAGGTCGGTGCGATTCGCCTCGCCGTCGTAATGGCCGTTGAGGACGAGGAAGATGTTGCAGTTCGTCCGCACGAGCTGCTGCCACACCGCCTCGGCCGAGTTGCCGTTGGGCCGGTCCCATTTCCACGGCGGACGGACCCCGGCGTTGTGCAGGAACAGATGCGTGCTGAGGATTGCCCGCCGCGTTGGATACTGCTTGAGGATACGGTCGGCCCAGGCAATCGAGTACGCGGGGATGTCGTACTCGAGGTGGATGATGATGAAGTCGAGCCCGCCCGCCGAGAACAGCTGGTAGTTGTTCTTGTTCTCGCGGTTCACCGGGTCGACCGGATCCTTGCCGAGATACCCGCCGTACCAGGAGAAGCCCTGAAATCGCGACACCGGGAAGAAGAGGTCGTAGTTGATGGCGATGCCACCCGGATCCATGTCGTGGTTGCCTGGTGAGAGCCCCCACTTCATGTTCGCTGCTTCGAGCACCTGGAGGCTCGTGTCGGCGCGGGTCCATTCCACGGGGTCGAGGTCGCCGTGTTCGACGACGTCGCCCAGGTGCGTGACGAAGACGATGTTCTTCGAAGCCTGGTTGTTGACGATCCACTGGGTCTGGGTCGTAAACATCCCGGCACGGTCCGGGTCCATGACGTAGTGCTGCGTATCGGGGATGACGGCGAGCGTGAACTCCGGCGTGCCCGCGGCCGGCACCGTCCCGGCGTAGAAGGTCACCGTCAGCGGATCGCCGTCGGCATCCGACGTCGAGGCGGTCAGCGTCGGCGACACCGTGACGTTCGTGGCGCCGTTGGCGGGCGCGGTCAGGGTGCCACCGGGCGCCTGATTCGAGCGGAACGGCGCGCCGGCAACCCAGCTGGCGTACGTGCCTACCACTGTTCCTGTCCGGCCGTTGCCGGAGCTGTCGCCGACGGCGGTGCCAGTCCCCTCGTTGAAGCTCCAGCGGCCGAGCAGTCCCGGCGCGCTGGCGATCTCCACGTTCATTCCCGCCTGAATCTCCGCCGCCGTGCGCGCGATGTCCCAGATGCGGACTTCGTCGATCGCGCCGTCGAAGTAGCCGCTCGGGACGCTGATCGAGTTGAGGGCGCTGCCGATCGCGGCCGGCTGGATATTGTCGGAGCGCGGCGGCTGGTTCACCAGCAACGAGGCGTCGAGCACCCCGTCGATGTACACGCGCCAGGTTGCGCCGTCATAGGTCACCGCCGCGTGGTACCACCGGTCGTTGACGATCGTCGTGGCACTGCTGATCGGGTGGTTCTTGCCGGGTTGGGTGCCCGCGGCGCCCTGCTCGAAGTCCGCCACCAGTCTTCGCGTGACGGGGTCGATGCCGAGGAAGTAATTGACGTCGGTATTGCTGTTGTCGCTCTCGGAGCGCCCCTTGGTGATGAGCGGGGCCGCGTTGACGCCGCCGCTGCCGGTGCCGACAACGCGTCCGGCGCCGTCGCGGCGGAACCAGAGCTCCAGCGTGAACGTCGCGGCGTTCAGGCCCGGGGCGGTTCCCAGGTTGACGTACGACTCGGTGCCCGCCAGATCGATCGCGGCGGCTGGCGTCTGCGCGATCGAGGCTGCCGGAACGAGCAGAGACACCAGGGCGAGGACAGACCTCAACCGCATACCGGGAGTGGAGCCCATTTCAGCGACTATTCCCTTCTGTAGAAACCTATCTAGGAGCAGGCCGCAGTTTTCGCGCGGCTCACCGGACCAAAAAGTGTCAATCGCGGGGTCGACAATGCTCGGGACGTGCCAGAGGGGGACTGGGTGAGGACCGCAGTTTTCGCCAGTGTTTTGTAACAGTTCTACCTGATCGGGTACACAAAGTCGCCCTCTGGAGGGACTTAGGTCAGCCTGCGGGCAACAGCGCGGGTGCGGCAGGAACGAGCGCTAGACCGGCGGCTGACGAAGCACCTGGCCCGTCAGGCCGTTCACCGTCACGATTTCCCCCTCGCGCAACGTGAAGAGGATCTCCCCCAGACCGAGCACGGCAGGGACGCCGTGCTCGCGCGCGACCGATGCGCCGTGCGACAGCACGTTGCCGGTCGAGCAGAGGAGGCCGGCGGCGCTCGCCAGCACCGGCGTCCAGAAGGGGCGCAGGTTGTCGGTCACGATGATGCTGCCCGGCGTCGCCTTCGTGAAATCCTGGCGCGCGCGGACGAACACGACCGGGCCTGTCACCACGCCGGGAGAACACGGGATCCCGGTGAGAGTCGATCCTGCGGCGTGAGCGGCCACCGCCGCATCAGCTGCGACGGTTGGATCGACGAACTCGCGCGAGAGCGTGTGGACTCTTCGCCGG
>Ga0209382_10009455_pt1 | contig 12204 bp, 10 predicted proteins | sample SoiMetdeltSBSDD5_FD_187599 | JGI IMG/M metagenome (GOLD analysis project Ga0209382, IMG submission 187599) | Bulk soil microbial communities from a Populus tree surrounding site in Tennessee, USA - Soil MetaG P. deltoides SBSDD5 (SPAdes) (version 2) | ecosystem: Environmental > Terrestrial >... | reverse complement strand
GCGACGTCCTGTTGACAGGCGTTCGAACCTACCGCGACGAACAGCGCGGCGCGTTGCGGGGCCGTCAGACCGCGTTCGTCGTCGAGCTCGACGGCCTGCACACGATCCACCTCGGCGACGTCGGCCATCTGCTGACCGAGGAGAAGATCGGCGACATCGGCTCGGTGGACATCGCGTGCGTCCCGATCGGCGGCTCGCTGTCGGCGACGAAGGTGGCCGAGCTCGTGGCGCAGCTCGATCCGAAGATCGTCATCGCGATGCCGGTCTGCGACGACGAAGCCGCATGCGCCGAACCGCTGGCACGCTTCTTCCACGAGATGGGCGGCGAGATGACGCCGCAGCAGAAGCTGTCGGTCTCGATCTCAACGCTGCCGGACGAGACGACGGCGGTTCTGCTGGAGTCGCGCGGCAAGGTCTGACTGCCTCCGCCCGCTCGCGGATCGACCGCCTCACGGGCGCTCGTGGACGATCCGACCGGACTTCACGACCGCGCGCACGAGGTCTGCCGCCGGCCAGTACGGGATCTGGCGGTGCGTCGGCACGCGCCAGATGACGAGGTCCGCAACACGCCCGGGCTCGATCGCGCCGATCTCCTCGCCGAGGCCGACCGCGAAGGCGGCGTTGATCGTCACGGCCGCGAGGGCCTCGCTCGGCGTCATCCCGAGCTCGAGACAGGCGACGGTCATCACGAACGGCAGGCTCGGTGTGGGTGAGGTGCCGGGGTTGAAGTCCGTCCCGAGCGCGACCGGGATGTCGCGCTCGATGAGGCGTCGCGCCGGAGCGCCATGCTCGTGGAGCAGGAACCACGTCGTCGCCGGGAGGAGCGTCGCCACGACGGGCCGGTCGGTCGCCGCGGCCTCCGCCAGCGCGTCGACCCCCGCGTCAGAGATCGCCCCGAGGTGGTCCGCGGACAGCGCGCCAATCTCAGCGGCGAGCTCCGCGCCGCCGCTCGGAGCCAGCTCATCAGCGTGGAGCCGCGGGGCGAGGCCATATGCGGCAGCCGCGGTGAGGACGCGGCGGCTTTGGTCGGCGCTGAAGACGCCGTCCTCGCAGAACACGTCGGCGAAGCGCGCCCGGCCCTGGGCCGCGATGCCCGGCAGCTGCTCGTCGAGGAGGTGCTTGACGTAGGCCTCGGTGCCATCCGGCCGCGTCCGAAACTCGCGCGGGACGGCGTGTGCGCCAAGCCACGTCGGCAGCACGTCGACCGGACCTGCCGCGCCGAGCCGATGCGCCGTCTCGAGGAGCCGCAGCTCCGTCGCCAGATCGAGCCCGTAGCCGGACTTCGCCTCGATCGTCGTCGTGCCGTGGCCGAGCATCTCGGCCAGCCAGCGCCGGCCGTGGGCCTCGAGCGCCTGGCTGCTCGCCTCCCGCGTCGCCTCGACAGTCGAGAGGATGCCGCCGCCGGCCGCAAGGATCTCGAGGTAGTCCGCGCCGCGCTGGCGCAGGACCAGCTCCTCCTCGCGCGCGCCCGCGAACAGCAAGTGGGTGTGCGGGTCCACGAGCCCTGGCGTGACAGTGGCGCCGTCGGCGTCGAGCGGCTCGAATCGCTCCGCCGGATAGCCGCCGGCGGCAATCGCGCGATCGACCTCGGCCCGCCGGCCGGCAAGGACGATGCGGCCCTCCCAGGAGGCGATGACCAGGCCGCCGTCGGTTGCCGGACCAGCGCCGTCGAGGTGCAGCGCCGCGACGTCGTCCTGCGCATCGCCGCGTCGCAGGCCGCCGGCCATCGTCACGATCTCCGACGCGCCGACCACCAGAAGACCAGGCTTCGCGCCCGCTTCCGTCTCGCCGCGCCCGCCCTGGATGAGCCGGAGAGACATCTAGATCGTGCGCGGGATCGTGTGATGCCCCGGCACGCGCATCAGCCGGTCGGCTGGGTGACGCCGCCCGCGGACGTGCCGCCGGCGGCCTGCGCTTGGGCGAGGCGGAGCTCGAGCGCCTGGAGCGGCGAGAAGTCGCGCAGCTTGATGAACTCCGCCGCCGAAGCGAGGCGCTCCTCGATCGCCGCGCTCGTCGGGACTTCGGCGTGATCCGCGATCGCGAGCAGTGCCGCGAGCGGAGCCAGGCCGATGAGCTCTGATTCGCGCAGCTCCACGCCGTCCTCGCGCGCGATCGCGCGGACCTCCTGCCAGACCCGCCACAAGGGCGTGACCGCGAAGTCGAGCAGGTTCATCGAGACCTGGCTGCAGCCGAGCTCCTCGATCATGAAGCCGTTCGCCTGGACCTTCGGCAGCCCGCCGCCGGATTCCCGGACCCGGCGCGCGATCCGCCGGGCCAGCTCCACGTCCGCGGACTCGAGGTTGATGTTGTAGGCGATGAGGAACGGCCTCGCGCCCACCGCGGTGGCACCGGCGCGCGGGTGGAGCTTCGATGGCCCGAAATCGGGAGCCCGTCCGCGGGTCGAGATCTCGCGCTTCAGGCCTTCGTACTGGCCGCGGCGAACGTCGGCGAGCTTGACGCGATCCTGGTGGCGGGCGGCTTCCGCGTACAAGTACACCGGCAGCGAGAAACGCTTCGCGATCCGGGCCCCGAACTTCGTCGCGAGGGTCACGCACTCGGCCATCGTCGTGTCGCCGAGCGGCACGAACGGGATGACGTCGACTGCACCGATCCGCGGATGCTCACCGACGTGCGTCTCCATGTCGATGTCGTCGATCGCGATCTCGATCGTCTTCTCGAGCGCCTTCGTCACCGGCTCGGCTTCGCCCGCCATCGTCAGCACGGAGCGGTTGTGCGAGGCGTCGCTGGTGCGGTCGAGGAGGTGGACGCCGGGGGTGCTCGCGACCGCTTCCGCGAGGCGATCGACGACGTCCGGTCGGCGGCCCTCGGAGTAGTTCGGGACGGACTCCACGAGCTGGCCCACGTCGGCAATCGTGCCACCTCCGGCGGCGGCGCGGAGCACCGATCGGCACGCTAGACTCACGCGCTCATGGCAGCCCCGACCGGCATGACCGCCAGCGCGCCGCGCCTCGCGCGTCACCCCGACTTCCTGAAGCTGTGGACGGCCGAGACCGTCTCGGTGTTCGGGACGCAGATCACGTTGCTCGCCCTGCCCCTGGTCGCGGCGACGATCCTGAAGGTCACGCCGTTCGAGTTCGGGCTCCTCGGGACGATCGAGTTCCTGCCGTTCATCCTGCTCAGCCTGCCGGCCGGCGTGTGGGTCGATCGGCTACGGCGGCGGCCGATCCTGATCATCGGCGACCTCGGGCGGGCGATCGCCCTCTCATCGATCCCGGTCGCCTTCTACTTCGATGTCCTGTCGATCTGGCAGCTCTACGTCGTCGGCTTCATCACGGGCTGCCTCACGGTCTTCTTCGACGTCGCCTACCAGAGCTACCTGCCCTCGCTCGTCGAGCGCGACCAGCTCGTCGAGGGCAACTCGAAGCTCGAGATCACCCGCTCGGCCTCGCAGATCGCCGGGCCGGGCCTCGCGGGCGTCCTCATTGGCCTCGTGAGGGCGCCCTTCGCGATCCTGCTCGACGCGCTGAGCTTCGTCGTCTCGGCGATCTTCGTGTTCTGGATCCGAAAGCCAGAGCCACCGATCGTCCCGCACAACGAGGACACCGGTCCGCGGCCCTCGATGCGGTCGGAGATCGCCGGCGGACTGCGCTACGTCACCGGCCACCGCTGGCTCCGCTCGATCGCGGCGACGACCGGCGTCTCGAACCTGTTCGGGAATCTCGGCGGCGCGATCCTCTTGCTCTATCTCGTCCGCGACCACGGCTTTTCGCCGGAGCAGCTCGGCTTTGCGTTCTCGCTGGGTTCGTTCGGCGTCCTCGGCGCCGCGCTCACGGCTGGCCGCGTTTCGAAGGCTCTCGGCCTCGGCCGGACGCTCGTCATCTCGTCGCTCGGCTTCAGCGCTGCCGGTCTCGTGATCGTCGTGTCGCCCCCGGAGCTGCTCTTCTATGCGGTCGCGCTGTCGATCCTCATGGGCGGCTATTTCGGTGTCGTCTGGAACATCAACCAGGTCAGCCTCCGCCAGGCCATCACCCCGCTCCGGATGCAGGGCAAGATGAACGCGACGATGCGCTTCATCGTCTGGGGCGGCATCCCGATCGGGAACCTCGTCGGCGGCTTTCTGGGCGGCGTCATCGGGCTCTACCCGACGATCGTCGTCGGCGCCCTCGGCGGCCTCGTGGCGTTCCTCCCGGTCGCGCTGTCGGAGGTCCGCAAGCTCAAGACGATGCCGGAGCAGGTCGGCGACGACGCGGCCGAACCCGCCGCACCAGCGGCCGCGGGAGCCTAGTCGCTAGGTCTCCCGCATCGGGATCCGGACGCCGCGCTCCTCGGCCACCTCGATCGCCCGCTCATAGCCGGCGTCGACGTGGCGGATCACGCCCATGCCTGGGTCTGAGGTCAGCACCCGCTCCAGCTTCTGGGCCGCGAGATCCGTGCCGTCGGCGACGACGACCATGCCGGCGTGCTGCGAATACCCGATCCCGACGCCACCCCCGTGGTGGATCGAGACCCACGTAGCGCCGGCGGCGGTATTGACGAGCGCGTTGAGGAGCGGCCAGTCCGCGACCGCGTCGGACCCGTCGGCCATCGCCTCGGTCTCGCGGTTCGGTGATGCGACCGAGCCTGAGTCGAGGTGGTCGCGGCCGATGACGATCGGCGCGCTGACCTCACCGGTTCGAACGAGCTCGTTGAAGGCCGAACCGGCCTTCGAACGCTCGCCGTAGCCGAGCCAGCAAATCCGTGCCGGGAGGCCCTGGAACGGCACCCGAGCCTCGGCCATCTCGATCCAGCGCCGAAGGGACGCCTGCTCCGGAAAGAGCTCAAGGATCGCGCGATCCGTTCGCAGAATGTCCTCGGGGTCGCCGGACAGCGCGGCCCAGCGGAACGGGCCGCGGCCCTCGCAGAACTGCGGCCGGATGAACGCGGGCACGAAGCCCGGGTAGTCGAAGGCGTTCGCCACGCCGGCTTGCTGGGCCTGCGCACGGAGGTTGTTGCCGTAGTCGAACACGACGGCCCCTGCCGACTGGAAGGCGAGCATCGCCCGGACGTGATCGGCCATCGCCGACATCGAGAGTCGGACGTACTCGTCCGGCTGCGTTCTTCGGAGGACGTCGGCGTCGCCGAGCGAGATCTCGACCGGGATGTAGCCCGCGAGCGCGTCGTGGGCCGAGGTCTGGTCGGTCACGACGTCGAACGTTTCGCCTGCTCGCGCCCAGGCCGGCTCGATCTCCGCGGCGTTGCCGACGAGCGCGATCGAGCGCGCCTGGCCGTTTGCCGCCGCCGCACGCGCGGAACGGAGCGCCTCGTCCGGTTCGAAGGTCAGCTCGTCGACGTAGCCGATCTCGAGGCGCCGCCGCGCCCGCGCCTCGTCGACCTCGATCGCGACGCAGACGCCGTCGTTCATCGTCACGGCCAGCGGCTGGGCGCCGCCCATGCCGCCGAGCCCGGCGGTCAGCGTCACGCGACCCTTGAGGCTTCCGCCGAAATGCTGCCGCGCGAGCTCCGCGAACGTTTCGAACGTGCCCTGGAGGATGCCCTGCGTCCCGATGTAGATCCAGGAGCCCGCGGTCATCTGGCCGTACATCATCAGGCCGTCCCGTTCGAGCTCCCGGAAGTGCTCCCAGGTCGCCCAGCGCCCGACGAGGTTCGAGTTCGCGATCAGGACGCGGGGCGCCCACTCGTGCGTTCGAAAGACGCCGACGGGCTTGCCGGACTGGACAAGGAGCGTCTCATCGTCCGCGAGCCGACGCAGCTCGCGGACGATCGCGTCGAAGGCGGCCCAGGAGCGCGCCGCGCGCCCGGTCCCGCCGTAGACGACGAGCGCGTCGGGATCCTCGGCGACCTCCGGATCGAGGTTGTTCATGAGCATTCGGAGCGCCGCTTCCTGGCCCCAGCCGCGGCACGAGATTTCCGGCCCGCGAGGGGCGCGGACAAGCCGCGCACCGGGAAGAGCGCGCGAGTCGACGGTCACCCGGCCATCCTAGTTTGAACGCTCGCGCACTCGCGGCTCCCATAGGGTCCGGACAACGCCCCCGCTGGGCGTGACGAGGTACACGGCGCAGTGGATCACGATCTCGTGGAGCGAGCTCGACGCGGTGACAGGGAGGCTTATGCCGACCTGATCCGTGTTCGCGGCGACCGCCTCTACGCGATCGCGCAGCGGATCCTCCGCGACGTCGATCGGACCGAGGATGCTGTGCAGGAAGCACTGGTGATCGCCTGGCGCGATCTGCCCACGCTCCGCGATCCGGACCGTTTCGACGCGTGGCTGCACCGCCTCGTCGTCCGCTCCTGCATCGCCGAGGCGACGCGCAATCGCCGCCTCGTTTCCCAGCTCCGCGTCCTCCCGATGGACCTGCCATCGGCGAACGATGAGTTCCTCAGCGTCGCCGACCGGGACCAGCTGGAGCGCGGCTTCCGACGATTGCCCATCGAGCAGCGCGTGCTGCTCGCCCTTCGACACTACGCGGGCTTCGAACCGGCGGAGATTGCCGAAACGCTCGGCATTCCCGCCGGCACGGCCCGATCCCGACTCCATCACGCCCACCGCGCGATGCGCGCTGCCCTCGAGGCCGACGCTCGAGCAACCGCCGTCGGAGGGTCTTCGGCATGACGCGAGAACGAGACATCGAACGCGTCCTCGACGCCTGGTTCGAACCCGGGCCCACCGAGATGCCGGACCGCCTCTTCGACGACGTGCTCGCCCGCGTCGATCGCCTCCCTCAGCGGCGCATCCCGCTCACCCTGAGGTTCCCTGCAATGGACTCCCGCATTCGATGGCTGGCCCTGGCTGCCGCGGCCCTGGTGGTCGTGGTTGGCGGACTGGCTCTGATCAAGCCCCCCGACGCGAACGTCGGCACGTCACCAACACCTTCACCCACCGAATCCTCGACTCCGTCGGGGCCGCTGGGCGTGACTCCGGCCGCGCTCCAGCACCGATTCATCGGTCCGCTCCGCTCCGTCGAGGGGCTTCCCGACGGGCCGATTTCCCATGTGGTGGTCTCCGGGCGGATCCTCGTCTACGACAACGGTACGGGCGGGCTGCTCCGTTCCCAGGCCGGCGTCGAGGGCGACGAGCTGATCCTTCGCAACGACGCGCCCAACATCGGCTGCGAGGCTGGGAACGAGGGTCGCTACCCGTTCTCGATCTCTCCTGGCGGCTCCATCCTGACGATCCAAGCCGGCAGCGACGACTGTGCCGCGCGCCTTGCCGCGGTACCTGGAACGTGGCAGCGCTCTGATTGCCGCATCTCCGAACGCCGGTGCCTCGGGATCGTCGAGGCCGGGACGTACCTAAGCCAATACTTCAACCCGGCTGCCGCCACCCACGAAGCGGCCGTTCCGGACTTCGGCGCATTGACGTACACCGTCCCCGACGGCTGGGCCAACGAGGGCGACGAGGGATCGCTCTATGGCCTAATGCGCGCGGCGAGCTACGCGGCGGGCGGGCAGAACACCGGGCCAAATCCGCCTGACAACCTCACCCTCCTCGCTCGTCCAATGGCGGCAGCGTTGCACGCCGGCTGCCCGGACGGCGTGCCCGAGACGGGCGTCGGGTCGGACCGAAGCGCGCTCACCGCGTGGCTCCTCGCCCATCCCGGTCTCGTCAAGACTCAGCAGGCCGACATCACGATTGACGGTATGACGGCCACGGTCCTCGACGTCGAGGTCACGCCCGATTGGAGCGAGACCTGCGACAGCGTCAATCCGTTCATCGCGGCACCGCTGTTCGTCGGCGGGGTCGGCGGGTACCACTGGGCGATCGCGCAGGACGACCGGATGCGGATCATCTTGCTCGATCTACCCGCCGGGACGACCGTGGCAATCTTCATCGATCCGCAGGACCCGACGACGTTCGATGGCTTCATCGGCGAAGCCATGCCGATCGTCGAGTCCTTCGACTTCAGGTAGTCGCGGTAACCCGATCGGATCCGGGCGCCGGTGGCGGGCTCAGCCCCCACCGGCGCTTCACTACGCCCGCTCGCGTCGAGCGACGAGCATGACTCCGATCACGAGCGCCGCAAGCGCGCCGAGGCCGACCAGGATGCCGACCGGCAGGCCGCTCGCGTCGGACGGGTCATCGGCTCCGACGGCAACCCCCGGACCGAACGCCGTGACCACCTCGCGAGCGAGCGCCTGGCCCTCGGGCGTGTTGAGGTCGCCGGAGGGCGAGCAGACGCCGGCGTGGACGATGCCGCTCTCCACGAATGCGATGAGCACGAGGTGCTGGCCCGTCGCGAGCGGCATTCCGCAGTCCGCTCCCTGGCCACCCTGGACGGGAACGATCGGATCGCTGCCGCCCTGGAACCACTGCTCGACGGCAAAGCTGCCGCGTTGGTTCGCATCGATCGATGCGACACGCCCGACGAGGACCGCGTACTCCGGATTTCCGCGGTACTCCGCGATGGGTCGCGGCTGGACGCACGAGCAGGCGTAGGTCGAATTCGGGTCGACGAGCCCGGCCAGACCGCCGAGCCCGACGAGGGCGAAGACAGCGAGGAGCGTGCGGAAGCGAACCATCGCCGGACCTCCCGAGCTACGGGCGGAGGTTCTCGACGAGCTTCTCGCCGAGGCGCCGCTCCTCTCCGACCGCAGACGCCGAAACGATGAGGTTTTGTTCCGCCAGCCAGACGTGATAGGTCCGAACGCCGCCCGCGCACGTTCCGATGTACACGGTTCGACCGTCGATCTCGGTCTCGGCGTGACCGGCGACGCCGCCGGCCTGCGAGCACGCTCCCTCGTCGAACGAGTCACGCCAGTCGCGGAAGCGCTCGTCGCCCATGACGCGCGGTTTGAGGTGGATCACGGCCGCATAGACGTAGTCATTCGTTGCCGGATCGAGGGCGAACGCTGCCGCAATCGCGTCCGCCACCTCGCCGAGCTCGGGATCCGAGAGCCCCTGCGCCTCGGCTTCGGGCGATTCAGCCAGCGCCAGTCCGTCGACCTCGGCCGGGAGGACACCGAGCAGGGATGAATCGATGACGACGCCCTGGGCATTCGAGGGCGGCGCCGTCGGCGAGCCGGCGGGCGACGAGGACGGCGAGGGTGTCGGCAGCTGGGTCGATGACGGCGATGCGCTCGGCGTGCACGCGGCGAGAAGGAGTGCCAGCGCGAACGGTCGAAGCCCTCTCACAGCTCGCGCCTGACGACCGGAAAGCGCTCATCGTCGACGGCGACCTCGAATCCGCAGCCGACCCAGAACGCCGGCGTGGCAGCGCTCGTTGCGTCCGGCCGGGCGTTGGGCTCTGGATACGCCTCGACCGCCGAGAAGCCACGGCCGGAGAGGTCGTCGCAGATCGCCGCGACGAGCGTCTTCGCAAGACCTGCGCCGCGGGCTTCGCGTGTCGTTGCGATGCACGTGATGACCGCCGGCAGCGGAGATGCGGGCAGCCGCGGGTAGAGCTCGCGAACCCGCAGCGCCCTCGGGTACGCCGAGAGCGGGCCGAACTGCGCGTATACCGCCGGCTCGTCGTCTCGCAGCAGGACCTTCGCATACGAGCCGAAGACCGCGAGCCCGCGGCCGAGGAGCTGGAGCTTCCGTGGCGCGCCGGCGGCGACACCGGGTCGCGCCTCGCGTTTCGGCGCGAACGGGTTGTCTTCGTCGCCTGCGTCGTCGAGTGCGAATGGGTTGAAGGCTGGCGCCTTCGATCCGGCCGAGGCGAACGGGTTGAACGCCGGCTCGGCGTCGCTGCTGAAGGGGTTCGCGGCCTTGGGACGCGCCGCAGGTTCCGCGGCGGACGGGTCGAACCACGCGAGTCGCGCCGCCTTCGAGCCGCGGTCGGCGTCCTCCCAGTAGTCGCAGCTCCGGTGGTCGAAACCGGGATCCGCGCACAACGGGAGCCGGGCGAACCCGTCGCCATCGACGACGTCGATGACCCGCAACTCCGTCACCGTCAGCCGCCGCTCCCCTGGGCCGCGAGGTCGGCCAGGGCGCCGTCGCGGACGAGGGCAAATGCGGCAGTCAGGTCGCGACCGGGCTCGCGGTCGTGGTCGAGCGGCAGCACGCGCTCGCGCGTGCGCGCGTACGCCTCGCCTACGCCGGCACCGGGGGCCGCGCCGTCCATCAGCTCGACGCGCTTCTCGAGCGCCTGCGCGGCGCAGATCAGCTCGATCGAAAGGACGTGAGCGACGTTCTCAAGCACCTGCCGGGCGTGGCGCCCGGCGATCGGGCCCATCGAGACGTGATCCTCCTGGTTGGCGCTCGTCGGGATCGAATCGACGGTCGCCGGGTGGGCGAGGACCTTGTTTTCGGAAACGAGGCCGGCGGCCGTGTACTGGAGCAGCATCAGGCCCGAGTCGAGGCCACCCGAAGCGGCGAGGAACGCCGGCAGCCCGCCGTTCAGCCGGGCGTCGAGGAGGAGCGCCGTCCGGCGCTCGCTGATCGAGCCGAGCTCGGCGATCGCGAGCTTCGCGAAGTCGAGGGCGAGGGCGATCGGCTCGCCGTGGAAGTTGCCGCCCGAGATGACCGTCCCGCCGCCCGTGGCGACGGTGTCCTCGGAGGCAACGCCGCCCTCCGGGAAGACGAGCGGATTGTCGGTGGCCGAGTTGAGCTCGATGTCGAGCACGCGCCTCAGGTGGTCGAGGGCGTCGCGGACCGCGCCGTGGACCTGCGGGATGCAGCGCAGCGAGTACGGATCCTGGATCTTGTGGCTCGTCTCGTGATGAGCGGTCTGCAGCTCGGAGTCCCGAAGCAGGTGCCGCAGCTCTGCCGCCACCGTGATCTGGCCCGGGTGCGGGCGGGCCAGCTGGTAGGCGGCCGCGAACGCGACATCGGTCCCGAGCAGCGCTTCCACCGACATCGCGCCCACAACGCTCGCGGTTCGGGCGAGACGGTCTGCATCGGCCAGCAGCAACGCCCCGAGCGCGCTCATCAGCTGCGTCCCGTTGAGGAGCGCCAGGCCCTCCTTCGAGCTGAGCGTCAGCGGCTCCAGCCCCGTCTCCTTGAGCGCGACGAGCGCCGGCCCGACGTGGCCGTTGAGCTCGACCTGGCCGCGTCCGATGAGCGGCAGCGCAAGGTGGGCCAGCGGCGCGAGGTCGCCGGACGCCCCGACCGAGCCCTGCTCCGGCACAACCGGGTGGATGCCCTTCTCGAGGAACTGACAAAGGCGGTCCACGATCAGCGGCCGCGCGCCCGAGTGGCCGAGGGCCATCGTGTTCGCGCGGAGGAGCAGCATCGCCCTGACCACGTCTCGCGGCAGCGCGGCGCCAACGCCGGCGGCGTGACTGACGAGGAGGTTCTCCTGGAGGTGCTCGGCGTCCGCGGCCGGGATCGAGACCGACGCGAGGTCGCCGAAGCCCGTCGTGACGCCGTAGACCACGGCGCCGGAGGCGACGAGCCGCTCGACGACGTCACGTGACTCCTGCATGCGCGCGCGGGCATGGACGTCGAGCCGCGCCGAGGCGCCGCCGCGGGCGACCGCCTCGACGTCAGCGATCGTGAGATCCGCTCCGGTCAGGACGACGACATCGCCCCGGCCACGTGCCGGAGCTCGATCGGGCGCGAAATGGGGCTCGATCGCGGGCTCGGTCACCGGCCGAGGATAGTCGGTAGACTGGCCCGCGTTCCCCGGCCGATCACGCGGCCGATGCCGAGGTCGACCCTAGGCCCGCCGTTCGGAGGTCGCCGGTTGCTGGCGTTCATCGACCAGATCGTCATCCCGTTCCTGAACGGCCTGTACGGCGCCGTCGGCTACGTCGGGGTGATGGTGGCGATGGCGATCGAGTCGGCGATGGTGCCGCTGCCCTCCGAGCTGATCCTTCCCTACGCCGGCTTCCTCGTCTCCGACCCGTCGCAGGTTGAGCCGCTCACGGGCGGCGCCTGGTCGTTCTGGATCGTGGTCATCGTCGCGACGATCGGCAACACGATCGGTTCCCTCGTCGGCTACGCGATCGGTGCCTGGGGCGGCCGGCCGTTCCTCCTGCGCTGGGGCAAGTACCTCCTCATCCGGCCGCACGAGATCGAGCTCGCGGACCACTTCTTCCAGAAGTACGGGCCCGCCACCGCCTTCTTCAGCCGCCTCCTGCCGATCGTCCGGACGTTCATCTCGTTCCCCGCGGGCGTCGCCCGGATGCCGCTCGGGAAGTTCATCGTCTACTCGACCGCCGGGGCGCTCCCGTGGTCGTTCCTCCTCGTATTCGCGGGGGAGCAGCTGGGCTCGCGCTGGACCGATATCCGCCACGCCCTCCAGCCGTTCGACCTCGCGATCGCAATTGGCGTGATCGCGCTGGTCGCGCTCTTCATCTGGT
>Ga0209382_10009453_pt1 | contig 12206 bp, 9 predicted proteins | sample SoiMetdeltSBSDD5_FD_187599 | JGI IMG/M metagenome (GOLD analysis project Ga0209382, IMG submission 187599) | Bulk soil microbial communities from a Populus tree surrounding site in Tennessee, USA - Soil MetaG P. deltoides SBSDD5 (SPAdes) (version 2) | ecosystem: Environmental > Terrestrial >... | reverse complement strand
GGCCGCCTCCCAGATCGTCGTCCCCACCGGCATTCCCCCGGGCTTCGACCCCCGCGGCGGGCCCGGCCCCGGCGGCGCCCCCCCCGGCCCAAAGATCCATCTGCGGTAGTCAGTGAATAGAGGAGCGCCACGGCTCTGCCGGCGGGCTCCGAACGCCCGGGGTGATGGGGGCCAATTCGGGGGCCCCCATCACGTCATCCCGGGCGGACGCGATCGGGGACGGCGCGCGCGAGGGCGGCGAAGAGCTTCTCGCGGGTGAAGGGCTTCGCGACGACGAGGTCGACGGACGGCGCGCTGCCGGGGTCGAGCTCGTCCGCCCATCCCGTCAGCAGCACGATCGGCACCGCTCGCCGTCCCTTCAGCTCGGTGGCGAGCGCGAGACCGGTCATGGCCGGCATCCCGAGATCGGTGACAACCAGATCGACCGGCTCGCGATCGAAGAGCTCCAGAGCCTCGCGGCCGGAGGCGGCCGTGAAGACCGTGTGCCCCGCGCTCGACAGCATCGCGCGGAGCACGTCGAGGACTTCGGGCTCGTCCTCCACGGCCAGGATGCGCAGGGACTCGAGCGTCGGCAGGAAGGCCGGCGTGCGAACGGCGTCTGCAGTGATGGCCGGGAACGACAGCGTGAACGTCGTGCCAACCCCCTCGGCGCTGTCGAGCGCGATGCTGCCGCGGTAGCGCTGCACGATCTCCTGCGCGAGGCTCAGCCCGAGGCCGGTGCCGCCCTCCGTCGAGCGTGTGGTGAAAAACGGCTCGAACGCGAGCCGCTGCACTTCGGCGCTCATGCCACGCCCGGTGTCGGAGATCGAGACCACGGCGCGGTCATCCTCGCCGCGCACGTGAAGCGTGAGGCGGCCGCCCTGCGGCATGGCCGTGAGCGCGTTCTCGAGAATGTTCAGCAGCGCCTCGCGGACCTCGCTGGCCACTGCCAGGATCGCCGGCGCGGGATCGGCGCGCAGATCGATCTCGTACCGGATGCCGCGCCGGGCCGCTTCGTTGTCCCATTGCGGTCGCGTCAGCGCCAGGAGCTGCTCGAGCACGTCGCGCAGCAGCACGGCTTCCGGGCCCTTCACCCGCGCCGGCCTGGAGTATTCCTGCAGCCGGCGCACCGTCTCCACGCTGTCGGAGGCGCCCTGGTGGATGACGTTGAGCGCGTGCTTCAGCTCCTCGCGCTCGATCGGCTCGCTGGCGCTCAGCCGCTCCTGCAGCATCTCCGTCCAGCCGAGCACCGGGGTGAGCCGGTTGTTGATGTTGTGCGCGACGCCCGCCGCCAGCGAGCCGAGCGTGCGGAACTTCTGCTCACGGATGACACGGAACCGGAGCTCGTGCTCGCGGCTGATGTCGCGGAAGACGCCGATGCGCTGCAGGCCGTCACCGGTGCGGCGCTCCATCGTCGACAGCGTCGCCAGCACCGGGCGCGGATCACCGGCGCGCGTCAGCAGCAGCACCTCCCCCTGGAAGGCGAGCCCGCGCATCTGCGTGGTGAGGGCGGCCACGTCCTGGGCGCCGGCGAGGAAATCGGTCCAGCGCACGCCGATCAGCGGATCGCCGGCGGCGCCGATCATCTCCTGGAATGCGCGGTTGGCGAACACGATCCGGTCATCGACGTCGGCGACGATCACGCCTTCACCGATGCGCCGCACGACGTCGGCCAGCTCGCGCGCCTCGCCCTCGAGCCGAGCGTGCTGGATGGCGCCGGCCGCCCGGTCGGCAACGATCCGCAGCAAACGGTCGGCGCGCGTGTCGAGCCGCCGTGCCCGCCGCGCCACCTCGATCACGCCGATCGGCGTTCCGGCCACCACGAGTGGCGCCACCATCAGCGAGCGCAGCGCCTCGCGGCGCACGATGGCGTCGACCACGCGGGGATCATCGGCGGCGCCGTCGGCAATCAGCACGGGCTCGCGACCGGCGATCGCGGTGGCGGCCACCCCGACGCCGAGCGGAATGGGGGCCGGATCGGCATCCGCCGGCAGACCGACGGCCGCCCGTGGCCGCAGCTCCCCGCGCGTCTCGTCCACCATGTAGATGACGGCGATGTCGGCGGCGAAGACGTCCACGGCGATCTCGGCCACGCGCTGGAGCAACAGCTCGGGGCTGGCGGCCGTCAGCGCTGCCTGGGCGATCCGGCCCAGCGCCTCCATCTCCGCCGTCCGTCGCTCGAGCAGCCGCCGCATGACGAGCGTGCGCGCGCGCGCGACGATCTCCTCGGGGAGAAACGGCTTGGTCATGTAGTCGTCCGCGCCCTCGCGCAGGCCGCGCACGCGCGCCGACGGGCTGCTGAGCGCGCTCAGCACGAGGACGGGGAGATCCGCGAGTTCCGGCAGCGCGCGCATGCGTTCGATCACTTCGTATCCGCTCATGCCGGGCAGCATGAGATCGAGCACGACGAGATCGATGTCGGGGGTGACGGCCAGCGCCTCGAAGGCCGCCTCGCCGGTGGCGACCGAGGCCACGTCGTAGCCCTCGGCCTCGAGCAGATCGCGCAGCAGGGCCGACGTGTCGGCATTGTCCTCGACGACCAGGATGCGCGCGGCGTCGCTGCTCATCGGGCTCCCACCCCCTGGGTCTCCAGCGTCGCGGCCATCAGCCGTCCGATCTCGTCCGGCGTGAACGGCTTGGCCACGTACGCGTCGCAGCCGGCATGCAGCGCGGACTCGCGCTCCTGCGGGCGCGACAGCGCGGACACGGCAATGATCGGGACCGACGCCGTGGCCGGATCCTGTCGCAGGCGTCGCGCCACCTCCCACCCGCTCATGCCGGGCAGCATCAGGTCGAGCAGCACGAGCGCGGGCTTGCGCTCGTGCGCGAGCTGCAGGCAGTGCTCGCCGTTGTCGCAGACGCGGGCACGGCCACCGAGCAGATCCTCCACGACCGCGCGCATCAGCTCCTGGTTCTGCTTCTCGTCCTCGACGACCAGCACCTCGCGGCCGGCGAGGATGGGCTCGAGCGGCGCGAGCGTCTCGGATGCCCGCGGCTCCTGCAGCGCCGGCTCGGCCGCCACCGGCAGCGTGAAGCTGAACCGGCTGCCGCGGTTCTCGCCCTCACTCTCGGCGCGCACGACGCCGCCGTGGAGCTCCACGAGCCGCCGGACGATCGCCAGACCGAGCCCGGAGCCGCCGTGCCGGCGCCGCATCGGCGCCTCCACCTGATAGAACGGATCCCAGATCCGGGCGAGCTCGTCCTTGGCGATGCCGACGCCATCGTCCTCGACGGCGACCCAGATCTGGTCGCGGTACCGGCCACCGGTGACCCGCACGGAGCCGCCGGGGGCGCTGAACTTCACGGCGTTGCCGACGAGATTGACCAGGATCTGCTGCAAGCGCGGCGGATCCGCGCTGGCGGCCGGCATGTCGGGGGGCAGCGCGCTCGTGATCCGGATCTGTCGGGCCTGGGCGGCCACCGCCACGACGGCGGCCGCCTGCTCCACGATCAGCGCGATGTCGGTCGGCCGCGGCGCGAGCGCGATCCGGCCGGCCTCGAGCCGCGACACGTCGAGCAAATCGTTGATGAGATCGCTCAGCCGCTGGGCGCCGCGGAAGATGGCCTCCTGATGCTCGAGCTGCTTGGGCGTGAGCGGGCCGTGCACCTGCCGCATCAGCAGACGGCTGTAGCCGATGATCGCCGTGAGGGGCGTCCGGAGCTCGTGGCTCACCATCGCGAGGAACTCCGACTTCAGCTCATCGAGGCGGCGCAGCTCGGCGTTCACCTGTGCAAGTGCGCGCGCCTCGCGGTCCTTTTGCGCGTATTCGTCGCGCATCTCTGCGCTGTCGATGAACACGCCGTATCGCGGGTAGAGCGCGAGAAACGCCAGCGTGGCGGCGGCCAGGAGGCCGTCGGCGACGACGATCGCGCCCAGGCTCGCATCGCCCGCGCCGGCCCACACGCGCAGCGCCGAGCGGATGGCGACGGCACTGAAGACGAGGCAGAAGACGATGCCGAGCGGCTCCGGACGCCGGGAGCCGCGTCGTCCGATGGCGACGACGATCAGCGTCACGACGCCGAGCGCCGCGACCGCAATGACGAGGTTGGCGAGGCCGTAGAGAAGTTCTAGGGACACGTGGGACGCAACACCACTCCTTGCTGCTCATCATACACAGCGGGGCAGCGAACCGCACAGGCCGGAGACGGCCTGTGTGAAAACATTTGCCATGCCGGGGGTGAGCAGACCGTGAACCTCGCTCTGGTCAAGCGCACGCCGAGGTTACAACGTGCCGCCGCATCGTCAATACCGTGACGCACTGAGCGTCGGCGGTGCCGAATTGAAAAATTGGGAAGAATTCCTATGTGCGCGCGGGAGCGCGCAAACCTTCACGATGCGTTGCGGCACGCGAGTTGCTTTTCGCCACGCCATGCTTCGCACGCGCCCTGTCTGGATGCGCGCACTGAGACTCTCCCAATCGCCGCTGGCCGGCCGGCGCATTCCGGTCGGGCACGATCCGGCCGAGGAGCTGCTCGACCCGCGCGTCCACGCCCGCTCGCGCTTCCAGAGCATGGCGGAGCCGAACCGGTACGCGCTCTATACCGTGCACGACACGGAGGCGTGGGCGCCGTCGGACGGTCGTGCGCCCGGCGAACACACGCTGGTCGTGGTGCGCGAGTTCCGGCGTGTGCCGCTCCATGCGTCCGCGCTCGGGCTGTTGCTCCTGACCGCGCGCGCCGGGTCGGCGGCGGCGGTAGTGGCCGCGCTCGCGCACTTCGTCGAGCGCGCCGTCAGCATCTACCAGCCGGCGTATCTGCTGCTGGCTCACTCACGCGAGACCCCGCGTCTCAGCGTGCTGATGCTCGGCGTTCACGAATGCATGGCTCTGCAGTCGGCCGGCGCCACCGCCTTCAGCGTCGACACCCTGCTCCCGGAGCTCGCGCCGATTCTGGCCACCGCGCCCGAATGGTTCGCCTACTGCGCGGAGCCCGAAGCGCAGCCCGTCACCACCCTCGTGTCGCCATACGCCGTGTGAACTCGGAGGGGGCCTCCCCCTCGAACCAGGATTGCGGCGGCAAAGCCGCCGCCCCTCGAGATCCCGTTAGTGGTCGGCGCGGACGGTTTCGATCAGGAGGGCGGTGGTGGCGATCATGTCGTTGACGTCGACCCACTCGTTGACGGTGTGGATCTGGCGCATGCCACAGGCGAGGTTGGCGACCTCGATGCCGCGGCCGGCGAAGACGTTGGCGTCGGAGCCGCCGCCTGTCGAGCGCGTGCGGAAGGGCGTGCCGAGGGCCTGCGCCGCGCGGCGCACCCGGGCGACGATCGGACGAGCGTCGTCGACGGCGAGCCGATCGTAGTCGCGTTCCACTTTCGTCTCGACTCGCGCCGTGTGGTCCTGCCCGCCCAACGTCACACGGTGGGAGGCGGCCGCCCGCTCCAGACACTCGCGCATGTGGCTCGTCTGCGCCTCGAGCCCCTCGATGCTCAGGCTGCGCGTTTCGGCGCGGAGCACCACCCGATTCGGAATGATGTTGCTGGCCAGCCCGCCCTCGATGCGGCCGATGTTCGCCGTCGTCTCGGCGTCCACGCGGCCCAGACGCATCGCGGCCACCGCCTCGGCCGCCACCTGGATGGCGCTGATCCCCTGCTCCGGCGCGATGCCGGCGTGCGCCTCGAGCCCGTGGATGGTGAACTGCATCCGGTTGGCGGCCGGCGCGCGCGTGATCAGCTCGTGGACGCCGTCGCAGTCGAGCACCAGGCCCGTGCGCGCGCGGAGCCGGCCGACGTCGAAGTGCTTGGCGCCGACCAGCCCGAGCTCCTCGCAGATCGTCAGCAGGACGTCGATGGGGCCGTGCGGAATCTGGCGCTCACGGAGCAGGCGCACGGCTTCGAGGATGGCCACGATGCCCGACTTGTCGTCACCGCCCAGGATCGTGGTGCCGTCCGACCGGATGATGTCCCCGGCGACCACGGGCCGGACGTTGTCGCCCGGCACCACCGTGTCCATGTGCGCGCACAGCAGGAACGGCGGGACGTCGGGCGCGGTCCCGGGGAAGCGCGCCAGCACGTTGCCCGTGTCGGCGCCGACACGCGGGCCGGCGTCGTCGATATCGACGCGGGCACCCATGCCGGTCAGGATCTCCTCGAGCCGTCTGGCGATGGCGCCCTCGCGCTTGGACACGCTGGCGATCCGCACGAGCGCGAGGAACTCGTCGCGCAGGCGTGGGACGTTGATGGCGAGCGGGTCAGCCAAGGAACCTCCGGAACCAGTCGCGGCTCGCCTCCACCGCCTGCATTCGATGCGCGGCATCGGTCAGCCGGTGATCGCCGCCGGCAATGACGAGCAGATCGCACGGCTCGGCCGCCTGCTCGTGCAGCCGGGCACCGTGGTCCAGCGCGACGACGTCGTCGGCGTCGCCGTGCACGCATAGATGCCGGCCGACGCCCGTCGGCGCCAGCGCGTAGCGGCCGCTCATGAACTCGAGCGCGAACGGAATGCCCAGATTGCGGCTCTCCTCGACGTCGTCGTTCGCGAGCTCGGTGAGACTGGCCGGAGCGTTCCACGTCACCACCGGCATGCCCGGCCGCCGCGCCGCGACGAACAGCGCGACGAATCCCCCGAGGCTCGAGCCGAGGAGCCCGAAGCGCCCGTCGAGCCGGGGATGTCTCTCGAGCAGCGCCAGCACCGCTTCGACGTCCTCGATCCGGCTGGCGACCGTCGTCTCGTCCTCGCGACCGCTCGACTCACCGCAGCCGCGAAAGTCGAACCGCGCCAGCGCGAGCCCCGCCGACGGCAGCGCGTCGCCCAGCAGGAGGTACTTGTCGGAGTCCTTCGAGGCGTGGAGACCGTGACAGGCGACCACGCACGGCGCGCGGCCCGCCACGTCCGGGAGGTGCAGCACCAGCGCCAGCTTCGCCGCGGGCAGCGCCACCAGATGGCGCTCGACGACTATGCCCACACGAGGTCGAACAGGCGGACGGCGTTGCTCGAGAGGTGAAACATCGTCTCCTCGATGGGCTCGCGCTTGATCTTCGCGACTTCTTCGGCCACGCGCGAGGCGAGCCAGGGCCCGGACTCCATACCCTCGAACTCGCCGCCGTAACGCCACGGGCCGTCGCTCTCGACGAGCAGCGAGTCGAGCGGCACCTGCTCCACCAGCTCGCGATCGCGGTCACGGTAAACCACTTCCGGCGTGACCGAGATGAAGTAGCCGGCCTCGACGATCGCGCGGGTGGTGTCGGCGGAGGCCTTGTGCCAGTGGAAGACGGCCCGCTCGATGCGGTGGCGCTTGAGCGCCTCCAGGGCGCCCACCGCGGCGCCGTGAGGGGCGTGGAGCGCGACGGCCAGATCGTAGCGCGCGGCGAGCCGGAGCAGACGGTCCAGACGTCCTCGGGCGATGGTCATGCGCTCGGCGGCGTCGGGCCGGTCCTCCAGCGAATACCACGGCAGGCCGATCTCGCCGACGGCCACCACGTGCGCGTGATGCTCGGCGATCTGCTGCTCGACGGCCTCGAGGTCCCGCTCGGTCAGGTGCTCCCAGTCCGGATGGAAGCCAAGACACCCCCACACCGTCTTCTTGGCCTGGGCGGCGATCTGCATCGTGCGGGCGTTGCTCTCGGCATCGCAGCCGACCGCGATCACGCCCCACACATCGTAGGTGTACGCCACGCGCAGCGCGTCCGCGACGTCCTTGTACGCCGGGTCGTGCAGATGGCAGTGGCTGTCGATGACCATGGACGTCCTCTAGTCCCCCGCGACGACCATGCGAGCAATCTTGAGCGTCGGGGCTGCCGTGCGATCACGCAGGACGAGGTCGTTGCCGATGCCGTCGATGCGATCGAACATCTCGAGCAGGTTGCCGGCCACGGTGACCTCTTCCACCGGGTACGCGAGCTCGCCGTTGTCGATCCAGAGCCCGACGGCGCCGCGCGAATAGTCACCGGTGACGCCGTTGACACCGAAGCCGATCAGCTCGGTGACGTAGAGCCCGCTTCGCACCGAGCGGATCAAGCTCTCGGGCGTCTCCGCCCCGGGCAGCAGCATGAGGTTCGTGGTCCCCACGCTGACGCCGGCGCCGTCACGGCTGGCGTGATGCGTCGAGGCGCGCCCGAGCTTCCGCGCCGAGTACGTGTCGAGCAGGTACGACTCGAGGACGCCGTCCCGGACAAGGGCGGTGCGGCGCGTCGGCAGACCTTCGCCATCGAACGGCCGCGACCCGAGCGCGGCCTCGATCAGCCCGTCGTCGACGACGGTGACGGCGGCAGATGCCACGCGCGTGCCCAGCCGATCGAGCAGGAACGAGGCGCGACGGTAGAGGCTCGGTCCGCTCGCGGCGCCCGCGATCGAGCGGATCAGGCTCGCGGCCGTGTCGGGATCGAAGATGATCGGCACCTCGGCCGTCTTGACCTTGCGGGCGCCGAGGCGCCGCAGCGCCCGCGCGGCCGCCGTCCGGCCGACGGCCTCGGCGTCCTCCAGCGCACGGCGCCGGCGCGCCGTCGTGTACCAGGAGTCGCGCTGCATCTCGCCGTTCTGCGACGCCACCGGCGAGACGGTGATGCCGAAGGACGACGTCGTGTAGCCGCGCGCAAACCCGTGCGAGGTCGCATACGCATAGCGCGCGCGACGGTCGAAATACTCCGCGCCCTCGGAGTTCGTGATGCGCGGATCGACGGCGAGGGCGGCGGCCTCGGCTCGGCGGGCCGCCTCGATCTTGTCTTCCGGCGTGAGCTCGGGGGCCTGCCGATCCTCGAGCTCGAGGTCGGGCACGTGCTCGATCAGCGCGGCCGGGTCGGGCAGGCCGGCGTGCGGATCCTCGGCCGTGACCCGCGCCAGCGCCGTGGCCTCGTCGACGACGCGCTCCAGCGAGGCGCGGGACAGATCGGACGTGGAGGCGGCCGCAGAGGCGCGACCGGCAAACACGCGGAGCGAGAGACGCTGCTCGCGCGAGTGGGTGACGGTATCGACCTGCCCGAGACGAACGGAGGCGCTGAAGGACGTGTCCTCCACGAGGAAGCCATCGGCGGCGGTGGCCCCGCGCTCGGCGGCCCGGCGCAGGACGGAGACGAGCAGGTCGGTGTCGACCTGGGTCACACGGCCGTCCCGCCGACGGTCATGCCGTCGAGCCGGATCGTCGGCAGGCCGACGCCGACGGGGACCGATTGTCCGTCCTTGCCGCAGGTGCCTACGCCTTCGTCCAGTGCCAGGTCGCGGCCGACGCGGCTGACGCGCGTGAGCGCGTCGGGCCCGTTGCCGATCAGCGTGGCGCCCTTCACGGGACGCGTGACGCGGCCGTTCTCGATCAGATAGGCCTCGCTCGCCGAGAACACGAACTTGCCGCTCGTGATGTCCACTTGCCCGCCACCGAAGGAGACGGCGTAGAGACCACGATCGACGGAGCGGAGGATGTCCTCGGGATCGTCCTGACCGGCGAGCATGAACGTATTCGTCATCCGCGGCAGCGGCGGATGCGCGAACGACTCGCGCCGCCCGTTGCCGGTTGGCGCCATCCCCATGAGCCGCGCGTTGAGCCGGTCTTGCAGATAGCCCCTGAGGATGCCGTTCTCGATGAGCACAGTCCGTCCCGTCGGCGTGCCTTCGTCGTCGACGTTGAGCGAGCCGCGCCGATTCGCCATCGTGCCATCGTCGACGACGGTGACCAGCTCGGAAGCCACCTTCTGCCCGATGCGGCCCGAGAACGCGGAGACGCCCTTGCGATTGAAATCGCCCTCGAGCCCGTGGCCGATCGCCTCGTGCAAGAGGATGCCGGGCCAGCCCGGACCCAGCACGACGGTCATGGCGCCCGCCGGCGCGTCGACGGCCGACAGCTTCAGGGCGGCCTGCCGCGCCGCTTCCGACGCGAAGCGCTGCCAGCGCTCACCCTCGAGATAGAAGTCGAAAGGCACACGCCCGCCGCCCCCGAAGGCGCCCATCTCCCGCCGGGCACCGTCCTCGGCGATGGCCGTCACGTTGAGCCGCGTGAGCGGCCGCACGTCGCCGACGGCGAAGCCGGACGCGGTGGCGATCAGCATGACGACCTCTTCGGAGGCGAGCGAGACGATCACCTGCTTGACGCGCGCGTCGGCGGCGCGGCAGGCGGCGTCGACGCGGCGCAGGAGATCGACCTTGCGCGCGAGCTCGGTCACGATCGGGGCTTCGGTCAGCGTGTAGAGATCGTGCGGCCGCCCGCGCCCGCCGACCGCCAGCGTTCCGGACTGCCCGGCGCGATCCGCGATGGCGCGCGCCTGGCGCGCCGCTTCGGTGAGGTTCTGGATCGAGATGTCGTCGGTGTGCGCGTAGCCCGTTCGTGGTCCGCTCTGGGCGCGCACGCCAGCGCCCTGACTGACGTGGCGCGACGCTTTCTTCACGACGTTTTCCTCGAGCACGAGCTCCTCGTTCACGCGGTACTCGAGATAGATGTCGGCGTCGTCGACCCGGCGGGCAAGGCTGTCACCGAGCAGCTGCTCCATCAGGGCGGGCGTGACGTTGTAGCGATCGTGGAAGAAGCTCTCGGGACGTCTACGGTCCAGCTCACTCATCGACCTTGACTCTCCCATCGGAGGGGTCCAATCTACCCGCCGCCCACACCCGACCCCAAACTTTTCGGACACAACAATTCTAGCCACTCTGGCAACTCAGCCGCTCTGCAGCTCCTGAATGATGTCGTGAATCCGGCGCAGTCCGTGCACAATGGACGGCCCGGGCGACAGCACATCCTCTCCCTCGATCTCGTAGATCCGACCGGCACGCACGGCGGCAACGTCGGCCCAGCCTTCGCGGCTGGCGATCGCCGTCGCGTCCACCGGCTTGCCGCACCAGGAGGCCAGGATGATCTCGGGATCCCGCCGCACGACCTCGTCGGGGCTGACGATGCGGCCCTCCGCATCACCGCGCTCGCGCACCTCCGCGAACACATCGCGCCCGCCGGCGATCTCGATCAGCTCGGACACCCACCGGATGCCCGCGATGAGCGGATCCATCCACTCCTCGAAGTACACTCGCGGTCGATCCGGCCACACCGACGAGTACTCGCGGATTTGCTTGATCTCGTCACGCATATCGGCGATGACGTCGCGCGCGGCGGCCTCACATCCGAGGGCACTGCCGATGAGCAAGATCACGCGTAAGATGTCATCGACCGACCGCTGATTGGTGCAGAGCACGCCGACGCCGGCCGCGATGAGCTCGCCGACCACGTCCCGCTGCAAATCGGAGAACGCCAGCACCAGATCCGGCTCGAGCGCGAGAATGCGATCGATCCGAAACGTCGTGAACCCGCCCACACGCGCCTTCTCGTGCACCCCCTCCGGCCGCCGCGCCGTCCCCGGCACGCCGACGACACGCTCGCCTGCGCCGACGGCATACGCAATCTCCGCCGTCTCCGCGGTGAGGCACACGACCCGCTGCGGAAACTCGACGCCAGCTTTTCCGTACATGGGTGGGCTGGGACCCGCGGCGTTAAACGGCTATCGCGGGTGAAGGCAGCGGGTGAAGGCAATGCCGGCGACAGGACCCGCCCGCCACGCGCGTCAAGATGCTTCGAAGACCTCACGCCGCGCAAGACCACGCTGAAACGCGAGGTACTGCTCACGCGTCATGGGCGGGCGCGCGGATTCGAGCACTTCGCGAGCACCGGCGGCGCCGTCGGCGAGCATGTCGACGGCCATGGCCGCCAACGCCTTGGCCTGCGTGACATACGCGAGCCGCGCGTCGACGATCTTGTAGTCGGCGCCGTGACCGCTGCCCGTGGCGCCGCCAATATAAGGATGGAGGACGGGCATCACCATGCTCAGGTCGCCCATGTCGGTGGAGCCCGTGCGGTGGCCGATCTGCCGGTAGTCGTCGGCGCCGACCAGCTCGACCGCGGTGTCCTTGAAGTAGCGCGTCATCGTCGCGTCGCACGTCATCGGCATGTAGCCGGGCAGCGTCTCGATCTCGACCGTGGCCCCGAGCGCGAGCGCGCCGGCCTTGAACGCACGGTCCACCTTTTTCTGCGCGTCGAGGATCGCCTCCACCGAGCGGCCGCGCACGTAGGTCTCGAGCCTCACCTCGCCCGGGATGACGTTCACCTGCGAGCCGCCGTGGGTGATGATCGGATGCACGCGGATCGTGTCCTCGTCGCGGAACGTCTCGCGAATGGCGTTGACGGCGGCCAGACCGATGTGCGCGGCATAGAGGGCGTTGACGCCCATGTGCGGCGCGCCGCCGGCGTGCGCCGCCTTGCCGACGTAGCGGATGGTTTTCACGATGCAGCCGTTGTTCGACGCCGGCACTCCCGCCTTGCCA
>Ga0209382_10009452_pt1 | contig 12206 bp, 17 predicted proteins | sample SoiMetdeltSBSDD5_FD_187599 | JGI IMG/M metagenome (GOLD analysis project Ga0209382, IMG submission 187599) | Bulk soil microbial communities from a Populus tree surrounding site in Tennessee, USA - Soil MetaG P. deltoides SBSDD5 (SPAdes) (version 2) | ecosystem: Environmental > Terrestrial >... | reverse complement strand
GCCGAACGGGCCGTCGAACAGCACCCTTCCGTCGCGGCGCGGCGCGACGCCGATGCGGTCGCTGCGGTCGATCAGGCGAAAGACCGTTTGCAGCTCGTGGTAGCCCGCATGTTCCCCCTCGGTTCGGCGCTCGAGGATATGCAGAAACAGGTTGAGCTTCGCCGGGGCCGGGTACCAGGTCAGTTCCACTGCGATATCGCCAGGCGCAGTTCGATGCCCTGGTAGGTTAGACGCATGCGCGTCGGGCGCCCTTGCGCGTCGCGCTCCTGATACTCGACTTTCCAGCCGCGGCTTTCGAGCTTGGGGGCCGGCTTGCCCTGCACCCATTCAGCCAGTCCATCAATGGGGACCGGGAAACCGAGCACGCGCTCGGTCAGCGCCTCACCGTCGGCATCGCGGTATTCACGCGGCTCGGCGGTCTTGAGCAGCACCGCATCGCCTTGGCGCACGATCTGCGCCACACCCTGGCCTGTGGGGGTGCTGATGAGGAGTTCATCTCCGTCGCGAGCATGGTGCCAGGTGATGTTCCCGGTGAACGATTCGTTACCGTAACGCGCGGCGAGGCGGCCGGCGAGCGAGAACTCGAGCGGTCCTGCGGGCGGCTCGATGGGAACCTGAGCGCAGCCGGCAAGCAGCGCCGCCAGCAATACAACCCGAATCACCGCCGCAGCCGCTTGATCGTCTTCAGCAGAGTTTCGTTCTCGGGACCGGCCTTGAGCGCTTCGTCCCAGACGCGGCGCGCCTCGTCGCGCTCGCCCATGACCCACAGAACCTCGCCGAGATGCGCGCCGATCTCGGCGTCGGGCCGCCCGCTGTAGGCGCGCCGCAATTCGCGCGCCGCGCCCTTCAGATCGCCTTCGCGGTAGAGCACCCAGCCGAGGCTGTCGATGATGAAATAGTCCTCGGGCGCGATTTCCAGCGCCTTCTCGATGAGCTTGCGCGCCTCCGGCAAGCGCGTGTTGCGATCGGCAAACGAGTAGCCGAGCGCATTGTAGGCATGGGCGTGGTCGGGCTTGACGTTGATCAGCTCGCGCAGATGCTTCTCGAGAAGATCGAAGCGCTCGAGCTTCTCGGCGGTCAGCGCGAGGTCGTAGAGAAGCTCGGGCTGCTGCGGCTGCTTGTCGAGCGCGTCGGAGAGGAGCGAGAACGCTTCGGCATGGCGCTGCGCGTCGCGCAAGAGCTGCGCTTCGGCGACGGTGAGCTGCACCGCATCCTCCGGATTCTCGTCGGCAACGCGCTTCAGGAAAGCACGTGCTTCATCGAGCTTGCCCTGCTTTGCGATGGCATTGGCCGTGCGCATGCGGGCCGGCAGCACGTGATCGCTGTCCTGAATACTTTCGTACCACTCGATGGCGCGCGGCCAGAGCTTCTGCTCCTCGGCGATTTGACCGAGCAGATAGCGCACGGCGTCGGGGTCCCGGTAGTTCAAGCCGAGGACGCGCTTCATGTAATCCTCGGCCGCCGGATAATCCTTCACCTGGAAGGCGAGCAATCCCACCGCATACATCACTTCCGGGTTCTGGGGGCTCGCGGCCGCGACGGCTTCGAATTGCTTGCGCGCCTCGGCGAGACGCTTGTCTTGCACGAGCACGCGCGCGTAGCTCAAGCGCACCTCGCGGGCATCCGGGTACTTCGCGACGAATTCGCCGAGGCGCTTAGCGGCGGCCGCCGGCGCGCGCTTCTGCAGCACCTGCGCCTCGAGGAGCACGGCGAGCTCCCAGTCGGGCCGCAGCTTCTGCGCTTCGCGCGCGGACGCGAGGGCGCCATCGTCGTCGCCCGCGATCGCCGCGGCCTGCGCCACGGCGAAATGCGCTTGTGGCAGCTGCGCGTTTTTGGCGGCCAGCGCCCGAATCACGCGCAAGTTGGCCGTCTTGTCGGGACTGCCGGCGAGAAGGCGATTCACCTGCATGAAGGCGTTCTCGCGACTTACGCCCTCGGCATTGAAAAGCTTCTCGAGCACCGGACCGGCCTCGTCGACCCGCTTCGCGGCCACCAGCGTCGCAGCAAGCACCTGGAGGGCGTGCGTCGAAGGCTCGAGCTCATACCAAAGACGCGCGGCGGCAAGCGCGGTCTCGGTTTCCTTCGCCTGATTGGCGATCTCGACAGCGCGACGGGCGACGCGCGCATCGCGAGTTCGGCGCGCGAGCGCGAGGTACGTTTTCGCGGCGAGCGGGAGGTCGCCGCGCTGCACCGCAATCTCGCCGACGAGGAAATCGTAAAGCGTCGGCTCGCTGAGATCTTCGGCGGAAGAGACGTGGCAGAAGACGAGAGCAGCGACTGCGAAGAGGAATTTCTTGACCATCGGGATTCGACTGATCTTAGGTATATTTGGTGCCCCGCACAAGGTATTGAGACGCAGCGCTTTCCATGCCGGAGCTGCCCGAAGTCGAAGTCACACGTCGCGGCATTACGCCGCATCTCACCGGGCGTCGCATCAGCGGCGTGGCGGTGCGCGAGTCGCGGCTGCGCTGGCCGGTGCCGCGCGAAGTGCACGCCCTCGCCGGACGCACGGTGCGCACCATACGGCGACGCGGCAAGTACCTCGTCGTCGATTGCGGCGATGGACACCTCATCTTGCACCTCGGCATGTCCGGCAGCCTGCGCGTGCTGCCGCCCGGCACGCCCGCGCTAAAGCATGACCACTTCGACTTGGAACTCGGCGACCGCGTGTTGCGGCTGCGCGACCCCCGGCGCTTCGGTGCGGTGCTCTGGACTAGCGGCGACGCGGATGCGCATCCGCTGCTCGCGCATCTTGGCATCGAACCGCTTTCGCGCGGCCTCGACGCGCGGCGGCTGCATGCGCTGACGCGCGCGCACCGCACGTCGATCAAGACCTTCCTCATGGACGGCCGCCGCATCGTCGGCGTCGGCAATATCTACGCGAGCGAAAGCCTTTTCCGCGCGGGCATCAACCCGCGAAAACCAGCGCACCGGCTCACGTTCGAGCAATGCGAGCGGCTCGCCAAGGCGATCAAGGACACGCTGCGCGCGGCGATCAAGGCGGGAGGCTCGACCCTGCGCGACTTCGTCGGCGCGGACGGCGCAGCCGGCTACTTCCAGAACCGTTACTGGGTCTACGACCGTGCCGGGCAGAAGTGCCGGCGCTGCGGCACGCTGGTGCGGAAAGTCCTGCAGGGCCAGCGCTCCACCTACTACTGCGTTACCTGCCAGAAGTAGATTTCTGCTTCAGCCGTTTCGCGACCAGCGGGTGTACGAACTCGGCGACGTCCCCGCCGAGCAGGGCGATCTCGCGCACGAGCGTCGCCGAAATGAACATGTGCTGCTCCGATGGAGTAAGAAAAAGGGTCTCCATCTCGGGATAAAGATTGCGGTTCATGCCGGCGAGCTGGAATTCGTATTCGAAGTCCGACACGGCGCGCAATCCGCGCAGCACGACGCGCGCCCCCTGATCCCGCACGAAGTGCGTTAGCAAGCCCGAGAAACCGACCACCTCGACGTTCGTTACGTCGGCGAGCACTTCGCGTGCCATCGCGATGCGCTCTTGCGCCGCGAAAAAAGGGCGCTTCGCTTTGCTGTCGGCGATGGCGAGCACGATCCGGTCGAAGAGCGTTGCGGCGCGCCGCACGAGGTCTTCGTGCCCGCGCGTTAGCGGATCAAACGTTCCCGGGTAGATCGCCTTGATCATCGCCTCTCCATTCCAAGAGCTGGTAACTGACCTGGCCGGCACGCGCGCGCTTCAACTCGCGCCACGCTTCGTCTGGAACGACCGGTTCGGCGGACTCCACGTAGACGCGCATGCCGGAAACTCGCTTCAAGAGCTTGAATACCGCCGGGAGGGCATTCTGCCTGAACGGGGGATCGAGGAAAACCACGTCGAAGCGTTCAGTTGCGCGCTTGAGATAAGCGTACGCGTCATCGAGAACGAGCTGCACCTGCCTCGCGGCGAGGAGCTCGCGCGTCTTGCGCAAAAGCGCGAATGCGGCACGGTCGTGCTCGACCATTACGACACGCGCGGCGCCGCGCGAAGCTGCTTCGAAGCCGAGCGCGCCGCTACCCGCGAAAAGATCGAGGCACGCGAGTCCGTCGAGCGACTGCCCGAGCCAATTGAATAGTGTTTCTCGCACGCGATCGGGCGTGGGCCGCAACCCCGGCCGATCCGGCACGGCGATGCGCCGGCCGCGGTACTCGCCGGCGATGATGCGCACGCCTGCTTTGTTAGAATGCATCGATCCATGGTAGCGACTTCCTGGGCGGCGCGCCTGAAGGCGGGGCTTGCACGCACACGCGATGTACTTAACACCCCGGTTTCGGAACTCTTCACCCGGCGCAAGATCGACGAGGCGCTTTACGAGGAGTTAGAGATCGCGCTGCTGCAAGCCGATTGCGGCGTGGAAGCGTCGCGGGCGCTGATCGGCGAGATTCGCAAGAAGAAAGTGGCCGACGGCGAGGCGCTGAAGCAGGCGCTGAAGGACGCGATCGCGGCGCTTCTCTCTCCACTGGAGCGCAAGCTCGATGTGAGAAGGGCCAAGCCCTTCGTCATCATGGTGGCCGGCGTCAATGGCGCCGGCAAAACCACCTCGATCGGCAAGCTTGCGAAGTGGCTGCAGTCGCAAGGCAAGAGCGTGATGCTCGCCGCGGGCGACACCTTCCGCGCGGCCGCGCGCGAGCAACTCCTCGCTTGGGGCTCGCGCAATGCCGTACCGGTGATCGCTCAGGAGGCCGGCGACCCGGGTGCAATCGTCTTCGACGCGCTTTCCGCCGCGCGCGCGCGCGACATCGACGTGGTGATCGCGGATACCGCCGGCCGGCTGCCGACCCAGTTGCATCTCATGGAAGAGATCAAGAAAGTAAAGCGCGTGGCAGGCAAGGCGCTCGCCGAGGCGCCGCACGAAGTACTGCTCGTGCTCGATGCGAACACGGGTCAGAACTCGCTTGCGCAAGTGAAGGCGTTCGACGCCGCGCTCGGCCTCACCGGCCTCGTCCTCACCAAGCTCGACGGCACGGCAAAAGGTGGCGTCGTGTGCGCGATCGCGAAAGAAAAGCCGGTGCCGCTACTCTTTGTCGGCATCGGGGAAGGTATCGACGACTTGCGCCCGTTCGCGGCGCGGGACTTCGCCGAGGCGCTGGTTGGTTAGCTTCTCCGCAGTCGCCAAGCATTATCCCGGCGGCCAGCAGGCGCTGAAGGACATCACGTTTTCGCTCGAACCGGGCGAAATGGTTTTCATGACCGGCCGATCCGGCGCCGGCAAGTCGACGCTGCTCAAGCTCATTCCGGCGATCGAGCGACCGACGGCGGGCTCGGTAGTCGTGAACGGGCAGAACGTGGGCGCGCTGAAGCGCGCGGCCGTGCCGTACCTGCGGCGTAACATCGGACTGGTCTTCCAGGACCAGAAACTTCTTTACGACCGCAGCGTTTACGACAACGTGATGCTGCCGCTTTCCTTCTCCGCGCACCCGGCGAAGGAAGCGGCCCGGCGCGCGCGCGCGGCCCTCGACAAAGTTGGACTGCTCGCGCGCGAGCGCGCCAACCCCATTCAGCTCTCCGGCGGCGAGCAGCAACGCGTCGCCATTGCGCGCGCCGTCGTCAATCGTCCGGGGCTCCTCGTTGCCGACGAGCCCACCGCCAATCTGGACGCCGAGTCGGCGGCGCGCATCCTGGACATCTTCGTCGCCTTCCATCAGGTCGGCGTGACCGTCGTGATCGCAACGCATGACGAGGGGCTCGTGAATCGCTACGGTCAGCGCGTGCTGCGCCTCGACGCAGGCCGGCTCGCGTGAGGGCCTGGCTGCGTCATCACCGCGAGGCGCTGTGGGCAGGACTGCGTCGCCTGAGCTACCTCAACGCGGTCGTGGTCGGCATCGCGCTCGCGCTGCCGACAGGCGGCTATGCCGTCCTTGAGAGCCTGCGCCCCGCGGGCGCACGCCTTGCGCTCGAGCCGCGCATTTCGCTCTTTCTCGAGCCGGAGCTGCGGCGCTCCGATGCCGAAGCGCTCGGTAAACGCCTGAGTGCTGATCCGCGCGTGGAAACCGTCCGCTTCGTACCGCGAGAGGACGCGCTCAAAGAGATGAGCGCAATCCAAGGGCTGTCCGAAGTGATCGCGGCGCTCGGCCGCAATCCGCTTCCGGACGCCTTCGTGGTCACGACGCGGCAGGACATCGCAGCCGAGCTGGGCAAGCTGCCGGGTGTTGCTTATGTGCAGGCCGATGCCGTATGGGCGCGCCGTCTCGCCGCCGCGGCGGCCGTCGTGGAGCTCGGCCTCTCCCTCCTCACGGTCCTCCTCGGCGCCGCTCTCGTCGCGGTGACGTTCAACACGATTCGCTTGCAGATCCTTACCCGCCGGGACGAGATCGAGGTTTCGAAGCTCCTCGGGGCGACGGACGCCTTCATTGGCCGCCCGTTCTACTACCTCGGTTTCTTACAGGGAATCGTTGGCGGCGTAGTAGCCCTTGCTCTGGTCGCGGTGGCGCTGGCGCTCCTCAACCGGGAGGTCGCCACGCTCGCAGAGTCGTACGGGTCGAACTTCCGGGTCGGCTTTCTGCCTACCTTGGAGGCGCTTGGCGCGCTTCTGGGTGCCGGGATCCTTGGGTGGATGGGAGCCCGCCTCTCGGTCCGCCGACACCTTCGGGCTATTGAACCCTCTTAACTGACGTTAGCGCACACTTACGTGGCACGCCGCCGTGGAACTAGACGGTACCTTAGCACTCTAAGGACTGGAGTGCTAAAATTTGCTTCTCTAGGAGGAACGCGATCGATGCAGGCCATGATGCCGATGCCCACGGGGAGCCTCGAGGCTTACGTTCAGGCGGTCAATCGGTTTCCGATTCTGAGCGCGGAGGAAGAGCGCAGCCTTGCGTTGCGTTTCCGCCAGTGCAACGACCTCGATGCGGCGCGGCAGCTCGTGGTATCGCATCTACGCCTCGTGGTCGCCATCGCGCGAGGCTATCTCGGGTACGGGCTGCCGCATGCCGACCTCATCCAGGAAGGCTCCGTGGGCCTCATGAAGGCCGTCAAGCGCTTCGACCCGGAGCGCAACGTACGCCTCGTTTCGTTCGCCATTCACTGGATCAAGGCCGAAATTCACGAATACATCCTGCGCAACTGGCGCCTCGTGAAGCTCGCGACGACAAAAGCGCAGCGCAAGCTCTTCTTCAACTTGCGTTCGATGAGGAAAGGCCTCGGACCGATGTCGCGCCAGGAGGTGAAGCGCATCGCGGGCGAGCTGCGCGTGAAGCCCGAGGAAGTAATGGAGATGGAGACGCGCCTCTCGGGCCAGGAGATCGCCTTCGAAGCCGACGAGGACAACGAGGAAGCTTACGCGCCGGTGCACTACCTCGCCGCCGACGGCGACGCGGAACCGCTCGCCCGGCTGGAAGCGAAGGAGTCGGAGCAGATGCGCGCTTCCGGCCTCGAAGATGCGCTGAAAGCGCTCGATGCGCGCAGCCGCCGCATCATCGAAACGCGCTGGCTGCGCGAGAAGAACGCGCTCACGCTGCATGATCTCGCCGCGGAATTCAAGGTCTCCGCCGAACGCATTCGCCAGATCGAGGCCAAGGCGCTGGAGAAGATGAAGAAGGTCATGCAGGACACCGGCGCGCCGCTTGCCCTGCCGTCTCCGGCCTAACCGGAAACCTGCAAGATCGTCCGCAAGTCGGGCGCGAGATCCTGTGCGATGCGGTCGTGGCGTACGAGGAGCCGCACGCGCCCCTGCGGGTCGATGACATAGCTCTGCGCGCTGTGATCGACGGTGTAGCTCTCGCCAAGCTTCCGCTTCTCGAAGTAAATCTTGAAATCGGCGGCGACGCGCTTCGTCGCCTCCAGATCGCCGCGTAAACCGACGAAGCGCGGGTCGAAGGCGGTCACGTATTTCGCCAGCGACTCCGGCGTGTCGCGCTCGGGATCGACGCTCACCATGACGACCTGAACGCGCTCGGCGTCCGCGCCGAGCGACCTTACCGCTTGCGCGATATCGGCGAGCGTGGTCGGACAGATGTCGGGGCAATGCGTGAATCCGAAAAACACGACCAGCGCCTTCCCGCGAAACTCTTCCAGCCTGCGCAGCTTGCCGTTATGGTCGGTGAGTTCGAGCGCCTGGCCGTAAGGAGCGCCGGTGATATCGGTGCTGCGGAAGCTCGGCCGCGCGTCGCACGCGGCGAGCACGCTACAGATAATGATCGACCAGAAGAGCCGCGAAGAGGAGCGCAAGGTAGGCGATCGAATAACGGAAGGTCTTCTGCGCCACCGCGTCACTGTAAGCCGCGTAGATGCGCACGGCATAGCCGAGAAAGACCGCGCCGAGCACCAGGGCGGCCGCGGCATAGAACAGTCCGCTCATGCGGGCCATGTACGGCAGCAGGCTTACGGCAAACAGGATCACGGTATAGAGAAGAACCTGCAGGCGCGTGTACGGCTTGCCGTGCGTCACCGGTAGCATCGGCACGCCGGCGCGTGCGTAATCGTCGGTCCGGTAGAGCGCGAGCGACCAGAAATGCGGCGGCGTCCACGCGAAGATGATGAGAAATAGCAGTAATGGCTCGATGGTCACCTCGCCGGTGACCGCGGCCCAGCCGAGCACGGGCGGCATGGCGCCCGACGCGCCGCCGATTACGATGTTCTGCGGCGTAGCCGGCTTGAGGATCACGGTATACACGATGGCATAGCCCACGAACGTGGCGAGCGTGAGCCACATGGTAAGCGCGTTCACGTAGTGATAAAGGAGCCACAACCCGACGCCGCCAAGCGCACCGGCGAATGCGAGTGTCTGCGCGGCGGACAACTCGCCCTGCGGAAGCGGCCGCCAGCTCGTGCGGCGCATTTTCGCGTCGATCTTGTGCTCGACGAGGCAGTTCATCGCCGCGGCTGCGCCGGCCACGAATGCGATACCCGCGGTGCCGGCGAGGAGCACATGCAGGGGCACCACGCCCGGCGTGGCGAGGAACATGCCGATCACCGCGGTAAAGACGATGAGGGACACCACGCGCGGCTTCGTGAGCGAATACAAAGCGCGCAGCCGCTGCGCCGTGCCGGTCGAGATAACCTGGGAATTCACCGAAGCCGCAAGTTTACCTCGGCCGTGGCGAGTACTTCAGCAGCCGCTGCAGATCCTTGACCATGCCCGAGGGATCCGGGTCGCGGGGAAAGCGAAGCATCAAGTTGCCGAGCGGGTCGACGACGTAGATGTGCTCGCGCACGTTCCCGGGAAAGCCGTCCGGCGGGAACGCCGCGAAGCGCGTGCCATCGATGCCGGGCAGAATCTCCGCGCGCGGCTTTCCCCCGTCGGTAAGCACCCAGAGGCGCTCGACGCGATCCATGTCCTTTCCCTGCGCACGCCGCACCTGGCGCAGGTAGTACAGCTTTTCCTCGCACCGGGCGTCGCACGCGCCCGGGTCAAACGTGACGAGAACCCATTTGCCGCGCAGGTCGCTCAGCGCAGGCACGGGCGTCGGCGGAATCAGCTCCCCGTAGTTGGACGCCTGGCCGGGCGCCCAGCGCAGCAGGTACGCCGCGGTACCGAGCACGAGGGGCGCGGCGCAAACGAGGGCGACCAGTAAGAGCTTATTCACTCTTCTTGAACGACAGGACGAGGAAGAGCACCACGGCGAGCCCCGCCAGCGAATACCACTGCAGCGCGTACGCTTCGCTCTTTTCCGCGCCTCCCTCGCGCGGCGGCCAATCCCTTGCCAGGCCGTCGGGCAACGCGGAATGCTGCTCGATAATGCGCGGCTCGAGCCGCAAGCCGGTTTCAGCGGCGTAGCTTTCGATATCGATCGTCTGGCGCACTTTCCCGCCCGCTTTCTCAAGCGTCAGCAATCGGGGAAAGCGCTCGAGCGCGAGACCTTCGATGCGCACGTTGCCGCCGGGCGTCGCCACTTCGGGTAGCGCATCGCGCGTTTTTCCGCCCTCGAGCCAGCCGCGGTTCACGAGAACATGCGCGTCGGAGCCGCGCAGACGCAACGGTGTCACGACCTCGAAACCGTGGCGGCCGCGGCGCGTCTTGTTATCGAGGAAGACGGTGTGTTGCGCGACGAATTCACCTTCGACGGCGACGGGCCGCGCGAGCGCGCGCTTTTCGTCAGCGCGCCGCGACTGCCAGTTGCCGAGTGCGATGCCGGCGGCGCATGCCGCCGCGGCGAGCGCGAAGGCCCAGCGGCGCGGGCGGAAAGAGTATCCTGCGCTCATGCGCTACGTCGTGATCGCCGTCCTCATTGCGATCGTCGCGAGCCTCGCTTCGGCGCTCTGGGCCATGCTCCGCCCGGGCAAGGATCCGAAGCGCATGGTGAAGGCGCTCTCGCTGCGCGTGGCCCTGTCGGTCGCGCTCTTCCTGATGCTGATGGCCGGGTACTACTTCGGCTGGATTACCTCGCGCCTGTAGTTGCGTTTTCCTACAACCAGTAGACGAAGATAAAAAGGCCGAGCCACACCACGTCGACGAAGTGCCAGTACCACGCCACGCCTTCGAAGGCGAAGTGGTGGTCCGGCCGGAAGTGGCCGCGGAGGCACCGGAACCAGATCACCGTCAGCATGATGGCGCCGATGGTGACGTGGAACCCGTGGAAGCCGGTGAGCATGAAAAACGTCGAGCCATACACGCCGGTGGAAAGCTTCAGGTTCAACTCATGGTAAGCATGCACATACTCGATCGCCTGGCACACCAGGAACGCGACGCCGAGCGCGATGGTCGCGCCGAGCCATAAGAGCAGCTTGCCGCGATTGTTCGCAATCAGGTTCCAGTGCGCAAAGGTCACCGTCACCCCTGACGAGAGAAGGAGGATGGTGTTGACCGCGGGCAGGCCCCACGCGCCCATCGGGGAGAACTGTTCTTCGAAGAACGGACCGGCCGAGGGCCAGTGCGCGGTGAAGCCAGGCCAGACGAGCGCGTTGGACTCGATGCTCGAGAGGTCCGGCACGGAGTACACGCGCGCCCAGAAAAGCGCGCCGAAGAAGGCGGCGAAGAACATGACTTCGGAGAAGATGAAGAAGCTCATGCCCCAGCGGAAGGAAACGTCTTCCCAGCGGCCGTATTTGCCGCCCTCCGACTCACGGATCACGTCGCCGAACCAGCGGACCATCATGTAAAGGAGCAGCATGAAGCCGGCGGCAATGCCCACCCAGCCGGCCCGCATGCCGTTGAATACGAACACCGCGCCGAGCGCCATGAGGAAGAGCGACATCGATCCCATGATCGGCCACGCCATCGGCTCGGGCACCGAATAGTGCGTCTGCCGGCCGTGGGCCGTGGTGGTGGTAGTTGCGCCGTGCGCCATTTGTTCTCCCCTGCTAGCTGACCACGAGGCTGACGACGAAACGCAGCGTCAGCACGAAAAGGATCACGAACACGATCGCGAGGACGACGACGTGCACGGGCCGGATTCTCGTCTGCTCGTGCGCGGCCTTGCTGCGAATGCCGATCATTGCCCAGAGCACCGTCTTCACGGTGTCCATCAAGTCTTGCCTCCCCGTCCCGGCACTTCGAAGAACGTGTATGAGACCGTGATCGTGTTCACGTCCTTCGGCAGCTTCGGGTCGACCACGAAGAGAACCGGCATGCGCCGCGTCTCGCCCGGAGCGAGCGTTTGCTGGGTGAAGCAGAAGCACTCGATCTTTTGGAAGTATTGCCCCGCGTGCTGCGGTCCGTAGCTCGGCACCGCCTGGCCGGTCACGGCCGCGTCGCGCGCATTAACGATCTCGTATTCGACCACCGCGAGCTCGCCCGGGTGCACCTTGATCTCCGATACGACCGGCTTGAAGCGCCAGGGCAGGTTGTGGGCGTTGGAGTCGAGCTCGATCGTGATCGTGCGCGAGGTGTCCACCTGCGTGTTGACCGTCTCGGCGGCGCGCTCGATCTGGTTGATGCCGAGCGCTGCGCAGATCTGGTTGTAGAACGGCACGAGTGCGAAGGCGAAGCCGAACATGCCGAGCGCCACGACGCCGAGGCGGAACGAGAGGCTCCTGTTCTCTTTCGCGCTCAATTGAGGAGCCAGTATTTTGCGACCACGCCCACAAAGAAGGCGACGGCGATTGAGGCCAGGATCAGCGCTGTGCGAGCGTTCTTCGTCACTTAACAACCGGTTGCGTCTCGAACGTGTGGTAGGGCACCGGCGTCGGCAGGTGCGTCCACTCGAGCGAATCGGCGCCTTCCCAGGGCCGCTGCGGCGCGGGCTCGCCTTTGCGGATCGTCTGCACGACGACGTAGAGGAAGAGCAGCTGCGCGAGGCCCATGCCGAACGCCCCGATCGACGAGATCTTG
>Ga0209382_10009451_pt1 | contig 12206 bp, 12 predicted proteins | sample SoiMetdeltSBSDD5_FD_187599 | JGI IMG/M metagenome (GOLD analysis project Ga0209382, IMG submission 187599) | Bulk soil microbial communities from a Populus tree surrounding site in Tennessee, USA - Soil MetaG P. deltoides SBSDD5 (SPAdes) (version 2) | ecosystem: Environmental > Terrestrial >... | reverse complement strand
AAATGGCTCAATCGGCGCGGTTTTGGCTATCGCAACTTTGACCATTTTCGGTTGCTCGTCTTGACCGCTTTTTGACCATAATCCCGCTCAAGTCGGGAGAGCCAAATCTTCTTAAGGATACGGCAGACATGATCCGAACCGAAGCCCTCACCAAACAATTTCCCGGCTCGCAAAAAGGCACAGCGATCATGGCGGTGGACAGCCTGACGCTTGAAATCAAAGAAGGCGAAGTCTTCGGCTTCCTCGGCCCGAACGGCGCGGGGAAGACGACGACGGTGCGGATGTTGACCTCCCTGATCGGGCCGACGAGCGGCCACGCGACGGTGAACGGGTTGGAGGTGGGCCGGGACGATACCGCGATCCGCGAGTGTGTGGGGATTTTGACGGAAAGCCCCGGCATGTACGACCGTTTGAGCGCGGAGAAAAACCTGACGATCTTCGCCAAGCTCTACAGCGTCACGGATGTCCCCGGACAAGTTCAGAAATATTTGCGCCTACTTGGCCTGTGGGAGCGGCGCGCGGACGAGGTAGGCAGCTTCTCTAAAGGGATGCGGCAAAAACTGGCGATCGCGCGGGCGCTACTGCACGAGCCGAAGCTTTTGTTTCTCGACGAACCGACGAGCGGTCTCGACCCGGAAGCGGCCAAACTCGTCCGGGACTTCATCGCCGAACTCAAAACCGAGGGCCGGACGATCTTCCTGTGCACACACAATTTGGATGAAGCCGACCGGTTGTGCGAGCGCATCGGAATTTTCAAAACGCGGCTAATCACCGTGGACTCCCCGGCGAACTTGCGAAAAAGACTCTATGGCCGCAAAGTGGTTTTTCATCTCAAACACTTGGAACCGGCCTGGGTGGAAATGCTGAAAGCCCTGCCGTTCGTCAAGGAAGCGCAAGCGCTGGACGCCAAGCTGGTGCTGGGCCTGGACAACCCGGAGGACGAAAACCCAATCATTCTCCGGCAACTGGTCGAGGCCGGCGCGGAAGTGCAGTTCGTGGGCGAACTCCGGCATTCGCTGGAAGAGGTCTATTTGAAGCTGGTGAATACGCCGGGTTAATGTTTCACGTACAACATCTAGAACTGAGTCAACGGATGAAACTGATTTAACGGATTTTCCCCCTTTCCATCCGCTTTATCCTATCCGTTTGATCCGTTCCATCCGTTGACCCAAAGACATGGAGGAGCCATCCCGTGCATCGCATCCAAACCATCATTGACAAAGAATGGGCCGAGGTCTTCAAGAACCGCATGGTGCTCTTCACAGTCAGCTTTCTACCGTTGGTCTTCACCGTTCTACCACTTGTGATTCTGTACGCCACCCATTCCGGGAGTGATATCCTGGGTGACATGCCGGACAGCGCCGATCTGCCGCCCCAATTCTTGAAACTCTGCGGCGCCGTCTCGGCCATGGGCTGTATGCAAATTTTCCTCGTCAATCAATTCATGATTCTCTTCATGCTCATGCCTTTGATCATCCCGATCTCGATTGCCGCCTACAGTATCGTCGGCGAAAAATCCACCCGCAGCCTGGAACCGTTGCTGGCGACGCCCATCACCACCCAGGAACTGCTCATCGGGAAAAGTCTGGCGGCCATCATTCCCGCCGTCCTTGCCACCTGGGTCGGCTTCACGCTCTTTGTGATTGGCGCGCCGCTCGTCGGCGCTCAACCGCCGGTGATCACGTACCTCATCAGCCCCATGTGGTTGCTCGCCATTTTAGTAGCCGGGCCGCTTATGTCCATCGTCGCGGTCAGTTTTGCGATCATGATCTCTTCGCGCGTCAACGATCCACGCGCGGCGGAGCAACTCTCCGCCGTCGTCATCGTCCCACTTCTGGCGCTGATCTTTGGGCAGTTGGCCGGAGTCATCACCCTCAATCTGCAATTTATGCTCATCGCCATTGTGATCATCGCCGTGGCCGATGTCGGGCTGGTTTACCTGGCCGTGCGCCTCTTCCAACGCGAAGCCATTTTGACTCGCTGGAAGTGAGTCAACGGATGGAACGAATGACACGGATGAAAGAGATGACAAGGAAAACATCTTTTCCCGTTATCCTTTTATTCCTCATCCTTTCCACCTCGACTGTCTTCGCGCAGGCTGAACTGACCCTCTACGTCCACCGAAACTTTGGTTACTCCGGCGGCAACCAAATCCAGGGATCATTCTCCATGGAAGCCACCGGGCCGGAGAACCTGGCCTCCGTCACCTTCAAGATTGATGACACCCTCGTGGGCACGGTGACCGAGCGGCCGTTCAAGATCAACTTCAATACCGACAGCTACAGCGTGGGCTTCCACACGCTCATCGCCGTTGGTCAAACCGCCGAGGGACAAACCCTCACCTCCGCGCCCCGGCAGTTTGAGTTTGTCACCGCCGAAGAAGGCCTCCAGGCCGCCGGTCGGATCGTCCTGCCCCTCTTAGCCGTCGTCGGAGTCGTCCTGTTACTCTCGTTTGGCGTTTCCTTATTGCAAACGGTCGGCGGAAAGAAAAGCGCGCTGCCGCTCGGCGCGGCACGGAAGTATGGCTTGCTCGGCGGCGCGATCTGTCCCAAGTGCCAGCGACCGTTCTCCCTCCATTGGTGGGGTTTCAATGTGGCGGGGCAGAAGTTCGACCGCTGCGATCACTGCGGCCACTGGAGTCTGGTGCGCCGCGCCAGCCAGGAAAAATTGCAGGCCGCCGAGGCCGCCGAAGTCCAACTCGCGCAACCGGAGACGCCCATCCCGGAGATGGACCCGGAAGAGAAACTCAAGCGGCAATTGGACGAATCGCGTTTCGACGAGCGCTAATCGCTTTCTCTTTTTGTCAGGACTTACATAGTGCATAAGAGTCTTTATCACGAATGACTCGAATAGACCGAACCGCTTCGCGCGAATTTTCTTTTGTTTTATTCGCGCGAAGCGATTCGGCCCATTCGAGACATTCGTGATTAAAAAGGATTGATTTGCAAAAGTGTTTGTTTGCGTTTCCCGAATCGGAATGCTATCATCGCGCCGTTTGTAAAGAGGAGATAAGCCATGCAAGAAATCCAACACGTGGACGAGCAGCCCAACGGCGCAACGACGAAACCCGAGGCCAGTGCGGCAGATAAAAGTCCCAGCCGGCCGCGCCGCTGGGTGTGGCAAGGCAAGGTCCTTGATGCCTTCTGGAAAGGCGCCACCCTGTTTTCATTCATCGTCAATTTAATCTTGGTGCTCGTCCTGCTATTTACTATCGGGCTGCTGTTCGACATCAAGAACGCCATTGCCCAACCGCTCGTCGGCGGGCTGTACGGAAGTTTCGTGCAGATGGACAACTCCCACATCGTCACCACCATTGAAGTGAATGACACCTTGCCGGTTCAGTTTGACCTGCCGCTGAAACAGCAAACCGAGGTCATCATCTCGCGGGACACCTTAATCACGGGCGCCAGCGTCAACATTCAAGGCGGCGTCCTCATCATCAATGACGCGCCCACCACCATCCTCTTGCGCCAGGGAACCCCGTTACCCATCCAACTCGATCTGATCGTCCCTGTCAGCCAAACGATTCCTGTCCATCTCAGCGTCCCGGTAAACATCGCGCTCGACCAGACGGATCTGCACACGCCCTTCAATCGCTTGCGCAATCTCTTTTATCCCTACGCGAATGCGTTGGATAAATTGCCTTCGAGCTGGGGCGCGTTGCTCTGCCAAAGCGCCGAGTTCTTGTGCGGCCTGTCCCCCCGGTAATGACCGATCAGCCTCCGGTTTGCGATTACGAAGGCTCAGACTATCAGGCGCGATTTTGGGAGACCGGCGAACGAGCGTATGAGGATCAAACCGAGGCCCGCGCCCTGCGGGTCTTGCTGCCCCCGCGCGGTCGTCTCCTTTTAGAGATTGGCGCGGGCGCGGGCCGCAACACACCGCGCTACGCCGGCTTTGAGCGGGTCGTCCTCTTCGACTACTCCCGCACTCAACTCGAGCAAGCGCAAGCGCGCCTGGGCCAAAGTGAACGCTACGTCTACGTCGTCGGCGACGTTTATCATTTACCGTTTGTCCCCGGACTCTTTGACGCCGCCACCCTGATCCGAGTCATTCACCATCTAGCCGATGTGCCTGCCGCGCTGAAACAGATACACACCGTCCTCCAGCCGGAAGCATTTTTTATTCTCGAGTTCGCCAACAAGCTGAACTTAAAATCTATTCTGCGCTGGCTGTTGCGGCGACAAAACTGGAACCCCTTCGATCCGGCGCCGTTGGAATTCGTTCCCCTGAACTTTGACTTTCATCCGGGCACGATGCTCCACTGGTTGCAGATGAGTGATTTCCAGCCGCAGCAGATTCGGTCGCTCTCGTATTTCCGTCTGCCGTGGCTCAAACGTCGCCTCCCCACCAAACTCCTGGTGACGCTGGATGGCCTCGTCCAACCCACCGGCCAATTTTTTCAACTCTCGCCCAGCGTCTTCGTTCGCGCACAAGTCAGGAGCAACGGGCCAGTCGCCGCGCCGAGCGCGCCGTCAGGGCGCGCATCGGCGCGTGCGGGGGACAGGGATGCCCCCGCCGCGCCGGGAAAATTCTTCCGCTGCCCAACGTGTGGCAGTGACGACCTCCAACCCACCGCTGACTCTTTAGACTGCGCGAGCTGCGGTCGGCGTTGGCCCCACCGCGATGGCCTCTACGATTTCAAGACGCTCCTCTCGTAAGAATCCAAAAACTCTAAAAAGAGAATCCCTTTTTGTCCTAAAACTCGTCAGCGCTGTACAAGATTCACTCCGCGATTCGGAGTAACATCGTTTTTGTTCGCGGCTGTGCGGACATGCCTGCGCTTTTGCAAGTATCGAAAGGGCAGCTATTTGTGTTGTCTGTTTGCAATCTATTAATACAAACCAATCGCCGGAGCCTTCCACCGTCGTCCGTCTCCTTAAAATAGTCCGCAAGAAATATTGACCCGCTTGATAGAGATATGCTACTCTCAATTTGAAATCAACTAATAAAAATTTTTTCAAAAGAGCAAACCCAGTGAAAGCTGGCGACGCAAAGCTATGGATCTAAAGCTGCTTCATTACGGTAGCAATGATTGCCAGGCTGCTGAGGAAGTCTAAAACGTCTGACTCAAGCGGGCCTGTAACTGCCAACAGGCTCGCTTGCTTTCTATCACCGGAACAACTGAAGTTGCTCCGGTGATCCCAAAGGAGAATTCTCATGAAATCGAAACGGTTTACCTATTCGCTCCTCAGCACGGGCGCTATTCTGCTCACGCTCCTCACGCCGTGGCTCACCACTCCCGCCGCGCCCGCCTCCGCCGCCACCGGCACGCTGCTGGCCACTTTCTACGGCAACCAAGGTTGGGCAATGAGTGATGTGGTCGGGCTGGAAACTTGGCAGGGAAAGAGACATGCGGTGATCAATATGTTCACCAATTGGTGCAATCAAACGAAGACCCTAGACAATCTGTTTAATATGCAACTCAATAACATTTGGAACAACAAAAATGTCCCCATGATTACCTGGGAGCTGTATCTGTGTGGGGCAACGCCGAATGATGTTGAAGTCAAAGCCGCCGCCGGGAACTACGACACTTATCTGAATAACTGGTCCAATCGCTTGAAGACGTGGTTAAGCGGTGCGGATGCGGTCTATGGCACGAGCGATGATCGGCGCGCGTACATCCGCTTGGGTCACGAGATGAATGGGGACTGGTATCCGTGGGGCGCAGCCCTAGGCGGCAATTCGCCGAATGACTACATCAACATGTGGCGACACGTCCGAGCAATTTTCACCGGCAAAGGAATAGACGCCACCCATGTGCAATGGGTTTGGAACGTGAACAACACCGACAATGGGGGCTTCACCGCCGAGCAATACTATCCCGGCGACGCCTATGTAGATTGGGTGGGGATTGATGGCTATAACTGGGGCGCGAGTGAAACTTGGTCCACCTGGCAGACTCCCGCTCAGGTTTTTGATAACATGCTGACCCGCACGCAGGCGATTACCGCGAAACCGAAACTCGTCGGCGAAACCGCCAGCACAACCTTAACCACCTCCGGTGTCAGCCTAACGGCCAAGTCGCAATGGATTGCCGACCTGTATAACTATGCCTTCACTAAAAATATTAAATTAGTGGCCTGGTTCAATACCGATAAAGAAACCGATTGGGCCGTTTTTGGAGGCGCGAATGGCGATTGCACTTACCGAGTTGGACATACGACCTATAAGTGCTACAATGCCTATAAGTCGGCCGTCGGCAGCGCCAACCTGATACCCTCCGATCCGAGTAACCCCCGCTTGTTGACGGACGCCCAATTCACTGGACAGTAAAGGCCGGGCGCATGTCCAAACTATTTTTTTCTTCGCTCTAAATGTCAGCGCCGACTCTGGGGAGTCGGCGCTGTATTTAAAAAGATGATCTGACCCTCACCGGCTGTGACTCATAGTGAAATAAGCTTTATCAGACTGTTTAGGGAGGAGCCGCTTTGAGCGCCCAAGAATTACTCCAGGAGATTACCCGGATCGCCTTCCTGCTGATTGCCGGGCTGACCCTCCTCGACTTCGTGCGCCACCGCGACCGGCGACATTTGGACATCGCCCTGATGTTCGCGTCGCTGGCGCTGGCAATCCTCGCACAGGAATTCACCCAACTCACCGGCCAGGCTTTGCAATGGCTCTCCCTGCTGGGAACCATGGGAACCCTCGCGCAACCCTATCTCCTACTGCGGCTGGTCGAACACTTCCGGCCCGTCCGCCGATTGGTTCGGTGGCTATCCTTCGCCGGGATGGTTGGGTCATGGATACTCGTCCTGGTGTTTCCAACGCCTCGACCACCGGCCGCTTCGCTTCCCATCGTGGTTTATTTTGTTTTTGTGGAAGCGTACGCCGCCGTGGCCTTTGTTCGCGGCGCGCTGGACGCCGGAGGTGTGACGCGCTGGCGGATGGCGCTGGCTGCCGCGGGTTCCGGCCTGCTGGCGCTCGTGATCTTCCTGGCTGGCGTTGATATTCTTGTGCCAGCCCTCGTTCCGATTGTTAGCCCGCTGTTGCAGTTCCTCGTCATCCTGAGTCCCATTAGCTATTATCTGGGATTCGCTCCACCTCGTTGGCTGCGCCGGTCCTGGCAGTTCGCTGAACTCTATCGCTTTCTGCGTGAGACGGCGAGCCAGCCGGCCGCGGAACGCGCCAACCAGACGCTTCAGCATCTGTGTGAAGCGGCCATGCGGGCCGTGGGCGGGCGGGCGGCGATCGCCGCGCTCCGAGAAACCGATGGCAATGAGTTGTTCATCCACGCTGCCAGCGGGTCGCTGCCCGCTTCCGGTTCCATCGTCCTAAAAGAAAAGCTCATCGAACACTTGGGGTCACAGCGCCAGCCCATCGTTACTTGGAAGCCGGTTGACTATGGTTCAGCAATTCAGCAACTGAGCGCCGAGGTTGGAGCCGACACCTTGATGACGGCCATCATTGGAACCGCCGAGCGGCTGCGAGGTATGCTGATCGTCTTCCGTCGAGGTGGCCCGCTTTTTGAATCGAGCGATCTCGACCTGCTGGCGCTGCTTGCCGAGCAAAGCGCGATCGCGCTGGATTACTCCGAACTACTCATCGAGCAGCGGGCGGTGGTCGAACAACTACGCCAACGAACGTCCGCGCTGGAAGCCGCCAACACCGAGTTGGAGGCCTTTAGTTATTCGGTGTCTCACGATTTGCGCGCGCCGCTGCGGGCCATGGATGGCTTCGCGTTGATGCTGCTGGAGGACTTTGCGCCTGAACTTAACGACCGGGCGCAACTTTACATCCAAAAAGTGCGCGATAACGCTCAGTACATGGGGCAGTTGGTAGATGATTTGCTTGACTTCTCGCGCCTGAGCCGCCAAAAGCTGCAGAAGCGCGGCGTGAAGCTAAACAACTTGGTGCGCGAAGCTTGGGACTCTTTACGCACCGAACACGAAGGCCGCGAGGTGAAAATCACGCTGGGCGATCTGCCTACCTGCGAAGCCGATCCGGCGCTGCTTAAACAAGTCTTTGTCAATTTGCTATCGAACTCGCTTAAGTTTACTCGCCAGCAACCGGAAGCATTGATTGAAATCGGCAGTCATCAGAACGGTGGGGAGCGAATTTACTTCGTCAAAGATAACGGGGTGGGCTTTGACATGCAGTACACCGATAAACTCTTCCGCGTGTTCGAACGGTTGCATCGCACCGAGGAGTATGAAGGCACCGGCGTCGGGCTGGCCATTGTTCAGCGCGTGATTCAACGCCACGGGGGTCGCGTGTGGGCTGAAGCGGAAATTGATCAAGGCGCGACGTTCTACTTCACGCTGGGCTCCGAGTGAGGCGCGTACACGGAATTAGCTTACGGAATACGGAATAAGATATTGCGTATTCCGTATTCCGTAAGAAACCGCTCTAGACTCTCCAATACTTCCCGTTCGCGCGCTGCATCAGTTTGTATTCGATCATCGCCCGGCGCAGGCTGGCCGTATCCGGATGAAAGCGTGACAAGGTTTCATTGATCTGCTTCTCGCTATACTCTCGGCCTGGTGCGAACTCCTTGAGCAGTTGCCGAAGCACGACCTGAAGCTTTTTCTGCTGCGCTGGAATTTCTTTCAACGAACCATCGCGCTTGATGAAATCCTTGATGACCTTGCGATCATACGCTTCCAGATCAAGTTCTTCGGTGGTTTGCGTCAAGGTTTCCCGCGCCAGTAAGCTTTCTGCCATCCGGTGGACGCGATCCAGGCGCAGCGTGTACGGCTTGGAATGCCCCTCGGCGGTGGCGCTGACCAGCCCGGCCTCGGCTAACTTGTTCAAATGATGCGAAATCGTGGCCGGTTTCACGTCCAGGATCAGCGCCAGTTGTTCGCCGGAGTAAGGTTGTTGGGCCAGCAGTCCGACCATCTTCAGCCGGGTTTCATCCGCCAGGGCTTTGAAAAATTGCACCAGGTCGGGAGTCGTTTCGGTCATGGGAGCCTCCAAATAACATTAGATGATTGTCTAATGTTATTTTAGCCGGAGTCCTTCCACGTGTCAATTGATTGGGCCTTGCGCCTTGTGCCTTGCTTCGCCCCTTGTGCTAAAATCAGGCTAAATCCCATCCATTAGGAGACAGCGTATGCCACAAACTCGTGAAACCCACGCCGTTGACGTTGCCGGAGTCAAGCGGAATTTGCCGTTGTTTGAAGTCAAGCCGGGATTGAAGATTGCGGTGGTCAACATCTTGGGAGACACGGAACTGGTCGAGGCCGCGGCCAAAGGCCTCGCTCAAAAACTCGCCAAAGTCACGTATGAGGTGCTCATCACCGCCGAAGCGAAAAGCATTCCTCTGGTCCACGCGCTCTCCGTCCAAACGCGGAAGCCGTATGTGGTCCTGCGAAAAACCTACAAACCCTATATGGGCGAAACCATCCAGGCCGAGACGCTGTCCATCACCACCGGCAAACCGCAGACGCTCCACCTGGACGAGAAAGATCGCGAATTAGTTAAAGGTAAAAAAGTCGTATTGGTAGACGATGTGATTTCGACCGGCTCCACGTTGGAGGGGATGCGCTCGGTGCTGGTGAAGGCCGGCGCCGACGTCGTCGCCGAGACGGCCATCTTCACCGAGGGCGAACCGGCGCAATGGGAAAAGATCATCGCGTTAGGACATCTGCCAGTATTTGTTGAGTGAGGTTTGCGGAGGAGGAGGTTGGAATGTTCAATAATCCTTTGAAAGACGCTGAAGAAAAAATAAAACAGGAAGGCCGCCTGCCTCCCGGCCAAGCGTTGACGAATCGCTTTCCGGTTCTCCACTACGGCCCAGTGCCGCGCTTCGACCCGGCGACCTGGGATTTGCGCGTCTTCGGCGAGGTGGAAGAGGAGAAACGCTGGACGTGGGAAGAGTTCAGCAAACTGCCGCGCACCACCCTCAAGATGGACATCCACTGCGTCACGCGCTGGAGCAAATTTGATACCGACTGGGAAGGCGTTTCACTGAAGCAGTTGGTGGATGAGGGAATTATTAAACTCAAGCCGACCGCGAAATTTCTGCTGCAGCATTGCGAGTATGGCTTCACGGTGAACGTCCCGGTGGAAGTGGCCCTCGCGCCGAATTTTCTGCTGGCGACGCATTTCAATGGGCGGCCGCTCGCAGCCGATCATGGCTTTCCGCTGCGCGGCGTCGTCGGTCACATCCCCGGCACGAATCATGTAACGCCCTATTTATGGAAGGGCGGCAAATGGATTCGGGGACTGGAATTTCTGGCGCGCGACCGCCTGGGATTTTGGGAGCAGGCCGGTTATCACAACGAAGCCGACGTGTGGAAGGAAGAGCGTTTTTCTTACGGGTAAGAGATTGTCTTCAAATGCGCCTCAACCGCGTCCCCGCGGTTGGCCGAAGGGTCCGCGCCCCAAAGGGGTGCTTCGCGAGGGACGCGGACTTAGAGCGAATGGTTCTCTTATGGATGAGGGGTGTGAATGACCCACGTTTTGATTGTAGATGACGACCCGGATATGGCCGAACTGCTCGGCCATATGACGGATATTCTGGGCTTTGAGCACCTGTTTGTCCAAACCGGCGCCGAAGCGATTGCGGCCTGTCGCCAGCGCTCGCCGGACGTGATTGTTCTGGATGTGATGCTGGAAGAGACAGACGGTTGGGCCGTCTACAAACAACTGGCCCCGCTGACGAACGCGCCGATTATTTTCATCACGGCCTGGCGCACCGGGGAAAATCGCCAACGCGCCGAAGCGTTACTGGCTGATGGCTTCCTGGCCAAGCCGATCTCACATCAGGATTTTGCGAATCAATTAAAGCGCGTCGTGGGAAAACCGGCGCGGCGCTTAGGCGCCATGAAAAAAGCCTGAGGGCTACTCCGCGGGCGGGAAAAAGTCGGTCTCAAACTCATTCATCAGGCAAGCGGGTTCGCCGCCCAATTCTTCGACCGTCAGCCGCCGGCTGATCTGCACCCGGTAAATCTTTCCGGGGACTCCCCCAAAGCGCAGCTTGTAATCTTCGGGGCCGCGCATAAAGTCAAAGGCCGCGCGCCGGTTCTCAATCGCCCACTGCAGCAAGTGCGCCAGCAGCACCCAGCCGACCGAGAGCGAACTGAAACGCGGGTCAATCGCCGAGTTGTAGACCCACAGCCGATTGCCAAAGTCGAAACACAAATACGCGGCGGCGCGCTCGTCATTGATTTTTAGAAAAGCCAAAAGCAGCCAATCCTTCTCATGCATAACGCGGATGGTCTCGGTGAATTGGGCGTGCATGAGAGGGGTGAGGAAGCGGGCCTTGCCGTCATTCAAGGCCATAAGTTTTAGGAAGGCCTCGGCCTCGGCGGCCAAGTCGTGCTCCGGGCCGACGCGATACCAGGTCATTGTCTCGTCGTTGCCGGAGGCTCGCCGGAGCTTGCGCCGGATTTCCTGGCGTTCTTTCTTGTCCAGCGTGGCGAGGTAGGCTTCCCACGAATCCGGCAACGCAATGACTGGAACGGGTTGCAACACCTGCTCGACCGCTTGCCAACCACACTTCCTGGCGGCGCGCGCGAGGGCTGAGCGAGTCGGTGAACTTTCCGGGAGGTTGTACAGATCAAGCACTTCCCAATCCGGCACATCCGGCTCGGTTAAACGATCCAGCAACGCCGCACAGAAAGCGTCCATCTGTTCGCGCGCAACGACCAGATCAAGATAGTCTGAGATTTCGATGCTGCCGACGAACAAGAGCGCCGGACGTCCGTCGAGATTTTTCGCGAAGAAGAGCGGCGCGACTCCCAGCAAGGTACTGTCTGTCGCGCGCGCAGTGACGACCAGCAGCTCCGCTTGGGACCACTCGCCGCCGCCACAATATTTCCACCAGGCACTTTGATACTCTGCCCAGACGAAGGGCACGCGGGTGACGCCCTTTTCTGCCAGGGCGTTCCATTCTAATTTTAATTTTTCAAAAACGGTGGGGTCACGATGGAGTTCAAGTTTCATGCGGGCTTCTTGGCGGTGAGGGATAGTGGATCGTCCCGCCATTATACTCGCCCACTGCCCCGGCGGCGCCTTAAATAGCGAGAGCCGGGGACGCCGACCCCGGCTCTCTCAAGGAGGAGAAGAAGAGTTGTTGCCCTTCTGGTGTATAAGTTAACACATATGGTCTTATAGGTACTGGTTTACCGTCCTACGCGAAACCTACGCTAACCCTACGCTGAAGCGAAAGGACTAGAACAGACATGCTACAATATAAAAAAATCCGTTAAATCCGCCCGAAGGATCCGTTGACTCAAAAAGGACCAGGCCCTCCG